>Ga0182030_10011597_pt1 | contig 17755 bp, 18 predicted proteins | sample 812S3MmetaG_FD_121299 | JGI IMG/M metagenome (GOLD analysis project Ga0182030, IMG submission 121299) | Permafrost microbial communities from Stordalen Mire, Sweden - 812S3M metaG (Illumina Assembly) | ecosystem: Environmental > Terrestrial > Soil > Wetlands > Permafrost | place: Sweden...
ATCCATAATCCACAAGCTCTTTTCTAGCAAACATAATATCCCTCGCCACATGGTCCATCAACCCATTGTTCGCTAGGCCTGGGACGGGGGAGGTATGAACGGAGAGGAAAAGGAGGGCGGAGAGGAGGATAAGAGGGTAGGTCGTGAACTGCATTTCGATCTTAGGGGGTTGAACCGTTGAGAGTGGGCTGTCTGGCGGGGAGAATGGTTGGATGGGTTGAAGGAAGGTAGGGAGGAAAGATAGAAGTAGTGATTCGAGAAGAGATGGGAATAATATCAGGCCAGCTGGAACAAAATATAGTAGAAGTGGGAATAAATTGAAGCCGGGCCGGACGATGAGGGAACATTGGATGGCGGGGATATCCAGAATTTAAGTAGATGCTCCTCTCATCGCCAGGTTTGTCCTGAAAGCTTCGATGAGGACCCATAATATTGAGTTAGGCTTTTGATGGCGTCAAAACATGCCAGAGGATTGGAAACGTGCTGCTGGGATAATCCCCCCCGGAGAATCTCAACAAAGTAACGGACGTCTAATCGTGGAATCGTGAAAGCTAGGCCCCGGGAAAATAGATCGATACCGGATGACAGGCCAGAAAAAGAAGTCTGGGGCTCTAAGAATGGGGTAGAAAATGTCTCAAGTATTAAGCTCGCCTTAGACAGAGCAGTTGGCGATGGAAAGAACAATAATAGGTCGCGGAATACCGCCGGGAGTTTCAAGCCCATCCGGTGCAACTGAAATGTGGGGCCGGGGAAAGAAGCAACATCCGATAAGCTATCCTTGAATTAGGATGACGGATCATTTGGGCAAGGTGGGGTAAGACTGGGAATCAAACAGAGCTTGTAAGGAACAAGCGCTTGTAGTATGCGCGGGGAACAATGAATCTATCCGATTGGGGCTTATGCTGTGTTTTATTGGAAGCAGAGAGCAAAAGTGGCATGATAAAAACCAAAGTGGAGAAGGCAAAAGGCGAAACGAGGAAAATCAAACGCTGGGATGGAACAAGTTAAACGCAGATCACGCGGCCCCTAGTTTTCGCCCCAGATTGCCGAGCGAACCATCCCCTTTTCTAAGCGAGGGCTCGGTTCAAGTACCTAGCCATGGCCTTTTTCGAATTTTTCAAACTCCATGAGATGTTGCCTAAAGGATGAAGTCATGACACATTGAGTGGGATCAAGCATGACACGATCTAAAGCAAAAAGGAGGCAAGGCCGACCGGCACAGTTACCGCGGGATCGAGTAAGGGTCTTGGTGGCGGTATCATCAAGAAATAATACATGCAGCGCAGTAGACATTCCATACACAAGTAACCCATATATTGTCGTAAAGATGTACAATGAGAGGATTTGAATGATCTGGTGTCTTGCAGATAGAATCCAAGAGCCACTTTTCCCAGCTGATGGCGTTGGATGGGTAGTATGCTGCAGGGGTAATGCTGTCAAACCTGCCCCGTTGAATTATGAGTACCATTCCAATTTGTACTCCTGCGCATTTTGAGGAACTAAACCCCGATCTTCCGTCCCCTCTATCGAAACCTGACTCTGCCCGGTCGCCTCCATCTCAAAAGATGAGACTTCCCATCCTGATACCCAGACAATAAGCGATCTTCTCACATCGTGACCATTCCATTGAGGTACCTATATATCGAATACACAACCAAAAACAACTCCCATATCATAATAAGCGTATGCTCTGATAGACGAATCCCACCTTCACCTTCTCCTTCACATCTCTCAATCTCCGACAATCACACCAACCCCCCAACCAGCCCACGCCACCCATCAGGAAATAGAGCTTAGTCCTAACGCCACGACATCGCAACCCAACAACCTGACATATACATCTCCTCCTCAGATACTCAGCCGCGGAATCGCGCGACGCCAACACAGGTTACCGAGAGCTCTCCCTCCTCTCTCTTCTACGTACAGATCGACAGGCATGTATAGACAAAAAATACAAGGCATGCTGAACCCCGCGATGCTCCCATCCGAGATTTCCAATTTCTGGGCCTTTGGCAAGTAAGCTGTCAGTCAACGGCTCGCCTCCTATGGATAGAGGATAGATGATCTGGAGTGGAATCTGTGGGTGAGATGGAATTATTCATTATTCTTGGGAGAGGAAACGAAAAGGCGGAGGGACCTAAAGTTCAGCCTTGCGTAACAGGCGTGCATGACTGGTGCTCAAGCGAGAGTTAATCCATCTCACCACCCGTCACCGTCTCACGACAATGGGGGTAATGAAGTTTTTAGTAAGGTTAAGAGTGTCATGTACATGGTAGTCTTGACAACTGATACAAAATTGTGTGCTCTCGACATATCATTCATGGATATAATGTTCATTTTGGTGAAAACACAACAATGCTTGAGATCTGATCTACAGCCCATAAGCTATCTTCATATCTCTGTGATAGGGAATCCATACAGCCATTTTGCACGCTCCATGCCAGAAGCAGAGCAATATAATAACTGCCAATGAAGTATGCCCACTTCTTCATTTCATAACAGACAAAAGCCTCCCCACACCCACGACAACAGACAGTAAGGAAGTCATGATCCTCCAGCTAGAAAGAAAAGAATGCCCTCAGCTCCCGGTACGCCAGGAACACGATGCCAGCTACACGACCTAACTCTAAGTTCCGCGGAACAAAAACTGCATATCCTCTGGCGTCAAACTCTCCATGGCGGACTCATCAGCATTAATCGTACTATTAATCATATTCGCCTTCTTCTCCTGCAACAGCACCATTCTCGACTCCACACTATCCTCAATACACAATCTTGTAATAGAGCAAGGTCTCGCCTGGCCAATACGATGGCATCGATCAGCGGACTGCCATTCAGCAGCTGGGTTCCACCATGGGTCGACAATGAAGACTTTGGATGCTTCGGTGAGGTTGAGTGCAACACCGCCGGCTTTGAGGGAGACGAGGAAGCATTCGACGTTTACGTCCGTCATGAAGTGGTTGATGGAGGCTTGGCGCTGGGCGGGAGTCATAGATCCGTCGAGCATGACGGTTGTGATTCCTGCGCGGCGAAGACGCCATTCAACCAATTGCAACATGGTGGTGAACTGCGAGAAGATGATGGATTTGTGGGACATGTTCTTGGAGCGAAGCTCGTGGAGGTCGTGAACAAGAGCCTCGATCTTAGAAGATGAGGTCCAGTTCTCCATCTTGATTCGGTTGATAATGGAAGACTTCTTGACCTGTTGTTCATCTTGTTCGATATCGGGTTGTTCGAGGTCGATAGCGAGAGGGATGTGGCAGGTTGGGCAGTCGGGATTATCTATTCATGTTAGCATGTTTCCTATTATGAAAATAGTGGGCCTACCGGAAGCATGCAAATAGTTCTTAGCACACTCGCGACAGAAGTCATGCTTGCATGACGATCGAATTGCCTCCTCGGCAGTTTCATCACAGATACAGCATACAATGACATTCTGACCACCTTCACCATTCTTCTTCAAGATCAAATCAGGATGATCAGCAACTTGACGCATCTGCATGATGAGACCGAAGATGTTCGCATAGTTATTGAGTAGAACACCTTGGGCGACATAGGTCTCGAACTTACGAGTACCATTGTTCATGATACTGCCTGCGAAGTCGTTCTCCTCTTCACCGAAGAACTGTCGGTCGACGTAGATCTCTTTAGCTGGCAACTCCATGGCAGAAGAGTGATCACGCTTGACACGGCGAAGCATAAATCGATCAGTCAAGATACGAAGTTTCTTGAAAGCCTCCTTGCCAGGTCCCTTGTTACCATACTTCTGAATGGGATTGAGTAGTTCTTGGTTGAACACTGAAACGTGTTGCATGCCACTATGATTGCAGCTAGTGCACCGATTATCCGAGTTCATCTCCCAGTTGAGTTGAGAGCAGTCGCATTGCTTGCAAAAGTAGCAGGCAAATGGCCGGATGTCGAGGAAACGGACGAGGGAAAAGAATTCGCCAATACGATTCTGCAATGGGGTTCCGGACAAGCACCATTTGTGATCTGCCTTCAGAGCAAAGCATGCTTTGGCTGAACCAGTGGTACGTTGCTAGAAAATGTTAGCTTTGGTGCCTGGACCTGAGCACCAAACTTACCTTAATGTTGTGTGCTTCATCAAGAATAACACGATGGAAATGAATTTGATGAATGACACTCTTCTCCTTGTGAAGACCGTTCTTTCGCTTGAAGCCCTTCTCCTGCTTTCGATACATTGACTCCAAGCTGTTGTAAGACATGAGAATAACGTTGTATTTCATGAGCTCCCCGATCGTGACACCTTTGGTTTGGGCATTGGTTCCATGAAAGACAAATGTCTTAAGGGTTCCATCGGTGTAGGCCGCAATCTCTTGCTGCCATTGCATGAGAGCCACGGGTGGAATTAGAACAAGAGAGGGTTGTTTAGCAGGCCAGTCGGACATGATGAGCGAGACAGCTTGGATGGTCTTACCCATACCCATCTCATCACCCAACAAACCACCACCCCACTCAGTATCCTCCATAGCCTTCATCCAAGCTACACCCTCAAGTTGGAATGGCTTGAGCTCTCGATTGATGCTCTTTGGTTGCTCAATCTTGACTTGACCAATCTTAGGAAGGTTCTCCAAATCTTTCCACATGGTATGCAATTCCGGATGGTGAAGTTCAAGTCGAGCACGCTCTTTTTTAGCTCTGCTATTTTGTCTTGCTTCCATGAGGGTGAGGTCCTGCCGTGCAATACGTCGAGAACGAGGTCCACGAGTAGCAGCAGCCGGAACGACGACAGGTCCATCTCCATCATCGAGAAAGTCATCGGCAGATTCATAGTCAGAAGGCATGCTTTGCATATCACTGTCAAATTCGCTCTCCGTCTCGGCATCTGTAGCAAGGCTGGTGAGAGCGGAACTCGAGGAAGCTTTAGTATCTTGACGCTGAAGAGTCGCTGGCTGAGTAAAGGATGTAGCGCTGAATGCAGACTTGTATTTGGTAGATCGACGAGGTGGAGGTGCCATCTTACCCCGTCGAGGTTTGGTAGCTTGGTATGATTTGGACTGCTCCTGAAGGACTTGCTTCATTCGAGAACGAGGAGTGGTCAGAACGACGGGTTCATCATCTTCGGAATCATCAATCTCAACGAAGTCGTCTGAGTCGGAATCAATGACAATCGATTTCCGCCTGGAAGAGAAAGAGATAGCATTCGAGCCTTTAGAACCAAGTACAACCTTTGCATTCTTAGATGAAGTGATAGTAAAGCCTACATCAGAATCGTCCTCACTGAAGTCGGATAGATAATCGGACTTTGGCAGAATCTTCTGAGCTTTGCGGGGAGTGCGTCTCGGGGAGTGCTTGATATCGGTGTCCATTTGGTCGACTGCCGCATCTTCTTGTTCCTGGAGAGCTCGAGCGAGTTGAGCATCAGCCGTATTATCAGGGTCGATATCTTCCTCGTCCTCCTCTCTCTTGCGCTTGTTGTTGTTGGCTGTCAGGGAGTATTGGCTATTTCGAAGCGCAGCGGCTCTCGCGACAGCGTTAACTGCAGGTATGACCGACTCTTCCTCCATAGCGGTTGTGCGACGGCGGCCTCTCCGTGAAGATTTAGTAGTGGTAGCGGCAGATTTCGAAGGAGCTGGTGTTGTAAAAGCACTCGTGGCTGGTGTGGAATATCCGCTGCTCTCGTTGTAGCTGTTGGAGGTCGACACAGAGGACAATGAATCACGGGTTTCGACTTTCTTCCCACTGTACTCCCCAATCATCGAAGAGGGTGGGAAATCAGATGAATCAGCATCGCTATCGACGACGATGGATGTGCGAGCTCGCTTTGGTTGAGGAGCAGCGGCAGGTTTACGGATTCCTTTGGTTGCTGTTTTCCAAGTTTGTCAGAATTGATTGCGGTGACATGAAATAAGGAAAGTGTGGATCGCAGCATCGATCTGGCCCACAATCTAGGAGCAAAACTTACAAGAAGGTCTGGAACTCGCAGCGCTGCTGGTGAGGGAGATCGCATTGGAGAGGTTGTCTCCCGACTTTCGGGGTCGACCTCTTGGTCTCCCAGTTGGTGCCATCTTGAATGCCTTGGTATACCCCTACCAGATAGTATACAATCAATGGTGACAATAGAGACGTGTCGACAAAGATGTTTTCGATGATGGGGGAAGCTGAGCTTGCGCCCCAGGAATATGCAGGCTGTAGGCAGGGCGGACCAGGATAGGCGAAATGGATGGATCTTATCGCCTTGCTGACGATGATTGTCGAGATTGAAAATGAGGGGGTTACAAACTCACAAAGAGAAAGAATTGAGGTTGGAATTGAGGTTATCCCCAAATAATGCTCCTCTTTGTGTTGTCGTCGTGAATGATTGATGGAAGGGTGTTATTCACTGCGATTGGATTAAGGGGGCGTTTTGCCACACAAATTCACTTTTCTTTTCGGGCTTCGCGTCAAGACGCGCGAGAACCTGTGATTTGATAAACAAATTCTATTGATTTAATAGATGCCACGCTGCTAATGTGATATGTCGGCGATAATCGGATATAACGTGAGCTTATCCATCAGGAGGGGGTGCCATAATCTAAAGAAATATAAGCTAGGCAGCAACAACCCTGTTGATTGGACCAGGATAGATAAGGGCGAAAAAGGACGGCGCGTTTAGTGAAAACTACTTTCCGTCCATACAAGGCCGCCGTGAAGCAAGGCATTTGGCCGTCTTACATCTGCGACAGTAAGAGAGTGTCGCGACAGTAAGAGAGTATCACGACTCGATTGTAAGAGATATTCGTTCTCTGAATTGATCAAGAATAAACGTCTTCGAGAGCCCAGAGAGAGCGGCAAATTCTCAAGATGTGAGCTGCCCCTACCCCTACCCCTCAAAAAAAAAACAGTCCTAATGCTTGTCAGGGCGCCCAGACGTTCTCTTCCCAGTCGACCTACCCCTTCACAACCTGCGAATACCCCAGCAGCTCCTCCAGCAGCTCCAGCAGCCCCTCAAACTGCAGTACGACAGATTCGAGGACCGTAAGTCAGCCTCCCTCCTCAACAGTCAAATACTCATCCAATGCAGACAATCCGCATTGACCGATTTTCTTGCAGTATGTACCCGTTCCACTACTTGCATATGCCTCAACTGACATGCCCAGTCCCATAATATCAGTGCCAACCAAATCAGACAAGACGCAAATGCAAGACGAGCCGCGGCATTAGCTTCTCAGCAAGCTGCTGCAAACGGAGACGATGAGGATCAAGAAGACGAAGATGAAGACCTACCACCTGTCCCTGCGAAACGAAAAAATGAATCCAAGGCACAATCAGAAAAGAGGAAGAAGGAAGAAGAGGTATGTATCTTGTAGAAATGGCAATACTCCGCTGACACCAATCAGAAAGCAATTGCCAAGATCAAAGCCTCCAAGCAGTTCCAGAGGCGAAGACGTCAATACGGATCAGATGACGATATGTCAGACGAAGATGAAGCTGCTCGAGCGATCTTTGAAGAAAGCATGGCACCGTTACCCGATCAGATGGAGAATTGCGAGATATGCGACAAGAGATTCACGGTCACAGCATATAGCAAAGCAGGCCCTGATGGAGGATTGCTATGTCCCAAGTGCACAAAAGACCTTGATAAGGAAGAAGGTGCTGCCAGAAAGAAGCGGAAAACTAATGCTGGACGAGCACGACGACAACTCCAAAGTAACCTTCTTGATGGCATTTATCCCGGTGCTAAAGACTTGGTCACTCTGTGCGTGGAGACTTTGGCAAAGTGTGTTGATCAAGCAGAAGATCTTGGAGATCTTCCTCCTGTTCTGGTCGATAGACTCGCAGCTATTCTTTCAAAAAAGCGACTTATCAACCCAGGCACATTCAACCTATTCCTGCGACCAGAATACGATACAGTCACAGTCTATGATGGAGCGAAACTATCTTCGGATGAGTATATCCGCATTTTCCAGATCGTCCCTAAGATCAAGCATCTTCGTCTACGCAACGCTGTCCATTTCAAGAATAAGGTCATGGATCATTTACTAGCCACTACGGTTGAATTGGAGAGCCTCAGCCTGCATGGTGCAAACTTGATTGATGACGAGAGGTGGGATCAGTATCTCCAAGAAAAGGGATCACATCTGAGAACTCTCAAGGTATATCACACCGATGGTCACTTCGGCGATGAGCAACTCGAGCTTCTACCTAAAACCTCCCCTGATCTCAAACGACTCAAGGTCTCCCACAATCAAAAGGTCACTGATGCCGGAATATCCCACATCGCCAAACTCTCAAACCTCCAACACCTCAGTCTCGAAATCTACAAAAACACTTCTTCCCAACCCTACATGGACATCATAAACTCCATCGGTCCCGGCTTACGCACCCTCTCCCTCTCTACAGTCCACTACATCGACGACAGCATCCTCTCTTCCATCCACAACAACTGCCAAAACATCCTCAAACTCCGTATCACAGACAACGAAGTCCTCACCGACCAAGGCTTCGCCGACCTCTTCACAAACTGGTACAATCCCCCTCTCAATTACATCGACTTCCACAAATGCCGCCACATCGACGCTGCTGTCCCGCGTGAGAACCCCGATGGCATCGGACTCGGCTCTCTTGGTTTCGAAGCCCTGATGTCCCATTCCGGCTCCACTCTCCGCTACCTTAATGTCCAAGCCTGTCGTCACATCTCTTCAGAATCATTTGAGAAGGTCTTTGCGGCTGATAAGAAATACCCCGAGTTAAGAGAAATGAATGTCAGTTTCTGTCAAGCCGTGAATGACTTCGTGGTGGGCTGTATTTTTCGCAGTTGTGAGAGACTGAAGACATTAAAAGTGTTTGGCAATTTTGGAGTTAGGGATGTGAAGGTTCCGAAGGGCAGGATTTTAATCGGTGTTCCTAATGCGATGGGGATGCAGATTGAAGGGACGGAGGATGGGGAGGGTAGGGTTATTTGAGGGGGAAATGGAAGGGAGGAAGTGTTGATGTTGGAGTTATGAGGGAGTATGAATTGTAGATATCATATGCTGGGCTTGAGCTGGTATGAAGTTACGAACATGGTATGGATACTACACAAAATGAAGATTTCTGGGCTTTGCATCTTATAATTAAGGTTATAGCTAGTCAAGAAACGACATACAATGATACACGTGTAGTTCCCAGCACACCCCCGTTGATTCCTGCACCTCAGCTGTCGCACCCGCATTCAAAAATCTTGTCAATTATTTGCAGAGTATTTCGTGGTTTTCAATATATAATTCAACTGCTATGAAGACATGCTGTGGCAGTCACCTGGCACTTAGCAACTTAGTGGCTCTCTTCATCACCTTAAAATACAAAGCTGCCGTCACTATAGAAGAGGCTATCTCTAATCCCAGCGTGACTGTTATAAATTCTTCCTCACTACCTTCTCTACGTGTTCTCTTTATTAGTAAGTAACTTTTCTTTCATAAAGGAGTATGTCTAACGCTCGCCTCATACATCAGATGGTGAGGTGGTGGCATTAGCGGTATCTCGACGCTAGTCACACTTGAGTAGGTAGACTACGCAGGTCTCCAACGAGCTGAAAAGCTTCCATCTGCACCTCTTCCAGCCGACTGATTGACCTTATTTATAGTACGAGTACAAGCGGGTAGGTCATACTTTGAGTAGTGCGGAAAAGATGTACTCTAAGTCCAATATCCATGTCTAGACTTATTGCCCTTCTTCTCGACAGGCCTCGACTCTCCGTGCCTGGAGCTATGGAAAGTACCGAGTTTTAGCAACAGAGGTCTTTGAGGGAAAGGGAAGGCTTGGGGAGGGATGGCTTCAAGGAATCTGATCTAGAGAAGGCTGTTGAAATTGGTATGGAAGAGAAATTGGGTGATGCAGAGGAGAGGATGTGGATGGATATGGAGGATGGAAGACGTATAGTCTATTACATTTTTCAAATAATATAGGTAGCTAATTTGTCGAATGACAAAAAATGTTGCAGTGAGTGAGTGACGAAGAAATCACCAAGGTTCAGAAGGCGCGTGCTTAGGGCGTAGTCGATGGTGTTGGGTGCATTTGTCACCATGGGAGGATTACCTCAGATAGAATATGCTACATTGCGCTTACACCGTGTATCCCAGATAGAGAATATAATCTTGTACCCGATAATCAACCGTGTAACCGCTTCTTGTTGATAGATACGGCTCACGGTTTTGGAGAGCAGGGATTTTCATTCTGAGAGTCGATCTCAGGTTTAGAATTGATCGAGGGCGCCACTAGCATCTCTTATCTTTGGACATAAGTTCTGATAGGACCTCAATGACTCGGGTCACGCGTCCTGGTTCTGACTGTGCTCTCTTGTCCCTGGTGGTCATCCAGTGATGGGGCTTACCAGGAGAAACTTGCTGACGGCGAACGAGTAGCCGAGTGGGAGAAGTTGGAGTGTGGAAGGAGATTGAATTTCTCATGGCGGAAGGGAAGCGTCCTGTTTTGAATCGCCCCTCACTCATACGGTACTCTTTCCTCATACATAATCTTAGACTCCATAGAGCAACTACATGGAACAACAATGTGATCGTACTTGACCTTGCATGGAACACATAAAAGGGGCAGCCGCTGGTATCTGCCGGCCGAGGTCGAGGAAGTTATTCATGGGTAAAGTCAAATATAAGAAAAGTATATGTTGCTTGTTCTCGTACCCTCGACGAATAAACGAATACCCGCGGATTTAAGCAAACGCCGATATTATGTCACGTGTTTTCCCAAAGGAGGATATGGTCTCGGCGTTAGTGCTCACTTCCTTTTTTTATTCCCTGTCTATCCCCTTATGTCATAGCGGTTTAGAGATTTATAAGAGATCAAAGATGTGCAAGCTCCGTCCGGGCCGTCCTAGTCCTCATCTTACTTGACGCTCTCTCATCATCTTTCACTTCTTGTATATAGAGAGATATATATATACTAGTATATATATATCTATTTATTTTGTTCATATCTCAAATCGTTTTAGGCGCGTTGGCACGTGCACCCTGCATCAACAATGGATCTGGAAAAGATGGAACCTCAAGAAGCCTCATCCTTAGACGAAAAGCCGCGCAATCTCAAACCCAACGACGACGCAGACCTCTCAACAGGCTCATTCTCCGACGACAAAGCACCCTTTGAACCTCAGGAACCCGCTGCGCCTAGCCCCGTCATCAACAAAAATGCTCTTGCGGTACCGAACGGCGGCTTTGCGGCCTGGCTTCAGGTGGCATGTGGTTTTTGTTTATTCTTTAATACGTGGGGGATTCTGAATGCGTTTGGTGTCTTTCAGACATATTATGAGTCTGGGGAGTTGTTTAACAAGAGCTCGAGTGATATTTCGTGGATTGGTGCCATGCAAGGTGCGTTTGTTCTAGGAACCGATTGCCATCTTTCTCCGACTTCGATATCTCAAACTCATGAGCTGAGTTGAGATCCCGACCCCATTGACCTCTCTCATCATGAGACCCGTTTCATGCTCCATAATGGAAACCCTTCTTACCCCTTCCGGGCCACCCTCCTGGGGCCGCTGCCGTGGGGGCCGTCCTTCTTTCCTCCCTCACACACAAGACCAAGGATCCCAAGCTAACTCCATACTTCAGCCTACATGCTCCTTACAGTGGGCTCCATCTCGGGGCCAATCTATGATCGAGGATACCTTCGCATCCTCCTCATCATTGGAACGTTCGGTGTGGTATTTGGTCACATGATGCTAAGTCTCTGCCATGAATACTGGCAGGTATTGCTAGCTCAAGGCTTCACCGTCGGCATCGGTGCCGGATGCCTTTTCGTCCCCTCCGTCGCCATCCTCCCCACATACTTCAGCACCCGGCTCGGTCTCGCCGTTGGCGTTGCTGCAGCTGGTTCTTCCTTCGGTGGTGTGATCTATCCTATCGTGCTCTTTCGACTGTATGTCTAATTTCCCTCTTCACCCCACCTCAGTCTTTTCAAGTACCTGGAAGTTCTCAGTCCAATCTTTCAAGACCACCGCAACATTTCCCATGAAAATCCAACCCATACTAATTCTCTGAATCCACAGCATTTCACGCATCGGCTTCGCCTGGTCCGTTCGCGTCATCGGCTTCATTGCGCTCGGCACCCTACTACTTCCTATCGCGCTGATGAAGATGCGTTTCAAGCCCCCAAAGGCCCGGGCTCTCATAGACTGGGCCGCGTTCACCGATGCCCCGTACATGATCTTCACATTTGCTACATTCATTGGCTTTATAGTACGTCGTTACCCCTTTTATTTCACTATACTCATATCCTCAACCGCCCAAAACGCATTTCCAAAGCCAATACTAACTCAGCAAATAGGGCCTCTACGTGATTCTCTTCTATCTCTCTTTCTATGCGCAACAACAAGGAGTTACAGATACGCAGATGGCGTTTTACCTTGTTCCTATCTTTAACGCTGCATCGTGTTTCGGCCGTACGCTCCCTAATGCGCTGTCCGACAAAACGGGGGCTCTAAATCTCATTGCGCCGGGCGCTACGATTGTCGGGATATTGATCTTGTGTATGCATGTTGTGAAGACAGAGGCTGCGATTATTGTCGTCGCCATTCTCATCGGATTTTTCAGCGGCGTCTTCATCGCCATGCCACCAGTCTGTTTCGTTGCCCTTACAAAAGACAAATCGAAGATCGGGACAAGGATCGGAATGGGTTTTGGTATGATTGCTTTTGCTGTGCTCGTGGGCGGGCCCGGTGGCGGTAGTATTCTGGGTACAACCCCGCCTTTGAACTGGACTGGGTTGTGGATATTTGGTGGAGTGACGCCGATCGTGGCCGGCATAATATATTTTGGGATAAGGGTGCGGAATGTGGGGTTTAAGTTGAATGTCAAGGCTTGAGTCGTGCTTAGAGATTCGTATTTTTATAGATTTTTGCACGAGATAATATCATACTATAGAGCTGGTGGTGGGACTGAGGGAAAGGACTGTCGATATCTAGATACCATATACTAAGGCCTTGTCACTCATAAATCAATACAACATTACACAATCCCTCCTTACCAGCCCTCCTCATCTTGAACCTCCAATACCTAGACACATCGATTTCGTGGTTCATTACCGGCAAATAAATCAGTATATCAAAATGTCAAGCCTCAAATTGTTGATCTATAGGCCTTTTCAGGGGAATTTAGCGCTATTGCAATCCTTTCAGTGGCTTACTTAGGGGGCGAGGGCAGGTAGTTTCAGGGCATTTTATCATGCCGTCACGTTCTGCTGGTACTTCCTTGGAATAACCCCACCATTGGGGATCATCAGTGGACATTTCAGGAAAAATAGGTTGGAAAGTTTCGCCAACGACGGCAAGTGAAAAATCATTAGCAAATATTTGCTTAGTGTATTAGATTTCCTTCCTTCCCATCTCCTTCTCTTTTCCTACTTGAGTCTTCTCACGCTAGTCTTTGCTTCGCCCAGCAAAATCATCATTTCGCTATCGCTGCCAAAAATCCTCATCTACACCCGCACTCTAGGTTTCCGCCATGACTCTATTCCTGCCGCAGGCAATTTGTTTTGCAAAAGATTCTCAATAATATTCCAGACTGGATTTTTCTTCTCCCGCAGCGAATGCCATCTCAGAGTGGGGTGCAGAAAATCGTCTCTGGACCCACACGCATACCGAGGATGTTACTTGCGACGCGAGAGACCCTTTATCTTCACAGAAGAAGGCTTGGTCCACTTTCAGGGCATGGTGTGGATTTCTACGTAACTTAATAATGCAAAGGCATTCGCAATGGGTCTTGAAAATGTATTTATTGAAGTTTTACAGCGCTGTTCAAGTCCTCGATGGAACTTAGATTACGATTACAGCTTCTCTTCAGGATGGAAGGCATTAGGCTGACCTTTCATCCTCCCGCAAGTTCTGTCTCGGAGCACCATGACGAGGTTTATAGGCTGCTCTTGGTCATTGATCTCTATCACTGAATTTAACTTTAGCTTGTGTTACCGCTATCATTTAGAACTTAGAAGTTGGTTAATGAGCATACTTTCGGTATATTGACGTTGGTGGAATCGCACTTTTTGCAGTCATTTTCCACCTCCTCAAGCCTCTTTCCGGCCCTTTTTTTCTTCTTCTTTTGCTTTCTCTCTCTCTAATTGAAAGAATGCGCTGGACTAGCACAATAATATGAGAAGCTAATTGGTAGGTAATTAATTTTTCTATTCTAGGAATAAGGTGGTTACTTTTAAAAGTATAATGCTGTTACTAGGCGAAAATGGGGAATCTGCAAAAATTCTTTACAAGACTTGCTATCCACTTCAAGTCGTGTGTATATCGCTTTCTTCAACTCGGGTTTTTATGTTATTACTTTATGTTTAAAAATAAGAGCTGCTATTAGTGATCCTGAAAATAAGAAATGTCTTAAAATCTCTTGCTAAATATCTGTTAGTTGATGAAAGCTTATCTGTTCGCGATAATTTTGAAGCAGAACGTCCAAATCATCTACCAAGTTTCGTCCTAACACCTACCTCATAGCTGTTCTCAATCTCGCCAAAAACTCTTGGTCGGATTAACTTTTAGTCCGTTCAATTCAGCAAGTAGATCATTTACGGCAGTGTCAATTCTTGAAGCTTTTGATTACTTGAACTTGCGGAACCTTCATGTCCCTAGAGATCTACGAAAATTCCCTAGCGACATAAATCAGTTGTGTTGTCCCTTCCCAAGCATGGCATCGTAGTGCGGGGTAAAAGTCGCTGGTCTGGAAATTTCAGTGCCAAAGCTCGCTAATTCTACGGGGCTTTTCAGTGAGAGAATCGCTAAAATTTTAGGTACTGTCCACTGACTACGCTGACTAGGCTTTTGGCGCAATGTCATGCTTGGAAGGAACATCCGACATCAAACCTACAATCGCGATTGTGACCATCTACAAGTTTTTATCGAGTGGGCGGATTGACTGGGGATATGTCAATTATTTTTCTTCTAGCAATGCGAAGACTGCTTGGGTTTTTAACTAACGGTCAAGTGCATCCGATGTTTCCATCTTGTCATATAGTAGCGAATGCTACGTGGCAATTCGCGTCCGACTTGGGCGTCAGTCAGACTCCACAATATGTTGGCTCCCCAGTTTTCGCGAATGAAGGTCGATTCTTACAGAACTAGGGTTATAGAAAGGCAGATCATTCAAATCTATTTCTCATACCCCTAATCAGATGATATGAATTGCGCTAGAGTTTTGGTGTCGGTCAGCCTTGAGCACCACCTCACCAGGCTGGAGAAGCCACGGGAGCCGCAGCACGCAGGCTTGTAGGACTTGACAAAATCAATCCTCACCTTGACTCATCCGCTCAAGTTAACAAGGCTTTCGCATCTCGGGCTTTTAGCATGTTGAGATGGTGAAGTCAATGGCCGGTCTTGGTAATTTTTCAAAAAATCACATGAGATTGATTGACAAGCAGGTGGTGAAATTCCCAAATAAAAAATTCAATTATCATTATCTTTCGTTACCTCGTAATTAAATCATAATGTCTGGCCTTCGTGGTGATTACGAGTAGTTCATCAGCCTGCCTAAGACAGCTTCTTAACATACTCCACAGGCCCAAGATATGTATACTGTCCCCGAAACCAGTAGTAGATCATTGCCATTCCCATCACAAACCCAGTAATCAGAATAACCCAATTCATACTAGCAGCATTCGGATGTGGTGCGGGCGGGAAAAATGGGAAGACGAATGCGAGCGTCAAGAAGCTGAGCGCGAGGATGTTGATGGGAATAGCAGCTCTCCCAAGATTGAATTGGCTAGGAAGAACAGGCTCTCTGCAGAGGCGTTTGCGCAGAATGCATGCGATGGCTACAATGTAGGACCCAATTGAACCGACTTGGTTGACAGACATTATGATGTTGAAAGCGACGGTCGACCCCAGGATTATGAGAGAAAGGACGCTACTGAAGATAAGAGTCGACATTACTGCATTTAAGGGGATATCCCATCCCGGCCGAACCTAGTAATATATTAGCTTTGAAAATTATCTAGATGGGGAAGCGCACATAGGCGAGAAAGTCCGAAAATGGAAGGCCTTTGTCCCGAGCGAAGGCAAATAGTTGTCGGGAAGAAGTAGTTACTAAATTAACACAACCAAATACGAGCATGATGGCAACGACAGACGTCAGGATGGAAGTTCCAACGCGAGACTGAGTTGCATTGAGGAGAGCCTGAACATATGGCTGATCTGTCGTTGAATTGAGGATAGAATTGAGGTCGCCGAGAGTAGACATGATGGTGACCGTCATCACAAACCCTAATATGTAATTGATGATTGCGGTAGCGACCATGGATCTTGGAAGTACCCAAGCAGCATCTTTCACTTCTTCCGAGAGATGGCAAGCAGAATCAGAGCCGATCAAGGTAATTACCGGTCCAGTCAACCCAACGAGGCAAGAAAGCCCAACGTTTCCCCAACCGGCATTATCCTGGAAATCGGTCCAGACTTCCTTTGTATTACCGCGAGGAGCCATGACCCAGAGTACCACAACGAAGGCCACAAAGCCAAAAATATGGAGGATCATGATAATGCCTTCGAGTAGCGGGAGCTTCTTCACAAGGACTGTGTTCCAGACGATGGAAAATAAGACAACGCCGATACTCAACAGAGTGCCATGCCAGCCTTTGATTACGTAGTCTGGGATATTTAAGGACATTATGGCTTCGAACTGTTGAGCAGTTGAGTATGCTGTGGTACACATAGCGGTCTGCCAACCGATCACGGCAAACCAGCCTACGGTATAGCTGAGGAATTTCTGATACTTCGGAGGCGCAAACTCAGATACCCAGTGGTATTGACCTCCGGATGTTGGCGCCCTGAGAGATTAGCAATCTCGTGGAATGTTCTTTCTAGCAAAGGGGACTAACATCGAAGCCATCTCGGCCATGGAAAGTACAACAAAGAACATCCCAATGCAGGTAACCAAAAACATCCAGATACCACCGGCTGGTCCTCCATTGACGAGTGAAAGTTGAATAACCCTGATGTCTTCAATAAGTGAATTTCTTGGTGTCTAGACCTGTCATCTTACACGAGTGCGAACTCCCAAGTGCAGCCGAGAATGCATGCATAGCCGAAAATAGATGAGAAGCGGAAGTTTCTCTAAAGGCATAGTTGTTAATGTTTGCTCAGAATAGCGAATATAGGAGCACATACTCTCAACTGAGGCAGCTTGCCCATACGATACAAGTCATGAGCATCGTATTTGGTGCCACCCTTCTCAAGTACTAGGGAATCCGCAGCATTGGAGAGTTCGATGTCGTCTTGGTCGAGGCCCACGACCACCTTAGATTCGTCTTTGAGCATGATTACTAGTGCTGAAGCATAAAAGCGAGAGAACTACGAATTCTTCAAATGCAAAACTAGAAAATAGAGCGACGTCCAAACTCAATGGAGAGGAGATGTTCTCCATACTAGTGCTTCAGTGTGGGGTGTTTTCCATCGATAAGGTAAGCTCACCGCTAACGAGTCAGGCTATTTCGTTACCCATCACATCTCTGCCGTTCAATGGTATGCGACCCCAGCAGCCCTTGTCTGATGCTGGAAGAAATGTAACGCCACTGGGTCTTGGCTCACCATACAGAGCTAGATCTAGCTCCCGTGTGGGGTCCCGGGAGCCCTTTCGTCCCAGTGCATAATACTAGTTGTCCAATTTTAGTTACTACTCCGCCCGGGGATTCGGATGGGAATCGGACCAGGTATCCGGGAGTCGAGGGAAATGATGTTCGTGTGAAAGGGTCCGATCACACCCTGTTGAAGCAACTGGCGTTGCTTTTGTTTTTTCAGCGGGGCGCCAACAACTGGATTTTGCACCTAAGACCGGGC
>Ga0182030_10011599_pt1 | contig 17754 bp, 9 predicted proteins | sample 812S3MmetaG_FD_121299 | JGI IMG/M metagenome (GOLD analysis project Ga0182030, IMG submission 121299) | Permafrost microbial communities from Stordalen Mire, Sweden - 812S3M metaG (Illumina Assembly) | ecosystem: Environmental > Terrestrial > Soil > Wetlands > Permafrost | place: Sweden...
ATACAACGGTGCTTTGAATACCGCGAATTGGCTGACGCTCACGAATCTCACCGCGACCGCGCCGGAAATCACGGTGTTCGACCCGGCGGGATTCACCAGCACCAACCGGTTTTACCGGGCGGTGTTAAATCCCTGACCGCGCCAGTCACAAACCGTTGCCTGCGCCGTCAGAGCAATCGCGACTGGTTTCCTGTCGCCGGTTTCAGGCCGAGTTTTTTGTAGCTCAACTCCGTCGCGACGCGACCCTGCGGCGTGCGGTTGAGGTAGCCTTCCATGATGAGATACGGCTCATAGACTTCCTCGATCGTGTCCGGTTCCTCGCCGACGGCGACGGCGAGCGAGTTCACGCCGACCGGGCCACCGCCGAATTTCACGATGACGGCTTCGAGGATGCGCTTGTCCATTTCGTCGAGGCCGTTTTCGTCAATCTCCAGCATCGCCAGCGCCTTGTCGGCGACGTCTTTTGTGATGCGGCCGTCATGCCGCACCTGCGCGTAATCGCGCACACGGCGGAGCAGATTGTTCACGATGCGCGGCGTGCCACGGCTGCGACGGGCGATTTCGTGTGCGCCGGCGGGATCAATTTCCACGTTGAGCAAATTCGCCGAGCGGAGAACGATTTTGTCCAAATCCGCCGCGCAATAATAATCCAGCCGTTCGCGCATCCCGAAACGCGTGAGCAACGGCGCGGTGAGCAGGCCGCTGCGTGTCGTCGCGCCGATGAGCGTGAAACGCGGAAGGTTCAGCCGGACGCTGCGAGCGTTCGGCCCCTGGTCAATGATGATGTCGAGCTTGAAATCCTCCATCGCGGGATACAGGTATTCCTCGATGGTTTTTTGCAGGCGATGAATTTCGTCAATGAACAGCACGTCGCCTTCTTCGAGATTGGTCAGCAGGCCGGCGAGGTCGCTGGCCTTTTCAATGGTCGGGCCGCTGGTGGCCTTGACGTTCGCGCCCATCGCCTTGGCGAGAATGTTGGCGATGGTGGTTTTGCCGAGACCGGGCGGGCCGGAAAGCAGGATGTGGTCGAGCGCCTCGCCGCGCTGCTTCGCGGCTTCGACGGCGATTTCCAGCCGCTCCTTTACTTTCGGCTGGCCGGTGAAATCGGAAAAGAGCGACGGCCGCAGCGTCATTTCAAGCGCCACGTCGGGTTTGTTTAAATTGGCCACCGGTCGTTCGGACATCGTCACCAGCTTGCGGAAAGCACGCCGCAGCGGCAAGCGCGATTGCGACGAGGGACAAACCAGCTCCGTCCTTTTTAAAAAGAAATTGCTGGAATTTCAAATATCGCTTGGGCAGGCTTCCGTTCCCTTATGTCGAAAAGCAAATGGTTTTCGTTATTGTTTCTGTTTGCCGCCACGGGTGTTCGTGCCGGCGAGGCGGACATCCAGCTACCTTCGCTCGACCAGGTGAATTTTTTTCACGGCGCGGTCACAGCGCAGGCCATTTTGTTCCTCGGCCTGTTCGTGTGCGCGGTCGGCGCGGCGTTCGGCATCATGGAATACGTCCGCACCCGCGCGCTGCCGGTGCACCGCTCGATGAGCGACGTGTCCCAGATCATCTGGGAGACGTGCAAGACGTATCTGTTCCAGCAGGGGAAATTTCTCGCCGCGCTCTGGCTGCTGATTGCGGTGTGCATGGTCTATTATTTTTCCGGCCTCCAGCACAAGCCGTTCAGCCAGGTGCTAATGATCCTCGCATGCTCCGTCTTCGGTATTCTCGGCAGTTACGGCGTTGCTTGGTTCGGCATCCGCATCAACACCATCGCCAATTCGCGCGCGTCGTTCGCGTCGCTGCGCGGCAGCCCGCTCAAGACGCTGTTCATCCCACTGCAGGCCGGCATGAGCATCGGCCTGCTGCTCATCTGCGTGGAGCTGGCGTGCATGATCGCGATCCTCGCGTTCGTCCCGACCGAACTCGCCGGGCCGTGCTTCATTGGTTTTGCCATCGGCGAATCGCTCGGCGCGAGCGCGCTGCGCATCGGCGGCGGCATCTTCACCAAAATCGCCGACATCGGTTCGGACCTGATGAAAATCGTTTTCAACCTGCCGGAAGATGATCCGAAAAATCCCGGAGTCATCGCCGACTGCACCGGCGACAATGCCGGCGACTCCGTCGGCCCGACGGCAGACGGTTTTGAAACCTACGGCGTGACCGGCGTGGCATTGATTGCGTTTCTCGCGCTGGCGCTGGCGCTTTCGCCGCTGCTGTGCGCGAAGCTCATCATCTGGATGTTCGCCATCCAGTCGCTGATGGTGCTGGCGTCGCTCGGCTCGTTTTATTTCAACCTGGCCGTGGCGAAGTTCCGTTACAGCGCCGATAAAAACTTCAACTGGGAGGCACCGCTCACTGACCTCGTCTGGATCACCAGCATCGTCTCGATCCTCGTCTGTTTCGGCGCGAGCAAGCTGCTGCTCGGCGATTTTTCAATCACGCAGACCATGGACGGCGCGGCGAAGGACGTCGCGTTGCCGGATCTTTGGTGGGTGCTTTCGGCCATCATCGGCTGCGGCACGCTGGCCGGCGCGCTCATCATGGAGTTCACGAAAATTTTCGTCAGCACCAAGTCGCGTCACGTCCAGGAAATCACCGATGCCTCCGACCACGGCGGCGCGTCGCTGAACGTCCTTTCCGGCCTCGTCGCGGGAAATTTCTCCGCGTTCTGGATGGGCCTCGTCATCCTCGGCCTGATGTTCATCTCGTATCTGTTTTCGCTGAACCACGATTTCATGAACCTCATCCCGGCGAAGTATGTTTTCGGCGCGCCGATTTTCGCGTTCGGCCTCGTGGCGTTCGGTTTTCTCGCGATGGCGCCGGTGACGATCGCCGTGGACAGTTTCGGCCCGGTGACGGATAACGCGCAATCGGTCTTTGAATTGAGCCGCATTGAAAAGCTGCCGGGCATCAGCGAGGAAATCGAACGCGACTTCGGCTTCATGCCCGATTTCCACACCGCGAAACTGGAATTGGAAAAAGGCGACGGCGCGGGCAACACCTTCAAGGCCACCGCCAAACCGGTTTTGATCGGCACCGCCGTGGTTGGTTCCACCACGATGATTTTCGGCATCATCATGCTGCTCGAACACGTCTTCGGCGACGCCGTCAGCCGGTTGAGCCTCGTCATGCCGCAGATTGTTTTCGGCCTGCTCATGGGCGGCGCGGTGATTTACTGGTTCACCGGCGCGACCATTCAGGCCGTCGTCGCCGGGGCCTACAGCGCGGTCGTCTTCATCAAGAAAAACATCAAGCTGGATAAGGAATCTGCCTCCATCGAGGACAGCAAGCGCGTGGTGGAAATCTGCACGCGCTACGCGCAGAAAGGCATGATCAACATTTTCATCGTCATCTTCTGCTTCGCGCTCGGCCTGCCGTTTTTGAATCCGTATTTCTTCATCGGCTACCTCATCGCCATCGCGTTCTTTGGTTTGTTCCAGGCGATTTTCATGGCGAACGCCGGCGGCGCGTGGGACAACGCCAAGAAAATCGTCGAGGTGGATTTGAAGATGAAAGGCACGCCGCTCCACGCCGCCACCGTTGTCGGCGACACCGTGGGCGACCCGTTCAAAGACACCAGCTCCGTGGCGATGAACCCGATCATCAAGTTCACCACGCTGTTCGGCCTGCTCGCCGTCGAGATCGCCGTGGAACTGAAACAGAAGGATCCACAGTCGCCGCTGTCATACGTCATCGGCTCGGTTTGCTTCCTCATCGCGCTCGTGTTTGCCTACCGTTCGTTCTATTGCATGAGAATCCCGGTGGATCCGGCCGGCCGGGCCGGGCGGAAATAGTTCTCGTCAAATCCCGCCGCGCATTTCAAATTGGAACCGTGCCGGTCATTCAACGTTCCATCCGCGTCGGCTGGGAGCTGCGCGTTTTCTTCACCGAAAATGTTTTCGCGCCGGACAATCCCGTCCTGCGCGACGTGCTGGCGGATGCCGGTCCGCGCAAGTCGATGGTCGTCCTGGAAGACTCGCTCGCCCAGGCGCTGCCGGAGCTGGAACACCAGATTGAAAAGTATTTCGCCGCCCATGCCGGCCTGAAGCTGGTCTGTCCGCCGCTGTTTGTCTGCGGCAGCGAAACCGCCAAAAACTCCCCGACCATCGTCAGTGAAATCCAGTCGCACATTGACCGCCACCACATTGATCGCCACTCGTATCTCATCGCCATCGGTGGCGGCGCGCTGCTGGATGTCGCCGGATTCGCCGCCGCCACCGCGCACCGCGGCGTGCGCCATGTCCGCATCCCGACGACGACGCTGTCGCAGGCGGATTCCGGCGTCGGCGTGAAAAACGGGCTGAACGCCTTCGGCAAAAAGAATTTCATCGGCACGTTTGCGCCGCCGTTCGCCGTCATCAACGACTTCAATTTGCTGGCGACACTGGAACCGCAGGACAAGCGCGGCGGCTACATCGAGGCGGTGAAGGTCGCCTGCATTCGTGACGCAAAATTTTTCGATGAACTGGAGCGCGACGCGGAAAAGCTGGCTGCGTTCGAGCCGGACGCGATGAAGAATTTGATCCGCCGCTGCGCCGAGCTGCACCTTGACCACATTGCCACGAGCGGTGATCCGTTCGAGACGGGCTCCGCACGGCCGCTGGATTTCGGTCATTGGGCCGCGCACAAGCTGGAGCAGCTCTCGCACTTCAGGATTACCCACGGCGAGGCCGTTGCCATTGGCATCGCGCTCGACGTGCTTTATTCGCGTAACATCAGCTTGCTGGAGGCCGGGTCTGCCGCGCGGATTTTGAATTTGTTGGAAAAACTGGGGTTCAAACTTTTCGCCGACGAGCTGCTCAACGCGGACAACGCGAATCTCATGGCAGTTTTGTCCGGCCTCGAGGAGTTCCGCGAACATCTCGGGGGCGATCTGTCCATCACGCTGCTCAAGGCAATCGGGCAAAGCGTGGAAGTGCATGAAATGGACCAGCCGAAAATCCTCGCTGCGGTTCACGAATTGCGCGGACGCGGCAAATGAACCGGCTCGCCGTCATCAACGTCGTCGGCCTCACCGAATCGCTCATTGGCGAACACACGCCGCGCATCGCGGCCTTTCGTTGCGGTGGCGCCCTCGCCGCCATCGCGCCGGCGTTTCCCGCCGTCACCTGCACCGCGCAGTCCAATTATCTCACCGGCAAAACCCCGGCGCAGCACGGCGTCGTCGGCAACGGCTGGTTCAACCGCGAACTCGCCGAAGTGCAGTTCTGGAAACAGTCCAATCACATCGTTCACGCCCCAAAAATCTGGGATGAACTATGCGCCCGCGTGCCGGATTTCACCTGTGCCAATTGTTTCTGGTGGTTCAACATGTATTCCAGCGTGGATTTTTCCATCACGCCGCGTCCGATGTATCACGCCGACGGCCGGAAATTTTTCGATGTGTATTCCTGGCCATATTCCATCCGCGAAGAAATAAAAAAGGACTTGGGCGAATTTCCGTTCTTCAGTTTCTGGGGGCCGGCGGCAGGCTTGGATTCGCCACAAGGCAAAGCCGATTGCGCTTCGCGCTGGATTGCCGAGTCGGCGAAGTGGATTGAAAATAAATATTCACCGACGCTTAACCTGATCTACCTGCCGCATCTGGATTACAGCCTGCAGCGGCACGGAACTTACGACGCTTCGGAAAATCTCAATCCAAAAATCCACCGCGACTTGCACGAGATTGACGCCATCGTCGGCGACTTGATTGATTTTTTTGACCGGCGCGGCATGCCGGTGGTTTTGCTTTCCGAATACGGCATCACGAACGTGGACACGCCGGTGCATCTCAACCGGATTTTCCGCCAGCACGGCTGGCTGACGGTGAAGGACGAACTCGGCCGGGAAATTCTCGATGCCGGCGCGAGCAAGGTCTTTGCCGTGGCGGATCATCAGGTTGCGCACATTTATCTGAACGACCGTTCGCTGGAAAAATCCGTGCGCGAGCTGCTGGAAAAAACTTCCGGTGTGGAAAAAATTCTTGGCAACGCGGAGAAAATTGCGGCAGGCATTGACCATCCGCGCGCCGGCGACTTGATGGCCGTGGCACAGGAAAATGCATGGTTTACTTATTATTACTGGCTCGACGATGCGCGCGCGCCGGATTTTGCGCGGACGGTGGACATCCATCGCAAGCCAGGTTACGACCCGGCAGAATTGTTTCTGAACCCGAAAATTCCGCTGCCGAAACTGAAAATCGCCTGGCGGCTGCTGCAAAAAAAACTCGGCCAGCGGATGTTGATGGACGTGATTCCGCTCGATGCCACGCTGGTGAAAGGCTCGCATGGCCGGCGGCCGGCGGGAAAAAAAGACTGGCCGGTGTTCATCACCAGCCAGCCGGAATTTTTGGCCGCCCAGCAGGTTGAATCAACGGAGGTTCATCAAATTCTGCTGTGGCATTTTGGATCCTTGTAGGTTGGGGTTGCGGATCAAAAAGTTACAGCCCAAATTCATGGTTAAAATCGTCGGCCTTGGATTTCAGCCTTCGCCCGCCGCCGTCTTGGAATGGTTCGGACGCATTCTGCGGCAACGCGATGTTGTCGTTCGCTTTTCAGTCTTATCGCTTGCGCCGGGCGGGAAAACGCTGAAATTTTCACCGCTGGCTTCTTCGCCGCTTATGCAAGCATGGTGAAAAGTCTGTTTTCTAATGAAAAATAAACACGTTTTTTTGAAAACATTTATTGCGCCTGAATCAATTTCGAGTAAAAAATAGTTGAACGCGGGCTTATCCCGTCTTGCGTTCCCTGAAAACAATGCCGAAAGCTAATGTGAACAGTCGCGCCCCGATGGGGTCGCCGCCAAAACAAGGACTCTACGACCCGCAGTTTGAGCACGACTCCTGCGGCATCGGATTCGTCGTCAACATCAAGGGCAAAAAGTCCCATCAAGTTGTGGCGGACGGCCTGCAGATCCTGATGAACCTCGATCATCGCGGCGCGGTCGGCCACGAGCCGAACACCGGCGACGGCGCGGGCATTCTCATCCAGACGCCGCATGAATTCCTCGTCAAGGCGACGGCGAAGCTTGGCTTCAAGCTGCCGGTGTTTGGCGACTACGGCGCGGGCATGTTGTTCCTCCCGCCGAATCTGCTGGAGCGCAACGCCGTCAAAACCGCGTTCGCGAAGATCGTTTCCGCCGAGGGCCAGACGCTGCTCGGCTGGCGCGACGTGCCGACGGATAATTCGTCGCTTGGCAAAACCGCCATCGCCGCCGAACCGCACATGGCGCAGGTGTTCATCGGGCGCAATCCCGAACTGAAGGACGAGGCGGCGTTCGAGCGCAAGCTTTACATCATCCGCAAACAGGCGGAGCAGAAAATTCGTTACGGCAGCAAGATTGACGGCGGCAAATGGTTTTACGTTTCCAGCCTCGCGGTGCGGACGATGACCTACAAAGGCATGTTGATGCCGGAACAGGTGGCGAAATATTATCCTGAACTGTGCGATGAAAGCATGGTCACGGCGCTGGCGTTGGTGCATTCGCGTTTTTCGACGAACACGTTTCCGAGCTGGGACCGCGCGCATCCGAACCGCTACATCGCTCATAACGGCGAAATCAACACGCTGCGCGGCAATGTCAACTGGATGAAGGCGGCGCAGGCGAATTTCAAGTCCGCGCTGTTCGGCAAGGACATCAAGAAGGTCATTCCCGTCATCAACGAGGACGGCAGCGACTCGGCGCAGTTTGACAACTGCCTGGAACTGCTCGTCATGGCCGGCCGCGAACTGCCGCACGCGATGATGATGATGATTCCCGAGCCGTGGGAAAATCACGAGAGCATGGACACGGAACGCAAGGCGTTCTACGAATACAATTCCTGCCTCATCGAGCCGTGGGACGGGCCGGCCTCGATGGCGTTCACCGACGGCATCCGCATCGGCGCGTGCCTGGACCGCAACGGCCTGCGCCCGTCGCGTTATTATGTCACCAAAGATGACGTCGTCATCATGGCGTCGGAAGCGGGCGTCCTGCCGATCGCGCCGGAGCGCGTCGCGAGCAAGGGCCGGTTGCAGCCGGGCCGGATGTTTCTGATTGATACCGAGCAAGGCCGCATCATCGCGGACGAGGAGCTCAAGAAGAAATACGCCTCGGCGCACCCGTATCGCGAGTGGCTCGACAAGTATCATGTCCTGCTGGAAAATTTGCCGGAGCCGACGCAGCACACCGAGCCGTCGCACCGGAAAATTTTGCAGGAGCAGCAGGCGTTCGGCTACACGTTTGAAGATCTGCGGATCATCGTCGGCCCGATGGCGAGCACCGGCATCCAGCCGCTCGGCTCGATGGGCACCGACACGCCGCTCGCGGTGTTGTCGAACAAGCCGCAGTTGCTCTACAACTATTTCAAACAGTTGTTCGCGCAGGTCACGAACCCGCCAATTGATCCAATCCGCGAGGAGATCATCACCGCGACGCACACGATGGTCGGTTCGCGCGGCGGGCTGCTGAACTCCAAGCCCGACAGTTGCGCGCTCATCCGGCTCGACCAGCCCATTCTCACCGATGAGGAACTGGAAAAACTCCGGCAGGTGAACCGACCCGGTTTCCGCGCCGCGACGCTGCCAATTTTGTTCAAGGCGGCGGACGGCGAAAAAGGCCTGGAGACGGCTTTGGAAGAATTATTTGCCGCCGCAGATGCCGCCATCAAGGACGGCGCGAACATTGTGATTTTGTCCGACCGTGGTGTTTCACCCGAACTCGCGCCCATCCCGGCGCTGCTTGCCACGGCGGGACTGCATCATCATCTCATCCGCACCGGCACGCGCGGTCGCACCGGTCTCGTGCTCGAATCCGGCGAACCGCGCGAGGTGCATCATTTCGCGCTGCTCATCGGCTACGGCTGCAGCGCCATCAATCCGTATCTCGCCTATGAGACCATTGACGATCTAATCAAGGAAGGTTTGCTCGTCAACACCGACCACAAGACGGCGATCAAGAAATACATCAAGGCCGCGATCAAAGGCGTCGTGAAAACGATGGCCAAGATGGGCATCTCGACCGTGCAGAGCTATCGCGGCGCGCAAATCTTCGAAGCCGTCGGCCTCAACAGCGAGGTCGTGGACAAGTATTTCACCTGGACGCCGTCGCGTATTGAAGGCGTCGGGCTGGGCGTGATCGCGGAGGAAGCCGTCGCGCGTCATCGCCGCGCCTTCCCGCGCGAGCAAATTACGGAACTTGAAGCCGGCGGCCAGTATCAATGGCGCGACAGCGGCGAATATCATCTGTTTAATCCGCAGACGATCCACAAGCTGCAAACCGCCTGCCGACTCGGCAGCGAAAAGATTTACCGCGAATACGCCGAACTTGTGAACAACCAGGCGAAGAATCTTTGCACCCTGCGCGGCCTGCTGGATTTCAAATTTGCCGAAACCGCGATTCCGATTGAAGAAGTGGAATCGGTTGAAAGCATCGTCAAACGCTTCAAGACCGGCGCGATGAGCTACGGTTCCATCAGCAAGGAAGCGCACGAAACGCTCGCCGTGGCGATGAACCGGCTTGGCGGAAAATCCAACACCGGCGAAGGCGGCGAGGATCCGGCGCGCTACGTTTTGGAAGCGAACGGCGACTCGAAAAATTCCGCGATCAAGCAGGTTGCCAGCGGCCGCTTCGGCGTAACGAGCAACTACCTGATTCACGCGAACGAACTGCAAATCAAGCTGGCGCAGGGCGCGAAGCCCGGCGAAGGCGGCGAATTGCCCGGCAAAAAAGTTTTCCCGGACATCGCCAAAACGCGCGGCACCACCGCCGGGGTCGGCCTGATTTCGCCGCCGCCGCACCATGACATTTACTCCATCGAGGATCTGGCGGAGCTGATCCATGACCTGAAGAATTCCAACCGCAACGCGCGCATCAGCGTGAAGCTCGTCGCCGAAGTTGGCGTCGGCACGGTCGCGGCGGGCGTGGCGAAGGCGCACGCGGATGTCGTTTTGATTTCCGGTCACGACGGGGGCACCGGCGCGTCGCCGCTGTCGTCCATCAAGCACGCCGGCGGACCGTGGGAACTCGGCCTGGCCGAAACGCACCAGACGCTCGTGTTGAACAATCTGCGCAGCCGCATTTATGTCGAGGCGGACGGCCAGTTAAAAACCGGCCGCGACGTGGCGGTGGCCGCGCTGCTTGGCGCGGAGGAATTTGGTTTTGCCACCGCGCCACTCGTCGTGATGGGCTGCATCATGATGCGCGTCTGCCACCTGAACACCTGTCCCGTCGGCGTGGCCACGCAGGATCCGCGCTTGCGCAAGCGTTTCACCGGCGAGCCGGAACACGTCGTGAATTTCATGCGCTTCATTGCCGGTGAACTGCGCGAGATCATGGCCAAGCTCGGTTTCCGAAAGCTGGAAGACATGGTTGGCCGCACCGACAAACTCGCACCGTGGAAAGCGATCGAGCATTGGAAGGCGAAGGGCCTCGACCTCACGCCGATTTTGTATCAGCCCGAAGCCGGGCCGGAGGTGGGACGTTTCCGTTCGCAGGCGCAAGATCATGGTTTGGAAAAATCGTTGGATGTAACCAAGCTTTTGGACATCTGCAAACCCGCAATCGAGCGCGGTGAAAAAGTCCGCGCGGAACTGCCGATCATCAACGTGAACCGCGTCGTCGGCACGATTGTCGGCAGCGAAATCACCAAGAAGCACGGGCCGGCGGGCGTGCCCGAGGACACGGTATGGCTGAAATTCAACGGCAGCGCGGGCCAGAGTCTTGGCGCGTTCATGCCCAAGGGCATGACAATTGAACTCGAAGGCGACGCGAACGATTATTTTGGCAAAGGCTTGAGCGGCGGCAAACTGATCGTGTATCCGCCGAAAGGTTCAACCTTTGTGCCGGAGGAAAACATCATCATCGGCAACGTGGCGCTTTACGGCGCGACGGCGGGCGAAATTTTTGTTTGCGGCATGGCGGGCGAACGCTTCGGAGTCCGCAATTCCGGCGTGAACGCGGTTGTCGAAGGCGTGGGCGACCATGGCTGCGAATACATGACCGGCGGGCGCGTCGTGGTGATCGGCAAGTCGGGAAGAAATTTTGCCGCCGGCATGAGCGGCGGTGTCGCCTATGTACTGGACGAAGCGGGCGATTTTGCCACGCGCTGCAACATGGAACTCGTCGGCCTGGAAAAATTGGAAGATGCGGATGAGATTGAGGAGGTCTGGAAATTGATTCAGCGCCATCAGGCTTATACGCACAGCGAACGCGCCGAAAAAATTCTCGGCGACTGGAAAAATTTCATCCCGAAATTTGTGAAGGTGATGCCGCAGGATTACAAGCGCGTGTTGCAGTCGCTCAAAAAAGTGCAGTCGCAGGGCCTGACCGGCGACGAAGCTGTGATGGCCGCGTTCGAGGAGAACGTGAAGGGCGGACACTGAAATTTAGAATCTAAACCTAAAATAAGATGGGAAAACCAACCGGATTTTTAGAGTTCCAACGGGAATTGCCCGCCGACCGGCCGCCGCTCACGCGTGTTGCCGATTGGAAGGAATTTCACCACCACCTGCCCGAGGCCGACCTGAAAAAGCAGGGCGCGCGCTGCATGGATTGCGGCATTCCGTTCTGCCACACCGGCCAGCTCGTCAGCGGCATGGCCAGCGGCTGCCCGATCCACAACCTGATTCCCGAATGGAACGACCTGATTTATCGCGGGCTGTGGAAAGAAGCGCTGGAACGTCTGCACAAGACGAATAATTTCCCGGAGTTCACCGGCCGGGTCTGTCCCGCGCCGTGCGAAGGTTCGTGCGTGCTCGGCATGAACAATCCCGCCGTCACGATCAAGAACATCGAGTGCGAAATCATTGATCACGGCTGGGCGAACGGCTGGGTCACGGCGGAACCGCCGAAGAAGCGCACGGGCAAAAAGGTGGCGGTGGTCGGCTCCGGCCCGGCGGGAATTTCGGCGGCGGCGCAATTGAACAAGGCCGGCCACACGGTCACGGTGTTTGAACGCGCGGACCGTCCGGGCGGCCTGCTGATGTATGGCATCCCGAACATGAAGCTCGACAAAAAAGAAGTCGTGCTGCGCCGGCTTGCGTTGCTGGAAAAGGAAGGCGTGACATTTGTCTGCAACACGGAAGTCGGGAAAAATCTGCCGGCGGAAAAACTGTTAAAGGAATTTGACGCGGTGATTCTGGCGACCGGCGCGACCAAGCCGCGCGATCTGCCGATTGAAGGCCGCCCGCTCAAGGGCATTCATTTTGCGATGGATTTTCTGACGGCGAACACCAAGAGTGTTTTGGATGGCCATAAAAATGGCAGCTTCATTGATGCCGCCGGCAAGGATGTCGTCGTCATCGGCGGCGGCGACACCGGCACCGACTGCGTCGGCACCTCCATCCGACATGGCTGCACATCGCTGGTGCAGGTGGAAATTTTGCCGAAGCCGCCGCTGGAGCGCGCCAAGGACAATCCGTGGCCCGAATGGCCGAAGACCTACAAGATGGATTACGGTCAGGAAGAAGCGGCCGCGAAATTCGGCGCCGACCCGCGCGTTTATCTCACCACCGCGACGAAATTTGAAGGTGATGCCAAAGGCCACGTCAAGGCGGTTCATATGGTGCAAGTCGAGTGGACGAAGAACGACAAGGGCCAGTTCATCCCGAAAAATGTTCCCGGCACCGAAAAAGTTCTGCCCGCGCAACTCGTCCTGCTGGCGATGGGTTTCCTCGGACCGGAACAGCCGCTGCTTGAATCGCTCGGCATCGAACGCGATCCACGCTCAAACGCCAAGGCTGACTTTGAGAAATACACGACGAATATCAAGGGAGTTTTCGCCGCCGGCGACTGCCGGCGCGGCCAGAGCCTCGTCGTGTGGGCCTTCAACGAAGGACGCGGCGTGGCGCGCGAATGCGACCGCTATCTGATGGGCGCAACTGATTTGCCATAAGTCATTTTTGCTTGACTTCCACATAAAGTCTGTTTATTCTGCGGTTTCAATCAAGCATGAGTGGTTTTAAACACTGACTTAAGGCACAACTGAATCCAGAGTTGTGTCTTTTTGTTTTTCAACCATCGGCACGCAAATCAGGAGTCATCATTATGGCCAGCGGCAAGATCAAATGGTTCGACAATAAAAAGGGATTCGGGTTCATCGCCCAGGAATCCGGTCAGGACGTGTTCGTGCATCACACGGCGATTGACGGGACCGGTTTTAAAACCTTCAATGAAGGTGACATCGTCTCCTTCGAGGTGGTTCCCGGCGAAAAAGGACTGAAAGCCGAGCACGTCCATCGCATTCAGGCACCGTAGCCCTGCGCCGGTCACAACCGGTTTCATCCAATTTCGAGCCGCGAGCATTTTCGTTCGCCAGCGGTGCAAGTGGTGGTTATTCTTGTTTCATGGCGAATCCAGCCGCGCCCCGCACCACAAGCCTTTACATCCATGTTCCGTTTTGCGCGCAGAAATGCGAATACTGCGCGTTTTATTCGGAAGCTTCCAGTGGTGAACTCATCAACCGCTACGTCGCCGCGCTCGTCTGTGAACTGGAAATCGTCGCGGATGATCTCCAGCCAAAAACCATTTTCTGCGGCGGCGGCACGCCGTCACTGCTGAATTTACGCCAATGGGAAACCATCCTGCGCGCCATGGAAAAATTGAACCTGCTCGGCGCGGAGGAATTCACCGTGGAATGCAATCCCGCGACCGTCTCCGCCGACAAGGCAAAGTTGTTTCGCGACTTCGGCATCAACCGCATTTCGATGGGCGTTCAGTCGCTCGACGAAAAGCTGCTCGACCGGTTGGGCCGGATCCATTCACGCGAAATGGTTTTCAAGTCCTTTGATGTTTTGCGGCATGCCGGTTTTGAAAACCTCAATCTTGACCTGATGTTCGCCATTCCCACGCAAACGATGGAAATCTGGCGCGTGACGTTGAACGAGGCGATGTCCATGCAGAGCGAGCATCTGTCCAGCTACGAGGTGATTTATGAGGACGACACGCCGCTCTACGAACAGCTCAAGGCCGGCGAATTTTTCGTGGACGAAAACCTTGCCTGCGAGATGTATGAGGAATTGATTTCGCACGCGAACGCCGCCGGTTTTCACCAATACGAAATCGCCAACTTTGCCCGCGACACAATATCCACCCATCCACCGGTCCAGCCATCCATTCCGTCGCTGGCATGCAAACACAACGTGAACTACTGGCGCGGCGGCTCCTATCACGGGCTCGGCCCGAGCGCCACCGGCTATGTGCGCGGCGTGCGGACGAAGAACTGGTCGAACACGCAGCTGTATTGCGAACAGTTGGAAAAAGGCAAACGCGCGATTGAATCCAGCGAAGAGCTGTCGCCGTTGCGCCGTGCCGGCGAGATCGCCGCGTTCGGTCTGCGCATGAACGCCGGCTGGCCCTTTGAGGAATTCAAGCAGACAACGGGTTTCGATCTGTGCAACGAGTGGTCGTCGGAAATGGATCAACTGGCCGGGCGCGGCTGGGGGGAAATGTCCCCCGACGGTTTCCGGCTCACTCGAGCCGGCTTGCGCTTTGCCGATGCGGCGGCGGAACTGTTCCTGCGCTGAATTTCTTCATGATGCCGCTGCCAATCCACGATCACCAAGCTCAACTGCCGTCCGTCCGGCAATCCAAGCCTTGCATTAAGCGGACGAAACCGGGTCATTTTGTCAATTTTCCATTTGCAAACCTAATAATTTCTCATTTTATCCCTGTTATTGCCGATATCACATTAGCGACAACCCATGCCGCCATCCTGAGCAATTTGCGGCGTCAGCCAGAACGATGATTAAACACCAGGAAGCAGCAACATTTTCGGAAAAATCCGCCGGACGGCAGCAACAACTTGATTTGAGCCGGGAGAAATTTGCACCGCGACAAGGTGCCAAATTGGCAACGGCAGGCGACGGCCTGCTCAAATCCGCAAACTTCATTGGCTGACATGAAATATCCAACCCTCCGTCATCAATTGTTGTTCCGCATCAGCCTGCTCCTGTCGCTGGTTGCTTTGGTGCTCTTGACCTGTTGGATCGTCGTGCGGTCCGACCGGGAAATGCGTGACGAACTGCTGCAACAAACCCGCGTGTTGGCCAAGGCGGTGAACCCTGATCATTTAAAGACGTTCTCTGGCTCGGCGGCGGACTTGGATAATCCCAATTACCAGGAGATCAAAAAACAGCTCATGGCCGTTCGTTTTGCGAACCCGCAGTGCCGGTTTTTGTATCTCACGGGGCGCAAGGTTGACGGCACGGTTTTTTTCTTCGTGGACAGCGACCCGACCAATTCACCGGATTATTCCCCGCCCGGACAGTCCTACGAGGAAGTCTCGGCCACGTTTCGGCACGTCTTTGACAGCAAGATTGGTGTGGTCGAAGGCCCGATTCCAGACCGTTGGGGAAAGTGGGTTTCGGCATTGAGCCCGATGACCGACCCGGAAACCGGTGCCATGCTCGCCGTGCTCGGCATGGACGTGGATGCGCGCAACTGGAATTGGCATGTCTTCACCCGGTCGGCACCGCCGGTGGGGCTCATGCTTGCGCTTGGCACGATCATGCTCCTGCTCTATCGCTCCAATGTGAACATCAGCGCCCAGCGGGAGAAATTAAAAAAGAGCGAACTGCATCTTCAGACCATTCTTGAATCCACCGCTGATGGCATCTTGGCCATGGACAACGAGGGAAAGGTGATCAAGATCAACCAGCGGTTCAAAGAGCTCTGGCAGATTTCCCCCTCCATCCTGCAAAACCCCGACTACCAGGAGCTGCTCAATTTGCTCACCAGTCAGCAGGTGAATCCGGACCTCGCCCTCCAGCAAGTCAAATCGCTCATTGATTCCCCCGTCTTCGACTTTGCCATTTTGCACTGCCAGGATGGCCGGATCATTGAACGCACTTTAACCCCGATGATGCTGGATGGGAAACAGGCGGGAAGATTATGGGTCTGCCGGGACGTCACGAAGCGTCGACACGTCGAGGAATCCCATGCCCGTCTGGCCACCGCCGTCGAACAGTCCGCCGAGGCCATCGTGATCACCGACCTGCAGGGCACGATCCTTTATGCCAACCCGGCCTTTGAACAGATTTCCGGCTACACCCGTGCCGAGGTCATCGGTCAGGCCAGCCGGTTGCTCAAAAGCGGCAAACAAGATGACAACTTTTACCGCCGGTTGTGGGAGACGCTCAAACACGGGGAAGTCTGGACCGGCCATTTCATCAACCGGCACAAGAACGGCTCGCTTTACGAGGAAGACGCCATCATTTCACCCGTGCGGGACGCCGCGGGCAACATCGCGAATTACGTGGCGGTCAAGCGCAACATGACCCGTGAAATGCAATTGCAGGACCAGCTCCGGCAGGCGCAAAAAATGGAAGCCGTCGGTCAGCTGGCCGGCGGCGTGGCGCATGATTTCAACAACATTCTTACCTCCCTGCTCCTGCAAGTCGAGCTGGTCGGCCAGTTTGAACCGCTGCCCGCAGGCGCCTTGGAGGGGTTGAAGCAAATCCGCGAGGACGCCAAACGCGCCACCAAACTTACCCGGCAGTTGCTGATGTTCAGCCGCCGCCAGGTGATGCAGCCGCACAATCTGGATTTGAACGAGGTTGTCACCAACCTGACCAAGATGCTCCAACGCATCATCGGCGAGGACGTGCAAATGCAGTTGCAGTTGCATCCGGAACCGCTCGTAACCCGGGCCGACGCCGGCATGTTGGACCAGGTGTTGATGAATCTCACCGTGAATGCCCGCGACGCCATGCCCGCCGGCGGACAATTGCGCATCGAAACCTCGGAGAAAATCGTGACGGCAGGCACCAACGCAGCCTGTCCGGAAGCAGCTCCCGGACGTTATGTCTGTCTGAGCGTCAGCGATACCGGCGGCGGCATTTCGCTGGAAATTTTGCCGCATATCTTCGAGCCGTTTTTCACCACCAAAGAGGCCGGCAAGGGCACCGGCCTCGGTTTGGCAACGGTCTTTGGCATCGTGAAGCAGCACCATGGGTGGATTGATGTGGGCAACCGTCCCGGCGAAGGGGCGACCTTCCGGATTTTTCTTCCCGCCAGCGGCACGACGGACAAAGAATCAATCTCCGTCCCGCTGCCTGCCCCAACTCGCGACGGCACGGAAACCATTCTGCTGGTGGAAGACGAGGCGGCTTTGCGCAATTCCATGTGCAAGATTCTCAAACGGCAGGGCTATCAAGTATTGGAGGCAGCCAACGGCGTCGAAGCCCTGGACCTCTGGTCCGCACATGGCAGGTCCGTGGCCCTGCTCCTGACGGATCTGGTGATGCCCGGCGGACTGAACGGCCAGGAACTGGCCCGGCAGTTGCAGGCAAAACAGCCGGCGCTCAAGGTCGTTTTCTGCAGTGGTTACAGCATCGAAATCGCCGGTCGGGAAATTTCCCTGCGCCACGGCGAGATTTTTCTTCCAAAACCCTTTACTCCGGACCAGTTGCTCAAATCCATCCGCCACTGCCTTGACACCTGACCCAAACGGGCCGGATTAAGCGCCGGCCCGGCTGGGCTTGCGGCTGCGCGCCGGCGCTTGGCCGGTTCAGCGGCGGAGACGTTCCTGCCCTGATTCAAACGATCGGCAGACGGACGACGAACGTCGTTCCGGTTCCAACCTCGCTTGTTGCTTCAATTGTCCCGCCGTGCGCCTCGACTATCGCCTTGGAAATCGCCAGGCCCAGGCCGGCGTTGCCCGTGCCGGTGCGTGATTCATCCGCGCGGAAAAATCTTCCGAACACGCGCGGCAGATTTTCGGCGGTGATTCCCGGCCCGGTGTCGGCCACTGCAAGCCCGGCCAGGCCGCCTTGCGATTCCAGTTTCACGCGCACTTCGCCGCCG
>Ga0182030_10011600_pt1 | contig 17754 bp, 17 predicted proteins | sample 812S3MmetaG_FD_121299 | JGI IMG/M metagenome (GOLD analysis project Ga0182030, IMG submission 121299) | Permafrost microbial communities from Stordalen Mire, Sweden - 812S3M metaG (Illumina Assembly) | ecosystem: Environmental > Terrestrial > Soil > Wetlands > Permafrost | place: Sweden...
AATAAGGCTTCACCGGCCGGCTGGCCGCCGCAGGAAAAAATGCCGCGGGCCGAGATGACGCCGGCCGACTCGGACAATTTCAAGTTTAACTTCAACAGTTCGCCGGGCAAAATCGGGCGCTGGAATTTTGCCTTGGCAATTTCCTGCACGACGAGCGGACGATTTTGAATCCATTCCGCCGCCATGCGGACGATTTCCAACTGAAAAACTCCCGGCAAAATCGGGCGGCCGGGAAAATGCCCGGCGAACGTCGGATCGTCCGCGCTGAAACTAAATTCAAACAGATTTGAGCCGTCGGCCTGGAGGGTCGGGCCGGACTGGCGCGCGGCGGCAATAGAATCGCGCATCGTCATGGTTTTTTGGTTTCGTCGAACATCGCCGCTGGCTGCGCGCCGGGCTTGGTTTCCACAATCCGCAAGTCCAGTTGGTAGCCGCCGCGATCAACCGCAAAATGATTGGTCGCCAGCATCGTGACCGGACAATCCGCCGCCGTTGGGCCGCCGAAAATACAGGCCAAATCAGCGACCATCAAACGGCGGATGTATTTTTCGGGAAACATCCGGCTGGATTGCATCACAAAAATTTGCCCGTCCGGTTTCACCAGCACGTCGGCCATGACGTTGCCAAAGGTTTCCGTGACCACGAGCCGCTTGCCACCGGCCGCGCTCAACGCCAGATAACCGTTCAGCGCGAATTGCCGGCCACGCGCCGTGAACAAGGCGCGCTGGACCAAAAGTCCATTGACCGGAAACAATCCGGCCGGAATCGAAAATGGTTTTGGCGGCGGCGCGGAAGCGCAGCCGGCCGCCAGCAGCAAAATCAGCGACAGCAAATTACGGCGCATTTTTTACGGCCGCCTGCACGGCGGCAAGGTCGAGCGGCTGGGTTTGGTCGAAGGTTTTCGCCGGAAACGTCGCGTCGCGTTTTTCGCCGTGAAACGTGATGCGCGTCAAATCGCCGTTCGGCTCGTTCATCACCACTTCGCGCGTCGCGGACAAATCCGGCAGCAGATGTACTTCGAGCGACGACATCATGCCGCGCACATTTGCATCCTTCGGCACCATCGTCAGCACGGTCATCGCGCCGGTGGCCACCGTGATGGTGTAATCGGTCATCAGCGCGTCCAGTTTGCCTTGGTTCATCAGCGCCATCTGTTGCATCACGCGCTGCAGAAGCTGCGGAAAACCGAGTTTTAATTTTTCCCATTTTCCGTCGTTGAACTCAAACTGGGCTACGGATTTCTGGTCGCCGAGCAAAATGGATTGAAATGGTGCGGTGGTTTCCCAGCGGATTTTGTCCGGCCGTTCAATCAGCATGACGCCGTCGCTTTTCAGCGGTTCGGAAAAAAGTTTCAGCACGCGCTCCTGGGTGAACTCCAGATAAACCGAATGCACCGACGCCATCTTGTGCTGCAAATCCTGCAGGACCGGCTGCGCGGCGGCGGCCGGACTCGGCGGCGGATCGCCAAAAACCGAAACCGCCACGACCGTTGCAGCCACCAACAAAAATCGAGTGAGCAATTTCATTTCAACAATTCGTCCAATCGCACAACTTCATAACCCAGCCCGCGCAACGTGTCCAACAACGATTTCACAGTCGCCAGTAGTTTTTCGGCAGGAATGTTGCCGTCGTGCAACAAAATGATGGCCCCCGGCTGAAGCCCGCGTATAACCCGCGCCACGATTTTTTCCGGGCGGGCGGTGACCGTGTCCAGGCTGCGGATCGTCCAGCCGACAACTTTCAGATTGAGCTTCCGCGCGGCGCGAAAGGTGCCCGGATTGGACAAACCCACCGGCGGCCGGTAATAAACGGGCGCGATGCCCGCAGCCTTGCCGATGACGGCTTGAGTTTGGGCCAATTCAATTTGGAGCCGGGCGGCCGAATAAAAATTCGTGAAGTTGCTGTGCGCGTGGGAATGGTTTTCCAGCAAGTGGCCGGCGCGGACAATTTGCGCGGCAAGCTCTGGATGCGCTTCAACTTTTTTTCCAACGCAAAAAAAAGCCGCCGGAATTTTTTCCGTGCGCAGCAGTTCCAGCAGTTGCGGCGTTGAGCGCGGATCCGGGCCGTCGTCAAAAGTCAGCGCGACGCACTTTCTTGAAGTTGAGCCGCGGCAGATGAAATTACCGAAGAAACTTAGTTGCGGAATCGCCACGCCCAAACCCATTGCAAGCAGCAGCGCGAACACCACAGCGTTCAGCAAAATCGAATTGTGCAACCCGAGCGCCGTCGTGCCACAGATCACCGCGACCAGCGCCACAATGTGAAACCGGGTCATGGCTCGATCAGACAGGCGGCCTTCGCACCGCGCTGCGACAGCGTGTAGAGCAGCACACCGCAATTTTTTTCATGTGCCAGACTTACCGCGACGGAAAATCCAAAGGCCGAGGCGGAGTGAAATTCGCCGCAGAGCTGTTTGTAAGTCTGGTGTTCCAGCGTTCGTCCGGCGAGTTTTGACAGCGCCGCCGCGACGGCTTGGTATCTCGGCTCAAGCTGCCGGAAACCTTTTGCGCCGCTCAACAAAACCTCCACTTTTGTAAGATCCACGGCGGCGGCGATCCATTCGGCCTCAATCTGCGCGTCGAAGGGTTTGCGATAGCGGCCCAGCTTCAACATCGTCACACGGGCGAGCGGCGACGCGATTTTTTCCGCGCCGGCCAGGCTGACGACGACCGCGCCTTCACCGGGCATGATGGTTTCATTCCACGCACCCCAGCGCTGGCCGATGCTCAAAAGATATTTGTCCATTTCATCCGCCGCCCCGACCAGCGCATGGTCGGCTTCATCGGTGGCGAGCTGGCAAATCCCCTGCCAGAGCGCGGATTCAAACGTGGTTTCGCCGGCGGTGGGCGCGGAGTTCATGCCGTGCGCAACCTGATCAATCGCCACCTGGCCGGCGGGAGAATTATGCACGGAATTTGGAAAGCGCGTGGGCATCGGCTCGCGCTCGTCCTTGGCCACCAGATTTTCGATGAAGGTGCCCGCGTCCTCAAGACAACCCAAGCCGGTGCCGATGGCGATGGCGACGCGCTGCGCCGGATCAGGCGTGTGGCTGTGGCGGGCGGTGATGATGGCCATCTGCTGCAACCGGCTCAAACGGCGGCGCTGATTCGGCGTCAGCATCGCGGCGTCTTTCAATACGCCGCAACTGTGAACCGGTCCCTTGCCCGGTGGCAGCGGCGCGGTGATTTCCTTCATTGTGACCGCGCCCGGCCCGATGACACCGATGCCGCCGATGGTAACTTGGATTTTTTTTGGCGCACGGGTTCGTGGCGTGGTTTCCGGTTTTGAAAAAATCAAAACGCCGTTGTTGCCGCCAAAACCGAACGAATTGCTCATCACGTGCGTCAGTGGTGCGTGGCGCATTTCCGTGACGGGCTCCAGACCGATGGCCGGATCGCATTTCGAAAATCCGGGATTGGGCGGGAGCTGCTGATGCCGCAAGGCTTCGACGCATACCACCGCTTCCATGGCGCCGCTCGCGGCCAGCGCGTGGCCGAAAATCCGTTTTGTGCTGGAGAACGGCGGCACGCGATTATGAAAAACTGTTTTCAACGCGATGGCTTCGGCCACGTCGTTGTCGCGCGTGCCGGTGCCGTGAGCATTGACGTAGTCGATCGCCGCCGGTTCCAGTCCGGCGCGGCGCAAAGCCGATTGGATAGCCGCCGTCGCGCCCGCGCCCTGCGGATGCGGCGCGGTGGCGTGATACGCATCGCAACTCATGCCCCAACCGGAAAGCCGCGCAAGAATTTTGGCGCCGCGCCGCCGGGCATTTTCCTCGGATTCCAAAACCAAAATGGCCGCGCCCTCGCCGTGGCTCATGCCGCCGCGAGTTGCATCAAACGGGCGGCAGCCTGCCGAATCCACGAGCAGCAGCGAATGAAAACCGCCCCACGTCATGCGCGACATCGAGTCCGCGCCGCCGGTGAGCATCACGTCGGCCTCGCCAGACATGATCATTTCCGCCGCCTGCGCGATGGCCAGCGCGCTGGACGAACACGCCGTTGCGATCGCCATGCTGGGGCCGAACAGCCCGAACGAATCCGCGATCAAATCCACCGTGGAGGAACATTCGTGAAAACGCGTCGGGCGCGGACGCATCTTGCCCTGCTTGATCAAGGCGGCGAGAAACCGTTCGCTGTCATACGAGCCGCCGACCGAGGTGCCGAGGATGATTCCCACGCGGTCGCCGCAATTTTGAAAATTAATTTTGGCGTCCGCGATGGCCTCGCGCGCGGCGAGCCAGCCCAGTTTGTCGCTGCGGGAACTGCGCGTCGGCGCGCCGGCATCAATCAAATCGCGCTGGATTTCGCCGGTGACAATCTGGCCGTAACGCGGCGATTGGAACAGCGTCAGCGGCTTGAGTCCGCTCGCGCCGGCGGCAACCGCGCGCCAGACTTCCTCCGTGCCAAACCCCGCAGCGGACACGATGCCCAGACCGGTGATGACTGGAAAGCGGGCGGGCACAGATTTATTGCGGGCGTTTGGCGGCGATGAATTCCGCCAGCGTCTTCACAGAACGAAACGCCGGCCGGCCTTCCTCGATGTCCTTGATGACGATGCCGTAATCTTTTTCCAGCAGCACGACCAGTTCGAGCGCGTCAATGGAGTCAAGGCCCAGTCCGGTGCCGAACAGCGGCGCGTCATCGTCAATCTGTTCAGGTGTGATGTCCTGCAGCTTGAGTGATTCGATAATTTTGGCTTTGAGATCGTGTGTTGAGATTTGCATGACGATTAACCCGCTGATTTTGTTTGGGAAATTAACGCACAGAGGGCTTTCATGTCACGGTCAAATTCCCGCAACTCGAGCAAACCTTGAACCGCTTCGGCGCTTCGGATGAACAGCGCGCAGGCGGTCGGGGCGGCCGGGGCGGAAATTATTTTTGCAATTTCGGAGGAAACCACCTCGCAAAAAACGCAAAGACAGCCGCCCACTTTGTCGCTGCGGATCCAATCGGCGGCTTCAGGCAATAAATTTTTATCGTCGCCGACGAAACACAAATTCGGGCCGGTCAGTCCAAAGTGAATCGCAATTTCGCCGACCGCCGCGCTCGGCAACGTGTAGGCAAACTGGGTCGGACTCGGCCCGCCGACCCCGCCGCGGCCGTTCCAAAAATTGAAATCAGTCGTCAGCGAACCCGCGCTGGCTGCGAGACAAATGCCGATGCGGTCGGCTGGCAACGTGGCAAAATCAATTTTCAGCGCTGCGACCGCGAGCAAGGCCAGCCGGCTTTGCAAATCCAGCCGGCCAAAACGCTGACCGAGCCGGGCTGAAGCCAGATCGGCCTCGGTCACAACGCTGGCGGCGGCGATGACGATTTTTTTATTCATGGCCAAGGATGAGCGCACCATTCATGCCGCCAAAACCGGTATTGAGTTTGAGAACGTTTTTCAACGCCACGCCGGAGCGCGGTTCGTGAACCAAATTTTTTGGCGTGCCTTCCGCCGCCACATTCAAACGCGGTGTGCCGGGCAGAAAATGATTTTGCATCGCCAGCACACAGCAGATTGTTTCAATGACGCCGGCCGCGCCGAGCGTGTGCCCCAACATTCCTTTGGTGCCGCTGACCGGCGGACACGCATCGCCGAAAATTGTTTTCAGCGCGAGCGATTCCATCGCGTCGTTGTAGCTCGTGCCGGTGCCGTGCGCGTGGACATAATCAATTGCTGCCGGCGACAATTTTGAGGATTGCAACGACGCCGAAATCGCCCGCGCCAGACCCGCGCCGTCGCGCGACGGGCCGGTGAGATGATTCGCATCGTTGCTGCTGCCAAAACCGCGAACGGTGATGGCCGGTTCCGAAACCAAATCGCCACGGACTAAAACCATCACCGCCCCAGCTTCGCCCGGACTCAAGCCGCAGCGCGCGGCGTCAAACGGCCGGCAGCCCCGCGGATCAAGCGCCTTCAACGCGGTGAACCCGGCAACGACAAATTCCGAAAGGCAATCTACCCCGATCACCAGCACCGCATCGGCTTCGTCACGTTGAATCATCCGGGCACCTTGCTGAATCGCCATCAGCCCGGAAACGCAAGCGACCGAAACGGTTTGCACCGGTCCGCGCGCACCGTGCGCAGCGGCCAGATCGGCGGCGAGCTGATTGGCCAGCAGATGGCGGCGCGCGGTTTCGGAACAGGGACGATTTTCCAAAATCCGTTCGAGCGCTTCGATGTTGGCTTTGGTCGTCGAGAGCACGAGGCCGAGGCGTTCGGCGGGAATTTTTTCCAAAACGGGTAGCGAAGCTTCGCGTGCCTGATTCAGCGCTTCGTTGGCGAGCGACCAAGCGGGATTTTCGTCTTCAAAATTTCTGGACACAGCCCCGACGATGCTGGATTGAAAACGCGGCGGGTTAAATTTATCCAACGGGCGCAACCCGCTGATATTTTTTTGCAGCGCGCTGAGCAGTGGTTCGAGGCCGCAGCCGACAGCGGTAATCGCGCCACACCCGGCGATGGCCACATTTGAACGGCGCAGCTCATGCATACAATGACAGCTCCCCGGTTGCGACGGTTTGGCCCTCGCACGAAATGGTGCTCACGATCAGTAGCATCAGACCAAGCCGCCGGACTTCGCGGACTTCGAGGTGCAGGATTTTTCCGGCGGGCGGCCGCGACTGGATTTTGAAATTGGAAACGGCAACGAGCATTCCGTTCGCCGCTGCGTCAGATTTTCCGCCGCCGGCTTGCGCGCGCTGGCCGAGCGCCGCGGCCACCGTTTGCGCGACGCATTCGACGAGCGCGGTTTCCAAAACCTTTCCGTCGGCCATCGCGAAATCATTTTCGCCGAAGCTCGCGGTCGCGGTCGCTGTGGTTTCCGTGCAACCGGTCAGCGCATTGATCCATCGCATCGGCGCGCGATGCGGGATGAGCTGGTCTAGCGCGACGGACATAATGTGGGTTTGGCCGGCGGCACCACCGGCGGTGTGGTTTCTTCCCAGAACGGATAAAAATTATACCACTGCAGCGGATCCTGTTTGAGGACGGATTCCAGATCGCTCGCGAAACGCAGCGCGCATTCGCGCAGGTAGGCGTCGCGCTCGTTGTGGTTGGGCATCTGTGGATGTTGCGGCGCAAACCGGAAAAAACGATAATGCCCGCCCGGCTCGCGCAGATTGAAAACGTGCATCAGCGGCGCGTTGGCGAGCGCGGCCATGACATAGCCGCCGACCGGAAACGACGCCAGGCCGCCAAGAAATGGAATGCGCACCGACGGACTGCCGTAGGCGCGGTCGCCGAGCATCGCCACGATTTCGCCGCGCCGCAATGCGGCCAGCAGCGGAATCACGTCGGTCGGCGAACCGGTGAGCGGCAGCAGCTTGAATTTTTGCGGGCCGGACCGGTTGAGCAGCGCGCGGACTTCGGGCGCTTCGTTGTCGAAACCGGTGACGTTGATCGGCACGTCGAGCCGCGACAGTAATTGGCCCGCCGCCTCCCAGTTGCCGATGTGTGCGGTCAGCACCAGCACGCCGCGGCCTTCCGCCAGCGCATCGCGCAGCACCTGTTCGCCGTCGAATGAAAAACTAAAATGTTTCGTTTTGCCGGCAAGCACGGCAGTGCGGTCAATCAAGGCGACGCCGAACGAGAAAAAATGTTTAAACACCAGCCAGCGCCGTTTCCACCACGGCAGCGGACCAAAAACGCGCCGGTGAAAATCCATCGTGGCCGGCACGTCCGGCGACGCGAAGGAAAAATAAATCGCCGGAAACACGCTCAACGCATACGTCACGCGCAAGCCCAGCACGCGCAGCACCGTGATAAAAAACCAAATGCCACCGCGCCCGCCGCGCAACCTGCCGCTGCCCGACCAATGCCCGTTCTCTGGAATGTTCACGGCCATTTAGGTGTAAACCCCGCCATTCACGTTGAGCACCGCGCCGGTGATGTAAGCCGCCGCATCGGAACAAAAGAACGCCGCCGCAGCAGCGACTTCCTCGGCCTTGCCGAACCGGCCGGCGGGAATCTGCGCGAGGAATTGCGCGCGCTGCGCCTCGGCCAGCATTTCCGTTTCGATGAAGCCAGGCGCGACGACGTTGACGGTGACGCCGCGTTTGGCGACTTCACGCGCCAGCGCCTTGGACGCGCCGATGACGCCGGCCTTCGCCGCCGCATAATTCGCCTGGCCTTCCACGCCGGTTTGTCCTGAAGTCGAAGCGATGGTCACGATGCGGCCCCAGCGGTTCAAGGCCATCTGTTTCACCACCGGACTGGTGAGATAATAAAAGCTGTTCAGGTTCGTCGCGATGACTTGCGCCCACTGCTCCGGTTTCATGAAAATCAGCAGCGCGTCGTGGCGGATGCCGGCATTGTTGACAAGGATGTCAATCTGCGGGTGCGTTTTGAGAATCTGCGCGACGGCCGCTGCGCACGCGGCTCCATCCGCCACATCGAACGGACACAGCTCGCCGCTGCCCCCGTTTTTCTGGATGAGATCGAGCGTGGCCTGTGCTTCTTCGGTGCGGCTGCGGAAATTGATGAGGGCATGATGACCGGCACCCGCCAGCGCCACAGCGATCGCGCGGCCGATTCCCCGGCTGGCACCTGTGATTAAAGCAATTTTTTTCATCCGCGAAACAGCAAGGGTTGAATGCTACCGGTGACAGTGGAGTTGTCAACGTGCGGACGAATTAGGTCTTCACCTGATGTTTATTATAACCGCTTGACTCGCGGAGCCGGCAAAATAAACTTTGACGAGGTCGGTTCACCATGGCGTTTTTTATCCCAAACCAATTTATGAAATCCACGAGACTTTTTTTCCTATTCACTGTCATCGCTGCAAGCACATTTTCCGCCGGCGCGGCGGCGCTGTTTCCCGTGGTGGTGGATGGTCACTGGGGCTTTGCCGACAAGGCCGGCAAAGTCGTGACCAGTCCGCAGTTTGAACGCGCGGATGTTTTCGCTGAGGGTCTGGCCGCCGTGGAGCTCGGCCATCGCTGGGGTTTTGTGGACGGTTCGGGCAAGATCACCGTGAACCCGCAGTTCGACAAGGCCGCGGACTTCAGCGGCGGACTCGCGGCGGTCGCGCTCGGCAGCCGCTACGGCTACATCGGTACCGACGGCAAATATATGGTCAATCCGCAGTTCGACGACGCCGGACCGTTTGCCCAGGGCCGCGCGGCGGTGAAGCTGGATCATCATTGGGGCTACGTTGACACGACCGGCAAGCTGGCCGTCAACCCGCAGTTCGACGAGGCGGGCGCATTTTCTGAAGGACTGGCTGCGGTCGCACTGGGCAAACTTTATGGTTTCACCGACGCCTCGGGAAAAATCGCCATCAACCCGCAGTTTGAAAAAGCGAACGCCTTTTCCGGGGGACTGGCCGCCGTCCGGTTGAACAAGGTCTGGGGCTTCATTGACACGACCGGCAAGATCATCATCAACCCGCAGTTTGAAGATGTCGGCGCGTTTGTGAAAGGGCTCGCACCCGCGCGCATCGCGAAGCGCTGGGGCTTCATTGACGCGACCGGACATTTTGTGGTCAACCCGCAGTTTGATGATGCCGCTGCATTTTCTGAAGGTCAGGCGCGGGTGCAACTTGCCAAACGCTGGGGCTTTGTGGACAAGACCGGCATTTTTTCCATCAACCCGCAGTTCGACGAGGCGAAGGATTTTCAATACGGCCTCGCGCAGGTCAAAATCGGCCGGCAGATCGGCTACGTGGACGCCGCCGGCAAATACGTTTGGAATCCGGCCAAGTGAACCGGCGCAAACGCGGTTGACAACCGGAAAAAACCTCGGCTAAAGTCGAGTCTGGATTAACTATCAATAACCGAAAGGAATGTTTATGAAAAAAACCTGTCAACGTCTGCTCGCCGGCGCTTTTATTTTTGCCCTCGCCCTGCCCTTGTTCGCCCGCGAAAAAACCGAAGACGAACTGCTCGCCGACCTAGCGTCGCCGAAACCCAACGTCGTCATCAACTCACTGCAAAACATCGAGAAAAAATATCCGACCGACGCGAACGCGTTGTCGAAAGTCAAAGGCCTGCTCGCCGATCCGCGTCCGGCCATCAAGCGCAAGGCGGCCCGCGTGCTCGGCGCGGTCAACGCCGACGTCAGCGCCGCCGACTTGGGCAACATCGTCACCCTGCTCTCCGGCGACAAAAATGAAAAGACTGATGGCTTGAAAGCGTTGCGTGGTTTGAAGGCTCAGAGCACAATTCCGCAGATCACGCCGCTGCTGCAAGATCCCGACCTGAACGTCAAGCGCGACGCCATCCGCACGCTGGCGGTCTTGGGCGACAAGAGCCTGGTGCCGACCCTCCAGCCGTTCCTGACCTGGCCGGATTTGGCCGTGCAAAAAGACGCGGCGGATGCCATCGCCATTTTGAAGGAGAAATGATTTTCCAGGTAGCAGCGGACGTGAGTCCGCTCCTTTTCATTTGCCGGAGCAAAACATGAGCCGACTCACGTCGGCTGATACTTTTTATTCCAGCACACTCGCGCCAAATTTCTTCCCATCGCGCTGGCACAAAATCTGGATGACGTGGCGCGCGGAATAAAAACACGGCGGCACGCCGCCGCCGGGCACGACCCATTGGCCGGCCATGTAAAAATTCTCCAGCCCCGGCAGCGTTTTGCGGAACATCGTGCGCAGCGCCGTGGGCGTGGGTGCCCAGCCCATGAACGCGCCTTCGCGGTTCAACGTGTAGCGCCACGTGGTGTGCGGCGTGGCCATGTCGGTGAGTTCCACCTGCGCGGTGATGCCCGGATAATGCGGTTCCAGCCGCGCCAGCACCTCGGCGCAAAACCGTTTCTTCTCGATCTCGTAACTCGGCCGGTCCTGAAGCAGGTCGTTCCAATATTTCCAGTCAGTGATGAATAGCGCCTGAAAAACCGTCCGGCCGGCCGGCGAAAATTTGTCGCTGTAGTTAAAAATGCGGATGGGAAATCCATCCACCGTTTCGTTGCCAACCTTCAAGTTTTCTTTGAGCAGCAAAAAGCGCAGCGGCGATTCACCAATGAATTCGCGACGTAAACCGAAGCTCAACGTGACCAGCGGCCGGAGCTGTTTCCAATTTATGTAACGCTCCTGGATCGCCTTGCCGAGATATTTTCCTCCGAGCAGATTGAAAATTGTGCTGCTGCCATCGCCGGCGGAGACCACCACATCCGCGCGCTGCTCGGAGCCGTCGGCCAACCGCACGCCGACGGCGCGGTCGTTCTCGACGATGATTTCCTTGACCGTGGAATCGTAGGCGATCTCGCCGCCCAAGCCGCGATGGCGTTCGACTAGACTGTCCACAAAATCGTGGCAGCTGCCCGCGAGCAAACCCATCTGCCGGTTCGCGAGCAGGGAGAGCATGAGCAGGTTGAACCACATCGGCACTTCCGGCAAAAACAGGTGCGTCAGCAGCCGGCGCAGCGCAGCGTTTTTGAAGCGTGCGGAAAATTCCTTGTTCGGCAGATTGTAAGGCCCACCGAGATAGCGCAGCGAACGGCGCAGATGCCACAACTGTTTCAGCGTGCCTAAAATCCCCGCCAGTTCCACCGGCGTCTCCATCATGCCGAACATGTCGGTGCGCTGGAAGGAGCGGATGCCCGCGATGAAACCGTCAATCTCCCGCGCGTCTTCCGGTGCGAGCGTTTTCAAATCGCGCGATAATTTTTCCAGGTCGCCGGTGAAGCTGACGCGCTGGCCGCTGATCTCGTCCGTGAAATCGCAATAGTTCGTGAGGTCGGGAAACGTGCGGTTGTGAAACACGCCCAGCTCGCGGTAAATCTCGTGGCACGCCACCCCGGGCCGGTGGCCCATCAGATAATGAATGCCGCCATCAATAAGATAGTCGCCGTGTTTCCACGCCTTGGCCACGCCGCCGGGATCGGAGTGATGCTCCAGAATCCGCGCGCGATAGCCGTTCATTCGCGCGTAACAGCCCGTCGCCAGCCCGGCGATGCCAGCTCCGATGATGATGATTGATTTTTCGGCCAAGTGTGCTGCGCAAATTGATAATGGCGCGGGCGCAAGCAAACACGGCGACGCTTGCTTGTTCAAGCCTTTTATTGAAGAATACCGCCGCATTTAATCAGCATGATCGCGCTTAACGGCCACCAACTTTCCATCACCGAAGCCTGGCAGATTGCCGGATTGAATTTCCCCTGCGCGCTCGCGGCGGAAGCCCGTCCCCAGATCCAGCGCAGCCGCGAACTCGTCGAGTCGCTCGCCGCGCAGCCGCGCGCGATTTACGGCATCAACACCGGCTTCGGCCCACTGAGCGGCTTCCGCGTTTCCAACGAGGATCAAAAGCAGCATCAAATTCACTTGTTGCATCACCTGACCGTCGGCCAGGGCGCGCTGTTTTCCAAAGCCGAGACGCGGGCCATCATGCTCGCCCGCGCCAATGCGCTCGCGCGCGGCTTCTCCGGCATCCGCGAACAACTGGTTGATCTGCTGCTCGCCGCTTTGAACAAAAATATTCTGCCGGAAATTCCCAGCGAAGGTTCCGTCGGCGCGAGCGGCGATCTGGTGCCGCTGGCGCATATGGCGGGTTTGCTCGTCGGCTTCGGTTATGCGTGGCTGGATGGCGAACGACTGCCATCCGCCGAAGCATTGAAACGCGTCGGGCTCGCGCCCGTCGAGCTGCAATGCAAGGAAGGTCTGGCGCTCGTCAACGGCACGTCCGTGATGACCGGTCTCGCCGCGCTGTCGGCGCATGAGGCGGAAAAACAATTGCACTGGCTGGAACTTTTGACGGCATGTCTTTTTCAAGTGCTCGGCGGCGAACCGGAAGTTCTCTGCCAGCAAATCCACAAGGCGCGCGGTTTTCGCGGCCAGTCGCTCGTCGCCCGGCGCATCAGCGATTCGCTGCGCACGCATCCTGATTTTGAGAAACGCATTGACGAGCATCAGTGGGGTTCGCAGGCCAAGCCGATGGACGGCGGCGCGGAAATCCAGGACCCGTATTCGCTGCGGTGCGCGCCGCAAATTCTCGGCGCGTTTCAGGAAGCGCACTGGCACGTCGAGGAAGTCATCACGCGCGAACTCAATGCCAGCACGGACAACCCGCTGATTTTCCCCGACACCGGCATGGTGATTCACGGCGGTAATTTTTACGGCCAGCAAATCGCGATGGTCAGCGACTATGAACGCATCGGCCTCATCAAAATGGCGCTGCTGGCGGAACGGCAGATCGAGCGGCTCGTCAACTGGCGTTACAGTCGCGGCCTGCCGCCGATGCTGGCTGGTGGCGCGCCCGGTTTGAATTCTGGTTTGTCCGGCGCACAATTGCTCGCCACCTCGCTCGCCGCCGAAGCGCGTATGCTTGGCACCGCGGCTTCAATTCAAACCATTTCAACCAACGCAAATAATCAGGACGTGGTGAGCATGGGTTGCATCGCGGCGAAAATGACGCGCACGATGCTGCCGCTGCTTTGGAAAATTCTCACCATCGAAGCGATCACCGTCGTGCAGGCAGCCGATTTGCGCGGACCGGAAAAAGTGCTCGGCAGCGATTTCAAAAAACTTTACGAATCGGTTCGCGACGTTTCGCCGAAACTGGAAAGCGACCGTCCGCTGAATGAAGACATCGCCCGCGTGACTGCCCTGCTCCAATCCGAAGCCGCGCAGCAACACTGTTTGCGCCCGGCAACCCAATCTCATGAAAACTGAAGTGGATGTGCTAATCATCGGAGCCGGTCCGGCGGGGTCCTCCGCCGCCGCGCTGCTGCACAAACAGGGTTTCAAGCTGCTCGTCGTCGAGAAGCTGACGTTCCCGCGCTTCGTCATCGGCGAAAGTTTGCTGCCGCATTGCATGGACTTGCTCAAGGCAGCGGACTTGCTCGAAGCGGTCGAGGCGCGGCAATACATTCACAAAGGCGGCGCGGTTTTTCTGCGCGGCGAAGAGACGTGCAACTTCGATTTCTCCAGCCAGTTCACCGCCGGCTGGAAATACACCTTCCAAGTGCCGCGCGGTGATTTTGACAAAACGCTCGCCGACACCGTCGCGGCGCGCGGCGTTGAAATCCGCTATAACACCGGCGTGACAGCTATTTCGTTCAATAAAGACGGGGCCATCGTGACAATCGAAGCGCCGGACAAAACTATGAGCCAGGTTTGCGCGCGGTTCGTTTTGGATTGCAGCGGCTACGGCCGCACGCTGCCGCGCCTGCTGGATTTGGAAAAGCCGTCCACCTTTCCGACGCGGGAAGCGTTGTTCACGCACGTCACCGGCGATCTGCGGCCGGCCGGCAACGAGGAAGGAAAAATCTGGATCTGTATGCATCCGGGTGGCGCGTGGATTTGGATCATTCCGTTTTCCAACGGCAAGACCAGCGTCGGCGCGGTGGCCACGCCGGAATTTTTCGCGCGCTATCCCGGCGCACCGGATGCGCAGCTCCGCGATATTTTTCTCTCCGATCCCAACGCGGCCAAGCGCCTGGCCAAAATGGAATTCACCATGCCGTCACAACGCATCACCGGTTATTCCTGCGGCATCAAACAGCTTTACGGCGAGCATTACGCGCTGGCCGGCAACGCGACGGAATTTCTCGACCCGGTTTTCAGCTCCGGCGTGACGCTGGCGCTGGCCTCGGCGAACCGCGCGGCCAAAACGATTGCGCGCCAGTTGCACGGTGAAATAGTGGACTGGCAGACGGATTATTCCGACCACGTCATGCAAGGCATCAATACGTTTCGCGCCTACGTTTCCGGCTGGTATGACGGCAAGCTGCCGCAGATTTTTTTCGCCGCGAACCGCAGTCCCGACGTGATGCGGAAAATCTGCTCCGTGCTCGCCGGTTATGTCTGGGACAAATCGAATCCCTATGTTTCGCAGGCCGACCGCGCGCTGGGCCTGCTGGCGAAAGTGGTGGGCGGACAAAAGCGCCCGGGCTGATTCACCGGATCGCCATCTTCTTCGGATCTTCGCCGTTGAGGCTGTATTTCATCAGGAAGCGCATCATGGCCATGCTGTAGGCGGCCTTGCCCGCGATGCCGGTGAAGATGCGGCCCATGTGCTTGTTAATATGCGGATAGCTCGCGCGGATGAGAAAATTCTTCCGCATCATTTCGCCGACGCGGAACGATGTGAACATCCGACCGTCGTAATAATAATTCACAATCTCGTGCCACGTCTTGAGGTGATGGATGACGTCGCGCTCGTATTTTTGGAATGCCGCCACGCCGCCGTCGCGGATGGCATCGGCCAGTTCAGTCGCACTCGTCAGGCCGATAAGCAGGCCGCTGGAAAAAACCGGATCAATAAATCCCGCCGTGTCGCCCACCAACGCCCAGCCGTCGCCGACGAGCCGCTCGGATACCAGCTGGTAATTGGTGTATTCCATCACGGGCGTCAGGCGTTTTGAGCCGACGGTCACGGTGCGCAAGTAAGAATCCTGTTTCAACAAATTATTGTAACGCTCCTCCGGCGTCGCGCCCGCCTTCGCGGCGTGTTCAGACGGAATGACGATGCCGAGTGAGACGCGGTCGGCCAGCGGAATGCGCCAGCTCCAGCCGTGGTCAATCCGCGAGGAATGGACATAGCCGCTCTTGTAAAGTTCCGCCTGGTCCAGATGCGCAAAGAGCGCGGTGTCCTTGCGTCCGCCTTCATGCGACGGGATGCCCAGCAGCTTCGGCAACAACCGCACGCGGCCGGTCGCGTCCACGATCAAATCCGGCTGGTAAGTGCCTGACTTGCCATCCGAAAAAAATCCACCGAGCACTGCGAGCGTTTCGGGGTTCAACTGCACACGGTCCGAAGTGCCAACGCGATCCAACCCCGCGTTCACATCAAAAACTTTCGCGCCCGCGCGCTGCGCGTTTTCCAGCAGCGTCGCCTCGAACCGGATGCGCGGGACGTTGTAGGCGTAGTCGGGCATCTTCCCGCAAAAGTCGGCGAAGGTGAATGGAAAATCGCCCCACTCGTTCAAGTTGAAAATCGCGCCGGGCTTGTATTTGCCGTAGCTGCGGACTTCATCCTCCACGCCGAGGCGCCGCAAAATCAGGACGATGGCGGGCACGAGCGATTCGCCGACGAGCAGCGGCGCGGTGCGCGGCCGGTGCAGCAGCGCCACTTTCACACCGGCGCGCACCAGCAAAGTGGCGAGCGTGCTGGCCGCCGGTCCGGCACCGAGAATGGCGACCGAGTTGATTTTGCCGTTACGATTCGAGTTCATGCTTGCAAAATTATTTTGCCGAAGAATAACTTGCCGCCGCATAAAGGCAATCTTGACGGCGTTTGCCAATTTGGAAGAACGTCCAGGCTCGCGAAAAGGTGCAATGCTTGTCCATGATTAGCTCAGGCGCGGGAATATTCGTCCCCCCGCCAAATTCACCGCCGATCGCGCGGCGGCACGATGCGCGGACGCAAGGGCGGCGGCATCGGTGCTTTTGGCGGGCGCACCGTCGCGGCAGGCAAGGGCGGTGGCGGCATCACAACTGTCGGTGGCGGTGGCAGCTTGTATTCTGCCCCACTGATTTTCGTGACAGTCTCGCCAATCTTCGCGAAGGTTTCACCGATCTTCGCGGACACTTCGCCGATTTTGGATTCAGGGAATTTCATTTCGCCGAAATGAAAACCCGCCAACGGCCCGGAGCCGAGTTCCTTCGTCGCGGCATCGGTCACGGTGGCAAGAATGTTTTCCACCGGGACGACGGGCAGTTGCCACGCGTCATAGCCGTTCACCACCCAGTCGAGTTTGCCGGTGGCAATGTCCACCAGCAGTCCATGCACGGGAATTTTCGGGCCGATGAGCGGACTCGACCGCGCCAGCGCGCACGCCTTGATGACATTTTGCCGCTCCGTCGCGAACGTCCCGAAAAACTCGCTCACATTTTCCGGCAGCAGATGCCGCTCCACGCCGAGCGCTTTCAACTTGTCCAGCAGCACCGCCGTCGTCGTCTGGCAGACCTGGCAATCGGTGTGGCCGATGATGGCAATCTCGCGGCCTTCCTTGACCGCGCACGCCAGCGCCAGTGACCGCATGGTGCCGCTCAGCGGACCGGTGATGATGTTGCCCGCGTTGCGCAGCCAGATGAAATGTTCCGCCGGAATGCCGAGCACATTCGGAAACAATGCGTTCAAGCGCGGATCAATGCACGTCAGCGCGATGACCGGCAGTTCGTCGGCGAACTCCGCCGGATGCAAACCCGCCGAATTGTCGCCGGCCACGGCCCGATGGTTCGCGTCAAGGATGGCTTCGAAGAGGCGCATAAATTATTTATTCCAATCCTCTAAAATTATAGACCCACAATAGCCACATCTGCCCGAAGCAATTGCTAATTTCAAGGTTCCCCCGATCAACCTTTTGTTACATTGAGGCGAATGGCACCCGAGTTGCAGACGTTGTTTAGTGGTAAACATTGCGATGAAGATAAGCACCACATAAATCCCAAAGAAACCTGCGAAGAAAATCATAGCAGAAATTCGCTCGGAAATTATTTCTTTGTGGAAGTTTGCCCACCAAAGAAACAATGCAAGTATCACCACATAGGCCAAAAGTGGTAAAAAATTCCGGTTAGCCTGTTTTTGAAGCTCCTCAGATTTTCTGACTAATTCGGCGCGCGTCATATTTTTTCACACCGACTTTTTCCACGGCTGCAACGGCGGCGGGTCGAAGGCGGGCGCCGGCGGCGCTGCTTCCGGCATCAGATACCAGAGCGCCAGATAAATCACCACGCCGGCAAACGCCGTGAAAATCGTTGCTAGTGTAGTGTCTCACAAACGACTGGAGTTATTTTCCCTTTATTTTGCGCATTCTCGGACGCGTGCAACCGGGTTTGATCCGCTCCAGGGTCTGCTTGCACCGGCTGAGTTTTTCGACGAT
>Ga0182030_10011601_pt1 | contig 17754 bp, 12 predicted proteins | sample 812S3MmetaG_FD_121299 | JGI IMG/M metagenome (GOLD analysis project Ga0182030, IMG submission 121299) | Permafrost microbial communities from Stordalen Mire, Sweden - 812S3M metaG (Illumina Assembly) | ecosystem: Environmental > Terrestrial > Soil > Wetlands > Permafrost | place: Sweden...
GAGGTCCTCTTTCATGAGTGCTGGAGACGGCACGACGATCCGCGTGATGTCGGTGCTCATCTTGTCGAGGTGCACCTCTCGGAGCTTCGCAAGAAACTTCATGCGAATGGGGAGCCGATCCTTCACACGATCCACGGGATTGGGTACGTCCTTCGACCAAATAGCTGAGACGTCGACATTAGGTGCGGACGCGCCCCACAAACGGCCTTGTTCAAGTGGAGACGAGGACCTGATGCCTCGCCGACGCTGAGCCATTTTGCTCGCGTCCACGCCGCTTTTGCGTTTCCTTTGGATGGGTATACAACTGCCGTGCCCGTCGCAGCGAGCCACATCCCTACCCGTGGAGGACAAGATGTATGAGCGATCTCAACACGGCTTGCGGAATCCTCGACGTCGAAAGAGATTGGGCTATTGCCGACTCGTGCGAGGTGTCCTGTTCGTAGCGGCCATGGTTGGCGTTATGTCCTTTTCTCTCCAAGACGCGGGAGCATCGGGTAGAATGCCTAGTCAAGTCCTCGCCGCTTCCAAGACTGCTGCCGCTTCCGAATCATCGCTCCACTATGTTTCGACTACAAAGACGCCTGCGGACTCGGTCACCATTACCGGAGATGTTTCGAAAACCGAGGGTGAGCAGACCATTGTGGCCAATGTCAATGGCCAGATGTGCCACGTTACTGTGATGTTGGTGGGCGGCTCGGCCTACTTCGAAGGAGACGAGCCAGGACTTGCGACTTTCATGGGGCTGCCCCAAAGTATCGCAGTCAAGTACACCAATCAGTGGATCTCACTCAATTCAAGCGATTCGGCGTTTTCGGCAATCACTGCTGCGTTAACGACGTCCTCGGCGTTGCTCCAAACCCCAATCTCCAAGCCTTTGAGTCTTCGAGGAACGTCGGAAAAGTCGGGACGGCGCGTTGTCGCAATCGCAGGATTCGCATCGGGGATTCCCAGCGGTTCGACCAAAAAGGTGACAATTCCGGTCCGGCTGTACGTTCAGGCTAAGGGTCGCTCACTACCGGTGTTGTACACGGCAAATCGAACAGTCGAAAAGCAGAAAGAAGCGGCGTCTGTATCGTTTAGCGGTTGGGGTGAGCCGATCAGCGTTACAGCCCCATCGGGAGCCGTGCCGATAGGGTCATTGGGAGCCTCCCCAGTTGAGGCTTGACGGGTCGCCTCGGCCATATCCCAATCGATCGCCTGCGTCGCCGCTATCGGCGAACTCGTCGATCACTACGAGAGCTTCACTTCGTTGAAATCTCACCGATTGGTGAGGGGTGTCGATGCGCTCGGACCCCGCCCGCAGGCCCCTGCCCCCGTACACCCGCTCCGAGGCAACATTGAGCGATCTCGACGGCGTCTTCGTTTCAATACCCATGGAAGCGAGCGAACTCCAAAAGCTCTCGCCTCTTCTCAATAACGACCGTTATTGACGGACCGTCGTGATGATCGTTTGGAGAGGCCGGAACCGGTCCCGAAAGCCGTGTCCGAAAACAACGTCGCATCCACCCCCTCCCCCACCGTTTTTGACACGCTGGTCGGATGGGAGACCTCCTGGGCTACGCCAGAGTCAGCACCATCGAGCAGAAAGCGCACCTGCAGACCGACGCCCTCAAGGCCGCCGGGTGCATCCGGGTGTGGACCGACAAGGCCAGCGGCACGCTCGAGCAGCGCCCGCAGCTCGATCGGGTGCTCGACCATCTTCGGCCCGGTGACACCCTCGTCGTGTGGCGACTCGACCGCCTGGGCCGGCACCTGCGTCACCTGATCGCCACCGTCACCGACCTGTCGGCTCGAGAAGTCGGATTCCGCTCCCTGACCGAGGGCATCGACACCACCACCCCGGCCGGGCGACTGGTCTTCCACGTCTTCGGGGCCCTGGCCGAGTTCGAGGCCGCCCTCATCCGCGAGCGCACCACGGCCGGGCTCGCCGCCGCACGAGCTCGAGGTCGCACCGGCGGGCGGCCCCGCGCTATGACGCCTGACAAGTTGGCTGTCGCCCGGCAGCTCTACGACGGCGGAGAACACACCCTCAACGCCATTGCGTCCATCGTCGAAGTCAGTCGCTCTACCCTCTATCGCCATCTGGCCGCTGCCCTGACCCACTGAGGTTCGTTCTGAGCCGCTGAAGCGGGCAGCCCGGGCTGTGGGACCAGAGGCCGAACAGGACTTTCGCGAAGTCCCGCACTCGCGACTTCCTCTTCTCCTTCGATGCAAATCTGCGGGTAGGTTTCACCAGTTCGTAAGGATGGTGCCGTGTCGGAGGTCAAGAATCAATCACCGGTGATCTGGCGGTGCTCTCGTTGTGGAGCATTGACGCATCCGTCTGACGATCGTGCGCCGGCCGCATGGTGCTCTCGGTGCGGACAGATCACCGAAGCGCACCGCGACGGAGGCTGACGAGCGCGCAGAGGTTAGGGGCGAGAGCATCCGCGCGCGCGCGCGGATGTCGAGTCACACTGTTTCGGTGGCCGCCACGCTTAGCGAACGCTCTCGTATCGCCGGCACCATTCCAGCGGTCCAAATCGCTCGTGAGTTAGGGATTCATAGGTCAACTGTCGTCGTATGGATACAGACGGGCCAGTGCGTGGGTACCAAGGTCGACGGCCGCTGGTATGTCGATCCGCGATCTGTCCGCCCCCCCAAGAATCGACCCAGCCGACGGCAGCCTCGTATCTGTCCATCGCACCATCTACTGGCCACCACCCTCGCTGATTGGGGCGAGGGAACATCGGTTGAGCTAGCCGCCGATGTCGGTCTAAACGACGGCCATGTGCGCCGGCTTCTGATCCAAATGCAGCTCCAAGGCCTTGCTTCAAAAGAAGGTGACGGTTCCTGGCGGCTGACTGATTTCGGGTGGGAGTGGTTGTCCAGTACTCCTCCGCCCACTGAGCGGCCAAGTGAGGTGAAGCGGGGCAAAAGCCGTCCCTAGACGCGACAAACGCCGGGCTGGCACCCGGCGCAAGTCCAAAACAACAACCTATGTGTAACCCCCATCGTAGGCGGGTCCGGTTGCGCGCGCAAGACATTCGCGCGCCACATGGCCCCGTTGCCGGGTCAACTCTCCCTCGGAGCAGCTGATGACGGCGACCAGTCGATTTCGACCGTCCCTCAGCTCGGGCAACCGGGCGGCCCGCCGCGCCCACCCGGCCCAACTCGGCCCACGCTGGCGCCAGCGGCCCTCCACCTACCGCTATGTGGCTACCGACGACGGTGCGGTCACCCCCGTGCCGGCCGGTCCGTTGTTCAAAGATCCTTCGGTGCGGCGCAAGTGGCTGCACCGCGTGTCGCGGAGCCGCGTGTCGCCCCAGGCCAAGGCCTACGCCTCGCACTTGGCCACGAGGAGCGACGAGCATGGCCGCTTCTGCTACGGGGCCCAGACCCGTTTAGCTGAGGAATTCGGCCGATCCACCGATCGTCTGCAGGCCTACACCAAGGAGCTCGAGGAAGCCGGCCTCCTCGTCGTCGAGCGTTGCACCCCGTTCCGGGGCGAAAACGGGGTTTGGAAACGACGGTGGGCCAATCGCTATCACTTCATCGTGGTGGCTCGCGACTTTCGCTATCACCTCGTGGCCACCACGATGGGTGAAGAAGCGGTCCAAGACGCCCCCACGCCTCCTCAAGCCCCTCCCCCATCGACACGCCCGAGCGAAGTCCCCGGCGCTCCTCACGGCCCCCCTGAGGGCTCCGCAGAGGCCGATACCGCCGTCGACGAGCGGCCGACCTCAGCGGACCTGGCCGATCACGTGGCCGAGCTCCGAAAGCTCCTCCCCACTTCCGCACTCCCCCATCGTCGCTAAAAGACCCGACCTCTAGCTCCACGCGGGCCACGAACAAACCGAGCCGCCATTCGGCGGCTTTTTTTCGTGCCCGTTGGCGGCCGCTGTGCACAGGTTTTCCCCTCGTCCCCTCGAATGGCCCTTGGTACCTTCGATAAGGCCGTATCACTAACACCGCACCCACACGGCCTTAACCCCCCTATATAGGGGTATCCACCGTCCGCTCTACGATCGGGTGGCGACGGTGACCAAGAGATCGATCTGCGTCACGAAAGAAAGAAGGAGCCGCCTTACGGCGACCCTCATAACCCAAGCCGCCGGCGACGCCAGGCGGTAACCCTCCCCTACAGCATCAACAAATCTGCCGATCCCTGATCGAGTTAAACCTGTCCCCGGAGAACGGCTCCGCCTGGTCGCCTAAGGCGACAGTCATCTCCCCACTCGGATTTTCGCGGAAAAGAAGACGGGCCTTGTTTGCATTGGGGATTCTTCGGCCCACTCACAGCTCGCCGGGAAATCGCACACGATCAAACGGCGATGACTTCGACCTCGATGCTATTGGGATCAGGAATCGGCAGACCCTCTTCGATGAGACCCTGAAGATGGAACGGGATGCCTTCACGAATCAGCTGTTCGACCTCGGCCCGCGTTTCGCCGGCGACACCTAGGCCCGGCAGGGCAGGCACATAGGCGCCCCAGCTCGTGGGACCGTGTTCGTAGACGACCGTCCAAGTTGCCACTAGTGATCTCCTCGGGAAAGCCCTGCCTGCCTATAGATATTGCCGAGCGTACCGGGCGGGATCTCGGTGCTGGGTTTGCCCGCCACGGTGACCTTCCCCGGCTTGGTCGGATGACGATACTGACGGTGGCTACCGCGCTGGGCAACCTCATACCAGCCATCTTGCGCCAGGAGCCTCAACAGGTCTCGAACTTTCACCCGGCAAGTCGAGAGGATGTATTGGGCGGTCCGGTCATGGCGCCCGATCGTATCCAGAGGCGGACCGATGCTTACCGTGAGACGGGCCGGGTGAAATTCCAAGTGCCGAGACGACCAAGAGCATTTTAACATTGTAACGTTGTAATGGTTGAACTTCTAACAGTCCAGGTGGTAGAACGTTGCACCATCCCAATATTCAAACATTAGAGCGTTATAATGAGCCCATGCCGAAGATTGTGACGGTTGCCGCTCGCAAGGGCGGAGTGGGGAAGACCACCTTGGCCTACGAACTGGCGTGGTTGCTCGATGCCCCGCTGGTCGACTTGGAGTTCGACGAGGGATCCGCCACCAGGATGTGGGGTTACCGGCACGAGACCCGCCTACGGGTTCCTTTGCTCGATGCCCTGGAGTCGGGACGCATTCCTCGGCCCCTCACCGGCTATCACAAGCCCGACCTGGTCCCCTGCCACCCGGACTTCGCACTCAACCAGCCGGGTGCCGACGAGATGGCCGACGTGCTCGTGCGGTGGGCAGGGGAGTGGGATCGAGACTTCGTGGTGATCGACACTCACGGCGGTGGCTCCCCTTCGGGAGACGGAGCGATTGCAGCCGCCTCGGTCGTGATCGTGCCGGTGCCGCTCAAGACCAAGGATCTCAACGCCACCGAGGGCATGGTGCGAGAGATGCCCGACTATCCCCTAGTACTCGTCCCGAACATGGTCCCTCGAGTGCCGAGTGCGGCGGAAATTCGCCGGCTGGCGCAGATCGTGGACGGCACCCCAGTCACTGTCGCTGAACCCGTCCCTTACGTCCGAGGGGTCGAGACCCGCAAAAAGCGGGTGGCGATCACGTCGGATGACCCGACCCCCAAGGCGTATCAGAACTTCGTCGCCAGCCTTCACAGTCTGGCTGGGTTCGTGAAAGCGCAGGGATGATGAGCGACACGCAACCCGATGGCCTCGCCAGCCTCACGGACCAGCGCACGCGGGCGCGGCGGTCGATGCCCGCACCCCGGCACCCGCTAACCGTCGAAGTCCACGCTCCTGAGAGCGACGTCTTCGCGGACCCTGCGACCCCCGCAGGCCTTCCCGGCCCCGCCGAGCCTGTCGTCCCGCGGAGCGCTGCCAAAGCGACGCAGCGCCCGCCAGCGCCGGCCGAGCTCGGGGCGCCATTCAAGGTCACCCTGTACGTGGACCGGGACACCGACGAGTTCATGGAGACCGTCCGGGTCGAGGGACTGACATCGCGGCCCAAGGTCGACGTCTCACGCAGTGCGGTCGTGCGCCTGGCGCTGCGCCGGCTCATGGACGAGATGAGCCCGGTCGAGGTCAAGGCGCTGCTCGCCGACCAAGCGGTACGGAACACCGGGCCGGGCCGCAAGCGCCGGTAGAGCACACTCAGCCGGCCAGGACCTCGCGACTCAGCACCCGGTCAATGACCGGGTGCTGTTGGCTTCTCGACCGGGACGTAGCGCGCCGCGATGCGCCACTTGCCCTCCTCGGGGTCGAAGAAGGCCCGGGCATCGAAGCTCCCGGTGGCGGTGGGGGAGAGCTTGTCGGGCCGGGCCCGAGTGAAAGCTTGAGCAATTCTTGAGGCCCGTCCCACATCGCTGAACTTGGGGGAGAGGCGATGGACCTCGCCCGGCGTGGCGATCAGTGCCAGCCGGGTCTCTTCGACCGGGGTCTTGGGTGCCCGCGGCGGCGCTTCGGGCCAGGCATCGAGGGTGCCATCAAGTTTAGTGTCCGCCAACCGGTACTCACCGGCCTGCTTACGGCCACTCCGAGACTTCTCAGCCATGCTGCACCCACTTCCTCACGTGTCCTGACCCCTGACCGTAGCCACAATCCGCACCCGTACCCACAACTTCCCTACGGCCCACGGCCGACCATCATGAACCCCTCACGACCGACACTGTTAAGGCTTCACGACTAATTCACAGCACGTATGCTACCTACGGTAGCCGGCCAAAGGCCAAGGTCGGCCCGATGGCCCGCCCATGGCCCCGCACGAGAGAGGAGCGCCGGTGAAAGGGGGAATGCACTTTTACCGGGGCTCGGGGCACGGAGCCGCCAAGTACTTCGACGAAGGTCACCAAGGGGCGGAGGCCTACTACAGCGAGAACGCCCGAGTGGCCGTGGAGATCGACACCTGGAAGGCGGGGGAGCGGGCCGGTCGGACCACCCTGGCCGCCGAAGGTGACCTCATCAAATGGGTGGAGGGGATCGACCCGAAAAGCGGGGAAGTCAAGGGTCTGATCCGCACCGGCGGGGCGGACCGCCAGCCGCTCCGCTTCGTTGAAGTGGTGGTCAACAATCCCAAGTCACTCTCCATCGTGGCCTCGCAGAACCCGGTGGTCTCGACCGCGCTCAATGCCGTGCTCGACCGCCAGGCCGATGAGATCGCGCAGTATCTCTCGGCGGTGGCGGTGACCCGGGTCGGCCCCCGGGGCGCCCAAGTCGAGGTGGGCAACCTCACTGTCGAGACGGCCCGGGTGCGCCATCTGACCAGTCGCGAAAGGGACCCCCACCGCCACGTCCACCTCATGATGAACACTCGTGTGAAGGCCCCCGACGGGAGCTGGCGGGGCTTGCACTCGGCCGGCATCCGCCAGCAGATCCGCGCCGTCAACGAGCGGGGGACACGGGTGCTGATGACCGACCTCGGTCTGCGCCAGGCTCTGGCGTCACAGGGCTACACCCTGGGCGCCGACGGCGAGGTGGACCAGGCCCGCGACGCCGTCGCCCTCATGTCCAAGCGCACGGCCCAGGTGGGCGAGGACCGCGAGCGCCTCGAGATCTCCTGGCGCCTGGCCCACCCCGAACGCGAACCCTCCCAACGGGTGAAAAACGGGTGGGACCAAGCGGCCTGGGCTTCCTCTCGCCGGGCCAAGAGCAAAGAGCGCGAAGGCCCCGAGGAACTGGCCGCCCGGGTCCGGGTCGAACTCGAAGAGGCGGGATTCGACTTCACCCTCGACGCCCGCCGAGCGCTGCGCTCCGAGCGGGTGGTGCCCGTGGCCGGGGTGGACCGCGACGCCGTGGCTATCGAGGCGGTGGCCGCCTTGTCGGGCCAAAAGAGCGCCTGGAGCCTGGCCGATCTGACGGCGGCGGTCGAGGTGGCCGTGGTGCGCAGCGGGGTGGTGGCCGAAAGCGCTGCGGTGGCCGAGTTGGTCGAGGACGTCGAGGCCCGGGCTCTCGAGCGCTGTACCTCGGTACTCGACGCCGCCCGCCACACCCCGACGGTCATGTCGCGCTATCTGACCTCGGACGCCGTCATCGCCGCCGACGCCGCGCTCAACCTGGGCTTCGCCGGGCTGGCCGGCGGGGGAGGGGAGCGTGACCGAGACGGGGGAGCGCTGGCGGAGCTCCGGGGTCTCGGAGCCGGGCAGATCGAGGCGGTCGAGGCCCTGACCGGGTCCCGGCGCCTCGAAGTGGTCATCGGCCCGGCCGGGTCGGGCAAGACCAAAATGCTGGCCACCTCCCGCGAGCGCTTGGCCGAACAGGGCCGGGACCTGGTCGTCGTGGCCCCGACCCGCAAGGGGGCCATGGTGGCGGCGGCCGAGGTCGGCGCCGAGGGCTCCTCGCTCTCGGCCCTCCTGTACCGGCACGGCTTTCGCTGGGACGAGGCGGGCCGGTGGTCCCGCTTGAGCGCAGACGCCCCAAACCCGGCCGCTGGTCGTCCCTCTCAGCCCACGGGGCTCTCTTCGGCTTCGGTCGTCGTGGTCGATGAGGCTGCGCTGATGACGGTCGACCAGGCCAACGCCCTCATCGACGTGGCGGCCGAGTCGGGGGCGGCGCTGCGCCTGGTGGGCGACCCCCGTCAGCTGGGTGCGGTGGGCCGGGGCGGGGTGATGGAGGCCGCCAGCCGGTGGGCCCAGAGCACGGTCATCTTGGACGAGGTGCACCGTTTCGTACGGACCGGGATCGACGAGGCCGGGATGCCGGTCACCGAGACCGACCGCGACTATGGCGCCCTCAGCTTGGCCCTGCGCGAGGGCACCGAGCCCGACGCCGTGGTGGAACGGTTGTTCGCACGCGACATGGTGGTGCTCCATGCCAGCGAGGCCGAGGCCGTGGCCGCCATGGCGGCCGACGTTGCCCCCGACCTCGAGCGTCCGGGCGCCGTGGCGGTCACCGTGGCCACCAACGCCGAGGCCGAAGCCGTCAATGTGGCCGTGCGCGAGCTCCGGGTGGCCGCCGGCACGGTGAACGACACCGTGGTGACCTTTGGCATGGAAGGGGTGCGGATCGGTCCGGGCGACCACATCGTCACCCGACGCAACGACACCGAACGCAACGTGTCGAACCGCCAGAGCTGGGTGGTCCAAGAGGTGCTCGTTGACGGCAGCATGGTGGCCGCCGAGGGCGCCCGCCGGGTCTACCTGGACCCGTCCTACGTCACCGAGGCGGTTCAGCTCGGTTACGCCTCTACCGACTACGGCAACGAGGGGGTGACCACCGGGCGCTCGGTGACCTCGGTCGGCCCCGCCACCAGCGCCGGCGGCCTCTACGTGGGGGCGACCAGGGGCCGTTACGACAACACGCTGCACCTGGTGGCGGAGGACAGAGAAGACGCCCGGGCCCAGCTGGTGGCCGCCCTCGGGCGCGACCGCGCCGACCGGGGGCTCGACGTGGCCCGGGCCCGGGCCGAGGCGGAGGCCTCCCGTACAGTGCGTCCCCTCGAACAGGATCCATCAGCGCCCCTGGAGATCGACCCGGCGCAGTGGCGGACCGAAGCCGAGCTCGACCAAAGGGAGCGACAGATCGAAGTCCGCTTCTCCCTGGGCATGAGCGCCATGCGTCCGGTTGCGGTCATGGACGACGACGAGCGCCAGCGGGCGAACGAAGCGGACCAGGCCGCCGCGGCTGCAGCCCGCCGGGAGGCGGCGGCGCAGCGGGCCGAAGCCGACCGCATCGCCGCCACCAAAGACGAGCTGGCGGCCCGGGCCAGCGCGGACTACATTGCGGCCCGAGAGGACGCCCGCATTATCGAGGCCGGCCCGGGCCGCTTCGGCCGCAAGGCGGCCCAGGTCGACGAAGCCCGGGACCACCGGGCCGAGGTGGCCCGGCGCTGGTCGGATCCCCAGCTACCCGGCTCGGGCTGGAGCGACGACGTCGTGCGGGGCCGCGCCGCCGGCGCCGCCAAGCGGGTCGTCGACGCCGACGCCCGCCCTCACCGAGTGCAGGCCACCCGCGCCGACAAGTTGGCCGAGGAGCACGACCTCGCGGCGGCCCGGCGCGACAGCGACCGCGAAAGTGCCATCTGGATGAACAAGAGCAACGCGAAGAACCGAGAAACTCTGTTGGCCAGGGTCGAACGCGACCGGGCGACCATCGCAGAGGGGCGCGAGCTGCGGGCCCAGGTCGCCTCCACCATGAGCCCCGAGGAGGTGCGCACCCTCGACCAAGAGCGCGACGCACTCCGTGTCGCACAGGAGCGACAGCGCCGGCTCGAGGAACAACAAGATGCCGGCATGGCCAATGAGCGGTACCGGAGTATCGAGCGCGACGGCCCTGGGTTGGGACTCTGATCCAGCGCCACGAAAGACGCTCCGGAGCCGGCCCCGCCAACACGGGTAAAACCACCCGTGGCTGCTAGTCCTACCCCAAACGGCGCCAACCAAGGCGTTGAGGGGGAGAAAGGCATCCCCCACGACGCCTCATCCCATGATGGAACGGCGCGGGACTCCCCGGCGCGTCAAGGGTCGCTGCGGGACTCGCTGCGCTCGTGTCCTCGCTCGCCTACGGCGCCCCTTGACCCCCCTGGCCCCCGTACGGCACGGTCGAAGAATCCAGCACCAGGACCCCGCCTGTTATCTAACTATTGCGTTTCGTAACGAACTCTGCCAGAGTGGTTCTGTGGACGCCACCGCACACCGAATTATCAAGGCGGCCCGCGATACCCTCGTCGATGGGCTCGACTTTTTCACCATCGTGTCGGCTACGGCCACCGTCGAGGAACGAGCCGACTCGGTGGGCCACGGCCTCAACGTCGAGCAGTTCGAGGTCCTGGCGAAGATCACCGAGCACCTTTACGCTCTCTTGGTCGATGACCCGAATCCTCCCGAGTGTGTCCACTGTGGGACGGCGCTGATTCAGCCCGACACCGGTCGGCCCCGTCGCTTTTGCTGCGACGCCTGCCGCCAGGCCGACTACCGGGACCGGGTGGTGGCCGCCCAGGGCGAACCCGACGTCATGGGGAACTACCTCACCCAAGGGTGGAGCATCGACGACAACGGCGAATGGAGCAAAGGCTGAGGGTAAGCACCGGTCCAAGGGCGAGATCGGGGCCGACGAAACGGTCCGTCGCTTGCGCTTCGCCGTCGCCGATGTGCGCCGGTGCCTGCGCTTCGCTGAAGGTGAGCCCGATTTCCGGCAAACACGCTCGAGTCGGGCCACAACAGGAGTTTGTGCGTTCATGCGTGACAAGATACGAATGATGAATATCAAGAAGTTTGGATTTGACGTGGGTGATTCGGAGAAGCATCGAGTCGAGTTCTACTTCAATCAAACCCTCGGGCCACTTCGGATCTCGGTTGACGGTAAACTTGTCGTTCGGAAGTTCTTAATGTTCAGCCTCTCGACAGTTAGGCGTTATGAACTCAAGGTCGGTCTCGCTGAGACCCACGACGTCGTGATCGAGAAGTCTCGCAAGAGGGTCTTGGGGGGTGTACGCCCCCAAGTCTTCACCGTCGTCGTGGACGGTCAGGAACAAGGAACTTATTAGAGTTACGTACTCAAAATCGGACCGTCTTCTTGCGGCGGTCCGGGCTCAGCTTTGCGGCTCTTCGGACCACCCTTGATCAGCCCATCTTCGTATTAGAACGTTTCAATACTGGTGTGATTCTTGCGTTGCACGATTGGGATCATCTAGATAAGGAATTCACCGCAGTAGTGCCAGCGAAATGCCTGACAAGCAAAGTGACGCTGCGACGAGAAATCCAATGACTGAAACCCCATGACTGGCATTTAGAGAATCCAATATTGACACGACGAGAATAATTACGGAGCTTGCGATCATAACTAGGCCTAATCGGCGCCTACCCACAAGCACCGCTGGATATTGCAGTCACCCCTTGGCCTACAGTGGTAGCTCCAAGGCCGGCGCCAAGAAGCCCGACGGCAAATCCCACGACCGTTTCCGATGTAAGGGCGGCAAATATCCCTGACACGGTGGACAAGATCCCCCCTCCCACTGCCTCGCCGGCCGCACCGATACAGCTTCCAGCTCCGCTTATTGCGTTCTGCGCATCTGTCACAACACCGCATCCGGGAATGAAGCTGGGACAAGTTATTTGACCCGTCGGATCAGTCCCATTCACTGGACTGTCACCAACGTACAGGTACCCGGCACTCTGTCCAGAGGGATCCTCTTGGGTGAAGAGTCCGACGCTTGGGTTGTAGTACCTGGTGCCTAACTGAACCAAGCCAGTGGCCGAATCGGCGTAGCCGCTCGTGTAGCCAAAGGGATTCGAAAGTGTCCCCGAGGACGACGTCACGTTGCCGTAGGGATCGTAGGCGTCGCGGTTCTCCACAGTTCCAGAGGCGCTGATCACGGCGACTACCGAACCAACGTTGTCATGAAGGTAATAGTAACTGGTCGAGCCGACGTGCTCGCCGATCACCGCTCCGGTGTTGGTCCGGATGAAGTAGGTCGTCGTCCCACCGGCTGTCGACTGGTCGACACCGAAGATCCCCGAGGCCAATGTGGTGGATCCGTCTGAGGTCCGCTCTGACTGGCCATTATTGGAGTAGGTCGAACTGATCGCCGATCCACCTGACGGCGTGACCGAGGTGGTCTGGCTCTTTAGGTCGTAGGTCAGGTTCGACAACTGGGGCGTCGAGATCTGATTACCGGCGGCGTCATAGGTGTACGAACCGCTCGGACTCGTGATGAGCTCGTCGTCCGCGTTGGAGGCGTACTCACCCACTCCAGTCGGACACAGGGCGGGAGTCCCGCTGGCGGCTGCCGAACAGCGGTTCCCGGCCGCGTCGTAGTAGTAATCGAGGGTCGACGAGGAGCCACCCGTGGTGACCGCAGACGTCAGCTGGTTACCGAGGTTGTACCCGTAGGTGACGGTTGTCGCCGAGGAGACGAAAGGATCGTTTTCGACCCGCGTCTGCACCAGGTCCTGGTCCTGGGTCCCCACCGCATAGGTGTAGACGAAGCTCGTCTCGGTAGTGGCCGACGAGTTGGCCCCGACGATCGACGCCATCTTGCCGTTGGCCGCCCAAGTGGAGGTCTGCGTCGCTCCTCCGGGGAACTGGGTGACCAGCAGATGGTTGTCGTTGTCGTAGGAGAACGCCGTACAGCCGGTCTCGGTCGTGTGGGTGGAGACCGCACAGCCCGAGGTGCCTCCCGGTTCCACCTCCGACGTCAGGCGGTTGCCGGCGTCGTAGGAGTAGTCGGTCGTGCCCAGGGCGTCGCAGCTGCTGGTCAGATTCGAGGCGCCGTCGTAGGTGTAGGTGATGCCGGCCGGCGAGGAGCCTGAGCAGGCGTCTGCTCCCCCCGGATTGCCGACGTCGATCAGGCGGTTCAGCGAGTCGTACGTGTACGTGGTCGTCCCGGTGTTGTCGGTGCGCGAGACCACGTTGCCGTCGGCGTCGTAGGTGTAGGTGATGCAGTTGCCCGTCGAGTACACGCAGTAGCCGTCGCCGCCGTAGAGGATCGTGGTGATGCGGTCCATGGCGTCGTAGCCGACGTAACTGATATCGGGCTGAGGCCGCAACACGATGCCGTCGGTGAGCCAGTGGGCGCTCGAGGACAGCGACCACGACGTCGAGTAGCTGCCGGTCGTCGCCACGACCTGCTGCGTCGCCGGGAGGCCGTAAAAACCGCTGCTGAGCGGACCGGCGTAGTCGACCCAGGGGGCGCTCGGAGACGACGAAACGCCCGCATCGGCGTTGGCGGCGTCGATCACGACGTCGCCGGGCCCCGTGGCGCTCAGCGAGGGCGTGTTCACCGTGGCGGAGTTGCCCGAGTTGGTAGCGCTCCCCACCAAGGGCATGTAGCCGTTCACGCCGGTGTACTCGATCACCTCGGTGGCCACTTCCGCCGTGCCCGATGACATGGTGACGGTGACGGTCGAGCTGCCGGACGAGGTGACGGTGCCGTACCAGATCTCCTCGTCGCCCACAGCGGTGCTCGAGGTGGCCTTGCCGAGTTGCCACGTGGTCACTCCGCCGCCGGCGACCGAGGACACCGAGACCACCGGGGTCACGTCGTTGGTCCCGACAATCGCCACCAGTGTGTCGCCCGCCAGGGTGCCGCTGGGCATCGTGGTGGTCTGTGACGACGTGCCTGAGGATCCTGCATTCGTCGCGGCACTCTGCACGGCCACGATGGTGCCCGGGGTGGGCGTCGTCCCGGCCGCATTGGCCTTGAGGGCGACCCCGACGGTCAGCCAGGCAGACGACGAGATCATTCCCCACGACGTCGAATACGCACCCGCAGTCGCCGCAGTTCGGATCGTCACGGGGTTAAAGGAGACCGTGCCTCCCAACGGCCCGGCGTAATCCACCCAGGGGGAGGCGGGGGACGAAGTCACATTTTGGTACGTGTTGGCCGCGTCGATCACCATGTCACCGGGTGCGGTGGTGGTGAGCGACGGGGTGCTGGCGGTCGTGCCGCTCGAGCCCGAATTCGAGCCCGTGACGTCGAGGGGGGACGTCGAGGCCACGCCGCTCAGTTCGAGGACCACGGTGCCGATACCGGTCGTGCCCGCAGACATGTTCACGGTGACCGAGTTCGAGCCCCCAGAGTTGGCGTAGCCGTACCAGATCTCCTCATCGCCGACCGTAGTGTTGGCCAGGGCCTTGCCCAGGTGCCAGGTGCTGACCCCGCCGCCCGAGATCGACGACACCGAGACGTCAGGGTTCACCGGATAGGTGCCCAAAATCACGACGACCGTGTCACCTTCGACCGTGTTGTGCGACAACGTCGTGGTCTGGGACGACACGTCGGAGCTGCTCATATTGGTCGTGGCACTCTGCGCGACCGAGATGGTGGAGGGAGTGCCCCCGCTCCCGTCGCCATTGCTCGCCGTCTGCACCCGGCTGAGAGGGTCGTAGGCGTAGGTGGTGGGTCCCTGCGGCGCGGGAGGGGTGACACTGGTCTGGTCGCCCGAGGCGTCGTAGGCATAGGTCGTCACATTGCTGTCGGCGTCTTTCGACCAGCACATCTCGCCCACCTTGGCGTTGGTACAGCTGACCCCCGAGTCGCCCTCATAACCGGCCGAGGCATGCGCAAGATAGGTCGAGGTCGAGTTACAGCCGGGGTTGGACCCTTCGCCCTCCCCCGAGACGCTGGCCTCGCCGGTGTAGGCATTCGTCGCGTTGCCGTTGGCGTCGTAGCCATAGACTGAACAGCCGCTCTCGGGGTTGACGCTCGACGAGGGCAGGTAGACGTTGCCGAGCGTCCCCGACGGCACGGCGTAGTTCGTGTAGGAGGTCGCGGCGCTGTCGGTGCCGTTCGCGGGGTCCTGACTCTCGGTCTCATTGTCATTGGAGTCATAGGTGTTCGTGCTGGCCGCGGCCGGCGTCATGGCGTCGGTGAGGGTGGTCGGCTCGTCGTCGGCGTTGTAGGCCGCCCCCTGGCTGTTGCCGTTGCCGTCCGTGACCTTGGTCTGTATGTCGTTGCTGTTGTAGTAGTAGGTCGTGGTGTGGCTGTTGGGATCGGTGAGCGTTGTGGACCCGCTGTTGGGCGAAGAAATGGTGCCCGGCGTATAGGCGAAGGTATAGGTCGGACCGGTCATGTGCACCGTGTCGGTGACATAGGTCAGGGTGTGCACCCGTCCCGAGCTGTCGTAGGCGATGACCGTGTAGTGCCCGTTCGGATCCTCGATCTGGGTGAGCTCTGCCCCTGATCCGCCGTAGGTGAAGTAGGTCAGGTTGGCCGAGGTGTCGGTCGTATGCAGGAGATAGGGGCTCGACGAGATGTCGTAGGCCACCGTGCGCGAGGTCGGGTCGGTCAGTCCCGAGTAGTAGTACCCGTTGTTTGAGAAGGTGGTGGTGCGACCCTCGGTGTCGGTGATGGAGGTCAAGAAGGCTTCCCCCGAGGGGTCGCACGCGCTCGCGCTGTAGTTGTAAGTGATGGTCTCCCCGTTGCGATCCGAAACAGTGGTCTCAGGGAGCTGGCCACCGGTGCATGAACCTGCGGCGGCGAACTTGATGACCTCCTGGGTTTGGTTGAAGGTAAGGGAGTAGTGGCCAGAGGTCGGCTCGCTCAGCACGGCGTTGATCCCGGGCGGTGTCGTCCACGATGTCCCGCTGTCCATGAACACGGCTGGTTGGCCACCGGGCAAGAGGACCGTGACGTTGTCCGAGTTGACCTGCGCATAGACGCCCGGGCCTTCCCCCAAGCTCCAACTGTCGCCCATCCCCACAAAGGTCGAGAGGTCCTCGGAGTTGTAGTAGCGGTCCACCACCTCGTTGAGACCCGTGCCGTTGATCGAGAGATCCGTGCCATGCACCACCAGGTTGCCGTTCGCCGCATTGACACCCAGGCTCAGGTGATCGTCAAGGGTGTGGGTCACCATCGGCTCGCCCTGTGCGACTCCCACGTTTGGTGACCAGGTGACGATGAGGTGGTCGTAGGAATCGCTCTGGGGATCGAACTCGGCCAGATTAGTCCCGCTCGACTCGTTCGAAGCCTTGAGCACCAACCCGTTGTTCGTTCCGCTGCCGTCCACCCAGGACTGGACTTCCGCGGTGGGGATATTCAGCGTCATATCCCCGCTCGAGGGCACCACGGCCGAGGTGGTGGGCGTGGAGGAGTAGTCGCCTCCTGGCGTGGTCCACGAATCGGTGCCGTCGTAGGTGTTCCAGGTGACGGCGGTGTTGCTGTAGGCACGAGACAGGGGGTACGCGTTCACCGTGACAGAGCCCGAGAGGGACACCACGGGCAGGCTGAGCTGGGCGCTGATGATCTGGGCATCCACCGGCATGAAGCCATCGCTCAAGGGCGCGTAGTGCACGACCGAGCGCTGAATCTCGCCGCCCGAGTAGCCGACGGCGAGATCGCTGGTGTAACAGGCCGCCGTCGTGGGTGCCCCTTGGTTGAGCACGCACCCGTCGGCCTGAGGGAAGAAATACGCCGTGGGATCGACGGTGACAGGAAACGCTCGACCTGGCGCAGCCAGCCAACTTGGGTCGAGGCTGAGTGTGACCGCTGTCCCCGCTGCGTTGAGGGCAAACGAAACCGAACCCACGGCGCCGGCGGCGTCGGTGACCGTGGGGGCGTCGATCGTCGCTACCGTGCTCCCTGCATTGTCGATGTCGATTGCCCCCCCGCTGGTGCTGGCGTGCAGGCCAGCGGCCAGGTCGAGATCCCAGGTAAAGGTCGTAGGCGCCGTCGACGCCGCCAGGATCAACGACTCCTTGACCCCCGACGTGACCGCTTGCTCGGTGACGGTGGTAGCGGGGAGGGCGTCGGGGTAGGTGGCAGTCGACCCGTTGACCGTTCCCGCATTTGCCGCGGCATGATTGGCCCCGACCAGGGTGAACCCGATGCTCGAGGTTCCGCCGCTGGCCAGCGTGACTGAGGAGGACAGGTCAGATGGCAGCTGCACCGACACGCTGTTGGCCGTGTTGTGCCAGCCGCCACTGGCCGTTGCGGCAAGTGAGTTGTTGATCGTCTGCCATTTGCCACTCGAGTCCTTGTAGTTCATCGGAACCGAACTCAGCACCGTCTGATGGAGGCCATTGGGGGCGATGGTGGTGGTGGCGTAGGCCGACTGCAGGGTCGAGAGTGGACTGCTCGTCGATGTTGGTGATGGGGTGTCGTGCGTCCCCGCCATAGCCGCAGAGGCGGCCGACGTCTGCGACGCGGAGGCAGCAGCCGGTCCTGACGGCGTTGCCAACAGTCCAACGGTGGCCAAGATGGTCGACACACACACCAAGGAGAGCGCAATCGAGCGAAGGCGCCCTAGATGTCCCCGCAGGCTGTTCCCGCGCCAGTTCGCCATTGACCTGTCCATCGTGACCACCACCTAGTCCTTCGGAAAGAACCGCTAGGGAAATGCGTGCGCTTGCAGTATGAGAGACA
>Ga0182030_10011602_pt1 | contig 17753 bp, 11 predicted proteins | sample 812S3MmetaG_FD_121299 | JGI IMG/M metagenome (GOLD analysis project Ga0182030, IMG submission 121299) | Permafrost microbial communities from Stordalen Mire, Sweden - 812S3M metaG (Illumina Assembly) | ecosystem: Environmental > Terrestrial > Soil > Wetlands > Permafrost | place: Sweden...
GCGCCCAAGCATGGTACCGCAAACGCGCTCATCCTTATGCGGCGTTCGCACGGCGCCACCCAAGGGTTTTGTGAGATCGCAGCCAACAGTGACTCCTCCAGTGGTGATTGGCGACGACGACGACTTTGAAGACGCATCGGGAGACGAAGCGTCACACGCGCATTTCGAAGCGTCCGACAATACGGGGAGGCCCACATTTTCCCTGTTTCAAAAACCCCCTGCGTCCATCCTATCGCAGTACAGCTATAAGAAACTGTCCACAGATGTGATGGACACATCGGAAGCGTTGCGGACGGCACGATATGAATTGAGAAAGCGAGCCGGCCTGATATATCGACACAAGGAAATCGTCCCGGCCAACGTGCCCCGCCAAATTACAGAGCATGACGCGCCCTTGGAAAAAATGATACCGCGCGGTTTGCTCACCGCTGGTGTCATGACTTCGCAGTACATTATCGATAAGCAAAGGTCTGGATTGTCCGACGGCTGGTTTCAAACACATCGCGAAGCGCTGACTTGCAAAGACCCCTATGCTAAAAAGCCCCCCAAAGGTGTCAAGGAGGATGTGAAAAGTGTGCAGGCGGAACATGAGAGAATGCTGGCCAATCTCGCCGACGAGGATACCCCCGAGGCACGATCTCGTATGGGTCCGGACAAGCTCTACTTTGAAACAAAAACCCACATGTATTTGCCCAAATACTACGCCTTGCAGCTGTGGGGAAATTGCATTGCCACGGACGGGCCCATTGCCGCTGGTTTGAAAACTGACGCGAACGGCTTTATTCAATATCCAAATCCCAAAAACTCATCGGACGTTATAGATCCAATGCATTTGCCAGACTTGGCTGAGTATCAATTGCCGACGCCCAGCAGTCCTACGACAGGCACCCCCTACCACAAACGGCGACGATTGATTGGCACCATAACGAATAGTCATCATCATCATCATCGTCTTCATGATGAAGCACAAGAGGAGAATGAGGGGGAGGATGGAGGAAAACACAAAAAAAACGCTTGCATACCTCCCGTTCATTCCACCATGAGTTTGACGTTGAAACTGATCCAAAATGACGAGTATCGCGACTTTCGGCGTAATTACTGTGCGCGTGGCACTCACACCCAAACATTGTATTGCGTTGGAAAGTTCCGCACGGAGAATCCAAATCAAAGAGAACAGGCCGTGTCGCTGATCCGCTCGGCTCGTCGACTTTCGGGAAAGAAGGGCAATCAGTTGCAAATGGAATGTGGACTCGGCAAGACCAAAACCATGGTGGCCACTTGGTTTTGTCTGCTGCAAAATCTCGATGACTTGCCCATTTGCGACATGGGCACAAATTATGAAGAAAAAGGCGCCCTGCAAGACAAGAATAGGTGCCATTCGCGGGGCGTCCAGACTTTGAAGGCAGCCATATTGGTATGCACCACTCAATTGCTGTTGCAGACGGTTGACGCAGTGCTCGAGTTTGTACCCAATGCTCGCATCGGAGTCATTCAATCCGATCGCGATCGTCTGGCGGAGGACGAATTTGACATTTTGATTATTATGATTCAAACGTTGAATGTCCGCGAATTCAATCCGCAGTATTTGAATCAAATCGGGATTCTTTTCGTGGACGAGGCGCACCGCAAACTGGCGCCCACTTGCATCGTGGCTGCGAACAAGATCAATGCCGACATACGAATTGCCGTGACGGCGACTCTGGATCGGTCGGATGGCAAAACCTGGTGGTTCCCTCTGGTATTCGGGCCTTGTATCAACCAAGTGTATCGCCAATGGCAATACAATCAATCCATCTATTTTATTTATACGGCGGGTCAGCAAATCGAGAGGCGAATGAAATTTATCGGTTGCAGCAATGAAAAGGCGACCAAGAATGACTACAATGCCCATTTGGCAACGATTGCGGAGGATATGAACCGCAACATGTTCATTGTAAAGTTGCTGGCCCAGCTAAAATTTCATCACAACAGGCACGTTCTTGTGCAAATGAATCACAATACGGTCTTGGATCGCAATGCCTACCGTAAATCCTACCGTCTCTCGGGCAGATATTATTATTCCGGTCTGGACTTGGCCACGCTCGGATTGGATGCTAAAAGTCAGTCGAATGAGGCCCCGTTCGTTCTACCGTGGCCCACCCGATACCTGCACTTGTACCAATATTCGGATTTGTCGAGTGCCGTCAAATCAAATGCCAGGAGACACGATGCGATATCTTCTCTGGAGCCGCTCATCACGAGGGAGTTTCCAATGGCCTCCAAGGAGGATATTTTGAACTGGCCCTGTCACATGGACTTGCATGGACACCCGAATCGCAAAATGCCCTTGGATCGGCCGGAACTGCCCGCACTATCGTCGCCGTCCTCTGCCAACATTCGGTGCGCCCAGGCGGATCCAACGGGATTATTATGCACGCATCCGAATCTCCTTCATGATTCTGCACTCAAGGATCAAGTTCCGATTGTCTTTTCCGAATCCATTCAACACTTGATTGTATTGCAACATTTGATGGGCTGGCATCTCACTCAACTCGTGGACGACACGATTTTGGTTCGAATTTCAGCCATGTGCCTCGGTGTGGTGTACATTCCAAAACTGAGCGCACGACAGAGGACCATTCTCAAACTCGATCGTCGTGATGACAGTGGTGAAAACCGAGCAACCACATGGCCCCAGTTGGATACGTGTTTTTTTGATGACTGGTTTACGCAGCATCCACACGCGGGCTATGGCCACGCACATTCCAGGGACCAGAAGAACAAGAACGAGTGGAAGAAGGCGCACGGCCTGGCCGGTTGGCAAAAGAAGGAGATGAGAAAGAAAAAGGACGCCGATCCGAACTTGAGGCGCATGCCCATCGATGACGCATCTGATATTTTATGGCATCACAGTCACGACTGGACACCGTGTTACGAACCGTTTTATTGGCCGAATCGAAAGCCAGAGTGTGACCTCGGGGAGCAGCAGCGCAGTAGTCGTGATGACGATGGTGACAATCACCGCCGCGATGATGACTGTCATAATGATTACATTGATAACCGTGACAATGGCATAGAGGATGGATTGTCAGCGGCCCGTGGTGCCACGGCCACCACCACCACCACCACCACCACAACAACCACCACCATCGCTTCCAACACGAAAAAACGAAAATCCCGCCCGACTCCCCGCACTCCGAAAAAAAACAACATCGATAACAAATTGGATAGCAACCCCGATTTTGACCCGAGAGAACCACTGCCGATCATTTGCACGCTCGGACTTTACATTGGATCGCGAGCGACGCGTTGGAGTTCTGGCACGACGGACTTTGACCAGAAGCAGTCCTTGCATGCCGACATTGTCTTTGCAACGACGATCATGGCTGCCTTTGGAGTCGATCGAGCCGAAATCAGCACTGTTTTCAAAGTGTGTTCCAGTGTTTTTGACGATCGACAAATGAAGGGTCGTGGAGAACGAACTATGGATTTGAAGCAGCCGCCTACCTTTTACGAGATTGTAGATCCCGTCAGTCCGTTTTTGAAATATGCCCAAGCGCACGAGACTTATGATCGCGGATGCTGTCGGGATGTACGCTACTTTTCAGATCACTGCTAAAGATGTTCTCTGCCCTTGTGCTCGCCTCGTGGGACTTGGACCAACCCAGTTGCAGTGCCGCCGCCCCGCTCAAAAAAAACGCGCGCTCTCTGCCTGTTTTTGGTTTTTTTGGTGCGTGCGGTCGCTGCGAGAGGCGACCGTGTTGAAAAGAATAAAGGCGATCGAATCTTGATTTGTTTTATTGATAGGTCTCGGCCATGGAATGCAGTGCAAATTCCATGATTCTCAAAATGTCCATGGAACCACGGGATTCACATTGGAACAACCACGGCTCCGGCGTAGTCATGGCCTTGGGTTTGTAGACGTTTCCGGGCTTTGGAATTCGCAAATTGGGATGGTACATGGGGCGGTCAAGATCGGCAATGCGGTGCTCCTTGTATCGTGTTTGCGACCACTTCCAGTCGCGTTGAGAATTCGACACAGTCGTCGCGGTTGAGCCGTTGGAATTTGACGACGAAGATGGAGCGGCGACGGCGCCAGGAGTGCTGCTCTGAATATTGTTATGATTGGGTTGCGTGACGCCATCGTGCATGATGCCTCCGAGTGTGCCCTCGCGGTCCTTCATTTCCATGCGAATCCACCCAGATGTCATTGAATTTTCCATGCAACGGTTGCAAGCGGTGCATTTTTTGGCATCCACACCGATAGTCAGATCTTCAATGTCTTGCGAAATGTCAAACACACCGGCGGGACAGATCACATCCAGCAGTTGTCGAACGTGATTGCGATCGTGGCGTAAAAACGGCTGGATTACCGCGTCGTCCAGCGTGATGGTCGGGCGAATGCGCCCAATAACCGTGTTCATGGCGGCAGTGTAATTGGCGTGATGCCGATGGGTTTGCTTGTGGGCCTTTGCCCTGAGGACAATACGTTGTTTGGGCATTAAATTGCACAATAGCGTCTCGGCTCCATAATATATGAGTCCGTCTTGGTCCGATTCTGGACGGCAGTGTAATTGACTCTCCAGATTGGGCGTCACGTCGCCGTCAGCGGCGAGGGCAAAACAAGATGAGGAACGATTTGCAAATGCGGCTACATTGGAAAACGTCCCGAACAAATCTTTTGGACGATGACGTTGTACCAAATCCACATACGTCGAATCTCGACTCAGATGAAGGTAGTCTTGGTTTTCTGGATACACCAAGGGTTTTTGAAGGCTATTTTCCAACCATCGTATGTCGCGCGCAAACACTGGCTTTTCGGCTTGAGCGTCCGCACTAACATCCAATTCGAACAACAAATACTCCCTCTTGTTTACCTCGTGAATATCTTCCACATTCTCGAATGACGACGCGTTTATAAAGTGGGATATTGTGGCGGTTTTCCACTTGTCGAACAAATTCGGATCGACATTGATCATCAATTTGGTGAGCCTGTCGCGCAACACGCCGTCATTGATGTAACTCGAGTTCAACTGCACTTCAAATTCATCCATGACGATTGTCGGTACATCCGCCAGGACGGAATGTCTCAATTTTTGAATCAAATCCGCGTTCGTGTGGTCCACCAACATTCTCATGTACTTTCGGTTGAGTTCATAGACTTGCACACGACATGGTCGGTCCGCGCCAAAGCAGTAAAAACCTTCCAAGGACCGACTTGCGTTTTGTGCGGCTCGCCAACGGCATTGGATTCCATAGTAGTATTCAAATAGACGATTGAGATAATCGGTGGTTTGTAAAGTTTTTGCGTGGTCTCCGCCGTAAATTTCGCCTTGATGCGTCAATGTCGGAACCGGGGCCTGTTCCATTCGATTTCGTGGGCAGCCGACGATGGATTCAAATTTTTCGCCCAAATCAATAAATTGCACAGGACGATTTTGACGACGAATAATCAAAAATGTGTGAGAGCGTGGGTGGTGGTAGGGAGGCAAGTGTGTGTCCCATGCGATTCGTCACTGGCGGAGAATGATGTTGTGAAAAAAACACACTGGGTAGTCCATCCTTTTGAAACCGCAAATTTTTTTGTCCGAATTTCAAATCGATATCGGGAGCAAAAATGTTTACCGAAATGTTTGGAGTCGATTTTTTCAATGGTTTTTCTATTGTAGCCACCTTTGGAGTCGGACTGCTCTCCACTCTCTTTTTCTTCCTCGCCTTAAGCAACAGCAGAGAGGCAATCATTGGTGCCTCCTGGATAACTGCCATCATCTTCTACTGTTTTTTCGCTTGCAGCTCCTTCGTCTCACAATACGTACCGACACCACTCTTCATCGTCACGCTATTCATCGCGGTGGTCATTAGCATTTTCGTCATTGGCCGCTACTTGGTCTGCTGGGCTCCTTGGTTGGGTCGTTACTTTGCGCCTTGCGAAGAGGCGTCGTCCTCGTCCTCCTCCTCCTCCTCCTCCTCCTCCTCCTCTTCGTCGAGATCTGATTCGTGCGGTTCCGATCGCTCTGACAATGGCGAGCCCGATTGTGGATGTCCCGTCGATGAACCCTGTTCTCATCGCCCCAATCCCGATTTCGTTCCTGTACCCGTTCCTTCTTTCGGGCGACGTGTCAAAGCGAGTAAAAGAAGAAGCGCCAGCCGAGACGACGGTAACCACGGCGGATACGGCTTCAGCGCAGCCCAAGTCGACGCGGAAACAGACAATGTTAAAAAGTCCAACCATACTGGCAAGAAATCCAAGCATGTACACGACGAGGATGCCGATGACCAAACCAGCATTTTTGAGCAATCCACTCGTTTCTTCCAATGAACGCGGCCTCTGAACCCTCGCGCTCCGCCGCCGTGTTGCTCCACCCACCCCGCCCATATCTCACTCTCACTAGGTTCATCGACCAAGAGGAACACTTGTCCATACCTTTACCGAATAAAACCTCCGTGTGTGTCAAAAAACAAAACTTTGAACTGTTGCTCCACTGCGACACGCACTGTGTGCGTGGATGGGAAAAGTGTCATCGGCGGCCGCAAAACGATTGTGATATAATAGTTCGCCACGGAATTCTTCGATAATTTTGTAGCGAGTCGCATTTGCAACTGGCTAAAAAGATGAAACTTTCAGCCCTATTTGTTTTGGCACTCATTTGTGCCGCAGCCTTCGTTGGTAGCGCCCAAGCGGCCTTCCCCTGGAGCACCACCAGTGATTTGGAATACACTTCTTCATCTTTGAAATACGATAGCCGAGATGGAGGCAGGCGCTCGATGATGCAAGACGATGACGACTACGGAATGGATCGTCGTCCAGTCAAATATGTTGCAGCAGCACCCCCTGTGATAACGAGCTACGGCACGGGAGCCTGGGCCGGCGCGATTGCCCTGGTGATCGTGACCATTGTCATCGTCGCTATTGTATTTTGCTGCTGTGCCATTGGATGCGTCTGGTTCAACAACTGGAATGGTGGCCGAGGCGGAAACAGAAGGTGCAAAGATCATGGAAGAAAAAACTGCGGACAGTGCGGACGTTGAGCTAAAGAGGACCAAGCGCCGCCTGGAAAACGAACACGGATTCCCTTCTGATCAGTAGACCTAGAATCAAAATGCCATCGCGGGGAATACTTGTTAATAAATTTCAATCGTCGTAAAGTACTCATGTATATTTTCCGGATTTGAATGTTCAGCGGCGTCGAGAGGGAGCAGGAGGAGGAGGAGGAGGGGGATGGGGTTGAGCATAAGAATGGGTGAGCCATTGGGAAATGCGTCGGTCTTCGTCTGCATCGGGAATGTAACGATCGGAAGAAAATCGACTGGGATGAAAATTGGAATGGGAATGGTCGTGGCGAGGAGATTTTGGGGCTTTAAGTCGATCGAGCGCCAAGGATTGTCCTTTTGAAGAATACGGCGGCGTCGTCACAGAACGATCAGCAGGGGATGGCAGCGGCGTCAAGTCATTTGAGTCCGGCCCATCGTGTTTCTGCACTTCGAAATGCTCAAAACGCACATCTTGATTCCATTCACCGTGTTGCGGAGCATTTTCAATGGCAGGGCGAAACGCGTCAGAAGTTCGTCTTAATTTGGGAGGGTGGGGCGCACGACGAGGCCGTTCTTCGCCGGCTCGTCGGCGCAGCATCGACTCGGCTGGGATATGCTGATGGGAGCGCTGATGCCATTCACGACCGGGTTGTGGATGTTGTTGTCGTTTTTGCGGTGGTCGCCGTGATGATTGCTGTTGTTGCGGTGATAACCGCGATGAACGCACTTGAGGAAGATGATGATGATGGCCCACGAGAGTACGTTCACGCGCGGATTCAACAATAGTTGCCCGACCAGGCCGTCGATAGGGACTAGGGGGCAAATACGAGTCTTCGTTCCCTTGCGATTCCTCCCAGTCTGCCGACGAGTTCATTTGCCATTCATCTCGGATTGCGTTGTCTTGTTGCCGTCCCCAGTGTTCGACCGGATCTCCATCGCCCTCCTCGTGTGCCCAATCGTCCACAGCAGGGTTTTCTTCCTGTTCGTAAATACCATAATCTTCTTCCTCTCCTTCTCCTTCTTGTTGTTCTTGCTCTTCTTGTTGTCGCCGATCGTCAAAACCGTGTTCATCGTAGGACTCACTGAAAAAGCCGGCCTGATTCGGCCCATGCCCACTGGGAGTCGTAAAATGTCGCAAATTTTTCCGCGATCGTCTTTCGCCAAGATTTGACCGATAATCCGCCGATGAATGCTGGAGGTGCTCCTCGGAATCGTGATGACCGTGATAGTCCATCGATGGCGGCGGCGCCGGGGGCGGCGATTCCGACATTCCCGCAAAAGATTCCTCTGGTACTCGCGAGGTTGCCTGGGGTCGCATCGGATTCGCAGAATTGGCCGCTCGTCTGGAAGACTTCAATCCTGAACGAGGAGGAGGAGTGGCGTGTCGGATTTCCATGGAGTGTCGATTTTTTTCGCCGACCAGCGTTTCGCTTTCGGTAACTGCGGGCGAACGAAGACGGGTGGGACTACCGTGGTGGCGGCGACGTGTAATCGGGGCGGCGTCGCAGTCACCGTCGTCATCACGAGTTTGGCCAACTCTCTTGGGCGCGTTTGACGCTTGGCCGGTCGCGGGCACCGACCGTTTCATCAACGGACGTGCCATGTTCCGGATACGTTCCGCGCCCGGAACATGGGACATTTGAGTCGAATTCGTCAACAAGGGGTCGTAATCCTCGGGCCGATCCATTTCAAAAGGCAAAACGTTTGCATTTTCACGTCGAGCGCGCAGAGAACGATCGGGCAGCACCTCATTGGAGTGTTTTGTGACTTCACCACCGCGAACGGGTTCGCGCGACTGGCTAATGTCCAATGAACGTAACGAGGCCCTAAGTGATGTTTCGGAATCCCTGAGGCGTTGTTCATAATCCGTGGCGATCCGTTTTTGCTCGTCAAAACTAAATTTCAATTCGGCATAACTGTCTTGCAGTGTTTGCAATTGATCGAGAGCTTCACCCCGGCTATTCTTCAAATCCAAAACCTGACGCTCCAACAGGATCACCTGTCGCACCGCTTCATCCTTTTCGTGGCGTAATTGCACGACGTCATCGATGGGTAGGTTGGATTCGCATTTCAGGAATCTGGATTTACCGAACGGCGAGAGCGAGGAAAGTCGGGCAGAATCGTCAAACAATTTGTAAGAGACGAATGGATTTTCAGTCTTGCGAGGTATTTCGAATGCGGGATGGTGGCGAAACGACTTTGAACCCGGTACCACGCGGCGACAAACGCAGCAATCCGAACATTTGCACTCTTCATTGGTACCGCCGGCACTTGCGGGATGAATGTCGGCTGCTGCCATGTAATCTTCAGGGCGGCGATTAACGATTTTTTTCAAACACTGGCACTCTTCGTTCGGACCGCGTGCTCTTCCGGGACCGATACCGGCTGCCTCAAAATCATGAATGGTCAAGTTTTTCTCTCGGATGTCGTCTCTGATAAACACTGCATAGTGATCGTCGGATACGTCGCAGGCGAGCCACGCGGGATTCTTTCCAATTTCGTCCGGGAGGGGCACATTTCGGGTGAGTATTCGGATGGCTGGACCGGTTGGAGGCGGGATCAAGTGAAACAGGCGAGACAGCAACCTGCCTTCTCGATTGCTATTTTTCGGTGCGTTCCGCTCAGAATTTCTCGTGTCGGAACTGTTCCCAACCATTGGAATGGCCACAGGCACGAGTTGATGACGGGGCAACTGTTGTTGCTGTTGTTGCTGTTGTTGTTGTTGTTGTTGCTGTTGTTGTTGTCGCGAGCAAAGCTCGACAAATTTCGTGTCCGTGGTTTGCATATTAGACTGCAAATCGTGCACGACCCACGACAGTAACCAGTTGGGGCCTTCCAGGGGCGGCGTTACGTTCAATTGACTCCAAATGTCCGGACTCAGGTGTTTCCAGGCGTCTCGCCAATTGCCCTGACTATTTGACACGACTACTCTCCGGTAACGGTCCACAAACTCTTTGCTTCTCCAACAACTCGGCAAAACACATTTTTTAAAGAGATCAATCGCATTGGAACGCGCAGACACTGTCTGATAGCATCTGAGGAATTCACTGGATGAATCATCCAAGGGTTCCTGGTCCCAATGAAAGGGACTGGTAGACGGTCGAAAACCGCTCCAAAAACGTTGAAAGATGGCAGCATTTACAAAAGTGTCAAAATCCTTCTTCGAATCCTTCTTCGAATCATCGTCAACATGGGAATCACTTCCGCCGCTCTGACAAAATTCTAGAAGGTATTGGGAGACCAAGTCAGGGGTGAGGAGTCGAATTCGTCCGTTCTGGGTTCGGTTTTGATGTGAGACGCGAATAAAGGATAAAGTTGCTTGTTCGACGGCACCGTAATGGGATATAACGGCATACCTGAAGCACTGTCCCAGGTGACGAACTGTTTCGAGGGGCGCTGTACGATTCATTCGCGGTTCTGCAGTCCAAAATAAGAAATGGCCGTATGATCTCTAATCTCTCTTTCGCTTTAATCAAGGCAGCGTTCGATTCCACATCAAATTTCGTTTTGTGCCAGCCTATGGTACAGCGGGGAATGGTTCGCGTTCGCGTCGCCGCCGAAAGACTGAGACGATGACCCGTGGAAAATGTGACCGTTTTTTGTCCGTTTCCAATCAAATAATCCATCAAATGATCATGCCGCCGCTATTTTGGGTAACTTTCGTTTGATTTTTATGGATCCAGAGTTACTTTGACATGGTCCACAATGGATTGTTTAAAAAGCGCATTCCTTGCCGTCGTATCGTCCTGGAACTTTTCATAGGCCTCCGAAGCCCGCGATGCGGCAGCCTGGGAGGCAGCGCAGGAGGCGGTGGCCATCACATTGGACTTGGTCAGAAATGTCGCCGCGGCAGGTCCCAAAAGCATTGCGACGAGGCCCATGTCTTCGGGTTTCCAACGCTCTAGCAGAATATCTTCCCTCAAAAAGCACTGTACAAAATTGTGTCTGTTTTGTTCCAATCGAGTGGAAGAACTGGAGCAGCACTGCGTTATTCCTTCAATGTTGATGATAAAATAGATAACCCTTTGTTTGTGCGGTCGTTTGACGTTGCAGCAGTAGTGCGAACCGGGTCCGGCGACGACAGCCAAGTACTCTCGGAACAATGTCTCTTCGGAGGTTGTTGCCGTTGTCTTTTTTGCAAAATTCATGTCATTCGTGCTGCGTCGGATGAGCTGATGCTGCACCTTATGCGCGGATAACCGAGGTGTTTTGTTGAGCAAAATGTTGCACAAGATTATCGCGGCCCAACGGGCGTCCAAGGATCGGATTTTCTTTTGAATCTGAGCAAACCCAATGGGATCATTGAATATGGTCCACGTTTTTTTTCGTTTGAGAATTGGTTTTTCTTTGGTGTCTGGGTTGGGAAGCGGGCGGACGGTTCGTGGCAAAGGATCTGGACGAAGAGGGGGTCCAAAGCCGAAACTTGGCGTGCGTGATCGCATCGACGAATTTGAACCAGATGGACTACTCGACGGTTGCGAATTGCTAGAGTGGACCAAATTACCGTACGGCTGCGATTTTTGCCATTCGAGATACTTGGCCAATTCGGCACACTGACCGGAACCCCGCGCCTTCTTGGCCTGCGAAAGTCTTTGTCTCTGTCTTGCGAGAGAATCCAACTGATGCAACCAACGGCACTCTTCATCAATGTGCTCCGATATGCGAAACCACGTGGGTTCCTTCTCGCTCGTCTTCAACAACGTCGTCTTCTCCAGCATGTAGCGAATATACGCTTTTTGAAGAATTGCGTCGCTAAACTGGCATTTTTCCTTCAAATTGAGGGCCAACGGGCGCATTCGTCCATCGTAGTAAATGCGGTGACTGTTAAAGGGGAGCGTTCTCGGAAACCAACCGTACCTGGCATCGTCATTCCTCATTTGGCGCCAGTGTTTTGGACTATTCTCCGCCAAGGACTCGAAAAGGCGAAATATTTTTGGGCTAAATTCGATTGGCTCGTAATCTGTAGGTTTGGGGCCAATCGTGCGCCCGTAAATGTACTTTTTCTCCAACCCGTTGCCATCCACCGCCATGGTCACTTCATAAATAACGTGACTGCCGGATGATATTTTTCGGCCGCCATAGCACACCGGGCACGATATGTATCGGTGTGGCTGGGATGATTGAGACGACGAAATGTTTTGGCAGGGATTCCGATGTACTCCCTGCGTCATGACGGATTGCATCAAACCCGTACAATTGGGACAGTCCAAGTCCTGCTTGTGATTATAAATCATTCTGATTCTTGGCAGACTGAGGTCATCTCCGAGTTCGGGGTAGTTTTGTCGTTTTGCGTTGCTGATCCGTCGAACGGACGAGAGAGGTTCATAGCGCGACAAGACTCCCTCGTGTTGCACGTGCGCCGTCACCACTTGCTCACTCTCGTCTCTCTCTTCTTGCATTCGATAATCTTCAGGCACTGTTCCATAGACGCCCAAATCAATGATATGGTCCCAGTGGTCGACGACGTCGCTCAACGACACATCAGAAGTCTGGCAAAACTGTCCCGAACAAAAGGAAGGGGGCAGAAATTGGATGGGTGTATTCAGACCCAATTCCTCGCTGCATCCATAAGTGACGATGCACCGCGCCTTGATCAATTTTGCAATTTTTACGGCCTGTGCTGCATCTACGTACAGATTGGGAAAGAAAATGTGACTACCAATCTTCCATTGATTCGTGGACCAGCCGACGGCAGAAGGGGAAGAAGAAGAGCAAGTAGAGGAAGAGGACGCTACCCCTCCCGCCGCCGCCGATTTTACCCGCCCAGCGTCATTGTCGGCGCCCTTTTGCTGAATATCGAAATATACGGAAGCCAAATGGCACAAAAGTCGTTTTCTGTCAACCAGACCAAAAACTTCTGTTGCATTGTCATTATGGCTTGTGGAATGCTTCGTGGTTGGGCGCGAGGGAAACGAGGACGGACAGGAATTTTCGAACAAATCTCCGAACGAGGTGCCGAGACATTGGACGGGTTTCGGAGACCAGGACAGCGGCCAAGGTTGGCTATCCTCGTCTCTTCCATACAGCGGTGTCGACACGTTCGAAGAGTAAGTGCCACCACCACCGGAAAAGTTCGAATCATTGGAATGTTCGCAGCTCACACGATCGGCCATCGTCAAAATATCTTGAGTGCGAAACATTTGCGAGCCGGAGGATCTCAGGGAAGAACAAGAGGAGGGACGAGGACAGGGAGTGGAGGAGGACTCCGCGTCCTCGTCGACAGAATGGACGCAATCATTGTCCTTTTTCTGAACCAGCCGACTGGGATCGATTCCGAAATGTCTTAGAATATTCTGACTCGTCCTGTTAGACATGCAGGTGGACTCGGTGTTTGGAATTTCGTAGGGACGATGTTGAGCCACGAACATTTCACCCATCGTAGCCCACTCCTTGTCAGAAATTTCCGGACAAAATTCTCGAACCCATTGTTGTACGGTGAGGAAGAGGTGTTTCAAAATAGGGTCGTCATTCAGTTGCCAATGATCCTTGTTGGGTTTGAATCGACACCTTTTCATGTCAAAATCCATGAAAAATCGAAAACGATTCGGATTCGAAGGATGTTCGCTGAATGCGTACTGTCCACAGTCGTCCGAAGGTTCGTAACCATTGGCCGCGTCTTTGAAAATATCATCAGTCATGGCATCGAGGAACCGATCGTGGTCTTCGGGGGGCACATACAGCTTGGAATAGCCTAGACCTCCATAGATATTGCTATGACTCTGCAGCTTGATGTGTAATTTTGCCAAATTGGTGCCATCGCAATTGAAATACTCCACGGATTCAATGCTGTTTTGAACCCTTCGTATGGACGCCTCCTTGTCCAAGCTCGTCAAAACAGCGCTCTTGGCCACGTTTCGTCTGCTGTTGGCAAAAGTCGAGGAGGATCCCATGACCGAAGCGAATGCTGGGGCGGAATGACGTAGAGTGGATGTCGATGATGATGACGGTGGGTCGGGCGCGCCATTGGCATTTTCGTCCTCCTTCTGCTGCTGCCCCCGATTCTCCTCCGGTCTCGCCAATTTCAATGAGAGCGAACCAGATTTCGACATGACATACTCCGTAATCATGGCATTGGTGGCGAGACTCCAACCCCTCTGGTCGGCCAGCATGGCCACCTTGCTGTTCGTGGGTGTTGGAAATGTCGCTCTGACCGCAACCCTATTGTAAGACATATCCGAGCACTAACGAGGATGTAAAAAAGGATATGTATTCAATGGGAATGTAATCCAAGGATTGAAATCGGCTGCCGGCCGGGATTCTTTTTTCGGTGGACCCGCCCGCAGGCCCTGGGCGAAAAACGGCCGGAGATATTTTTTCAACCACCACACCCGTGAACCCCGAGCCGCGGTTCATCGGCTATTCTTGTCGATTCATAAAAAAGATGTAAAAAAAACGTCGCAGAAATGGTCATGGAGGAAAAACGACGCCCACAGAGCAAAATTCCGAGTTTGTCTCGTTTTTTTAATGGGAGCATGAGCGTCCTGCTTGGAGATTGTCACGCGGACTTTATTTGCGGGATACATTCGAGTTTTATTTCAAATTTGGCTCTTCGAACCGTGGTGACACGATTCACATTCATAGAGAACAGCCTGACCCTCGTCCAAACCACGCAACTGTTTGAATTTGATGACGATTTGGTCTGATTTGCATTTGGAACAACGGACGGTGGAATTCATCTGATCATATTCCGCCGTCTCGGGCTTGGCCTGCTCGATATGATTGACGAGTTTGTGATTCCGCGATTCCAGATAGTCGTTTCTCAGTTTTACAAAGTGTTCAAAACTGGGATTGCGTTTGCTGGGTTTTAAAAGATCATCCGCCGTTTCGTCCGTCCAGGGACGAGCTCTCTTTTTTGCAGGCTGAACATTCGGAGAGTCGTCGCGGTCGTCGGTTGCTTCGGCGCCGACTCGTGTATTGCGATCCGAATGGGCGGCCTGCAATTGATACGTCAAATTCGTCATTCGGCTTCGGACTTGCGCCAAACTCAGTCGAACCGAATGGAATTGGTTTGTTTTGTCGGATACATTTATATCGAGCGTTCGCAGAATCCACAGGGCAAGTTTGTCGGCATTGCTCCAAAATTCATAAAACAGGTTGCACCAAAAATCGAAAGTCTTGATATTACGGTGAATCATGTGCACAATCACGTGCGATTGGGCTCGGAACATGATGGAAATGGCTTCGTCGCCCATCGAAAATGTTTCACGTAGCGTTCGAATGACCATATCGGGCAGACAATACTGCCAACGGCGCAGCAGAGTATCGGCAATCGTCGCTTCGTTTTGCATCTTGTGTGGTGGCGCCTGTACGCTCGCCCGTGTGTTTTGTCTGCAAATTGCCGACTGTGCCGCACAGGTCACAGTAGCCAATCCGACTGGCCGACCGGATTACTCACGTTCGTCGTCCAACATTTATCGATCATCAGGCATGAGAAAAAAAAATGAAAATCCATTTTCATTTTGGACACACAAGGATGTGAGGCAAGGTGCAAAGGAGCGGCGGCAGCCATCGAATTGCGCCAGTGGGCGCGCCTAGCAACGGCGGTATGGTGGTGTCAAATGACCGCGAGCATACGTGAGAAGGTGGTGGTGCCATTTTGCTCATTGGGTTCTTCTTCGCACACTTTTGGGTATTTTCACTCGATTCCAGCCGATTGGCAGTTTCAATCAACGCGGGAGATGATTATTCCCATGTATTCGAACACCGGCGAACCGACCCCAGTTTTCCAACTGCGAATCCACGGTACCCATTGTGTTTGAACGCGGCCTTTGTGCTCTGCGTTATCAAAGCTCAACTCAGAACGGGGTTGGTTTGTGAGTGTGAGTGTGAGTGTGTGTGTGTGTGTGTGTTTTTGTTTATGGACTCAATTTCAGAGGGAAAACATCGCTTCTCGATTTGGCAATTGTATTTGCCAATTCCAACATGACCGAAGCCGGAATCATGGCAAAACGAATCGAACAATGGCGGCTCCACTCGGGAGGGAAATCTGGGCGGTGTACGAGCGGGTGCAAATCCAAAATAGCGTCCTGCTCCTTCACGCTCATACCGTCATAGTCCTCAGGAAGTTCCAGGTACTCGTTCAAGACAAAATGCTTCAGCCGAGCCCGGCTGAAAAAGCAAAGATGTAGCAAATCATTCGTGTAGCACAATCCGCCTTCATCCAAACTCGCATCCGACGGGCGGGCGGCGTCACGACCTGCACTCTCCGTCATCATCATCAGATTTCTGATATCCGTTCGAAACAAGTCCATGTGAATGCGGGAAACGTCGCGCGCGAGAAAAAGGGCAATCCATTCGCACTTGCCATCCAAGAGCCAGTCCCGAACATGCGAACCGTACATGGGGAAATCTTCCTGGTTGCTCCCACCGTGCATTGGAAGGGAAACAAAGTAATCCGTGTCGGGATGTTCACCGTGGACGACCAGAGGATACTTTTCCTCCACCAAATTCAATTGTCGTTGGTAAATATTGCGAGCCTTGTCATCTACAGCATCATCGAGACGTTTTTGAATGCGCTCGAGCGTGCGCATGACGATATTCTGCACGGATTGCGGACGAAACAGGTTGGCTTGTGGAATATAAATCGAGGAATCCCTTTCAATTTTCAGTTTTTGACCGTTTTCTGTGATCCATTTGCCACATGTAAAGTAAATGTCTTCCGCGTTGGCATATTTAATCCACGGTGATGGATACCAGGTGCGCAGTGCGCCCGCCCCGCGCAGCTTTTGACACAACCACTCTTCGACACTGCTAGGTTTGTAGGATTCCATCACGGCAATGGTTTTGGAATTGGATGGGGCAAATGGCGGATTCATTGCAATCTTGCATAGCGTGGCCAAGGGCGATTCGATTTGGCGATAATAACCCGGGAATTGGTCGTCGCATCGCAAAGGACTGAACAGGCTGTATAGTTTGCCATCAATCCAGTCGTTCACAGTGGCCTTTTCAATCCAACACGTGCCGTTTTTGATGTTGGGGTCCCACTTTTCGTCGCAACGCCATTTGGTCTGCTTGTTCTTGCAAGAAATCAGTATGATTTTCTTTCGGTGGCGATCGCATACGACCGGTCGCGGCAAGGCATTTCCCACTTCGAATTTTTTGCCCTTGAGTGATTGTGGATTGAAATCGGCACGTTCCTTGTCGGTAACAGGTTGATCGATTTCTTCCTCGGTCGTCGTCCGACCGGGATATTTCGAGGGCGCGGCAACAAAGTCGGTCTCGGGATCCGCACGCGACAGAGCGCTCGCGGTTCGAGTTTTGTGCCCCTTTTCAATCGCAGCGAAGAAAAAATCGTCTTCATCGTCATCATTACGACGGTCATGGGGCACACCCGGGGGCATGGCATAGAAATGGTTCGAATCATCTTCGACAGAGTGGATTCGCGGACGCTTCCAAGTCGAAGCACGCTGATCGCGCTGTTTGAACTTGTTTTCGGCGGCAAACATGTGACGACGGCGAATGTGGGGATCACCAAAGAACTGAGTCACACTCGCGACTTTTGAGAAACACACACCCACCGACCGAGAGAAAGAGAAGAGGAGAGATTTTTTTGGAGAAAATTTCGAGGGCGTCGATCGCAAACCTGTGACCTCAACGCTTCACCGTCGCACCCGTACGTCGCTACATGCCTCGACAAATCAGCAAGTGACAACGCTGCGCTTTCGAGCAAACAAAACAGGAATAAGATCGCGCTTTCATGTCTGTAGATTTTCGCTCTCGGCGATGAGAGACGTGTTTATTGA
>Ga0182030_10011604_pt1 | contig 17753 bp, 12 predicted proteins | sample 812S3MmetaG_FD_121299 | JGI IMG/M metagenome (GOLD analysis project Ga0182030, IMG submission 121299) | Permafrost microbial communities from Stordalen Mire, Sweden - 812S3M metaG (Illumina Assembly) | ecosystem: Environmental > Terrestrial > Soil > Wetlands > Permafrost | place: Sweden...
AAGGCGACCAGATAGCGCTGGCCGACGACATCAAGCAGTTGCCCATGCCGTTTCTTGACCAGCCGGCGAATCAGCCTTTGACAGTGCCGATGGTGTTTGCCGCGGCGCCGGGGCTGAAGGCCATTCAGGCAGCGGGCGTGGTTGCCAGTTACTTCGGGATGCTGGCGGAGGGCAAGCCGGTACACTTCCCGGTGAGCGTCGGCACGCTTCCACCGGGCAATGTAGTGGTGATTGCAGACGGAGCAGACGATGTTCCTGCGGGGCTGAACGTGGGCGATGTGAGCGCGCCGCTGGTGGCGATGCGCACCAATCCCAACGACCCTTATGGCAAGGTGCTGGTGGTGGCGGGCGCGACCCCGGAGCAGTTGCTGATCGCCGCCCAGGCGGTGGCCATGCACAGCGAGATGCTCAGCGGAGCGTCCACGCCGATCAACAACTTCAAGCTGCCCGACACACGTACGCCGGACGACGCGCCGCGCTGGGCGCAGACGGGGCAGCTCATCCGGCTGGGCGACTTTGCAACTTCGGACGAGCTGCAGAGCGATGGGGCTCAACCATCGAGCATCCAGTTCCGCCTGCCGCCGGACCTCTACTACTCGGAGCGGCCAAACGCGCTGCTGCGGCTCTTGTATCGCTATAACTCGATTCCCATCGGGCCGACTTCGAGCATGCAGGTGCGCGCTAACAACGCATTCCTGGCCGCCGTGCCCCTGAAGCCGGGACAGGAGCCTTCGCGCAATCTGCAGGCCGATGTGGCGCTGCCGGTGGGCGATCTGCATCCCTTCCTGAATACACTGGCTTTTGACTTTTCGTTTCAGAGCGCGCACAAGAACGATTGCGAACAGGCTCCGCCGGCGAGCTATGCAGGGGCAATCCTGCGCGACTCGTACCTCGACTTGCGGCATTATCCGCATTACGCGCCGCTGCCAAATCTCGAGACCTTTGCCAACGCCGGCTTTCCGTTTACGCGGCTGGCCGACCTGGCGGAGACGACCGTGGTGCTGCCCGCCGCGCCGACTGCGCAGGAGATCGAGGCGTTCCTCACGCTGATGGGGCACTTCAGCCGGCAGACGGGCTATCCCGTGCTGCGCGTCACCGTGGCAGGCTCCGATGCTCTCAATGCCGGCGCGGCCAGGGATTTCCTGGTGATTGGCACGGGCGACGATCAACCGGCGTTCGACAAGCTGGGCGGCCAGTTGCCGGTGACCTTGCGCAACGGGCAGATCCAGGTCCGCGACACGCAGGGCTTCTTTGCGCCGGTGCTGCACCGCGCATGGTGGAAGTTCGATTCGGGTGAGTCGGCGGAGAGCGGCGACATTACCGCGGGCGGCACGCCGGACGGACTGATTGAGGGCCTCAAGTCGCCGTTTGGGCCGGGTGGCAATCGCAGCATCGTCGCCATTCATTTCAAAGACGAGGCCACCGTTGAGCCATTCCTGGCGACGTTTCTCGGCGCGCAGCAGTCGAGCCAGATCGCGGGCTCGGTCTCGGTGCTGCATGGCGTGCAATTCCGCTCGTTCCGCATGGGCGACGACGTGTACCACGTGGGCCTGCTGCCGTGGTGGACGCAACTGCAGCTGTGGCTGACGCAGTTTCCATACCTTGTAGCGATTGCGGTTTTCGTGCTGACGATTCTGCTGGCGGTGTGGATCAGGCAATGGCTGCGTGCCAAGGCGCGTGCGCGCCTGCGGATGGTGGAAGAGTAGGCTTGCTCCCACCGCGGATACGGCTGAGCTGCTTTGCATTTAACCCTTGCTGAAAAACTCATCCAGGCGGTAGGCCGGGGATTCATCCCCGGCACAATGCCCATGGAGTGGATGCGGGGCTTTAGCCCCTGAGGGACGGCTTTTCGAACTTCGCGCCTCTTACCCGATTGAATTTTCAGCAAGCGGTAAAGTTCGGCTCTCTTTCGAAGCCTGCGCACTTGCTACTCATGATGCCTCCCTTGCAAATGTCCCGGCAGTAGGTGTGCGTCGTGGCGCAAGATTAACCTGTGGGCTTTCGGCGGACGCCTGGTTACTGGCTGCCCGCGAAACGCAAGCTCTGGAGCACTATGGCGGGGACCTTGATGGGCTGGCTTTTGGGGATTGCGGATAGACGTTGCTGCGCGGCGGCTTGCATGGCGCTTGGGCTTGCGACCGGGTTCGCCCAAAACCCCGCGCGCAGGCCCGCGGAATCGCCTGCGGCTACGCGGGCGTTGATGATCCAGAAGGGGCATGTGCTTGAGGCGCGGGGGCGATCTGACTTGGCCGTGCAGGTATGGCAGCAGATTCTGCTCTCGGACCCCAAGAATGCCGAGGCGCTGGCGGGGATGGCGCGCGACGGCCAACCGGTGCAGGCGAGCAAGCCGGCGGCGAAGCCGAACCAGGCCGCGGAGAACCCGAGCGTGGCCGTAGCCAGGCAGGGAAGTCCTTTACCGGCAAAGGCGCAACCTGCAACTGCGGAACACGTGGCGGCCGAAGCTCATTCAAGCCGCGAATCGGAGCGGCAGGCTGCGGCTTCAATGCCGGTTTCGCACGAGCAGTCTACTCACGCGCAATCCTCGCAGGCGCAATCGACTCACGCGCAATCAACTCAGGCGACGCCAGCGCGGCCCACGGAAGCGAATGCGCCGCCGGCAAAGCCAGTGGAACCGGAAAAGCCTTCAGCGGCGCACGTTTCGCCGGAACTGGCGGCCTTTGCGGCGCTGCACGCCAAGCGTCTGGATGAAGCGGAGCGGCGCTTCACCGACATTCTGGAAAACGATCCGAAGAATGCGCGGGCTGCCGCGGGCATGGGCCAGGTGCTGATGGAGCAGAACAACTTTACCGGCGCCATTCCGTATCTCGAGAGCGCCGAAGCATGGGGCGATAACGACGCGAGCGTTGCGGAAGCGCTGACCGCGGCGCGCTTCTCAAGCGCGATGGCCGATGCTACCGAGGCAGCAAATGCAAATCGGATGGACGCAGCCGCGGCGCATTATCAGCAGGCGCTCGCGATTCGACCCAACGCGCCGGAAGCAGTAAGCGGGTTTGCGGCGTTGCTGATGAAGCAACAGCGCTACGCAGCGGCGCAGCCGCTGTACGAGCAGCTGGCCACGCTGCAGCCTGCATCCGAGGGCGCGTGGCGCGGCCTCTTCCTGTGCGACGCACTGACCAAGCAGAACGACCAGGCGCTGGACGCGGTGGCGCACATGCCTACTGCAGTGAAGGCTGCGCTGGCACGCGATCCTGAGTACCTGCACACGCTGGCCGCGGTCTACCAGGCTGCCGACCGTGCGGACGATGCGCAGCGGGTGTTGGCAGCGGCGGTAAAGCTGCCCGCGCAGCAGAACGCGGCAGTGCTGCAGGCGGAGACCAAGTTTGAGTACGCGGCCCTGCTGATGGACGAGAAGCGCTACGAGCAGGCAGCGGCGCTCTATGCGCAGTTGGTCGGCGATGAGACTGCCAGCCTGCCGGCGTGGCTGGGCCTGGTGGATGCGCATCACCGGATGGGCCGCGATGAGCTGGTGCTGGACGACGTGAAGCGCATGCCGGCGGAGCAGCATGAGGCGGCGCTCAAGAACGTGGGCTTCCTCACCACCATGGGCGCGGTGGATGAGCAGGCCGGGCAGCTTGAGGCCGCGCAGGGCTTGCTGGAGCGGGCGGCGGCTCTTGAGAGCGTGGGCGGGCGTCATCCCACGGTGGGCCTTGAACTGCAACTGGCGCGTATCCAACTGGCGCGCGGGCATGCCGACACGGCGTATGAGGTTTTTCGCCAGTCGACCGTGGCTGCGCCGGAGCGCACCGATGCGTGGCGCGGGTTGATCTTCTCGCTGACCGCCTTGCGCAAGGACGACGAAGCGGCGCGGCAGATCGCATTGATTCCCGAGCAGGTGAAGCGGCAACTGGATGGGGACATTGGCTTCGTCGAAACCGAGGCGAGCCTCTACGCTTTTACCGGCGACACGCCGCAGGCTCTGGATAAGATGGCGCGCGTGAAAGCGTATTTCGCCGGCCAGCGTGCGGAGATGCCGGCCTACCTGGCCGTCGAGTACGCGCAACTGATGTTCAACGCGCAGGAGGATCGGGGACTGTATGGGGAGCTGACGCGGCTGAGCGCCCGCGCAGACCTGACCGAGGCGCAGCGAGCCACGGAGCGCGCCATCTGGGCGGAGTGGAGCGTGCGTCGCGCTGCTGCCGACGAGTCGATCGGAGTGACCGATCGCGCCGATGACATTCTTGCCGCCGCACTGCTGGCCTTCCCGGAGAACGCCGCGGTGCGCAAGGCGATGGCGGAGAGCCTGGTGCGCGCCGGGCGTGCGCATGAGGCTCTGGCGCTGTATAAAACCATCCCCATGGAGAGTGCGCCGGCCGCTGCTTTTGACGCTGCGATAAGCATGGCGCTGGCCGCAAACGACAAGGCGCAGGCGGCGCTATGGCTGCGCCTGGGGCTGCCGCGGTTTCCGCGCGATGCGACGCTGCTGGCGCTGGCGGGTCGCTACGAGCAATCGCTTGGAGAGACGGACCGCGCAGCTGACTATTTCCGCGCCGCGCTGGCAATCGCGCCTGCGCTTTCGCCGGCTGCCATGCCGCTGCCGGGTGCGGCAACAGGATACGTACCGGCTGAGAAAGAGACGGCGGCGCGTCCTGCAGTGACGGCTGCCGACCTGCCGCGTTTGCTTGACCCAGCCAACGACCTTGCAACAGCCGCGCAGACCAGGCCTGCTTCGCCGGCGCCGGTCATTGCTGCGTCTAACGAGTCTGCCTCAGCCGCCTCCACTTCGCGGCCATCCGGAAAGCCAGCCCAGGTGTGGCCGCCGGTGGACGCGCGAGAGCCGCTTACCGACGCGCCGATTGTGGTGGTGAATGACAGCACCTCCACAGCGCCCATTCCTGCGCGGCGGAAGGGTGCCGAGAGCGGCGGCCCAGCCCTGCCCCTTCCGCACATCTTCCCCTCCTCAGCCAGCCAGGGGGTTTCGCCGGCGCCGGTGTTTGTGCTGCCGTCGCAGTAAAGTGACGCGCCCGTGCTGAAAAACTCACGCGGGCGGTAGGCCGGGGATTCATCCCCGGCACAATGCCAATAGAGCCAACGCCGGGCTTCAGCCCCTGAGGTACGTCCCTCAGGATCTGGATCGGTAACGCGGGTGCCGCAGGTCTAGGCTTTAAGACCTGGGAAGACACAAACGTCGATGCCGCGCAAGCGGCGTCTGCCCCACCGCAGGTGGTCTGCCCCACCGCAGGTGGCTCGCTGCCGCCTTTGTGCTATACCCCGCGATTCATGCTCATGTTAGCGTCGGGATGAGGAGAATCACGTGAGTCTGATCAGCTTTCTCGCCAAGCAATTCATCGGCGTTATTGAGTGGAACGAGCCGCAGGATGGCATTCTTGCCTATCGCTATCCCATGCAGGATCTCGAGATTCAGAACGGCGGCCAACTGACCGTGAGCGAGTCGCAGGTGGCGGCGTTTGTCAACGAGGGCCGCATCGCGGACGTCTTCGGGCCAGGACTGCACACGCTGAACACGCGCAACCTGCCGGTGCTGACCGACCTGATGAACTGGGACAAGGACTTCGAGTCTCCGTTCAAATCAGAGGTCTACTTCTTCTCCACGCGCCTGCAGATCGATCAGAAATGGGGCACCGCGACGCCCATCACCATTCGCGACCAGGAGTTTGGCGCGGTGCGGCTGCGCTGCTTCGGCATTTACAGCTATCGCATCGCCGATCCCCGCCTGTTCTTCCGCCAGATCAGCGGCACGCGCGAGTGTTACTTCGCTGCCGACCTCGAAGGCCAGTTGCGCGATTCGATTCTCGCAACCATTACGTCGATCTTCGCCAACAGCGGCCTGCCGTTCCTTGATCTCACGGCCAACCAGGCTGCGCTGGCCGCAAAGATTATGGAACAGATCAAGCCGGCGTTTGCTGCGTTTGGGTTGGAGCTGAGCCAGTTGGTCGTCGAGAACATCTCGCTGCCCGATGAGTTGACCAAGGTTCTCGATCAGCGCATCGGCATGCAGATGGTGGGCGACGTAGGCCGCTACACGCAGTATGCGGCTGCCGAGTCGCTTGACCTGGCCGCGGCCAACACCGGCGGCGGCGCAGGCGTGGGCATGGGGCTGGGCGCGGGCGCGGCGGTGGCACAGGTGCTGGCTACTTCGCTGAAGGCTCCAGTCGCCGCTGCTGCGCCGGCTGCTGTTGCAATTGCAGCTCCTGCTGCAAGCGCTGCAGACACCAAGTTCTGCATTGACTGCGGCAAGCCCATCCCGGCGCGCTCGAAGTTCTGCGCGGAGTGCGGACAGCCGCAGTGAGTCCTTCGGTGACGGCGTCCACCATCAACCCGGCAACGAGTCCGGTCCTGTGCCCGGCATGCGGCGCGCCCGTCGTGCCCAAGCCGGACACGGCAGGCTACCAATGCGACTATTGCCACGCGGTCTTCTATCCCGGCGAGGAAGACGACGGCGTGGTGGTTGGCGGCGAAGCAGACCCGCAGCAGGCCAGCGCTTGCCCGCTGTGCAGCCTGCCGCTGGTACACGCTACGATCTGCAAGATTCCCGTTCTCTACTGCACGCAGTGCCATGGGCTGCTGCTGCCCATGCCGGTGCTGCCGGACATTGTGGACGAGCTGCGCGAAGCCCGCGAAAAAGCAGGCAAGGCGGTTGCGGTGCAGACGCCGTCCGACCGCGGCGACCTGAAGCGCGCGATCCGCTGCCCACAGTGCAGCCAGCGCATGGACACGCACTTCTATGCCGGCCCCGGCAACGTGATCATCGACTCGTGCGGCAACTGCCTGCTGTTATGGCTGGACCGAGGCGAACTTACCCGCATCGCCTGCGCGCCAGATGAAGGCGACTGCGGCGAATCGGACTGGTAGGCGATACCGCTCGCCTTGCCCTGACCGCTGCGATTGCCCGGTTTCAGCACAGTGGCAACCTGCGAATCAACCGTGCCATCCTACCCCCAGGCAGATTTTCCCTAAAGGGATCAAAATAGCTCATGACCCCGAGCAAAACTGAGCAGTCTGGGCGTTGGGACTTCGCTATTCTCTGCTAGATTGCCTGAGGTTCTTTTTACATTGTCTACCGACCGGCCTCATACCACCGAACGGCTCCGTGCCAGCGAAGGGCAACCGGATGAAGACTGCCTTGCGCTGGAACGGATTCAATGCGGAGACAGCCGGGCGATGGCGGGCCTGTACGACCGCCATGCGGGCGTTATTTACTCCATGGCGTTGCGCGTCCTCAAAGACAGCCCGCTCGCCGAGCAGGTTGTGTCAGACATCTTTCTGGAGATCTGGCGCGATCCTGCGCACTTCATGCAGATCGGGCAGAGCTTCTGTCCCTCAATGGTGATGCTGGCGCGCAGCCGCGCTGTGGCCATGCTGTTGCACAAGCCGGACGCAGGTTTCGAGTTTCCGTCATTGCCCAATTACGGGGGCGATCCTTTTGTTAGCCTGACGCACTGGAAGATGACTCCCGAAGAGGCCTGCGCGGCGATTGCCAAGCTGACCGCGGAGCGGCGAAGCTTCCTTGAAAAACTGTTCTTTCATGCGACGGCTGAACCGGGCATGGCGGAACCAGGCACGAACGAAGGTGTGACTGCCGTCTCGCACTCTCCCGCAGCCGACGTCTCGAACGCAGACGTTCTGCAGACGGTAAGCGAAGCCGTTGCGCGGCTGGCTGGAACCGGCCTCGAAGTCATCGACGTCGAGAGCGACCCGGCGTTTGCGCGCAGGCGGCTGCACGTGCGCGACTTTGAGCAGCACATTGACGGCATGAACCGGCTGGCCCAGGTGTTTGCGGAAAGTCCTGAGCGCGTCCTGGAGCAGCTAGTGACGGCCGCGGTTGAGCTGTGCGGGGCAGACAGCGCTGGCATCAGCATTGAGCAGCCCGACGGTGCGGACGACAATTTCTATCGCTGGGCGGCGACGGCCGGACAGTACTCAGGGTTTGTGAACGCCAAGCTGCCGCGCTATCCCAGCGCTTGTGGCGTGACGATTGAGCGCGGCCGTCCGCAGATCTTCCGCGTTGCGCAGCGCTTCTTTGACCTGATGGGCGTTCAGGCGCCCACGGTCACCGACGGCCTGCTGCTGCCATGGCAGGTGGACGGCACCCGCGGCACCATCTGGATCATGGCGCACGGCAGGCAAGAGGCCTTCGACAGCGAGGACTGCCGCATGATGCAGGCGCTGGCTAGCTTTGCCGCCACCGGCGTGCGCCTGATGCAGCAGCAGAAGCAACTGGTGGACCAAGCCAGGGCCGCCGCCGAAACCGCCATGGCGGCCAAGATCGCGCTTCAGATCGACAGTCCGCTGCGCGGGCTGATGCAGACCGTTGTTCTGCTGGGCCGGGGCGGGAAGGACTCAAGCGTGTTTGCGCAACGGGCCATGAGCGATATCGCGCGCCTCTCCGATTTGGTGAATCGTAACGTGTCTCTCCCCGACTAAAGAAGCCGTGCTCAAGAAGCCCAGCGAAAGAAGCCCGACTAAAAAGGCTCCGATCCGCAGGCTCAGGGCCGCAAGTGGCTAGCTCGCTGACCGTTCGCCCTTGAGCGGCACGCGGGCTGGGGAGGCGTACGCTCTCTAGCTGCCTGTTGCAGTTAGCCGGCATTTCTCACAGACTTTGCAGAGTACTCGAAATTCAAGGTTTGGCCAGGTCTCTGAGGGCCAGGAGGCTCTCAGGACAGCCGATCTTGAAATCGGCGCTAGAATTTTCAGCGACCTGTGAGAAATGCGGGTTAGAAATATTAATATTTCTAGGTGAAAATCATAAGAATATGAATTATCCCCTTGACTAAATTAAGAACATTGATTATGTTGGTATCAGAAATGAAGAAACGAGATCGCCGCTAATGGATTCCAAAACAAAATCAACCTCCGACTGGCAGGAGATTCTGCGGATTGCGCAGGGGGCGGCGGTGGTTGTCGAGCGGGTGCGCATTCCGGAAAAGGGCATAGCAGTCGAGGGCGAGTTTACGCTTCCAGAACTGGCGCGGCTCACACTGGAGGACCAGGTGTTCATCGTCGCGTTTCTGCGCTCGCACGGCTCAATCAAAGAGATGGAGCAGACCTTCGGGGTGAGCTACCCAACCATCAAGGCGCGGCTCAACCGCATCTCCGGCCTGCTGAACTTTGTGGAGAACGACCCGGCGCCGGGCGGGGCCGAGGTGCTGGCGCGGCTCAAGACCGGGGAGATTTCGGCCGAGGAAGCCATTCGAGCACTCGAAGCATTGAAATAGGGAGGCGCTGAAATGACACCGAACTTCGCTGTAGTCTGCATCGAGAACCCGCGCTGGCACACGCCGCGCCTGTGGCTGCCGCTGTTTCTGTTGTGGATTCCGGTGGTGCTGCTTTCGCCGGTGATTTTCCTGGTGCTGACGGGGCTGGCAATCGCCACGCGCACGACCATCTGGCGGATCGTGGCCATCTTCTGGAACCTGGTTTGCGCCCTGCGCGGCACGGGCGTTCGCGTGACCGCAGACCGGAATCACGTGCTGGTGCAGATTCTCTGATCACAAGGAACGCCGGCCACAAATGCCCCGTGCCCCGTCCATTTCGCGCTTCTCAGCGAAATGGGCGGGAAACCTCGAACCTGAAGATTGCCATCGCCGGCCAGCCAACAAACTCAGGTGCCCCATCCATGAATCGTCCTTTGATTCATGGGTGAGCGTCCACAAATCTCAGGAGAGAAAACCATGAATGAAAATCGTCGTCAAATTCTGGAGATGCTGGCTGCCGGCAAAATTACAGCCGACGAGGCGGAGAGACTCATCGCCGCGCTCGAATCAGGGCCGGCCACAACCGTGGGGGAACATGCGTCTCCCGTCGCCGGCGGCGGCGCCACAGTGAAGACGCGCGCCAAATATCTACGTGTGCTGGTGGAAGCCCCGCAGGAGATGACAGGCCTGAAAGGCCCCACGTCTGTGAACGTGCGCGTGCCCATGCAACTGCTGCGCGCGGGCGTGCGGCTGGCCAGCCTGATTCCGGCGCAGGCGCATCAGCAGTTCGACGAGGCGCTGAGCCGTCACGGCGTGCCGCTGACGCTTTCGCAGATCAAGCCGGAGAACCTGGAAGAGCTGATCGACCAACTGGAAGACTTCACCGTCGATGTGGCCTCGCACGACGAAGGGCTGACCAAGGTGCGCGTGTTCTGCGAGTAGGAACGCCGGCGAAAACTATTGAGCCGTTCAGGGTGAATTCGAGGAGGAAAAAATGACGACACTCGCTTTGCGCAAACCCCACGCCGACCGCGGCATTGAAGGGCTGATGGCCCGGTGGTACGCGGCCAACACGGCCGAGATGATGAAGGATTACGTTGAGCTGGCGCGGCGGGTTTCGGCGCAACTGCTGCCGGGCTGCTCAGTGCTTGAGGTTGCGCCGGGGCCTGGATACTTCTCGATTGAGCTGGCCAAGCTGGGAAACTTCGCCATTACCGGGCTCGACATCAGCCACTCCATGGTGCGCATTGCCACGCGCAAGGCAGAGGAGGCGCGCGTGCCGGCGCGCTTCATGCAGGGCTCGGCTTCGCGCATGCCGTTCGCGGCGGCGAGTTTCGACTTCCTGCTGTGCCGCGCGGCTTTCAAAAACTTTGCCCAGCCGATTGAGGCGCTCAAGGAGATGCATCGCGTGCTCAAGCCGGGCGGCAGAGCAGTGATCATCGACTTGAAGCGCAATGCTTCCCCGGAGGAGATCAGCCAGGGAATCGATGAGATGCAGTTGTCGTGGTTGAACGGGCTTCTCACGAAGATGATCTTCAGAACATTTCTGCTGCGCAGCGCTTATACGCGGACCGAGTTTGTGCAGATGGCGTCCGATGCCGGTGTGGGGCTGGTGCAGATTGAGGAGAACTATATGGGCCTGGAGATTACGATTTCGAAGTGAAATTTGGAGACTCTTCCATGCCCAACGCGCGGGAAGCTTTGAGCCTGGGAACCGAAGAGAAAAAGCAGGTCCTTCGACTCCGCTGAAGAACGCTTCGCTCAGGATGACAGCTCAGTCTTAGACATGGACTTGCCGAGGCGGGCGTTGTATTCGCGGGTCAATACCGCTGCGCGGAGTTAGCGCGTCAACGAGCCGGAGGCCTTACTCAGCCTTTTTGCGCTGCGGCTTTTGCATCGGCACCACCTGCACAGTCACGTCGCGGACTTCGGCGAGGAAGCGGTTGAGGACGGAGCCGCGAAACAGAATGTCGAAGCGCGAGCGGGCGGACTGGCCGAAGACGACGTGCGAGATGCTCTCCTGCTGGGCGAAGCGGATAAGCGCGTCGGAGACGTTGCGGTCAGTCAGTGAGACGACCTGCGCGCCCAGATCGCGGGCCATGCGCTGATACTCTTCCAGGCGATGAAAGGCTTCCGGGTCGGCGTGGCCCTTGTCGTCGGGGCGGGTGACGTAGACGGCATACCAGTTGGTTGCAAGCCGGCCGGCGACGCGTGCGCCCACGCGCAACAGGCGCTCTGTGCCGGGACGCGTGCTGAGGCAGACCATGACCTTCTCAGGGATGGGTGCCTGTTCCAGCCCCTGCGTGCGGCGATACTCGGCGGCGCGGTTGCCCACCTGCTCGGCGGTGGTGCGCAGGCTCAGCTCGCGGAGCATGTTGAGGTTGCCCTTGCGGAAGAAGTTGGCCAGCGACTGCTCCACTTTTTCGGGCGCGTAGATCTTGCCGGCGCGCAGGCGCGTGCGCAGCTCGTCCACGGTGACGTCAACGTTGACCACTTCGTCGGCGCGCTTCAAGAAACTGTCCGGCACCGTCTCGCGGATGATGGTGTTGGCCGAGCGGTTGACGGCGTCATTCAGCGTTTCAAGGTGCTGAATGTTGACCGCGGTCATGACGTTGATGCCGGCTTCAAGCAGTTGCAGCACATCTTCGTAGCGCTTGCGATTTCTGCATCCGGGAACGTTGGTGTGGGCCAGTTCGTCCACTACCACCGTGTTCGGGTGGCGCGCCAGGATCGCGTCGAGGTCCATCTCCTTGAGCTCGACGCCGCGGTAGGGAATTACGCGCTGCGGCACGATCTCCAGGTCGCGAATCTGCGCCTCGGTTTCCTTGCGCCCGTGCGTCTCCACCAGTCCTACGACCACGTCCACGCCCTGCTGATCTTTCATCAGGTGCGCGTCGTTGAGCATGTGGAAGGTTTTGCCCACGCCGGGCGCGGCGCCGATGTAGATGCGCAGGCGGGCGGGCTCTTCTGCTTTTTCGAGGACGATCTCTGCCATTTGCTATCCGACCTCGACGGGGCGGCGTGTTGTCTCCACAGCGGCCAATGGCAGCGTGAAGCGGAAGGTGGTGCCGTGGCCCAGGCGGCTTTCGACGGCAATCTGCCCGCCGAGCTGCTCGACCAGGCGGCGCACCAGCGCCAGGCCCAGGCCCGAGCCGGCGTCCGACATGGGATTGAAGCGGTCAAAGATGGTGCCCAGCCGGTCGGCCTCGATGCCGCGCCCGGAGTCGCGCACCGTGAACTGGACTGCCTCTTTCAACTCTTCGGCGGCGAGCAGAATTTCGCCGTCCTCCGGCGTGTAACGAATTGCATTCGCCAGCAGGTTGTCGAGGATCGATCGCACCGCGCGGCGGTCGGCCTGCACCACGGCGAGGTCGGCATAGGCAGTCACGTCCACGCGAATGCACTTGCGGGTGGCCTCGTCGCAGTAGCGGTCGCGCGCCTTGGTGAGGGCTACGACAGGGCGAATGCGCTCCAGCTTGATCTCGCGCTTGCCGGTGTCGAGCTCGGCCACTTCAATCAGGTCGCCCATGATGTCGTCGAGCTTTTCACTCTCATTGGCGATGGCGGTCATCAGCTCGTTCTGCAGCGGCTGCATCTCGCCGCCAAAGCCCTGCCGCAGCGCGTAGATGCCGCGCCGCATCTGCAGCAGCGGGTCGCGCAGCTTGCGGCTGGCCACGTTGAGGAAGCGCGTCTTGAAACGGTCGGTGTCCTGCAGACTGGTCACGTCTTCGAGCGTGGTCACAGTGCCCAGCAGGCGGCCTTCTGAGTCGCGCATGGGCGTGGTGCGCAGGCGGTAACTGCGCTCAAGCTTGCCGATGCGCATGGGCAGCATGGAGGCCTCATCCTCGGCGGCCACCGCCTTCTGCATGGAGACGGCGTCGCGAATGGCGCTCAGGATCTTGTCGCCGCCGGGGGTGTTCGTAAGCGCCATGCGGTCGGTGGCGGCCTCGCCCAGCAACTCTGTCGCGGCCTGGTTCACCTTGAGGATGTGGCCCTTGGCGTCGGTCACGATGATGGGCTCGAAGATGGACTGCAGGACAGCGTCGGAAAGCTGAAACTCCATCTGGCGGCGGCCGGCTTCGGAGTCGTGCAGGTCGCGCAGACGCACCGCCAGGCGGTTGAGCTCGGCGGCGATCACGCCAAAGTCGTCGCGGCTGCTCCACTCGGTGCGGTACTCCAGGTTGCCACCGGCGATCTTGTGGGCGTCGCGGGCCAGGCGATGGATGGGCTGCAGCACGAAAAACACTGTGGCGATTTCAACCACGATGGAGGCGGCCACAATGGCCCACGCCAGGCCGAGCTGGCCGGCGGCGGCCAGAGCATGGTGCGCCGCTGCCACCAGCCCCAGGGTGAGGGCGGCCAGCAGGACACAGCCAAGAATCAGTCGCTGGGCAAGGTTGAGCATTTGCCGGCCTCCCAGGCCGGGGCGAGAAAAGTACCACGCATTCAGTGTAGCCGGGACAGCGCGGCCCCGAAACAAGGACACGCTTTCAGCCGGGCCAATTCAAGCCATCCATCATGAATCCGGGCTTCACAGGCAGCGGAAAAATTCGTTCAGGCATGCTTTGTAACAAGGGCACGGCGGGGTACCCTCTGGGTCCCGGGCCAATAAAGCCAATCAATAAAAATCGGGCTTTAGCCCCTGCAAAATTCCATAGCTGCAACTCCTCCGTCGAAGGCCTTTTTTCCGCAGCCTGTTCAGCCCCTGCGCAATCTCTCCTGGCAGGATTTATCCTTGTCCTCGATTCGTATCCGCGTTCCATCGAGGAATAAAAAAATGCCCAAGCAAAACTCAATCCTCAACCGCCGCCAGCTGGCCTGCGGCGCTTTTGCAGGCAGCGCCGCAGCCCTACTCACCCGCGCGGCCTTCGCTGCACCTGCATCCGCTTCCGGCGACGTCGTCGACGCGCGCAAGGCCGGTGCCAAAGGCGATGGCGTCACCGACGATACGGCCGCACTGCAGCAGGCCCTGGACGCGGCGGCCGAGAACAGCGGCGGCGTGTTTCTGCCGCCCGGCGTCTATCTCACCGGCGAGCTGCACGTGCGGCCGGGCATTGCCATCACCGGCGTTGCCGCATGGAATTACAGCGGCCCCGGCGGCAGCGTGCTGCGCCTGAAGAGCGGCGACGCAAAGTGCCTGCTCAACTTGACCGATGCGCGGGGCTCCTCGATCGAGGGATTGTCTCTGGATGGACGCGACCTTGGTACAGGCGTGCATGGAATCTCTCTCGACCGCACGGTCTGGGCCAAGCATGAGGACGGCTTCCGCATCGCCGGCTGCCAGGTAAACCGCTTCACCGGCCACGGCGCCAACCTGGCATGCGTGTGGGCCTTCAGCGTGCGGCATTGCATGTTTGCCTACAACAAAGGCGACGGCCTCAACCTGCGCGGCTGGGACGGGTTCCTCATCGACAACTGGTTCTCCGGCAACCAGGGCGCGGGGTTTGCCGCGCGGCGCGAGAATGCCTCCATCACCTTCACCGCCAACCGCATCGAGTGGAACGCGCAGGAGAACATGCTCATTGCGGGCGGAGACGGCTATCAGATCACCGGTAATTTCTTCGATCGCGCCGGGACAGTTGGCATTGCGCTGCGCAAGACTTCGCGCGGCTGCGTGCAGATCACCATCACCGGCAACTTCATCAAGCGCAGCGGCAAGTTTGCCGGCACGCTCGCCGGAACGTCGCCCGCCTCGGACGTGTATGGCTCGGACGTGTACGGCTCCTCGCAGATTCTGATGGAAGGCGCCGAGGGCGTGACCTGCGTGGGTAACTCGATCCAGGCCGGTCGCGACGACGGCAACGCCGGCATCTGGAGCCCGTCCTATGGCATTGTCTACGGCGGCCTTGAGAATTGCGTGATTCGCGATAATGTGCTGCACGACGGCGCGCTGAAGCAGTTGATTGTGGACCAGGGCAGCAACCGCGATGGCGTGGTTGTCGGCGACAATCCGGGGCGGCTGTTGGCGGTGAAGGAGTAAGGCGGCAGGGAAGAGCCGCATAACTTGCCTGGAGTTTGATCGCTCGAATGTGCCACCGAGTGAGTTATCTGGTTCGCTGTTTCTATCTAGTTGAGCGCGGATCTCTATCACGCAGAGTTACCAGTACCGCGGCCGCATGATCGTGTAACTGCCTGAATGGATCGCCGGTCTCCAGACCGGCTGTCATGCGGGCGTCCATGCCCACATTGGTTCCTGAATAAATACCAAGTCACGCAGCCTAGCTGCTAGCAGGCTCCGGAAAAATCGTGCGTGCGGTAGGCCGGAGATTTATCCCCGGCATAACGCCAATCGGGTCAGGGTGGGCTTCAGCCCCTGCGGTTTGCCCGTTGGACGCTTCATCCAAAGTCTCACCTTGTCCCGGAGCCTGCTAGGTCGCCAGGTAAGTCGCTTGACATTGATCCGGTAATTCGCATAAGAATGCTATCGGCCTAAGTCATGCAATAGGAATGCACCGAATGGGCTCGCGCAGCCCGATCTCCAGGCTGCGTTCTTTAAAAGGCTGAGTGTATGCGATGTATCTTCTTTCTGTGTTCGCTTGGCATCGGGCTCTTGCTGGGCGCCCCGCAACCCAACTGCGCCGCAGCGCAGACCGCTGCCCCTGAGCCAAAGACTTCAATGGGCTGGTTCGAGCGCGCCAGCAATCAGATGAATCTGCGCATGCCCGGCTGCGAGCCGTTCCGCATGAAGGTCACATTCCACGCGCTGTCCGGGCTCGAATTCTTGCCGAAAGGCAAGTCTCTGATCCTCACCGGCGACGGGGTCTATGAGGAAACCTGGTTATCTCCTCATGAGTGGCGTCGCGAGGTGACGCTGGGAAGCTACCACGGCGTGGAAGCGCAGGTCGCAGGCGCGAGGAAGATGGGGTCCAGTTCGGATTACGAGCCTAGCCGGGTTCTCATGCTGCTCGAAGCGTTGCTCAACCCAATTTCCCGCTATGTTCTTTCCCCGGAGTTGCATGCCGGCCGGGTACGCTGGAAGACGGAACAACTCACAGTTGGTGGCCAGGCATTTGTGCGCATCAGCACTAGCGCGAGCGTTTCAACCCGACTCACGCTCGGAACTGCCTACATCTTTCTCGCCGATGGGTCGCTTGTTCAGTCGAATGAAGACGACGTAATAACCAACTGGCAAGACGACTTTCTCTTTCATGGAAAAACTCGTTCCAAGGCACCTGGAAGTCACTGCTGGAGGGACCAGAGATTTGCTCACTGCCGATGTCGTGATCAATCCGATCAATGGCGTCGATGCGGCATCGCTTGAGCTTTCCGGAGCCGCTGCTGATCCAGGCATGACCTTGCGTCCCCTGCACTGGTATGACGGGCGACCAGCGGTAAACACCTATATTCCCCCCCGGGTGGTCAAGCCCGAGCAATCCTGACTCGACCTCGCTCGACATCATCTTCCGGGCCTTCATTGATCGCCACGGTGTTACAAGAGAGGCGGAAGCGATCAGCGTGGTGCCGCGCGTGAAAGATGACCCCCTATTTGGGATGTTCCAAATCCTCGATACTGTGAGACAGTCCCGCTATCGCCCGGCGGAGATAGATGGCAGTCCCTGTCAAATCCTCTGGAGCAATGCGTACGCCCGTTATTGAATTCGCGCGGGTGCGCTTGATTCGACTGAGGAAGCAGGCATTCAGAAGGATGGCCGGATAACGGCCGGTTCTTATGGCAAACGGCAGACCGGCGGGTGGCCCCGGTCCCTGTGACCCATCCCGACCTCCGCTGTGGGTGCCCCCAGGACCTCGCCTTTGGGGACCGGGGACACTACCAACCCCCATCGACTGGTTCCTCAAGAGCCTGTCCTGAACCCGTCGAAAGGCTGCCCCGAGCCTGCCGAAAGGGATCACTCGATTTGGAAACACAGGAGACCACAAATACAGGTTCCGTTCCCCAATTGCTTGCGTACTATTTCCCTTCCAGCGCGCACAATGAAGAATGCTCAAGTCCCAGCCGACCCGAAAGTGAGGGCAAGTGCTGACCCCCACCCCTCCCCCCGGTTTTCACGCAACTCGCATTGGCAGAATAGGTTAGCTTGAGAAAACGCCTCAAAAACGCCTATATTGCCCCATTTTTGGTGCATCTTCTTCTCGATTTGCCCCAGCACCGCCTTTTTCGCTCCTGGCGCCCCAGCGCCGCTTTTCCGCTCTTGGATAGACACGGCGTGGGCAAATACAGCGGATCGTTCTCCGAAATCCTTATGGCACGCGGCAGACCGCAAGTTCCGCGTTATGCCAGTGGCAATTCAGCCCCGCCGTCTGCGCATTCCCCACCAGCACCCAATCGACGCCGAACTGGCTCTTGAGCCGCTCGAAGTCGGCGAGCCGGAAGCTCGCCCAGCCGGCCTGGGCCTGCTGCTGCTCGGCCCAGGTCTCAGCCAGGCTGGGGACCTGGATCACCACGGAAGTGTCCTTGATAGCGTCGGCCAGTTGGCTCCGCTCGGCCAGCGCGCGGAAGCCGTGGAAGCCCTCGCCGGGCGCGGCAAGATAGTGCGGGTCCAGGGCGAAGTAGGCGTCCACCGGCGTGTTGAGCCGCACCCACTCGAATGCCTCAAGCCAGGGGTTGGTTACAGCGCGGCC
>Ga0182030_10011606_pt1 | contig 17752 bp, 11 predicted proteins | sample 812S3MmetaG_FD_121299 | JGI IMG/M metagenome (GOLD analysis project Ga0182030, IMG submission 121299) | Permafrost microbial communities from Stordalen Mire, Sweden - 812S3M metaG (Illumina Assembly) | ecosystem: Environmental > Terrestrial > Soil > Wetlands > Permafrost | place: Sweden...
AGTTACATCGCGCAGGGCCCGGGTAGAGGAGAGGTTTGAAACAGTATTACCCTTTTTGTTAGAAAGTACATAATCCGCAATGGCTACGAGTGTATATTCTTCGCCGAAGAGACTGCCGTCTTCGCATACGAAACACAGCCTGTCCACATCAGGGTCCACGGCTATACCCAGGTTTGCGTTTTTCTTTTTCACTACAGAGCAAAGCTCAATCAGGTTTTCCGGGAGTGGTTCCGGGTTATGAGCGAAATGGCCGTTAACTTCTTCATTAATTACCGTAACATCGGTTACGCCAAGTGCATTGAGCATTTGAGGCACTGCTATTGCACCCGTAGAATTAACCACATCAACCACTACTTTGAAGCTCATTTTTTTAATAGCTGCGACGTCTACCAGTGGATGCGCTAAAATGGCGTCAATGTGTTTTTGTATATAAGTATCGTCCTGGGTTGTGATACCTATTTTATTAATTTCCGCATATATAGGTTCTGTTTTTTCGGCATAATCCAGTATCCACTGGCCTTCGACGGCGTTCAAAAATTCCCCGTCCTTATTCAGAAGTTTTAAGGCATTCCATTCTTTTGGATTATGGCTGGCTGTAAGTATGATGCCACCGCCTGCGTTTTCCATTTTCACCGCCATTTCCACGGTAGGCGTCGTGCTCAGGCCTAGGTCTACAACATTGCAGCCTATGCTTTGCAACGAAGCTACTACAAGGTCGCGCACCATACCGCCGGAGATACGGCCGTCACGGCCTATGACTATCTTTTTGTTATTGCCCTGAGCCGCTACCCACGCACCATAAGCAGTAGTGAATTTTACCACATCAATAGGGGTAAGGCTTTTGCCGGGCTTCCCCCCAATAGTGCCCCTGATACCGGAAATAGATTTTATAAGTGCCATATACAGAATTCTGTTGCGAAGGTATCATTAAAATAGTTTCACGCAAAGCAAGGTCAGGCATAGATGGGAGCTAAAATTGTATAGTGTGCAACTAGCATTTACTTCACTTGGGGAAAGGCAGAAGTCGAATATAACAATATATTAGCTATAATCTTTCATAAAGCATTCTATGAAACGGTATTTTCAAATTACCTTGCAAAAAATAATTAAATCATGAGTTTATTCCGTTCTTTTTTGCGCCGCACTTTCTTGTTTGTTGTGTTGGCTATCGGCTTTCCTGTTTTGCTAACAGCGCAAGACGTCAAATCAGTGTTACCCCGCGACCCGAATGTGATAACGGGCAAACTGGATAACGGCCTTACGTATTATATCCGCCATAATGCAAAACCTGAAAAGAAAGTGGAACTCAGGCTTGTCGTAAAAGCAGGATCCATTCTTGAAAATGATGCACAGCAGGGACTTGCCCACTTTATGGAGCACATGAACTTTAATGGCACCAAAAATTTTGAGCGCAATGATCTCGTAAGCTACCTGCAATCGATAGGGGTGCAGTTTGGAGCAGATCTGAATGCTTATACTTCTTTTGATCAAACCGTATATATATTGCCTATTCCCACAGACAAGCCCGAAAACATTGAAAAGGGGTTTCAGATCATAGAAGACTGGTCGCATAATGCCTTGCTTACTGATAAGGACATAGATGAAGAACGTGGAGTAGTGCTGGAAGAAAGCAGGCTGGGCAAGGGTGCTGAAGACCGTATGCGCAAGAAATACTTTCCCATGCTAGCGGAAGGTTCGTTGTATGCAGACCGGCTGCCTATAGGCAAGGACAGTATCCTAAAGACTTTCAAGTATGAAACTATCCGTAGCTATTACAAAGACTGGTACCGTCCGGATTTGCAGGCTGTAATTGTAGTAGGCGATATAGACCCTGATGTTGCGAAGAAGATGATTGTTGACCATTTTGGGAAGATAAAGAACCCAGCAAACGAGCGAGTACGTAAATATGCAGAGGCGATTCCAAGAACAAAGCCGGAAGCAATGGTGGTGACTGATAAAGAGGCTACCAATTCAATACTGCTGATCACTTACCCATTTATGAAAAAGCGCGATGAGGTAACGGTTGGCGACTACAAAAATGACCTCATTAAAGAGCTGGCGCAACAGATCATCAACCAGCGGCTTTCAGATCTTGCGCAAGGCAGTAATCCACCATTCCCATACGCAGGAGTGGGTTTTGAGGATCTCGTACATGGTTATGAAGCATTTAACGCTTATGCGTTATTTGGTAATGACGGGCCGGAAATGGCACTCAATGCCGTTACAGCTGAATTAGACAGGGCGAAAAAATTTGGCTTTACTGCAGGTGAGCTGGAATTAGCAAAAAAAGGGCTGCTGAGCAACATGGATAAAATGTACAATGAGCGCAACACCACTGAAAGCAAAAACTATGTAGATGAATATATCAGGGCTTTCCTTGATAATGAACCTTTCCCAGGCATTGTTAATGAGAACGATTATTACAAAAAATTGCTTCCCGGTATTAGCCTTGGCGATGTGAACGAAGTAGCGAGGAAGTGGATGACTAACCCTAATGTCTTTTCTCTAATTATGGCGCCTGACAAAAGCGATGTGAAACTGCCCGACGGTAAGCAGTTAGTGGCTATGACGCAAAAGGGCTTCCAGCAGGAAATAAAGAAAGAAGAAGAGAAGAAAGTAGCCACGTCGCTCATGGATACTAAACCTATTCCCGGCAAAGTATTGTCGCAAAAGAAAGAAGATGGCTTTGATGCTACTACTTATACACTCAGTAACGGAATACAGGTGACGATAAAATCTACGGATTTTAAAAGCGACGAAATAATTATGAAAGGTATTAAGCTGGGTGGTTCAAATAGCTACGGCATAGGCGACAGGGATAACCTGCATTTTGCCACAGAAGTGGTGGATGCCATGGGCGTCGGTGCCTTCACTCCGGCAGATCTCGAAAAAGTAATGGCTGGAAAGAAAGTGGAGGTGGATGAAAAGATTGATGATATTAATGATGTAGTCACAGGCAGCAGCACGGTTAAAGATTTTGAGTCGCTGATGCAGCTTACATATCTTACCATCATGCAGCCTCGCCGGGATGAAGGACTGTTTAATGCCTTTAAGGATAGGCAAAAAACCATGCTGGCCTTTATGTCTTCCAATCCCCAGGCAGCATTTATTGATACTACTATTAAAACGCTCTACAACAATAACCCGCTCGCACGAATGGTGATACCCAAGCAGGCAGATTTTGACCGCATAGACCTGGACAGAGTATTGAAGGTGTACAAAGATGAAATAGGCGTAGCGGATGGCTATCACTTTTTTATAGTTGGTAACATAAAGCCTGAGGCTGCGGTTCCACTAATAGAAACTTACCTGGGAAGCATACCCGCCCGAGGTAATGCACCTGCTCTTAAAGACAACGGTGTGCGACCGATAAAAGGCGATAAAAAATTTACATTCCATAAAGGAAAGGAGCAGAAGAGCCTGATTATAGCTATCTATTCCGGTGAGATACCCTATTCCGAAGATTTGGCACTGCGCACACAGGCGCTGTCTGAAATACTGAACATAAAGGTGATAGAAAACCTGCGTGAAAAGATGGGCAAGATTTATGGTGGTGGTTTCCATGGCGCTGTATCTAAAGAGCCTTATGAGCGATACAGCATACAGCTGCAATTGCCCTGCGGTCCTGAGAGCATAGACACGCTGCTGTCAGCAGCCGACATAGAGATCCAGAACCTGAAGAAAGACGGCCCGGATGATAAAGACCTCGATAAAGTAAAAAGCCAATGGCGAGAAAAATACCTCACTGATGTAAAAGAAAATTCGTACTGGAGAGATAAAATGGAAAACGTACTCTTCTGGAATCGCGACAAATCCCGCTCGCTCCAATATGAAAAACTAATTGACCAGCTCACTCCTGCGCAAATTCAAGAGACAGCGAAGGAACTGTTTAATGGTAAGAACCGGTTTGTTTCTGTGCTCTATCCGGAGTTGTAAAAAAATGGTATCCCTTTCGCCAGTGCAAATTTGACAACATTTGTAACGTTGTCAAATTTGCACTGGCTGTTTAAGATTGTACAACAAAGACATTGGTGAGGCTCTGGCCTGTTTGACGAACGGTCACTACACTGGCCAGGAGGACGTGGAAAAAGAAATGGAATCATGATAAAGCCAGATCATTTGTAACCCACAGACACCCCTCCAAAATAATTAACTCCCGCTGCTGCATTATAATACCGGCCGTTGATAGCATTAATGTCATTTCCCAAGCTGTACTTCTCATTCAGTGCATTGTCAATGTCGGCGAATAGGGTTATCTCATATTTCTTGCGTTGCATACGGTAGCCAACCTTCCCGGATAGCAGATTGTAGGCAGTGCTGTACTGGCTGTTGGCATCGTTCATAGCCATCTTGGCGCTATAGAAATAGTTGATGTTCAGGTAAAAGCCATATTTAAATTCCAGTGCAGTTCCGGCTGCTATGGTATTAGGGGCTACACCCGGTAGCTGCTTGCCGGAATAATCATTTTGCAACTGCACAAAATGGTCGTAGTTAAAATGATAGCCTGTATAGCTGGCGTAAATATTCCATGAATGAGTCAGCCCACCTCCGTTTTGAAATAGTTTATAATTCAGATAAGCTTCAAGGCCTTCCTGTACAGTTGAGCCTGCATTTACATAATGATCGCCGCCCAAGGAGTCCACCCTTTGCACTATAGCGTCTGTGAGGCTGAAGTAGAATACACTAACATCAAAGTATAGGTTTTGGTGAATGGCATAGCCTCGTGTGCCCACTTCATAATTCCAGCCCTGCTCCGGGTTCAAACTAAGGTTTACCTCGCTGCCTGTCGGCGCCAACTCAGCAATAGTAGGTGGAGAAAAACCTTTTTCCACCGTACCATAAACCGACCAACTTTTGGTGAGCATATCCAGCACGGCGATGCGTGGTGCTGCCTGGTTGTTAAATGTTCTGTTTTGCGACACATAAGGCGAGGTAGACAATGTATTTAAATCAACATTTAGTTGGTCGAGGCTGGCGCCTGCGGTAAATATCCAGCTTTTTACCTGCCATGATAGTTGGGTGAAGCCAAGTAGCTGGCGGGTATTTATCTCCTGGTCAGTTTGTATGTTTTGTGGGTTGCCATTTATGTTGTTGTAAGTTCGGTCATCTGTTAGCCCTTGCTGCGCCTCTGCTCCTGTTGTCCATTGCAGTGTCGTCAGGCCTATGTCTGCCTTACAGGTAAATGATGTTCTGCCGCCAAAGTTTGGCTCTGACGTTCGGGAGTAATTGCGGAGGTTAGGATTGTATTGCTGCGAATAGTCGCCATACAACGTAGTACTGTTCGACCAATATTTATTGAAATGCTGCGTATAAGTAAAGCCTGCAAGAAATGTTTTTTGGTATATGGCCGCTTTGCTGTCTATAGCGCCAGTGCCGGCGGGGGTAGTAGGCCGGGCGAGGGTAGGGGTTGCATTGTATTCCTGCAGTGTTAATCCTCCCGGCGTCTGGTAGTACAGGTCACCATAAAAAAAGTGTACGCTCAGCTCGCTTTTTTCACTATGCTTCATCACTGCATCCCACGAGGCTACCTCTTTTTTTGTACTGCTTTGCTGCCGGTAACCATCGCTGCTGAACTGCTGGAAGCTGATCACATTATGAAAAGAGGAATCGCCAATCTTAGCTTCCGCTTCTGCGCTGCTGAGGCCATAGCTGCCACCTGTATAGTTGACCGTTACGCCATTTTGGAACTGAGTCGGCATACTATTAATCAACAATACCCCGCCGGTTCCTGCGCCATACAGGCTGCTGCCCGGCCCTTTCACGATCTCCAGCGATTGTATATTGTAAAAGCCCAATTGGTTCAAGTACGTGTTGCCACCTGGGTCGGTATAAGGAATGTCGTTATAATACACCTTTACATTTCGCACACCAAACGGGGATTCAAGCGAGCTACCCCTGATACCGAATCGGTAACTGTCCGGCGACCGTTCTTCCATGCGAACTCCGGGAGTAGTATTTACAGCGGCTAAGATATTGGTATTATTATATTGGGCGAGAGTTGCCTGGTCAACCACATTCACCGGGGCGGCTGTTTCCAGTAGTTCCCTGTTTTCTGAGTAGGCTTTAATAACGATATCGCCGAGTTTATGCATGGTTACAGAATCCGTAATTTGCTTTATCGAATCACTGCTTTGTGCATAGCCTGCTACAGTGAAAAATGCACCCGTTAAAAAAAGAAATAAACATTTTCTCATACGCTATGTGCGAAAGGCACCAGAAAGCTACTATTTATTTGCGGTAACGCGCCAAATGGTATTGGATATATCATCTGTAACAAGCATGGAGCCATCATCCATAACGAACACGCCTACTGGCCTGCCATGTACTTTCTTGTTATCCAGGTCTGCAATGAAGCCCGTAAGAAAATCTTCAGGATCACCCGAGGGTTTGCCATTCTCGAACGGCACGAAAATCACCTTGTACCCGGCCAATACAGAACGATTCCAGGATCCATGTTGCCCGATAAATACCCCATTATGATATCTGGCTGGAAATGCATTTTTGGTATAAAATGCAAGGCCAAGAGACGCAGTATGCGAGCCGAGATTAACATCAGGCACAATACTTTTCTTCACCAGGGCAGGTTTGCTTTCTTTTACTCGTGGGTCGATATGCTGGCCATAATAGCAATAGGGCCAGCCGTAGAATCCATTTTCTTTAACGCCTGTAAGGTAGTCGGGCACTAGGTCGTCCCCCAATTCATCGCGCTCATTTACTGAAGTCCATAATTTGCCGGTTACCGGGTCCCAGCCCATGCCGCAAGGGTTGCGTAGGCCGCTGGCGTATACTCTTTGCCCTGACCCGTCAGGGTTGATCTCCAATATGTTCGCACGAAGTATTTCATTGGCAAGGCCGTCCTCCGCCACATTACTGCCAGAGCCCACCGCTATATATATTTTGCTGCCGTCAGGACTGGCAATGATATTCCTCGCCCAGTGGCGGTTATGCTTTCCCGCAGGCAGGTCCAGTATCTTTTCTCCTTTCCCGGCAACGGTATCACCCGGCTGATAAGCGTAGCGCCACAGGCCATTTGTATTGGCCACATACAGCCAGTTTTTTAGTACTAACATTCCGAACGGCTGGTTAAGCCCGGTCAGGAATGTTCTACGTATTTCCGGAACACCATTGCCATCTGCATCTCTCAATAATGTGATCCTGTCGGCACTCCCGCTCATATTGTCCGCCTTGGAAGCGCCTATTATCGCGCCTCCCACCTTTTTCTCTATGTTATAAACGGAGTTTGTCTCTGCCACTAATATATCTCCGTTGGGCGTGATGCAGATCCACCTGGGATTGTCAAAGCCATCAGCATATTTCGTCACCGTAAACCCGGCAGGGGCCTTAGGCGTTTCTACAGGCCCCCAGCCAATGACATCACTAAAGTTTTTAACTGACTTGGTAGCATAAGGCGGCGGTAATGAATCTGTGTGGCTGTTGTTTTTCTGGGAGAAAGCCGGGCAGTATTGAATGAGCGCCACGAAGATCAGTCCGCTTTTTTTCATAATGAGTAAGTTTGATAAATGTCAATTACTTATTACAATAAAACTATACCAACAATTTTCAAAGTAAATAGACAATCATATATAATCCCTACAAAAATTTTCCTACGCGTAGCACCACTAATAAATCAATAATAAGGTGGATATTTACATAAAGACTTAGGAATGTCAATACAGTTTGCCATTTGACGAACTATTTTTCTTCCATTTCCTGGCTATCGAGGCTCATTTCTCAAAAATGTCAGGGTTTTCAAAAAAAGAATAAAAAATTAAATTACGCACTATATATTAATCTTTTAAGTCTGTGTTTAGTAAATATGCTGGAAAATGCTGAAATAGGCAGGGTTCATGCTCCATTGTACATAATTTAGTTACCAAATCAATACCGAAAATGCAATATAAAATAACAATCAATTTTAATGCAAAATATACCCAAATAGCATCAATGATTGAATATCAAACCATAACAATTAGGAGATAGCAATTAATCATCAATAACAATCACTTTTTTTCCGCAATTCATGCTTAAATAACAACAAATAACAACAATATGAAAGGTAATAATGTATAACTTATAAAAAATTAGACTAAAATTTTAATACCCGTAACAACCATAAAACCGCATTGACAGAGTGTATCTTCGCTAAAACGATATGTACACAGCCCTAAAGGCGGTTATTTATATCTTTGAGCCATGGAACTAAATGCACTTACCGCCATAAGCCCTATCGACGGGCGATACCGTTCACAGCTTGCAATATTGGCACCTTATTTCTCGGAATATGGATTAATACGTTATCGTGTAAGGATTGAAATTGAATACTTCCTGTTTCTTGCTGAAAAAAAAGTGATTTCCTTACCGGCAAAAATTAAACCGGCAAAACTGCGGGCTATTTACCAGGATTTTACTGAAGCGGATGCGTTGCAGATAAAATTTATAGAGCGTACTACTAACCATGATGTCAAAGCAGTAGAGTACTTTCTAAAAGAAAAACTGATAGCCCTTGGGGCAGGGGACAGTGTAGAATGGATCCATTTCGGGCTCACTTCGCAGGACATAAATAATACAGCCGTTCCATTGTTGTGGAAGGACGCTCTCGAAGAGCAGTATGTGCCACAGTTGTTGAACATGCATCTGCAACTGTATCATCTTGCAGTAGAATGGAAGAAAATTCCCATGCTGGCACGCACCCATGGTCAGCCTGCATCGCCCACCTCACTTGGTAAAGAAATGATGGTATTTGTAGAGCGGCTGGAAGGCCAGATAGACCAACTGCTGAACATACCCTTTGCTGCCAAATTTGGAGGGGCTACCGGCAACTTCAATGCCCATCACGTAGCGTTTGGGCATATAGACTGGGAGAAATTTGGCAATGACTTTGTGAATAAGAAGTTGGGCCTGGAGCGCATGCAATACACTACGCAAATAGAGCATTACGATAATATCGCAGCCCAGTTCGATGCGTTGAAGCGCATCAACACCATTCTTATTGATCTCTGCCGCGATGTATGGCAGTATGTCTCGATGGAATATTTCAAGCAGAAGGTAAAAGCCGGCGAAGTGGGCAGCAGTGCCATGCCGCACAAAGTGAACCCGATAGATTTTGAAAATGCGGAAGGCAACCTTGGGATTGCCAATGCCCTCTATGAACACCTGAGTGCCAAACTTCCGGTAAGTCGCCTGCAGCGTGATCTTACGGATAGTACCGTACTTCGTAACATAGGAGTGCCATTGAGCCACAGCTTTTTGGCGCTTCGTTCCATTGAGAAAGGGATGGGCAAACTCTTGCTGAACCAGGAAAAAATAAAAGATGACCTCGATCGTAACTGGGCTGTAGTTGCCGAAGCGATCCAAACTGTACTAAGACGGGAAAACTATCCACAACCTTACGAGGCACTAAAAGCGCTCACCAGGGGTAAGGCCTGCATCGTTCAGAAGGACATCCACGATTTTATAGATACTCTGAAAGTAAATGCCAAAATAAAAAAGGAGCTGAAAGCGATAACTCCGCATAACTATACAGGAATTGATTTCAATATTTAGGTTATGCGGGGAAAAACATTTGTGTCTTGAAATCCTTACCACTTTATTTGTTAGATGAATTAAAAGGCATAAAAGGCTTTGATGAAAAAGCCTTTATTGCTGCTCACGGGCAAGCGCCCGTAACATCTGTGAGGTTAAACACCGCTAAGGACATTGGTATATTTGCTGCTAATGAAAAAGTGCCGTGGTGTGCTGAGGGTATTTACTTAAAAGAGCGCCCTGTATTTACCTTGGACCCTGCTTACCATGCTGGCGCCTATTATGTGCAGGAGGCTTCTTCTATGTTCCTCGATCATTTGCTTAAAGGTATTTTAAATGATAGAAAAAATATCCGGGTACTGGATCTTTGTGCAGCCCCCGGCGGAAAGAGCACGCTGATCGCATCGTTATTAGATAAAGACAGCCTGCTCGTTTCAAATGATGTGATACGTACCCGAGCATCTGTACTTGAGGAGAATATGACTCGCTGGGGTTATATGAATACATGGGTGACCAGCAATGACCCGAGAGATTTTGGGCGGTTGCCGGGGTACTTTAATGTGATCGTCGTTGACGCCCCATGCAGTGGCTCCGGGCTGTTTAGAAAAGACGCAAGAGCTTCGGATGAATGGAGTGAAGCAAATGTGCAGTTATGCAGCCAGCGCCAGCAGCGTATACTTGCAGATGTATGGCCGGCTTTAAAAGAAGATGGCATACTGATCTATGCGACCTGCTCGTATTCTCCCCAGGAAGATGAGCAGATACTTGACTGGCTGGCAGCGACATATAATGTAACAACAATCACCACAGAAATAAAAGAAGAGTGGGGTATAGTAACGGTAGGCTCTGCCGGGGATATGACTGGCTATCGCTTCTTCCCGGATAAAGTAAAAGGGGAAGGTTTTTTTATCGCAGCCATGCAGAAAAAAGAAGACGCGGAAACCGTTCGGGTTCCCCGATACAAAACCGGACATGATAAGAAAGTAAAGCAGATGGCTGGTTACTTGCTGAATGATGCAGATATGCTTTTTATGCAGACCGACAAAGAGCATTTCAGCGCGCTGCGTCCTGGTCATGAAGATGACCTGCAAATATTACAACAGGCAGTGTATCTCAGGAAGACAGGTTTGAAACTAGGACAGCCTGCAGGAAAAGATTGGTTGCCGGCACATGAAGTGGCGTTAAGCGTGGACGCTAATACCGACCTGCCCGCAATAAACGTAAATAGGGAGCAGGCATTACACTTTCTGAAACGAGAAGATATCGGGCTTATGGAATTAGAAAAAGGTTGGTTGATGGTTAGATACCGTGGTTTAGGCCTCGGATGGGTGAAATCACTGGGAAACAGGATAAATAACTACCTGCCAAAACATTGGCGAATCAGGATGGAAATCATGGATAGCGATTATTCAGACGAGAAGTAAAAAGGACTTACCATAGAGAGTCAAACTAAGATATTCCGGCAAAATCAGCATCTTTGTCGCGGTGCCAAACCTCGGTGCTGCAAAAAGTAAGCAATTATTTGTCTTGCAGCAGCAACAAAGCCTCTGCGAAATCAGAGGCTTTGTCTATTCTTCAATCTTATGTTGGTCACGGGCCCTTCGTGCGTCAATGCATGGCTTCAGAAATATCTACTTTGTGAGCTTTCTTATCTTTTACCATTAGCACAAACGGTATGCATATCAGGAACATGACACCCAGGTAAAGGAATACATCCATGTAGGAGAGTACTGCGGCTTGCTTGGTGATCATATAGTCCAGCGACTGATGTGCGCTACTGAGGGCTACATCAGGAGTCATGCCGTGAGCAACGTAATTGTGTTGCATGCCTTGCACTCGTTGCTGCACCATTGCATTGTCTGCCGGCATCTGGCTGGTAAGGTCGCTTCTATGCACCATGTTCTGGCGAGCCATAAATGTGGTTATTAGGGCAATGCCAAAAGATCCTCCAAGTTGCCGCATCATACCAGTAAAAGATGCTCCCTGGCCTATCTGCTGGCCTTTCAGCGTGGATAAGGACAGGGTAGTGATGGGTATGAATAGCAAGCCCATTCCAAGCCCGCGCACTATGAGCATCCAGAAAAAAGCGTCCTTGCCTGTATCCGGCGTTAATATTTTGTAACCCCAGAAACTGTATAGAAAAAAGATGAACATACCGATGGCTACTAGCACCTGCTGCTTGGCACCTTTTTGTATCAAGCGGCCTATTATCGGCATCATAAATGCTGTAGTGAGGGCCGCAGGTATCATTAGTGCCCCAGCCTGTTCAGCTGTCCATCCAAGGCTTGCCTGGGTATACAGTGGGATAATAAATGTAGAGCCATATAACCCAAAACCTAAAATAAAGGAGAGGATAGTGCCCACCCGCAGGTTCCCATTTTTTAAGACTCTTAAGGCTACAATTGGATTTTTGGCCGTAAGCTCTCTCCAGATAAAGAAGAATAGTCCAAAAAATGCGGTGATTGCCAGCCCGGTAATAAGACCGCTTGCAAACCAGTCATCTTCCTGTCCACGCTCCAATACATATTGCAAGGAACCTACAGAAATAGCCAGTAGCGCTATCCCCAGCCAGTCCACTTCCTTTGCTGATTTCTTTTCAGCATATTTAGGGCTGCGTACAAACTGCAGTGTGAGCAGCGTGGCGATGGTGCCTATCGGGATGTTGATATAGAATATGTAAGGCCATGAAAAGTGCTCTACTATATAACCTCCAAGGGGCGGGCCGAGCGTAGGGCCAATGATCACACCTAAGCCGTAGATAGCCTGTGCCATTCCTCTTTTTTCGGGAGGGTAGCTCTCTGTGATTATCGTTTGTGATGTCACGAGCAATGCGCCGCCACCCAGGCCTTGTAGGAAACGGAAAAATACCAATTGCCAGATGCCATGGGCATTACCGCATAAAAAAGAGCAAACCGTGAAAATCATTATGGACGCAGCGAAGTAATTGCGCCGTCCAAACTGAGCAGATAACCAGCTTGTCATCGGCACTACGATAACATTACCTATCGCATAGGCTGTGATGACCCAACCAATCTCGTTCAGTGTGGCGCCAAGGTTACCCTTCATATCATTGAGCGCCACATTAACAATGGTTGTATCAACGATCTCCAGCAAGGCACAGAATATTGCCGTGACGGTTATGATAACCCTCCGCGGACCGTATTCTACTAATGATTCATGATCCATATTATTCAAATTTCAAAAAGAGAATTAATCAATGATTACGTCCACATCCACATTCATACCAGGGCGCATGTCCTTAACCACCTGGTTATCACTGGTGAATTCTATTTTCACTGGCAGGCGCTGTACAACTTTTACGAAGTTACCGGAGGCATTGTCTGGCGGCAATAACGCAAATCGTGCTCCGGTAGCAGGAGAGAACGATGTCAGCTTTGCTTCAAAATCATGCCCGGGATAAGCATCAACATGTACGATGACTCTTTGACCTACGCGCATTTTTGACAATTGAGTTTCTTTGAAATTAGCCACCACCCAGGGATTTGTGTCCAGCACGATACTGAATAAGGATTGGCCGGCTTGTAAATACTGCCCTATCTGTACATTCACTTTCGAAAGACGGCCATCTTCAGGGGCTGTGATCACTGTGTAAGACAGATTCAGTTTTGCATTGTCAAGGTCTGCCTGGCGCTGTTGAATGGTAGCGTTTGCAACACTAATTTGCTGCCCTGTAGCATTGCTCTGAGATGTTGCCGCATTGGCCTGGCGCGCTGCCGCATTTTTTTGGTCAGTAAGTACCTGCAACTGCCGCTCTGCAGATTCCTTTGTTGCCTGGGCCTGTTCAAATTGTTGCTGAGTGATGGTGTGATCCTTTATGAGATTGGCATACCGGTCATAATCCTGGTTGGCACGGCGCAACGTAACTTTAGCCGCTTCAATCTGGGCTTCTGCTGTGGATATATTTGCTTCATAGGTAGCTACAGAAGCTTTTGAGGCAGAGGTATTTCCCTCCGCTACATTCAGATTGCTCTGTGCTGCTATCAGTGCTGCTTGCGCCTGCTCTACCTGGATCTGTTCATTGCGGTTGTCAAGAATAACAAGGGTGTCGCCCTTCCTTACTTTCTGGTTATCAACCACCAGTACCCGGGTTACATAACCTGACGCCCGAGGAATCACAGGGCTGATATTTGCATCAATTTGTGCATCATCAGTTTCTTCGTGGTGCAGGCCGTGAATATATTTGGAAGCACCAAATGTGCCGCCTACTAATACCAAAACAATAAGCGCAATCGTAAATCCTTTGCTTTTCTTCTTGGGCGCTTCGGCGGTGGGACCGCCCATTGCGGGAGTGTGTTGAGGTGTTTTTATTTCGTTTGGTTGTGCCATAATTTAGATCTGATTGAAAGTTTTGTTTATTAAAGATTATGATTGCTGTTATTTTGCGATGTTGTAAGTATTTGCCAGTGTGCCCGCTGTTTGTTGTAATTTTTTATAAGCCACCAGGGCGTCAGCTTTTGAAAATGTATAATTGAGTTTTGCCTGGAGTTGTGCTACGTCGGCTTCCAGCAGATCAGTAGTTGTTACCAGGCTATTGTCATACTTGTTTTTTGTGATCCTGTAGTTTTCACTTGCCTGGTCTATTGCACTAGCATACACATCTATCTTTTTAAGGCTCAGTATATAATTTTGATAAGCCTGATTTATCTGCACCCGCACTTCGTCAGAAAGCATCTCTTCGTTGGCTTGTACCTGGTGAAGGCGCGCCTGCGCTTCTGCGACCTTAGCCCCTGTTTTCCATAAAGCCCCAAGGTTGTACTGAAGACCTACGCCAATATTCAGCGCATTAGTGAGTGTCAACAGATTCGGGATGTCTGCAGCTATATAGCCACCTGTCAGTGCTATGCCAGGATAATATTCACCCTTAGTAGATTTTATTGATGATACTGACGCTTTCTCCCGTAATGCAAGAGCTGCCATATCCTTTCTGTTTTCAATTGCTGCCTGCTCCCAATGCAGTGCGCTTCCGGCATCACCCGGTATTTGGAATCCTGAGGAATCGGGTAGGGGCTCCGTATCTTCTGGCAACCCCAGCATCAGGTCCACATTGATGTCTGTTATTTTCAGGTTATTCTCAGCATCCAATAATGACAGCTCGATATTTGACTGCTGTAATTGTGCTTTTAAGAGGTCGTTGCGGGCAAGTAAGCCGTTTTTTTCCATGTTCGTAAAATCCGCTACCCGCTGTTTCTGCTGGTTCAGGTTCTCATAAACAAGGTCCACTGACTTCTTTGCTTTGTATAGATTGCTGTAAGCGTTAATTGTATTTTGAATTACCTCTTCTTTGTCATTGTCTGCATCAAGTTTGGTAGCCTGTTCCAGGTACCTGGCAGATTCTACGCCATACTTTATGCGGAAGCCGGAAAACAAGGGCAGGGCAGCGTTGACAATGCCGTACGCAGCCTGATTTACTTTTATAGAACTCGTCTTCTTGCCGGTATCACTGCTGCTGCCGCTGAGATTTACTTTCAGGTCTACATTTGGGTCATTTAACCTCATATAAGCTCCGGTTACTTTTACATCCGGCAGGTGATTATTCCATGTATCGTGATAATTAGCAACGGCTTCATCTACCTTAGCTTTGCTTAGCTTTAGTTGCTTGCTGTTTTTAATACTCAGCTGTATTGCCTCATCCAGGGAGAGCGTTTTAGCATTCTGTGCAAAAACAAATTGTGCAGGAGCTGCAAGCATCGCAATCACTGTAACTATTTTACATATTCTATGCTTCATAAGTCAACATTACTTTAAAAAGGTTTTTTAAATGGGCGCTTAATCTTTTTCTTATTAGTTTTTGAAATTCGACATCACTGATTTGTTCCAGGTTATGGCATTGCCGGTAAAAGTTTTGTGAAGTGATCATTTGGCTTACGGTGCCTACCATAGTCGTCATCATCAGCACAATGTCAATGTTTTTCTTAAATTCCCCGCTCTTCTGTCCGTCATGTATGAGCTTCTTGATGGAAGCCAGGTTTCGTTTTTTCAGCTCGTATATCAAGCCAGCTATTACAGTGTCTTTTTCTATCAGCTGCTCACGCATCATTATCTTGTGAAACTCCTGCTGGTGAATGAATTTGTCCACATAATCGTCTATCAGTATGTTCACCTTTTGCAGTTGGCTCAACTGCTCATTTTGCAATAGGTTCTCTACTTTCAGCCTGATATTTGTCGTGTTTTGTTCAAAGACCGCCTCCATCAACTTTTCCTTTGAACCAAAGTAGTAAGATATCATAGCTACATTCACGCCTGCTTCCTGCGCAATGTCCCTAACAGACGTGCCATCAAAACCATTTACAGCAAAAAGCTTTTCAGCAGTACCAATAATGGCCAGCTGTTTTCCACTGTATTCTACTGTTGCCTTTTCCATAATTTCATTATCACGGCACAAAGTTAAACAACTGTTTAAAATTAAACAAACGTTTGATTAATTTTTCTTTGAAATTTTACCTATTGGGGTATAGGCATAAACAATAGAATAAAAGGGTTGGGATGTAATCTATTCATTTTGAAAAGCTTACCACATCGACTTTGCATGCAAAATACTTTGATCGCAAATGCATAAATTGAGTAAAATTTATTCCTTTTGGTTAATTTTCTTTTCTTAAAATATTATCATTGATTGTTTATAAAAAAAAGTGCATAACTTTAGTAAAATTAAAAAGCAATTATGAAAAAAACCCTTCTTTTCTTTATGCTGGCAGCAGCTTGTTGCGGCCTTATGTTTTCTTCCTGCAGCAAGGTAACGGCAGTAGTCGCTAAGGCTACGGGAATTTCTTGGTCAGGGATGGATATGACGGTAACAGTTCCAGTGGTGACTGATACTTCGGCCCATCCAAGCATTGCAAATGGTGCATTTACTTACAATCTTGATAGTCTTATAAAGTCTCAAACAAGTAATTTGCTGGGGCTGGCTAACATTGATACTTTTGAGATTACCTCCTGCACCCTTACTATTCAAAACCCTGATGCCAATGATAATTTCGCCAATTTTGAAATGGCGAACTTATCTTTCTCCACCAATTACAATGCTACTGCTCTCCCACCCATAGCAGAGATAGGCAATAATCCTAATACTTATGCGACTACTTTAAATGTGCCGGTAAATATAATAAACCTAAAAAGTTATGTTTCACCAGTTGGCGCGACGACCTTTAGCTACGCTATGGGTGGTAAACTTAGGACATCCACTACCGATTCATTGACAGTAAATATCCATCTTGGATATTATATTCATGTCACTCCTTAAAAATCAAATTGCGTATTCTCAGTTTCTAAGCCTGTCTAACCGACAGGCTTTATTGTTTATATACTTTAAGCGAGCACATCCTAGCTTGAACAATCGAATCGCAACTTTTTTCATTCCATTTTTTGGAAAAATTGTCCTTTCTATGGAGATGCAATCATATTTTTAGTTCATTAACTAATTGTAAATCAATATTTTGTGTTTTTGGCACACGATTAGATATGTATCTATCAAATCGGAAACTCAAACTCAAAACCGACGAAAATGAAAAACCTGGTAAAAGCGATCGTAACAGTAGCAGTAGTGCTTGGATGCACTTCTTCTTCTTTCGCGCAGGCTACAGCTACTGCAGCTGCCTCTGCTACTATCATCACTCCTATCACTATCACGAAGACTGTGGATATGAACTTTGGTAATGTAGCTGTTTCCGCTACTATCGCTGGTACAGCAGTTCTGGCTCCTGCAGGTACCCGTACTACAGGCGGTGCAGGTGGTGTTACTCTTCCTGCTACCGTAGGTACTGTTGCCGCTGCTACTTTCACAGTTGCCGGTCAGGCCAGCTACACTTACGCTATAACATTGCCTGCCTCAGCGACCATTACTTCTTCCGGGCATACCATGACTGTAAATGGTTTCACCAGCAGCCCATCAGCAACTGGTTTACTTAGCTCTGGCGGGGTACAAACACTTACTGTAGGTGCTACTCTTAATGTGGCTGCTGCACAGGCCGCAGGTACATACACTAACGCTTCTGGTGTGCCGGTTACAGTAAATTATAATTGAAAAAGAATGTACGATCTATCGTATTTGAAAGCTTTTAAACTCTAACAAAATAAATTTAAAAATATGAAAGTAATTATGTAAGAAAAGCATAGTGCAGTATGTGCAGTCATCCTAAATAGGAGCTGAAATTTTAATTTAGTATGCGATCTAAGTCGCCATTATTAACAATTAAAAACTGCACTATGCCAA
>Ga0182030_10011608_pt1 | contig 17748 bp, 2 predicted proteins | sample 812S3MmetaG_FD_121299 | JGI IMG/M metagenome (GOLD analysis project Ga0182030, IMG submission 121299) | Permafrost microbial communities from Stordalen Mire, Sweden - 812S3M metaG (Illumina Assembly) | ecosystem: Environmental > Terrestrial > Soil > Wetlands > Permafrost | place: Sweden...
TATTGTTATGCCACCGGGGTTATAAGTACTGGCAGTTGCACCGCTAATGCTTCCTGCCCCGTTATACCATTGGTACGAATAACTACCACCACCACCACTACCGGTAGCAGTAAAGGTTCCTGGTGCAGTATTATAGCATACAGGTGTTGTTCCGCCGGTTATATCTGCAGTAACGGCCCCGTCTACTGTTATTGCCACAGAGCTTGTATTAACTGATCCACAGGTGCCTCCGGTTACATTACAGTAATAAGAATCGGAAGCAGTTAAATTGCCCGGTGCATAGGTACTGGCCGTAGCATCGCTTATTGAACCTGCATTGTTATACCATTGGTAGGTATAAGTGCCTGAACCTCCGCTTGCGGTGGTATTAATGGTGCCCGGCGCTGTGTTATAGCAAACAGGCGAAGTGCCTCCGGTTATACCGGCAGTTAAATTAGCATTCACTGTTATATTCTTAACAGGTGTGTTAGCTGTTCCGCAACTGCCGCTGGTTACCGCACAGTATATCGCCGCGTTGGAAGTTAATGCCCCCGGACTGTAAGTGTTGGTAGTTACACTTGTAGCCACCGAATTATTATACCATAAATAGGTATATAAACCGGTACCACCTGTACCCGTAGCAGTAAAGGTGCCCGGATTAGTATTGTAACAAATTGCCGCCGGTACAGGATTGCTTTGGCTGGCTGTTAACTGAGCATCAACATTAATAGTTGTACTTCCTGTTACAGTGCTTCCGCAACTGGCATCAGTTACTGAACAACTATAGGTGCCTGCTGTGGTTAAATTGCCCGGCGCATAAACGCTGGCAGTAGCGCCACTGCCTAAACTTGTTGCGCCGTTATACCATTGATAAGTATAGCTGCCGCTTCCGCCGGTAGCAGTTGCGCTAAAGTCCGGCGCTGCACTGTTATAGCATATAGTTGAACCTGTAGATGGGCTGATAGTTGCAGCAAGAGCAGAACGCACAGTAATGGTAACTGTGTTGTTTCCGGTGCATGTTCCGTCAGTAACCGTCCAGGTTAAAACATTGGCGCCAACTGCAAGTCCGCTTACCGAGGCATCATATAACGCACTGGATGTATTGTAAGTTAAGCCCGAAGTAGTCGATGTCCATGCACCAGCAGCAATACCATCCGAAGGTGGTTGGGTACCTGCAAGCGTTGCAGAGGCCAGGTCGCAAATAGTCTGCGGACTGCCTGCGCTGATAGTTGGGAAAGTACTTACAGCCTCAATAGCACCCATAGTAGGCACTGTATTCGGAGATTCAGGTCTTGTGGTTCCGTTATAGTCAACGGTATAACCGCTTATAGCAATTCCTTTGTCTATAAGGCCGCAGTTAGATGCCGGCGCCAATGTCAGATCAGATGTTGGTGGATTAGACTGATTAAAATAAGCCTGTAAGTTTAACGACTGGCCTGTAACATCAACACCCGGATAAGCACCCTGCCATCCCGACAAACTTTCGTTGGTGGTGTTTTTAAGGGCTATATAACCAGGAGTACCTGAAGCATATAACTCGTTATAGTTAGACGCAAAAGCACTTGGGTTAGTCGGCAACGAAATACAATAGTTGCCCCCACTTGCCGAGCGCACATTATAAAGAATATTATCCTTTAAAGTTATACCGGTGCTGTTATACCTCAAATCAAAAGCAGACGATATAGGTCCTGTTGCGCTGCCGCCAATGTAAACCGAGTTGAAATAATATTTCTCTGTACTTCCCGATAAGTCGGTCATACCCAGCACAGCGGCATTATTGGTATTGCTTAATATTACCTGGTTATTGTAAACATTCCATCCGCTGCCTCCCCAAATACGTGTTGCAGCAATTCCAGGGTAAGGCGATGTTGAAGTGGCTGTGGTGGTCAGATTATAAATTTTATTGTCGTACAAATTACCCGATGAAATATCCAGTCCTATACCAACCACATCAACAGCCGCTGCTGCGGTTGATGTACATTGCAGGTTATACAATGTGTTGCCTGAAACCATTAAGCCCGTGGTAATACCAGCTGTAGAATTTGAGTTAGTAATATAAATACCGGTTCCGGTATTAAAATTATTACTGTAATCGGTGGTGGTCAGGTCATTCGCTGCTGTAACCGATGTTGGCGTAGTGGTAACAGGGTTAGCATACGATGAATTGCTTTGAATGTTGTAAATAGTATTATTACTGACTACCCCATTGTTATCACCAAAATACTGCAGGGCTGCAAAACCGCTACCGTAAAAATACCCCCCTGCATCGGTATAAGATGACCCGGAACCATTTACCGTAACGTTAGCAACAGTATTGCCAGTTTCAGTTACCGCACCGTAAGTAGCGACACCAACTTGTATACCATCAAAGCTTGCCACACCAGTGTTGGCGCCGGCACCTATAGTTATACCCAGTGCCGCATTGGTACTACCAACCGTATTGTCCGATACCGTAGATAAATAGTCACATTCTATCCCCTCCAAACCCACAGGATTACTGCCCGAATAGGTTAACGAAAAATTCTGGACTACGTTATTAGAGATAGTTGATGAAACAGGGCTTGTGGTAGACGTTTCAGAAACATATATGCCCTGGAACGCAAAGTAATAATAAGGATCCCCCTCTTCGCCCAGGGTTAGGTCATAAGCATCGTAGCTGGATATGGTCCATGGCGCTCCCGCTGTTCCGCCATTGGCTGATTGCCCACCAATATAGTTTCCTGAAATGGTATGGCCTGAGCCGGATATAATTTCTATACCTGCTTGTTGAACATCGGATGTACCACCCAGGCTAAAGGTACCCTGATAGTAAATGCTGTTGTTGCTTACCGTACAACCGTTGGCGCAGCTTACTAAAGCAATACCCGCTCCGTTACAATTATAAATATTATTGTTGGTAGCAGCAATAACACATTTAGAATTACCAACATAAATACCATAACTTGTGTAACCCACGCTGGTATTATCATGTATGTTGCAATTGGTAACGCTTACAGTACTGGTAGCGCCATGATTACTGTATATATATATATCAGGGTCTGCACTTGTTCCGGTGCTGTATGCCTCAACATTGCAGTAGCTTATCTGGTCGTTTGTGCAAGCACCCGTAATATAAACCGGTATATCGCCGTTATATGCGGTACTTAAAGTAAGGTTGGTTCCCGAAAGCCCTGTAATTATAATATTGCTCGCTCCGTTTAACACTATCAATTCATCTACAGCGGTGCCAGTTGAAGTAGCACTGATACTCGCTGTAGTTGCCGGTTCAATGGTTAATGTATTGGTGGTACTTGAACCTGTAAGGCCATTTATTTGTATAGGGAATGTTTCGGCATTGGTACCTGTGTTGATGTAAGGCGATGTATTGATAAGTTGAAATACAGTTGCCGAACACAAACCATAATTATTGGCGTACGTAACTGCCGCAGTAAGCGACAGGAAGTTACCGCCCGTACCTACAGTATAAGTACCACCAAGGCCGGTACCCGAATTATACGTAGCCCCTGTTGAAGCCGCGCCCCAGCAGGTTCCGTTATAAGGTATTACATAATAAGTAGTACCACTTGCCGGACTTGGGAAAGCCGAAGAAGCATTGTTTGCAGTGCTGGTACCCGTTGCACTGGTTTCCCAGTAATAAGTCCATCCGCCAGGGGCCGAACCGCTTTCGGTTACACCGCCTGTTTGCAGGTAACATGCGCTTACTACGGTTGGCGTTGCAGGTGTTGCAACCCCGGTTGTAAAGCTCCACACAGTACTACATGTTGATGTTGAAGGCGAACCTGATGCGTCAACCGGTATTACCATCCAGTAATACGTTTGGCCGGTAGTTAAACCGCTGGCTGCATAAGTAAGGCCGCTTTGGTTAGCTGAAACCTCACTGGCTGTTGGTGGATTGCTGGTGCCCAGGTATACATTATAACCCGTAGAGCCGGTTGAAGCTGCCCACGAAAGCGAAGGCGCTAAACTGGTACAAGTAACACCATTTGCAGGTGCGCTGTAAGTAACACAGGCCGGCAAAGTAGTTGTAGTGCCTGTTGATGCTGTGCTTTGATAGCAAAACGTACCGGTAGCATAATCATAAACTGCAAAAGTGTATTGCGTTCCTGCTGCTAAACCGGTAACTGTAACCGAACCGGTGCTGCCTGCTGATGAGTTAGCATAAACCACGTAAACGCCGGTGCTTAATAATGCGCCAGAGGTTCCAAACACGCTGCTTGCAACACCTGTATATGACGTTCCGCTGGCGGGTGTTGCAGTTATAGTTGCTGCCTGGGTTGCCAGCACCAGTATACCACTGCCGGTAGTACCGTTGGTAAAGTTTACCACCGCGCTGGTTTGGGCAGGTGTAATAGTGCCGATAGTAGCCGCTGTTGCCGGTGGCGTACAAATGGTTATTTCAAATGCCCCGATAGTTGGTGTTGTTGCGTTACGGGTGTTGCACTGAATGTCGGTAGTAACCAGGCTTTCCGGCGTACCTTTACCCGCCAGGTAAGTGGTATTGCTTGAATTGCCTGCTACCGGTAACAGGTTTGTGGTAGAAGTAAAGTCAGGGGCACCGTTTTGAGCGTGTGCATCTATGCCGCTGGATACACCCTGCCATGTGCTTAAACTTGAATACGCAGTATTCGAGCCATATTGCAGCGAGCCTGTGCTGCCAATATTAATTGACGAATTCGACCCGCCCGCAGCATAGTAATCATTATAATCAGAAGTGAAGTTAGAGTAGGATGAATAAGCAAGGCCAATGTCGTAAATATAGTATTTCGAAGTTCCTGGTAAGGAAGTATAGAATATATTATTCTTCACATCAATAACAGGATTTGAGCCGCCGATAGCTAAGCCGTAATACTGGGTGTAATTACCACTTGTGTAAAATACCGAAGCATTAGAAATTGAGTTATTATACACTTTGGTACTGCCGCCGCCGCCACAAACGTAAATACCGGCATTTAAAGTTGAGGAGCTCTCACCTGAACCGTAAACACCTGTTATTTCGTTGTCAGCTATCAGGTTAGTTCCGGTAGATGAGTTTAAAGCAAGTATGCCGGCCACTGAGCTTGAGGTTGAGCCCGAACCCACCAAACCTATATTATTATTGGTAATGGTAGCATTAGTAACATCTGCACCGGTCCAATAGCTGCTGCTGGTATTAAAGTAAGGTATACCATCGCTGGGGCTTGCACTGTAAACAGCGCCCAGGCCAATACCAAATACATTGTTACTGGTTGAATTGTAAACGCCGTTAATAGTATTCGCAGTTATGGTTATGTTGTCTTCATAACCAGCATAAATACCTCCCAGATCTAAATAGGAGTTCTGTGCATTTGAAGTTGTGGCAGCAGCGTAACCAATGGTATTTTGCGCAATATAGTTTCCTTCATCTTTGCTGCCGGCACTATTACCAAGCACATACACGCCGTAGCCAAGGTCTGTAACAGAGCTGGAATTAGCTATCGAGTTATTGATAATCTTATTGTAATTATTGCCACTGCCATTCATTAAAGAATAGTATGTGCCCGAATTACCGCCAATACCAATACCTATAGCCACATTGTCGCTGGTGCCTTTTATAATACAGTTTTCAACCGTGTTATTGGTTGCACTTGTGGTACCATTGCTTTGTAACCAAACCACGGCCTGGGGGTAGGCTCCTGAATTAAAGCTGCTTACTGTGTTAGTAATAGTAAGATTTTGTGACGCCGCAGAAGCCGGACAAACAGAATTTGTAGTTGCCGAATTTGAACCATTCAGCGTAACATAACTGCATCCGTTAAACTCAATAAGCGCATAATGGCTTGAACCTGTAATAGTCGGGCTTACCCCACTTGCAGGCTGAATAGTAAGGGTATTTGTTGCACTGGCGCCTGTGTTATAGTTAATAGCAATAGGGAATGTTTCGGAAGTTGAGTAGGTGGCTTGCGTTAAGTTAAACACAACCGCACCGCAGGCCGGTGCAGCATTGTAAGCATTTACAGCGGCAGTTAACGTTGTAAAGTTGCCGCCGGCGCCTACTGTGTAAGTACCAGTAAGACCGCTGGTAGAGGTATAACTTACCGAAGTGTAGCTCCAGCAGCCGCTTTCATCAGCACCAATATAATAAGTGCCGCTTGATGACGGAGAATATGGTGTAGTGGCCGCTGACGATGTGCTTGTTCCGGTAGCGCTGGTGCCTTCCCAGTACCAGCTAACCCCGCCCGGGGCGCTGCCGCTGGCGGTAATTGAGCCGGTTGTTTCGTAACATCCGTTAACTACTACCGGAGCGTTAGGCGCTGCCGGAGTTACGTTAACCGGAACACTGATGCTGTATGATGTGCTGCAGCCGGTGCTGCTGTTGATAATATTTAAAGTTCCGGTATAGGTGTTAGTGGCAGCTGCTGAAGGTGTTGCTATGATGACAGGTGATACAGGTAAAGTTGTTGCACTAATATTACTGAACCCTGCCGAAATAGCAGTTGAACCCCAGGTTATACTGTACTGGTTAGGGCTGTTAGCTGCACCGGTGTACGAAAGGCCGGCATTGCCACCGGCGCAAACCGCAGAAATGCTGCCCAGCGATACTGTTGGAGCAATAGTAATGGCCAGACTGCCGGCAGACGAACTCCAGCAACCGTTTACGTTTTCTGCACGGATATAATAAGTGCCCGATGAAGTTTCATTTTCAGGTGTTGAAGCGTTACCGGTGGTGCTGGTACCGGTAGCACTGGTTTCCCAATACCAGGTATCAGTTCCCGAAGCCGAACCGCTTTCGGTTATAGTTACCGGCGAAGAGCTTGCACAGCTTGCAGATGGGCTTGCTGTGGGTGCGCCCGGCGCAGTTGGCAGAGGGCCAACAATCATATTATTACCGGTTTGAGTAGTACCTGTGGTTATTGCACTTACCACAATTTGCGATGAGGTGATTGATGCAGAAACGTAATCGCCTGCGGCGGCGGTACAAGGCAAGTCAGCCACCAGTAAATAGTTGGTACCTGCGGTAGTTATATTTTCAGTTAAACCCGTAAAATTAATAGTTGACCCGTAGGTAGATACGGTTCCCGCTAATACATCTCCGGTACTCCAGGTGCCGCTGCCGGCAACATCCCGTATTAATCTGAAATTCTCAAAATCGCCTGTTCCTGATGTTCCGCTCAAAGTAAACGATAAGCCGGTTACAGTTGAAGTGGTAGTGGCTGTTAAAGAAAAGCCCAGTAAATATCCGGCGCTGCTGTTAATGGCGCTGGTTATACCCGGCTGGTATGTAGTTGAGGAGAATGGAGTACCTGCACCCAACGTGATTGTTGCACATGGGCCGCTTACAGTAATGCTGGTGCTGCCACCGGTAAAGCCGGTGGTACGGGCACAGTTTTGTGCATTACCGTTATCAGTAACACTTACAAGCGTAAAGCTGGTAGTACTGGTTGGATTTGGCGGATTTGAGGCAAAAGCAGTTCCACTGGCAACGCTACCCACGGTAATGTTACCCGAACCATTGTTGTATATCACGGTATAAGGCCCGGTTCCGGTAGTGGCAGTCCAGGTTAAAAAACCCGCAGCTCCCGAGCAGATAGCGTTGCCGGTAAGGCTTCCTTGCGGAGTTGCTATACCTGTAACTACCAACGTTCCGCTGCCTGCGCAACTTCCATCGGTAACAGTCCAGGTTTGTGTGGGGTTGGCGCCGGTGGCAAAACCGGTATAACTTGCATTATATGCGGTTGAACTGCTTAGCCCCGTAGTTGGCGACCATAAACCTGTAGCATTAGCATCAATAGAAGCCGGGTTGGTTGCCGTCATAGTATAAGTAGTGCCAATACAAGCATTAGCTGTTGGTCCGCCTGCGCTTATAGTTGTAGGGAAAGTGCTTACTAACTCAATAGCGCCAATGGTAGGGGCGGTGTTAGGGCTTAAAGGACGTGCATTCGCTGCATAATCTAATGCAAGGGTAGTACCGGTAGATGGCGGGAAGGCACCGGCGGTACCCGTTATCGCTATGCCTTTTCCTGCCAAAGCACAGTTTTTTGTTGGTGCAAGTGTAAGATCGGTTGTAGGAGGGTTTGACTGATTGAAGTAAACCTGCTGGTTGATTGATTTCGTAGAGGCATCCTGGGTGCCTTCGGCAGTGCCGAATGCCGACAAAGATGCTTCATTAACAGCGCTAACAGCTCCCACGTAGTTAGTTCCGGTACCTATAGAATAAAGATCATTATAATTCGAATTTGGAGTTGCGGTGCTGGCATAGTAAATGCAATAATTGCCACCCGAAGCCGTGCCAGTATTATTACGCACATTGTAAAAAAGGTTATCTTCAACCACGGTGGTAGCTGTTACGGCTTTTGATGAATAGAGGGCCGCAGAAGGTGCTGTACCGGTTGATGCGCCACCGCCGATATAAACAGAGTTAAAATAATAAGTGTTGGCCGGGGTGGTTAATACGTTGGCAATACCGTATATCCTTACATTATTGGTTAAGGTAGTTGATGCAAGGGTAACGTTATTCAATATTACCTGGTTGTTGTAAACCTGCCAGGTTCCTGAAAAGATTCTGATACCCGCAATACCCGGTAAAGTACTAGTCGCAGTAGAATTGTTTTCAAGATCGTAAATCTTGTTATCATAAATATTTCCGGTAGCGCTGGCCTTGTCTAAACCAATGCCTATTACAGTCTGGTAATAGCTTGCCGATGCAGTAGAACTTACAAGGGTATAAATAGTGTTATTGTTTATCTGGGTTCCCGTAGCAGCGCTGTAATCATCAATACCAACTATTGCTGCTGCGCTGTAACCTGCTGTAGTAGCGGTAACATCCAACGACTCGTCAGAGTAATTGGTAAATCCACTTAGCGTATTATTGGTAATGGCAGGGCTAACGCCGGTAGCCTGCAGCAAAATGCCAAACAGCTGCGAGGTTGTTCCCGTTCCATATTCAGTTAATCCGCTGATAGTATTATAGGTAGCGTTTACTACTCCTGTCCCCGCTGTAATAATGCCGTTTAAATTATTACTTGCCGTACTGGCAGATGCCCCCAGCGTTATATTCGAAATCGTATTACCCGCACCTGATGTTCCGATACTAGCTGCACCATTTTGAACATCAATACCGTAAAAATAATTATTACCAGTACTGTTGATTAAAAAGCCCGAAATGGTATTACCATTTATATTACAAACCGCTGTACTACCGCTTTTTGTATAATATATTCCATAAACTGAAGCACCAGAGTAGGTATTCGTCCAGGTTCCGCTGGCCGAGGCCGCCGAACCACCTATGTAGTTACCGGTTACTGTATGGCCGGGACTACCACTGCCAGGTCCGCTGGTAATATCAATACCATACTGAGTGGTAGCGGCAGATGATGTTGCAGAGAAAACACTATTACCGGTTATTGTAGCCGCTGCTGAAGATCCATAGGCAATGCCATAAGTAGTAGAACCCGATGCACCAAATACGCTGATACTGTTATTGGTGATAGTGCCTGTACCGCCTGTAGTTGACGATGAATAATCAATACCGTAAGCAGTAGTTGCATTAGAAGTGCCGGTGCCCGATATGCTGTTACCACTTATTGTTGCACTACCTGCATGAGCCGCACAATAAATACCATAAGTAGTAGTAGCATAAGTACCTGCCGAATAGTTATTAGAGATGGTATTATTGGTAATCTGTTCGCCGGTCGAGTAACCAGCATCATAAATACCTGTAGTTCCAATACTGGTAATAGTATTGCCGGTAATAAGCGTGTTTGAAGTTATTTCGCCTGTTGTTCCTAATAAATAAATACCATAACCAGCTAAAACTGTATTAGAAGTAATGGTATTAAATTCAATAGTATTGTTTATGCTGGCCGATGTTGCGGTTGGCAGAAAAATATCTACGATGCCCGGATAATTGGCTGTTGTTAACGCGTTGCCATTTATAATACAGTTTTCAACAGTATTGTTCGAGGCCGAGTTAACCATTAATACAGTACCTGAGGTAGTATTCTCGTTAGAAATGGTAAGATTTTGAGTAGAGCCTGTACCTGCATCAGCACCGTTAATGGTAACATACTGTGCACCATTTAGTAAGATGATACCGGTTCCTGAACTTCCGCTTATAACCTGGGTAGTACCTGCTGCCGGCTCAATGGTTAAAGTATAATGGCTTGAACCGGTAGCGCCTGTGTTGGCAAGAATATTAAGAGGAAGGGTTTCTGTTGAACTGGTATAATTGCTTTGCAGTACAAAGGTTACGTTGCCGCATATAGGCGCGGCATTATAAGCATTTACCGCAGCCGTTAAGGTAGTGTAAGTATTGCCCGGCCCTATATTATAAGTACCGCTAAGGCCAAAGTTATAAGTTGTAGTAGCAGTAGCTATGGCTGAAGATACGTTGGTAGCACTACCATTGGGCAAAGTTGCAGTTGCCGAAATTATATAAGCACCTGCGCCAAAAGTATAACTACCTAAGTTTTCGGTGGCACTTGCGCCCGGGGCTATGGTTAAACCTGTAAGCGCTGCACTGGTTTGCGCTGTTCCGTTCACTGTCCAGGTAATAGTTGCACTGGTAAGCGTAGCGGTACCTGTATTGGTAAGTGTAGCCTGCACCGTTTCCGTGCCTGCACACAATGGGCTTGGAGTAACAATAGCACTAACAGCCGCTGCATTAGCCGCTTCAATTATTTCATAAGCGCCAATGGTTGGCTTGGTAGCGGTACCGGTATATCCTGAACCGTTCTCGCGCACAACCCCCAGGTAATCAGAAGTAGGTGTTGTTTCAGCTACACCTGCATTATAACATCCATTGGCTGATTCAGGGATTAAGTTCAGGTAATCGGAAGATGAGCCGGTGGGGCTTATAAAATAGGAAGCCTCGTCCTGAGTTACATCATTACTTTCTTTTCCTGTAGTATTACTTGATGAAGCCCAGTATTCATATGTACCCGATGTGCTTATCGGGCCTAAAGCCTGATAGTCTGTTCCGTTGGCATCGCATATATAGTGGCCGGTTACTACGCCACCTGCATAAAGCAGGTTATTGTTACTACCGGTACCAAAAGTGGTAACCGAAGTGGAAGACCTGTAAATGCAGAACACATCACCTGAAGTAGGTGTCATATCGTTAACAAAAATGTTGTCAGCTATGGTTACAGTTGGGGTGTTGCTTTCCCAAAGGCAAAAAGAGTAAGCGGAAGCCGCAACAGTTCCGGTAAGGTATACTGTATTATAGTAGAGGTTTTTAGCAACGGCGGAGGCACCGCTCTCATAAATACCCACAACAGCATTTCCTCCCGTCGTAGTAAATGTACTTGACAGCTGGCCTATAACGTTATTATACATGTTGGTAATATCGGAAGAGGCATCCTCAATGCCCCAGACTGAACTGAGCAGACCGGAAATATTATAGACTTTGTTTTGGTAAACATTCAACGTACCGGTTGTAACACCACCTGCCATATATATGCCCAGGACCTGGTATGAAGTAGAACCGGTAGAATTAGACAAGCCATAAATAGTATTTCCGTAGACGCTGCACGTAATACTGGCAGTGGACGGAACCGTAAAATAAATTCCATCATAAAAATAAGAAGCAACTGAGCCGGTGCTGATAATATTATTATAAATACTGCTGGCCGCAGAAGTGCCGCTTACGGCGATGCCATATCCCCCATACCCGGACCCTGCAGTTGAAATATAACTTACGTTATTTGAGTATACGTTATGCGCACCACTGGCTGATAGATACATACCATAAACAGCACCCGAATAAACAACAACGCCGCTTATAGTATTGCTGTAAACGTTATATGCCGCAGAACCAGTGCTATAAATACCATATCCACTTGAGCCTAATGATGATGAGAATAAGGAGTTAACAGTGTTACCGGATACCGACATAGTGCCCGCACTGCTATTAAAAGCCATACCTTCTATAGTGCCACCTGCACTGATGTTATTAATGCTGTTTCCGCTTACAGTTCCGGTACCTCCTGCAACAGACACCTGCAAAACAGTAATGCTGCCGGTTCCGTTAATATCGTTAAAAGTATTATTGCTTACTGTTTTGCCACTTAAACAGCCATCAATAGCAACAAAGCCGTTAATGGTACCTGCGTTAACGTCGTTAATGCTTGAAAAGTTATTGCTGCTGTAAGTAAGGGTACTTCCGGTAGTTGAGCTACCTGCATCCTGCAAAAAGTATATTGAACCTGTGGTAGCTGTTGTAAAGCCCGTAGTAATATAGTTACTGCTAACCGTTTTTGTACCTGCTGCGCCCAATGAGGTAGTGCTTATAAAGTATATACTGCCGGTAGTACTGGTGCTAAGGTTATTAAAGTTGTTTGAGTTAATTTGCTGGTTAAGCGTTTGCGCGGCATTATCAATAAAGTAAATGGGTGATGAACTTGTTGAGGCGCCAGTGAAATGGAAGTTCTGGAAAATGTTACTGCTTATTTGCAAAGTAGCAGTGGTCGCGCCGTTGGGATTATAAATGCCATAGACAGTTCCTGAACTTGCCGGGCCACTGAAGGTCTCGCCAATAGTATTGGTATTAATGCTTATTGCGCTTGTAACAGTGCCGGTATTATAAATACCGTAGTAAGCGCCCGAAGTTGCAGTTGTTGAGTTACCACTATAAATATTATTACCTGTAACCGTTAAAGTATTGATGTTGCCGGCATTATTATAAATACCATAAAAGCTGGTGCCCGAAGAAGCACCTGTAATAGCACAGTTTTGAATATTGTTGTTGGTAATATTCAAAGTCATGGTATTAGGCCCGCTATAGCTTTCAATGGCTGCAACCTGGTAACTGCCGCTGGTGTTGGCACTGCTTACCGAAATAGTATTTCCGGTTATGGTATTGGTAAAGGTACCTGAAGGGCTAACAAGATAGTAACTGTTTATACCCCACACGCTTGAGCCGGCAGGCACTGTATTACTGGTTAGTGTATTATAAGATGCGTTAAAACCAGTTTCGTTCATCAGGTAAATGCCTGATGGGCCCTGGTAAGGGTACGAAGCCGAATAACCCGGTGCATAACAATATGCGCTCAATGGCGTACCGGTACCCCAGTTGGTGCAGGTATTGGCAGTGGCCGTTGAGGAACCACCTATATCATTACCCGAATCAAAGTAAGTACTATTACCAACCAAACAAACAGGCACATTCACATTGCTGATTGCGTTGCTGTAAATTTTGTTATTGTTGTTTTCGCCACCCGCCGCTGAAATAGCTACCAATGTGGTTGGAGCGCCAGGTGCGTGGTTGGTATTACCATAAATACCAAAAGTATTGGTATAAGCGTTATTTAATGAAATGGTGTTGCCGGTAATGGTATTATTCTGGCAACCTATAGTTGTACCATTGTATAACAAGGCCACAGCCCATTCGGTCATTGTATTTGCTGCAGCCGAAGTATATACGGTGTTACCACTGTTCTCCTGCATGGTAAAACCGGTAATGGTTACATACTTTGCGCCTTCCAGTTTAAAGATGGCATCACTGATATTGCCCACACTTTGTAATCCCGCAGTAACTGTGTTGCTGTTACCTTGTATAGTAATAGTGTTGGTGGCCGTTCCCTGCACAGTAACCACATAACCACCTGCTGTGGCTGTTTGTGGATTGCCCGATGTAACACTAATAGTTACCGGTGCCGTTACAGATGCGCCGTTAACAGCAGTAATAGCCGCTGCAAGTGTGCCGTAGGTACCTGCGGCACTTCCCCCGCTTACAGTAACCTGGGCGCTGCCAACATTAGCAAATAGAAAAACGGCCGCAAAAAGCAGCACAAAATTGCGCAAAGCATTACCCATAAAATTCCGGTTAAAGGAGTTAAAAGAATCTCCGGTCAAAAATCGATTGTTGGTGGTGGTTGTGTCAGTAGTAAAAACGCCCATGCATAATTGTTTTATAGTTAAGTGCAAAAGTCAGGTCTCCCTGCAACGGGGCCACAAATAATAGTTACGTTCTTAAATCATTAAAATCCTACCTCGCTGTGTGTCAAAAGCCCTTTAGGAATGAGTCGGGCTAATGTCTCTAATTAAAACTAAGATAAGATAAGTTTAAGTTATTGTCAAGAAGGCCTTATTTAAATAATTGTCCCGTGTCATTTCCTGACTATGGTAAATGGGTCCCGGTTTTGAAGATTTATATAACTTTTGGGTCAATAAATGGCTTTTATAGCAATTATAATGCATTAAACAACAACTTTAAGTCCAATTGAGCCTGCTGACAATATCCGCCATTCATATATATTTAAATTGCACATTAGATTTTAACCGGCTTACTTTCAATAGATTATATAATTATCTATAAAATTTCTTTTTATTGGCCTCTTCATAACTACTCAGGCACCAAATTGGCTAAAAGGGTAAGGGCGTTAAAAATATTTTGAGCGTTTTTGGCAGTAGTATCAATGACCGACCTAAGAGGCTATTAAAAATTAAAACAAAATTCAATTTAACACAAACCTGCCTACCGGCAGGCAGGTTTGTATTGAACTTTGTGTTAACATGTATTTCTTTTTTTTAATTTTTAACAGCTTCTAAGAATGGCAAATCTTTCCGCACCCCGTAGTTTCCATAGTGATTGTTTTTTGTATGCAAGTTAGGGTGGTAGTGCGCAATGTATTTGCGTAGTGTTTTTTTAGCAGCCATTCACGCAAAGGGCGCAAAGGATGACGCAAAGGGGCGCAAAGATTTTTGTAGTTCTTAGCGGGGAATACAAGCAGCCGGGCAGCCAGCCCCTTCCGTCCCCTTCCCGCCCGGAACCGCGGGATGAAACAAAAGGGGAAACCAGAGCCAAGCAGCCGAACAGCCTTTACCACCTCCAGGGCTTAGTTCGGCCTCGCTCACTATGACATAAGGAGGGGAGTTTAAATGCAAGCAGCCGACCCCTTCCGTCCCCTAAAGGGGCATGTGCGTTAAGTTAAGGTGTGCTTTTGTAGGCTAAAACCCAATGCTGACAGGCCTTTCACAGGCAAAATATAATCACCATTTAAATGTGCCCAACAGCCGCCCTACGGGCTAACAGCCTAACCACCCCGACATCGCTTCGCTTGTCACCCCTCCTGAATCAGGAGGGGGAGTTTAAATGCAAGCAGCCACACACCCCGGCCTTTGGCCACTCTCCAGAGGGGAAATGCGCGGTCGGGGCTGTTCGCGTGAGGGATAGGAGCGGAAAGCCTCCCGCACAAAGCTGCGGGATAAACTCCGTGAGGTTTTGCGAACGTAGCCTTCCCGCTGAGACAGCGGGATAAATTCCGCGGATAGCCCGCCCTGAGCGGTAGCGAAGGGAACCCAATACAAAAAGCGCCGTCATTGCAAGGCTTTGCGAAGCAATCCTGTATTTGAGTGAGGCGCCGAAATGCAAATACAAGATTGCTTCGTTGCAGGGCCTCCTTGCAATGACGGCACGTTTAGATGGTTGGGATACTTACACCTTCCAAAACCTCAACAACCCAATTTCCAGGGCGAGGAACGCCAGCGCCATGATAAGGCACCAGCGCCAAAGCGGTGTGCCGCGGTCGAGTTCTTTTACTATGGAGGCTACTTCGGAGTTGGCGGTGTTTACTACGTTTACGTTGGGCTGGGGGTATTTTTCTTTTAGCTGCACGGCGGTGCTGAATTTAAGGTCGCTTTCGCGGCGGTCGAAGTTGAGGGCGAGGGTTTGGGTGCTGTCGCTGCCTTCGAGGCCTACTTTGTAGAAGCCGGCCTTTTTTACCTGGTCGCTGAGGCCGAGGAGTATTTTGGTGCCTACGGCAAACTGTTCGGGGATGAACTCTACGTTCTCTCCTTTTATTTTATAAACTTTGGTGCCGGTTACTTTGGGGGCATCAACCTCAATGCGGGTTTTGTCGCCAATAAAATAACTGATGTTGCCGCCTTTGATATTCAGCACCGCCATTTTATACAGCATGGGCACAAAAATGGCATGCACCGGCAGGTCGGAAAAATCTTTATCGAGCGGGGCAGCGCAGACGTATAGTGAACCCTGCAAATAAGGATAGCGGCTGAAGAATGAGGCACCGTCTTTTAAACTCAGAATGGCCTCTTCATTACTGGCCGTGGAGTGCGAAAAAGTGTAATACTTTTTGGCCATTGGCAGGTTCATATTCTGCGGCACTCTCTCAAACACATCTTTAAAAATATTCTGTTGCAGGTTGATGGTGGCCATGTCCTGCTGCGTTTCTGAGAAACCGGTTATACTGTTGGCCTGCAGGTTATTTAAAAAGCGGTTGTAAGCCTCCTGGTCGCACTTATCACCGGGGAACAAAGTTACAGCACCGCCATCGCCAATGTAGCCGGTTATGGCGGTGGCTAAACCGGTGGGTATGGTTTTTAAATCATCGAGGACCACCAACTGGCAACCGGAGAGCACAGATGGGTCGAAACCGTTTGCGGTTACGGTAGCATAATTGAACTCGGGTTGATTTTTAAACAGGGCATCTAAGTAAATGTTGGCGTGGCCTTCATCAATGGCAACTACCTTTATTTTCTCAATCACATTAAAGGCAATGAAATAATTATCATCGTAGGTAATGGGGTAATCCTGTATGGCTAATTCAGCGCGGTTGGGGCCTGATTGGGTGGGCACAAAGCTAAGTGTATCGTAAATATATGAACCGGCCTCTACCGAAAAATCGGCCATTACTTTGGTTTGCCCGTTTAGTTTAAGTACCAGGCGGTTGTTCTCATTTTTCTTTTCGCCGCTGTTGGCAATTTTAACCACCAGTTGCGATGGTTGCCCAATCAGTTGCACCGGTTCGTTAAACCAGCAGGTATCTATATAAACGTTCTCCTGCGCATCGGCAGCCAGCGGAATAAGGTTGTATGAAACGGAGGAATCAATACTGAGATCGCCCATGTTTTTCTGAAAGTCGGAAAGCAGGTAGGCAATCTGGTTTTTACCGTTCTCGCGGCTTAGCGCATCTTTCTGCCGTTTTGTTATTTCTGAAAGCCTTCGCACCGCAGGCGAAATTTCAAGTTCATCAACCATGTTGTTGAACTCCTCCTTCCCCACCAGGCGCTGGTGCTTACCCTGAAAATCGTTGCTGAGTAATTGAAACTGGTCGTCTGATGCGTAGTTATGAGCAATTTCTTTGGCGGCCAGTTTGGCTTTATCAAATAAGCTTCGTCCGCTGCTCATGGCATTCATCGAGAAAGAATTATCTACATAAATGCTTACAAACTTTTTACCGGCGGCTACCTGGTTCTTTTTGTTCGGGATATAGGGCTGGGCAAAGGCAAACACTAAAAAAGCAAGGGCTAACAAACGACAGGCTAAAACCAGCAGGTGCTTTAATTTGCTTTGACTGGCAGTTTCTTCTTTCAGTTCTTTTAAAAAAGTAACGTTACTGAAATAAACAGTTTTATACCTTCTGAAATTAAACAGGTGTATTATAATGGGAATAGCCAGGGCCGAAAGCGCAAACAAAAAATTGCTGTGAAGAAATTGCATGGGGCTAAAATATCTAATTAGAATTTAGAACCAAGAACTTAGAAGCAAGATTTGAAAGCCCTTATCGCAGGTATTTACGTTAATCTAAGCGAAAACACCTTCGCATACCCTCTAACTCCTCCCGCAAAAATGCGGGATAAACTACGCGGGAGAACCGCTTCCCGGTAATACAAAATACAACCACCGGGCAAAGTTGTTCTTTTTGCTGCGTGGCAGCTCCTCCGTTTCGGAGGGGGTGTACGACAAATTTCCCTTTTCATCCTTCAAACTTTGCCAATACAAACTCACCCTGTCCCACGGACATCCCTCTCTTTGAAAAAAAGAGAGGGAAAATGCAAAATACAGCAATGCAA
>Ga0182030_10011609_pt1 | contig 17746 bp, 13 predicted proteins | sample 812S3MmetaG_FD_121299 | JGI IMG/M metagenome (GOLD analysis project Ga0182030, IMG submission 121299) | Permafrost microbial communities from Stordalen Mire, Sweden - 812S3M metaG (Illumina Assembly) | ecosystem: Environmental > Terrestrial > Soil > Wetlands > Permafrost | place: Sweden...
GAGACCGTCAAGCAGAATTAATAATTCGCTTAACACAACTAAGGTCCGACCATTTTAGACCATGTGGCTTGCGCAGACTCACTGCGTACCAGCCTCGTTTTAGGCTGCGCCACGCTTTTAGAAGTGGTGCCTGCTGTGACCATATTTCTCCTTTTCACAAAGTTCGCGCACCATGGTGCGTGCATAATTCTCGCACGCACCATGCGAATGCAAAAAAAAGAAAGCCACCGTATTAACGATGGCTTTCAATATAACGTTTAGCGAGATTCGATTAGACGTTCAATGGCTTTTGGCCTGGCTTCCAATCGGCTGCGCACAAACCACCGGTCTTGATTGCTTCAAGAACGCGAAGTGTTTCGTCAACGCTGCGTCCAATGTTGAGACTGTGGACGACTTGATATTGAAGGATGCCTTCCTGGTCGATGATGAAAAGACCGCGAAGAGCGATACCCTGATCTTCAATCAATACGCCGTAGTCGCGGCTGACATCTTTGGTGATGTCGGAAGCGAGTGCATATTTCAATGAACCAAGTCCACCCTTATCTTCAGGGGTGTTGATCCAGGCGCGGTGACTGTGAACGCTGTCGGTTGAGACAGCAATTATTTCAGCACCAGCTTTCTTCAAGTCATCAATACGCTCATTGAAAGCCCTCAGTTCCGTTGGGCAAACGAAGGTGAAATCTAGAGGGTAGAAAAACATGATGAGAAATTTGCCCCGATAATCGGACAAACGTACATTCTCCTTGAGCGTCTTCATGTCCTTGGTCGAGGGCATGTCAAAGTCAGGAGCTCTTTTACCAACTTGCAACATAAAGGTAATTACTCCAACAAAGTAGAGGGATTCTGCATTTCAAATATGGTAGACCGCTTAATCTCTAAACTTCAAAGGCTTAAGAGAAATTGCACAATTCCCCCAGGCTAGGTTTTAGCGTTGTTTGTAGGCAGTCCTCACGCTATCGTTGGTCGCGAGCACCTTTTGCCAGTCAACTAATTCCCGCTGCAGATGGTTATCGATTACATACTTTTGGATAAGCGGGCTTATCGGGTCCCACCCAAGACCAAGCAGATGAAGCAGGTGCTCAGCTGGTGTAGCACTGTTTTTGCTGCGTCCGAGTTCGGCGTCGCTTGTTTCTGACATTTATTTGCACCCTACTGTTTAAAACCAGTTCGCAACTTCACGTTCTGGATTTTCATTGTAACCTGGATCAGGAGCGGGTTCTGCGAGCCTAAAGCATATAGCGCGTCAATCAAAGGCTTCAATATCAATCAGGGGCTTGAGTCAATTAAGATGAAGAATCTGCAAGAGGAAGCCCAGGTACATAAGAGTTTGCTTATCTTATAAAGAGCCAGGATCCATATCTAACTTTTCATTGTCGAGACATTAGGAAAACTTTGATTTGACCCAAATTGATATATTTTGATAGTATTCTCCTTTCTTAGGGTCGATTTATCATAGATTCGTAGGGATTTTGCACTCTGCACCCTATATGATCTAACGTCTAATCCACCCAAAAAGTTCAAAATTCTCAGAAGAATCTTTGAACGCGGGGCAGAGCCTCGGCTTTAGATCCCTGCACACTCACAATTTTGACTGCTGGAGTTAACAATGTTCGCCATAGTAGAAGCCTGCGGAAGACAGTATCAGATAGAAGCGGGACGCTTCGTCGACCTTGATTTAACAGATGCCGCGGAAGGAGACGCTTTCCGATTCGACAAAGTATTGATGATTGTCGACGGAGCTGGCTCCACCCTTGGCAGCCCGTACATCGAGGGAGCTGCTGTTACCGGGCGAGTAATCGCTCACCGTAAGGGACGCAAAATCATCGTCTATCACATGCGCCCAAAGAAAGGCACACGTAAGAAACAAGGACACCGTCAGCACATGACGCGTGTCGTAATCGATACTATTGAATTGAAAGACAAAGTGCTCGCCAAAGCGGAAGCGAGAGAGCAAACTGTCAAAGCACAAGCTGGCAGCACCTCCGAAGCGCCAAAAGCGAAAAAAGTTATCGCTGCTCCAAAGACCGAAGCAAAGTCAACCAAAGAAGCTCCGAAGGCTGAAAAGAAGCCAGCTGCAAAAAAGGCAGCAAGCAAAGATAGCGAATAAGGCTAACTAACGAAGATAGCGAGTAATCAATATCAGCTCTCATCGAAGCAATCATTGAAGCAATTAACGAGGAATTTGAGTCATGGCACATAAAAAGGGCGCGGGTTCTACAAGGAACGGCAGAGATAGCCAACCCAAAAGACTTGGCGTCAAGAAATTTGGCGGAGAACTAGTTATCTCTGGCAACATCATCGTCAGACAGAGAGGCACTCGCATTCATCCCGGCGTTAACGTCGGACGTGGCAGCGATGACACTTTGTACGCAGTAGCCGCAGGAATCGTCAAATACGAAATGTCTCGCGGACATAAACTCGTAAGCGTCTACCCCAGCTAAGCGTCGCCCTCCAGCATAAATTGAAGGAAACACGCTTGTCGTCCAAGCTATCCGCCCCTCCGCAAGTGACTGCTATAGCCACTGTGGACTATTTAAAGTCGGCCAAGAATTGGGTCGCAACCGACAATCTCTCAGAGCACAGTTTCACTGACATTGCGTACGACTCGCGCAAGGTCACGGCATCCTGTGCGTTTTTCTGCTTGCCTGGTGAGAAGACAGACGGCAATAAATTTATTGATGACGCCTTGAAATTGGGCGCACGCGTCATTATCACCCAGAGCGCGCCTGACCAGTTGAAAACCGCTGTATTGGTCCCCGCACCAGGCGATCAGTCTGCCTGCTCTTCCAGCCCACCCACTATCATTCGAGTGAAAGACGCCAGGCTCGCGCTCGCTCAAGTTGCAGCACTTTTATACGACAGCCCGAGCGACAAGTTGCAGCTGATCGGCGTGACGGGAACGAATGGCAAAACAACAACAACTCATCTCGTTGAACACATTTTTGCCGAAGCTGGCAAAAAGATCGGACTGATAGGCACGCTCGGCGCGCGCACAAACATAGGCCACGCCCGCACCTACATCGACACAAAGCACACCACACCGCAATCTTCCGATCTGCAAAAGCTGCTTTACGATATGGTCGAGTCGTCAGTAGACTGTGTAGCAATGGAAGTCTCCAGCCATGCGCTGGCACTGGATAGAGTGGCACAATGCAATTTCTCTGCGGTCTGCTTGACTAACCTCACGCAGGATCACCTCGACTTCCATAAAAACATGGAGCATTACTTCGTCTCTAAACGCAAGCTTTTCGAGCAATTGAACGAAAGTCCGCAGCTGAACAAAATTGCGGTAGTCAACAGAGACGACGAGTGGTCCGATCGATTTATTGAAGCAGTGAAACCTGGTGTCAAACTGGTCACTTATGGCTGGACGAACACAGCTGACCTTTACGTAGAAAAGGCGAACTTCGACTTCTCAGGCACCGACCTTATCCTGGGGGGCGTACTTGGTACTGTCAATCTCAAACTTAAATTGAACGGGAAGTTCAATGTCTACAATGTGATGGCAGCTCTTTTGCTATGCGCAAATCAGGGAATAGCGGTTGCTAAATGTGTCGATGCGCTGGAAAATTTCGAGGGTGTGGCTGGTCGATTTGAGAGCGTGAGCGCCTCGCGTTCCGAGCGCCAACCGCTCTGTCTCGTTGACTATGCACACACTCCTGATGGACTGGAAAATGTTTTGAAATCAGCTCGGGCGCTCGTGCCAACAGGTGGAAAGCTAATCGCTGTCTTTGGCTGCGGCGGCGATAGAGATGTGACGAAGCGTCCACAGATGGGTCGTATTGCCGAGCAACTTGCCGATGTTGTTTTCGTCACCTCTGATAATCCCAGGTCTGAAGAGCCCGCGAGTATCATCGAGAGCATTCTTAGCGGCATAAACCAGAAGAACAAAGTCACAGTGGAAGTCGATAGGGCTAAAGCGATCGAACTGGCAGTTGAAAAGGCAGGAATCGACGACATACTCGTCGTGGCTGGTAAGGGTCACGAGACCTACCAGATTTTGCGCGACAGGACGATAGATTTTGACGACCGACTGGTTGTCAAAACGGCTCTGAATAAAAGACTGTCAAGATGATTCTAGAGTAACGCAGAGATGGACCTTGTGCTATGTTTGCCTCGATATAATTGGAATGTTTTTTGGGAAAGCAAATTGGCGCTGGGTATAATTCTTACTAACTCGCCGCAAAATCGGTCCTGACGGGGCATCTGTGGGTATAAATTTTCACATCACGTCAGTCCGGGAAGGCACCATCTTCAATGTGATGCAGTTTCTCAGCTTGGAAAGAGTAACTGGCATCCTGAATGTATCATTTGGCCGGTCGCTGCCGGAAGCTATCATTTACTTTGTCACTGGTAACGTAACGACTGCCGAATTTGGAGCAATCGTGGGCGACGCGGTGCTAGATATGCTCCTTTGTCAGGAATATGCGATCAAAGAAGTAAGCTTCGCACCAGGTCGAATCAATCAGCTCAATGAACAGGCAATAATCGTGCGCGCCTCCCTCTCGGGCGTGATGCTCAACGTTTCCAAAGATGTAGACAGGTGCCAGTCGCGACCATATATATACGGCACGTTCCCGATGGCGTTCAAAGACGGTAGAAGCGCGGATTCTCTACTGCATGTTTTGCATGATTTTGGAAAATGGAACGAGTATCTCTCGGCCATACCCAAAAGCGATCGCGATCGAGCTGCACCACTGAAAGAGTGCGTGCTGTTGTACAGAGGTTTGAGCCAGGGGATAATTCAATATACGACGCCCATGGTTTCACTGCGTTCATTTAAACCTCTGCTGGACATAGTGCAACCACTTTCGGACAAAGAGAGCAACAATCTGCGAGGGTACATGCGCAGCCTGCTGCCGCAACCGAAAGCAACACACATGTCGATAGACCGCTTCTATGCATTCGCAAGCGCTATCGAATCTATCGCCCAACGCCGCTCTAATGAGACAGGCGACAAGGCTCGCCGCGCGATCCATCAACTCATTCAAAATACTACTAAATCGGGCGATCCTTCTGGCGCGCAAAAAGCCTGATGGACAACAAGACTGAAAAGCAATCTGACTGGTCGGACCAAGTGTCGTTCTTCAGAATGAGTTGCCTTACTTCTATCGGACGGACGATGTTGCCGGCCGGCTTCTGGGGCGATAATGCCGCCACTGCATCTGGTGGCAAGCTCTATCTTACGTTTGATGATGGTCCAAATCCCGACACTACTCCTCATCTGCTCGAGTTACTGGCGAAAGAAAAGGTGCCAGCGACATTTTTTCTTATCGGCGAACAAATCCAGCGGCACATGCAATTGGGCAAAGACATCGTAGAAGCGGGTCATGCAGTAGGCAATCATTCCTTCCAGCATGAATTCATGCCAGGCATGCCGGCCAAACGAGTGACCGAAGAATTACATCGTACAAATGACTTACTGCGGGAGATTTCGCACAACCGCGCTCCTAAGTTGTTCCGACCACCATATGGCATACTCGACAGGAAAGCAGCTGAGTGCGCCCGAGCTGCAGGACTTTCACTTGTCTATTGGACAATCGTACCTGAAGACTGGGAACACGTCGGCGCCGAAAGAATAGTCGGGCGAGTGTCAAAGAGGATGAGTGCCGGTTCAATCATCGTCTTGCACGAGGGAAGTAAGATTGCCAGGCAGACCATCGAAGCAACCCGTGGAATCATAAAACGAGCTAGAGACAGAGGGTTTGAATTCAGCGCATTACCCGAACTAGAGATATAATCATTTGACTCGCAAACCTGTAAAAGGACAGCGACGGAAACCCGGTTGAAGACAGTCATTATTCAGGCTAGACAACATCCGAACGTGCTAGATTTCCGCCCACCTAAAGATTCACCCGCACTGATCAATTTTTTTAAAATTGCTGTGCCGCTTTTTATGAAAATACAGTCAGGCGGATTGACTGTGGTGCCGGTGGAAGGCGCCCTGAAGCGCTTTGAAAAAGTGTCGAAGAAGCGGGGCATGGTCTGCCCCAATCACTCAAACCGCATCGACCCAGAAGTGATGTTCGCATTTTCTCTGAAGGTGAGAGAAGACTTTAATTATGTGGCCGCGCGTGAGGTTTTCGATTGGGATGGTGGCTTCAATGGCTGGTTAATGCAAAGGGTTGGTGCTTATTCCGTCGTGCGTGGAGCAGCCGATCGTGAGTCGTTCAAGATGACTCGAAAGGTACTTTCAGAGGGGAAGAAAAAACTGGTGCTCTTTCCCGAAGGGGAAATTTCAAGACAGAACGATACGCTTATGACGCTTGAATCAGGCGCCGCCCAGCTTACTTTTTGGGGCGTGGAAGAACTGATGAAAACACAGGGGCAGAATAACGGACAACTAGAGCCACTATATTTGATACCGGTTGCACTTAAGTACACATATGCCGCTGATGTTCGCCCGGCTCTGAAAAAGACTTTGTCTGCCCTTGAAAATCGGCTGGGAGTGACAGCCGAGTCGACCGAGTTTTATCCCAGACTGCGTGCGATATCGGCTCGATTGCTCGCAACTATGGAGCAAGAATACGGCTTCAAATCTGCTCCAGATGCCACCACAAACGATCGTATCGCAGCGCTCCGTACGCACATCTTAACGAGTATTGCCGCCCAGCTACGGATCACTCTGGCTCCTAACGCGAAACCGCTCGAATGTGTTCGCATTCTGAGGAACGCGATGGACGATTTTGTTTACGTCGACGAATCGCCAAAGTCTGAATACCACAAAAAAATCCATGACGAGAAAGCGTCCATCATCAAGGGATTCTATCGGGATCTCGATCGTGTAGTTAATTTTATCGTTATCTATGAAGGGTATTTTCAAGAACAAAATACACAGGAACGCTTTGCCGATATCGTCGAGCGATTGGAAAGCGAGATCATAGGCGGCGATCCGTCTTCGAAAGGGGCAAGACGTGTATTGCTCGATGTCGGTGAGCCAATCAACATGAGCGAACGCTTTGCTGACTATAAAAAAGAAAAGAAGGTAGTTCTGAATAAAGTGACAGAAGAAGTATCCCGCCAGATATCCGACATGCTGATCAAGCTCGATTCCGTGCGTTCGCCATTGTTACTCAACTGATAAGGGCTATCTCATGTTTGCTTGCCATAGTTCACAAGTGGCGGTATGATTGAACAGCCAGATGACGCGGCGTTTCGAGTCCATTCGCGACTTCTAATTTGTTCGTCTATCCTGCAACTGTGTAGCTGAATTTCTCTTTCAACAAGCTTAAAGGTCATGCAAAAAATAGCGCTTGTCGGTCTAGGTGCGTCGGGTCTCTTTGCGCTCAAAGAGTTAGCGGGAGCAAACGCCGAAGTACACGTTTATGACGTAGGACCCAAATACGAAAAACGTTACGCCTGCCCGATCGATCAAGGTAAGCTCACAGTTTGCCCACCAAAGGCTTGCAGTTATTGTGCTCCCGGGCAATCTGCCGGTAGTTGGAACGATTTCAAGGTGATTCTCTCGGCATCACCTGTCATTGGCGGTCGGCTCTATGACCTGGTTGGTCAGCAAGAGCTACAAAAACGGCTCGATGTAGTGCGCGAAACGATACTTACGCACGCTCCTTGTGAAATACCTGTCGTATCACCGAGCCAGGACGACCTGGAGTGGATCAAAAAGAAAGCTACCCTCGCCGGCATGGTCTATCACTACCAGGAGCTTTTGCACTGCGGCTCTGACAATGCACCAGCCATCAACACCAGCATTCTCAACGAAATAATCGAGAAGGGTCCAAACATACACTTTCACTGGGATTCCAAAGTGAACTCGGTTAGCCGGCGCGGCGACCAGTTCTTGCTCGAATCTGATAAATATCGCAAGCCGGGCACTCCGGAAGAAGCCACCTATGACATCTGTATTCTTTCTGTTGGAAGAGGCGGCGCAATGTGGCTCACGCAGCAAGAGTTCTACAAAGCGCTTGATATTCATCCCGGGCAAGTCGATATCGGAGTAAGAGTAGAAACCAGTTGTTATTTCACAGAAGAAGTTGACAAGCGCTTTTATGAGCCAAAACTATACTACCGAAGCAAACATTCAAACGACGTAGTACGGAATTTCTGTTCGAACCCCAAGGGCTTTGTCACACCGGAAAATCATCGTGAGTATGTGCTGGTCAACGGCCACTCAAAGATGTATGAAAAATCAGAAAACAACAACTTTGCAGTTCTGGTATCAAAGACGTTCACGCGTCCCTTCAAAGATCCGCAGCTCTATTCGCAGACAATAGCGAAAATTGCCAACATGCTGGCAGGCGGTGGCCCACTCATTCAAAGGCTGGGTGATCTGCGCGACGGCAGACGCACCAAGAGTCTGGTAAACAACCTAATCAAGCCGACTCTGGAAGCAGAATGCGGAGACATCTCCCTTGCATATCCGCACCGCATCTTGCAGGGGATTATTGAATATCTAGACGCGTTCGACAAGATTTGCCCGGGCGTAGCGGATGACTCGACATTGCTGTATGCACCAGAATGCAAAAGCTATCCAGATTCGATAACGGTCAATAAAAACATGGAGACTACGGTTCCTAATCTCTTCATCATAGGGGACTCCAGCAGCTGGACACGTGGTGTCGGTCAGGCTGCGTCCAGCGGCATGCTGGCAGCGGAAGGCGTGAAGCAAAAGCTCAAAGAAGAACCAAGACGATTGGTTGTCCCTGTTGCAAGCTAGCCCTAGTCACTAAGATGTTGGCACTATATCTGATGGCGTACATTTCCGATAAGCGGCAAAATCTTTGTCGACTAAATATGGTCATTTTCTTAATAAAATATGGATACGGGCGAACCTGAATAAAGCGACAGGGTTGTCAATCGGAAGGTTCTTGAAATATTTTATGACACAAATTCTGTCTGACAAAAAGTGACTAAACGCAAGTGTTATCGCTTGAAGTTTTTGTCACCATAGTAACCATCATCGATCACACTATCGTCACAATCTATTGATAGTTTAGTGTGAGTCGTGGAGAATCCTTTCTCTAGCCTTTCATCAGCCTTTCGGCTTTGGCAGATTTTCTAAAATATTCTGACACACTATTCACTATATTCAAATAGCTACTTCGCCACATTTTTCACTACTATTCGCGCTACAGTCCTACTAACGCTTCTCTTTCAAACCATAGGTGTTCCCCGTGACAACAGCTAGTTCTCGCTCCAAAATTGTTGGAGTGTTTCTCGCAGCTTCAATGAGTTTGCAATCGAGTTTGGTTGCTTACGCCGCTTCCAACAACGCGACTGCGTCAACTGCCGAACCACAAAAAATTGCCTATGCTCCGCCAGATACATCGCGCTTCAGCTCCCTTGAACAGGCCGTCGGTATAAAAACCTCAGACGATTCATCTTATGGAGTTGAAACTCCAATGTTCGCATCGGATTCTGGAAATCCAATCGGCAGTTCAGACGTCGAACTGAAATCGATTGGCGAAGCTCAATTAGATTCAGGATCGGGACACTTCATCAATTTGACTGATTTAGCTGCGGGTAATCTGCCACCTGCAAATCCGTTACTCGAACGAGCCGACCTGTTGGCATCTGCTGCACCTGTAACTGCGGCACCGATAGTACTTAACGCAACAATCACCAATGACCCGGTCGTAGCTAAAGGCCGCGCCGACGATCTGACACGACAGATCCTCTTGAAAATCATTGAACTGGAAAGATTCAACTTGCACTACAAGCAAGAAGTCGCGAAACAAGGACGATGGAAAGGTTGGCGTTATGGAATGCTCCAGGAAGTCAATGGTGGACTCAATCTCGCAGCCGGTATTGTAGGTACGGCAGAGCGAGGTTCTCACTTGAGAAAGAATGGGGGCCACATCGCAGGTTCCATTCACACCGCTGTTCAACAGAATGCAATGATCCTCGGTCTCGTCGGTTCGAGCATTGGCGCCTTAGCCGCATTGAATGAACTGGGAATAAATGAATATCACGATCTCCAGGCAAGACATCATGGTTATGGACCGGGTGCAGCTAGAGCTCATGTCGAGGGACTTCGCAGCGACATTGACCGACTAATGGCTGAACGGACTGCAAACATCGGCGTTGAGCGCTCCGCAAGCACTCTTCAAGGACACGCCATCGTTGACGATGCCGAAGGTAAAGTGTTGACCGACCTGCGCGATCAAGGTCTGCTTGAATTCGAAAGATTTCACGTCAGCGCTCGCAGACTGCTCGCGTTCCAACAAAGCCAATACTTCTTTGACTTTGCTAAATACACCACCAACGCGATCGGTTACGAATTTCTATTCTTGGCTCTTCACAAGCACCATCGTTACTGGAACTTGAGAGCAGGCGTCGAATGGGAAGTCTCTGGCGCGATCTTTATGTTTGGTCCAATCGTCAGTCGTTACATTGGTAAGGCTGTCGCTGAAGGACACAAGAAGTACGTGCGCAGTACAGTCCAGGAAGCAGAATCAGCGAAAGTGGACGATCTGGTTCGAGACAAAGCTACTCTCGACAATTTGTGTCATGCCACTCAATCCCCGGAAGATGCAGCCTCGGCTGTTGCCAGAGCTAATATCTACGGTGACCAGAGCAAGGTCTTCCAGGACGAACTACAAGCCGGGAGCAAAGAACGTAATAAAGCTAAGCTGTCTGCAACACAGAACATCGGAGCGGGTCTCTTTGTAGGAGCCAGCAAACTCGCGTCTGGCGTTATGGCCAACGTAGTCGGTGGCAACGTGCACTATCGTGGTACCACCGACAGATCTGGACGTGTAACCAACGCAGGACTGTTTGTTGGAGCTGTGATTGGCTTACCTGCAACGACATTCGCGATGGTGGATACGCTGCGTATTCAAGTGGAAGGCGAATTGAATCGGAAGAAGTTGATGGATGCAGGAACGCACCCAACACAGCTAATTCATGCTCGCCTTGCACAACTTGACGACATCGAGCGCAGATTGGGCGGAACTCCTGCCGTGACTAAATAAGTCAAAGGCAGCTACAGCAGCTCGATCAAAGGAAATCGATACGAGTCGATTTTACGCTCTAAAAAAATGAGAGGTGGCGCTATAGGCAAGGCAATAGCGCCACTTTTTTTATTGCGTCACTGCATCAGCCAAGTGCGCAGATGGCAATCCATAGTGCAAGCAGCACTGAACATACCCCTAGAACCTGTGTCACGACTTTCTTTCGCGTCTGTGATAACTGATCTTTCTCTTCGTAGAGTTGATGCTGGATAAACCAACCTCCACCGATTCCCATCAGCAAGAGCGCTGGAATGGCGCCAGAGATGAGAAGGAAAAGCATCTGCTCAGAGAAATCTTTGGCGACGAAAATACGCATTTTTCCGAGGTCCAGAGGCTTACTTGGACCATTTAAAATATTCGACAGTTCTGCGCTTTTGCCCTGATTGAGTTCGATATAGAAAGTCGAACCAGGTTTGCTGCCAGCGATGAAATGACTATCGAGGTCACCGCCGCGAATAAAGAAATCAGTGCCATTACCACTGGTGCCTGGTGCCCCAGTAACAACCATGTCAGCTGGCTGATGCCCGGCTGGATCTTCATAAATCAAACTGCAACAGTGTATTTCACCCGGCGAAATACTTGTCTCGTTTATCCAGTTTTCACCAGCCTCAGTCTTCGTCTCTAGCTTTTTGGCCGATGAACCAATCGACGAAGAGTAGGTCATGAAGTACTTTGGTGGATCTCCTTTGTGCGAAAAAGGATTGATATAGACCGATGAACCCAGCGCAGCTTGAAATTGATCCACAGTAGTCGGATAAGAATGGTTGATTCCGTAGTACGCCTGCATGCACTGTGCGATCTCAGTCATGTGCTTAACTACACCACTTAATGGTGCGCTTGACTCATAAAGTGTGACGCTATCGGGTTGTTTTAATCCATCGGCATTTTGTTGCATCCAGATATCATTTCCAGAAAACGATCCAGGAATGACTCTGAAAATATCTCTTGGATCGCCATCCAGGAAATAGTAAGTTGCTCGATGTGATTTATCATTTGTCGTATAGTTCGCGACAGAATTCTTGAATAACTGAAGCACTGTCTGCTTATCAAAAGATGAAAACGATTTGTCTGGTTGCCCGAGAGCCGCAGTCACGGCTGGCCTTGAGCTATTTCCTGCACTCTTGTTCGTAAAACTCTTAGCTATAAAGACGATCGCAAAAACGGCAGCGACAGCAACAACTGTGGGTAGAAGCCATTTGTTCCGCACCATAAATGGTGCCGATTCTTTGGCGTCAAAACGTTTGACGGAGTCAGCAAATTTGACAGGTTCATCAGTACTCTCATTTGCTTTAAGGAACGCGCTAGATCGGGTGCTACGGACTTCTGGATCTGAGAATGTGGCTTCTCTGAACATTGTTTTCATGGCGTCTGGACTGGGAATTGCTCCCAAAGATGCAAGGTCAAGCTCAGAAAGACGAGTGGCTGCAGGATTTCTATCTATGAAGCCCTTCTCGTAATCGATCGGCGCAGCCGCCCGTGAAAGAACGTTCGAGCGCCCGGCGCTGGGTTTGTCAGGCTTAATATCGCTCATCTGTTTAACGATATGAGCCGGTGCATTGTCGCTAAAAAGATATTTCAAGACTTCTGCTTCCGGATCTTCCGTGGCAGCTGGAACAACAGCTGACTCTATGCTGTCCGGGCTTTGAAGCTGCATGCTTTCTGCAAGTGGATGAACAAAGCTTGTTTTACTTGTGCCAGCAGTTTCTTTGTTTTCCTTCGTTTCACTGGCAACAATGTTTCCTTCGGGGTTAACTCGTTTAGCCAAACTCATTGAGCGCTCAAAAGTCAATTCTGATTCAGTTGCATCACCAGCACGCTTAAGAGCAATAGCAAGTCGCAAAAGCGGTGTAATCAACTCATCACTTTCCGGACCAAGCTTCAATTCCTGGATAGCCACTAGCTTCTTGAAAAGTGGAATTGATTCTTCAACTTCGTTGAGAACGTACAAATTGTTCGCCAGATTCCACAGGCAATCTACCGTTTGAATATGTTGCAGTCCTTCTGCAGGCGGCGCTTCCGTAGATAACTCAGATTTTTCTGAATCGATTAGAACACCAATTTCGGAAAACACTGAAACATAAATCAAGTTGGCTTGGACCAGATCCCCTTCTTGCGTAAGATTTTGAGCTTCTCGCAATTTTTCACTGATCACATCGGGTTGCGGCTCTGCATCAGTTGCAGCACCGTATTCGGGAGTAGCACCACTGCCTGGTTGGGAAGTAGTTGCAAATCCGGGGACTGGAGTGGCTGCCGATCCGAATTCTGGAGTGGCTGATGCGTCTGTCTTAGTGCTCTGTTCGACGGCACCACTTTCTGCTGTGCCCGGCTCGACAAAGGAAGCTGAATCTTCTGCGATTTCGGAAGCTCCAGGGATAAAAGTTTCAGGATCTTTTGCGCCACTCTGGGCGGTGCCTGGCGTGATCGTCTGAGAATCCGACGAATCGGGTTCCGTTTCATGATTTTTCTGCTTTGACACTGATTTGCGTCTCACGAACTTTTTCGCTTTACCTTTTTGCGCACCTTATGACCAAAATAATTTTAGATGGCTGTTGCCTGTGCTGATAGAGCTGCTCAAACTCTCTTCATTGAAGCATCTTGATTCACAACTTTCACGAAATTCCGGAAGAACGTTACGCATCGGGCTCATCCACGGTTATATGCTCCCCCATTTTTTTCAGCAATGCAGTGTATTGCGTCATTAGTTCAGCGACGTCAGGGTGCTCTTTACCCAGCGCGTGCCCAGATACATCTATTCCCCACTTGTACAACCGGTTTGCCTCGACAAAGTTTTCTTTCTCTTCATATAGCTCAGCCAGGTGCCGCAAAGCTTTACCTACGCTTGGATGCTCCGGTCCCATACACTCCTGCGTAATGTTGAGCGCGCGCCAGTAGAGAGGCTCCGCTTCTTTATCTCGACCCTGGTCTTGATATACTTCAGCAAGATTAGTTACCATCTCGGCTACGTGCATGTGATTTGGTCCCCAGTCTTTGGTTCGCAAGTCGATAAGCGATGTGTACAGTGGCTCGGCCTGATCGTACTTGCACTGCAGGTGAAAGAGAAGTGCCAGGTTGCTGAGTGTTTGAGCGGTGCTCGGATGTTCCAGTCCAAGTTGCCCCTGTCGAATACTCAGGGCGCGCCAGTTAACCTTTTCAGCCTGTTCGAACTTACTCATTTGACGATAAAGTTCGCCCTGATAATTCAAGATAATAGCGACACTGGGATGATCTTTTCCCCATTCCGATTCAGTTAGTACTAAAGCTCGCTCGTACAAAGGCTCAGCCAGTTGATACTTGGAGCTCGCATGGTAAAGCAGCGCAAGATTAGTCAAGTTTGGACCGATGCTAGGGTGCTCAGACCCGAGGACCGACTCACGAAGGGCAAGAGCTTTTTGAAAAAGCGGCTCTGCACTTTCATATTTTCCGTGGGCTCGAAAGTAATCAGCGAGTCCTTCCATGGTCATCGCGATATTGAGGGCGTTATTTGCTGCATCTTTTTCGAAGATTGCCAGTGAACGCCGAAAATAGGGCTCGACTTCCGAGTATTTGCCTTGTGCTCGATACACCCTGGCCAGTTTACTGAATATTTCGGCGGTATCTGCATCACGACGGTCTATTGAGCTTTCACTTATGCTAGCAGCCTTGCGAAAAGAGGTCTCTGCCTCGCAATACCAACCCTGCACAAGATATAAATCACCGACAGCGGAATGCACTTTGATTCTCCCATCTGTGACTTCTTGCTCGTCAGAGCCCTTATCAAGTTCTTCTAGTGTTTTTTTGTATAACTTTTCAGCATCTGCGTAACGCGCCATCCGGTAAGCTCGTCCAGCTGTCTCAAAAAAGCTGAGCCATCCTATGTTTTCAGTAACTTTTTCCATATACCGCGTGTGACACCTGTTCAATGACCCTCTTCATCATTCCCACCCCTACATAAATGTATTCATAAAGAGTCTCAAGCGGCTGCAAGTATCAAGGATATTTCTTGAACGGATTGAAAGATCACCCGACTGTTAGAGACAAACTTCAGCGTTTCTCCAAATATCATCGAATCGTTGAGAAAAGTACCAGGCTTGTTTAGTGATCCGCAAAAAGGTCCGAAGCAATAATTTCACTGGCGAAAGTTGTATTCGAGAGGCGGCTGAATCAAAAACGAATCTGCAATCGGCGCCGTCGAGTAAATGCGTTTGAGCGTATTCAGATCTCGCGGACCTATTGTGTTGACGGCAGGCGCGACTTTCTTGGTAGCCTTCTCATCGAGATACATCACGTCTTCTTTGTTTGTGCTGTGACCATATAGCCCTACTGCATGACCGAGCTCGTGAAGGAACACAGACTGTAAAGTCGACTCTGGTACGTCTGCGGGATAAAACGTCGGTCGCAGCAAGAAGATGATCACTTTCAACCCGGCGCCGGATCCTTCTACACGCGTGATGCCAAAAATTCCGGGAGGCAACTTGTTTTCCCACTTCACTTCGATTACGTATGATTCGTATTCTGCTGCTGTTTTCATTGGCACATAAACAGACCATTTCTTGACGTCTTCGTTCAAGTTCTTGTGCCATAGTTCAGGGCTGTTGGGAGGTAAATGTATGAGCACGGGAAAATGCTGCCAGCGAGCAACGTTACCGGTCTGAAACTTTCTAATGTTTGGATAATAATCACCGACGCGAGCATCTGAACTTATTGCACCCAGTACCTTCTGGCTTTCTATATCAGGGGTGAAAGTTGGCTGCGGCATCATCCCGCCACCAGGACGGCTTTGCGCTCCAAAGCCGGCTGCTCCAGGGCCACCAGGATAAGGTTGCCGCGGCGCACCATATCCACCACCAGATGGCGCATATGGTGCAGCACCGGCTGGATATTGATTTGCTTGCGGAGGATATCCTGACGGTAAAGAGTTTGCCTGAGGAGGATAGCCAGAACCTGGCCGCATCATTCCACCAGGATTAGGATAGCCACCAGATTGCTGCGGCGAGTACGGCAGTGGCTGCTGAGGCGGTGCACCATATTGGGAAGGGTAGCCCCCCCCCGGCATCTGATTAGCCTGTGCTGGATAAGGTGGTCGATAGCCCGCAGGCGGCGCTGCATTTTGGTTGCCATACGCTCCAGGAGCACCAGGTGCAACATAACCAGGAGGAGCAGCACCAGGAGCATAAATACTCTGCGCACCGTAGCCGTTGGGCGCACCATATATATTGGTGGCCGCAGGTGTTCCAGCTGGTGGAGCAGAGGCTCCAGGAGGTGCATATCCCACGCCCGGAGCAGAAGGCTGTTGCGGATAAGGAGCCATCTCGTATGGCGCATGCCCTGTCGTTTGAGTTGCAACTGGAGGCTGCGAACTGGCACCACGTTGTGGAAATGACACCGGTGGCGGTGCTGAATTTGGGGCTCCAAACGCCGCTGATTGGCCAAAAACGGAGGCCTCAATCTTTCTAATTCGAGCATCCATTGGGCCAGAGCCCTTCGCTTTGAAAAGCTCCTCTTCTAAATGCTCTACACGATCGTCAATGTCGTGCTCTGGATACATTGAACCAAGCACCGATTTCTCAAGGCGACCGACTCTCGCTTCGTCGTTTGATTGCCCTGGTCCAGTCGTCCATCCCTGGCCTAGCTGATTCGAATTCATCGAGGATGGCACTGCCGGCAGTGGTTTGCCAAACTCTGGTATTGCATTCTCACTCGGGAAAGACGGCTGTCCACCACTCTGCATCGGTGGATTTCCATAGCCACCGGTTTGCGGTTGCCCCTGCTGATATTGCGGAGCACCATTGGTCATTGCGTCTGGTGGCACAAAGTAACCAGAAGGACTCTGGCGCGATCCTCCAGCGGGGGGACTGGCAGGGGGCGCTGTTTTTGGTGCAGATGTGTCGACCATAGGCTTTTCCATCTTCAAGGTCGGAGCCGCGTCCGCCACCAAAAGCGGTACTGAGGTTATGGCGTTACTTGCAAAACTAATCGACGGCAGAAGCAACAATCCCGTGCTTGCCAGGATAACAGGCGAGGTTTTCAACTTTCGAGAAATACAAAAGAGAGCCATTTTTGCACCACTATGCATTCAGCAAATCGTCTTTCATCTCTCCACCAATTCTCAGACTGTCCTGCAAATCGATTACCGTATCGGTGAACACGCGTCTAATTAACTCGTGCGGTTTCTCGACTAGCTGGCAGAGCAATTGAAAAATAGCTGGATCAATCTCTTTCAGTTTCTCTCGACCGTCCTTGACTGAAAAAGCAGCGAGGCACTCCGCCCAGTATTCATGCTTGGACGACCGGGCGTAACCGGAAATAAACACACGATTATAGACTTGTGGTGGCTGCAAAAGCTCGGAAAGTCCTTCGTACACCTCCGGCAATGGGTGCAACTTGTCTGCCCGCTTTTTGCGCTCTACATAAATATCATCGATCTTTTCTTGTGTTGCCTGCGAAAGCACAAACTCTACTTGATGCCCAAATTCATGTGCCACAACAAGATTGACGCGCACTTCCAGATAAGGCTTGTACTTGGTTGCAACAACAGCAAGTGCTCCAAATCTCTTGAAAAGCATTATCTCTTTTTCGAACTCTTCTTTGTCAAGCGTCACGTAGCCTGTGCGCACGCCTGTCACACCAGCAGCACCGTGCTTGATGTTACCGAGCATGCAGTTGCCTTCGCTCTTTCGAACAAGTTGCAAAAGCCCTGATGCAGCCCAAATATGCAGGCTCTCGTGCACATATTTCTTTTGCTGCACCTGTAATTTATCGTAGTCAGCGAAATAACGAATCACCTCGTTATCCACGTA
>Ga0182030_10011610_pt1 | contig 17746 bp, 18 predicted proteins | sample 812S3MmetaG_FD_121299 | JGI IMG/M metagenome (GOLD analysis project Ga0182030, IMG submission 121299) | Permafrost microbial communities from Stordalen Mire, Sweden - 812S3M metaG (Illumina Assembly) | ecosystem: Environmental > Terrestrial > Soil > Wetlands > Permafrost | place: Sweden...
ACGGGCGTATCGGGAGATTCGTCACGCGCCCGTACCTGGAGCGTTTCACCATCGAGAATGACCAGTTCGAGACCGACGCTGCCCGCGGCATGGCGGACGGCGTTGCTGACGATCTCGCTGGTGAGCAGGGGGACTATCTCGTCGGGGTCCTCGTAGTCCCACAACTCGAGCAACGAAGACGCAAAGCAGCGGGCCGTGGACAGGCTGGACGCGTCCGGGGCGAGCACGGTGCCCGCCCTTCGCTCGCTTTCGCCGACGGCGCCGCAGACGTCCTCTGCGAGGGCGACATCGACGGCGCCCGACTCTGACGACTTCACATGTGGGTCCCTACCCCCCGCCCACTCAGCCAAACCTCGGTCGATGCCGAGTAGTCACGGCAGCACGTGGCCGGCGATGGGGGGTTCAGTCCCCGAGCGCCATCTGAAGGTCGCGCACGTGCTCTTGCGTCTGCTCGAGGAGGGGGCGCAGCGCCTCGGCCACGTCGGCCAGCTCGAGATCGTTGGCCTGGGCAAAGCGCTGGCGGTAGCGCTCGAGCTGATCGCTCTCGAGGCGCAGGTCGGCTTGCAGGGCCTGGCGGCTGTCGGCGGCGCGCGTGACCGGGGGGACCGTGACGATGGGCTCCCCGCCCAAGAACGAGACCTGCTCGGCCAGTATCTGGGCGTGGGAGAGCTCCTGGCCGAGGTGTACCTTGAGCTCGTCGAGGATGCTCAGGTACTCGGCCCCGGTGATGGTGGCGATGTGATTGGTGTACTGCACGATCGACTGGTACTCGGTCCCGAGGTCCTCGTTGAGGAGCTCTACGAGTTTCTCCACGCTTACGTCTGCTGTGTGTGCCATACGCTGTCAGTACCCGGTTGTGGGCCGCTCTACACGGATGTGTGCGTTATCGACGTTCTTGGCCTGAACCCGGTAGCGTGGGCGGCACTTCGTTTAAACGGTTGTGCGATGGGAATCATCTGCGTTGGGATACCGAGCGGCAGGGAGCTCCACATGACCGAATCCGAGGAAGCCGAATCCGGGGAGGACCCGGTCGTGTCGGCCCTCGCCGCGCTTTCCGATGTCGCCGCCTCGAGTGCGGACGATCTGATCAGCCTCAACGAGAACCTCGCCGCCCTCCGCAACCACCGAGTCCGGGGCAGGTCGTGGCACCGCATCATTTCCGAAGTCGACCCGCCGAATCCGCTCCCGGCCTTGACGACCATCGCCACGAATTTCGCCCGGGCCAGCGGGGCGTTCCGGCGGGCTCTGGCGGTGGGACTGCGTAAGGAGGGAATGCAGGTGACCGAGATTGCCGCCCTCTTCGGCGTCTCGCGCCAGCGGGTGAGTGCCTTGATCCGACCTCGACCCCCGGGCGAGAACGAGCAGTTGGTCGACTAGAGGCACCGGTCGGGGCGGCCGTATGCTCGGCCCATGCTGCTGACGGCCGAGGAGGCACGGGTCCTGGGTTCTTTGGTGGAGAAGGAGCTCACCACGCCCGACCAGTATCCGCTCACCATCAAATCGCTTCTCGCTGCATGCAACCAGGCCTCGAACCGCGATCCCGTCGTGGACTACGACGAGAAGACGGTCATGGCGGCGCTCGACAGCCTGAAAGCGCAACGACTGATCCGATTCGTCCTGCCCTCCCATGGCCGGACCGCCGTTCGCTACCGCCACGTGCTCAACGAGGCGATGGGACTCGACCAGCGCCAGTGTGCGTTGCTGGCAGTGCTGGTGCTCCGCGGCCCGCAAACCATCGGCGAGCTACGGGCCCGGACCGAAAGGATGGCGGACTTCGACGGGCTCGACGAGATCGACCACGAGCTCCGGTTCCTGTCCGCGGTCGCCGAACCGTTGGCCACCAGTCTCGGCCGCCGACCCGGACAGAAGGAGGAGCGCTGGGTGACCCCGCTCGTCGCTCCGGTTCCGGTACCGGTTCCGACGGTGCCGACCGCTCCTGCGGTGACTGCGGCTCCTCTGGCCACCCAGAATGCCGATGCCGGGGAACCCGACGGGTATGGGCGCGACGGGTCGCCCGCTGGCGTCCGCTCCGACTCCCACGATCCCCTCGGAGACCTCCGGTCGGAGATCGCCGCCCTGCGCGCCGAGGTGGACGGGCTGCGACATGACCTGAATACGCTCCGTACCAGCCTCGGAGAGTGAGGCGGCAGTCGGGACGCGAGCCCGAAGGGGCTGCGACGCCCACCCGGCCAAAAGGAATTTCGAATCTTTGCCCTCTTACCCCCGGATGGCAACCGTCGAGAACCCTGCGCGCAACTCCGGTCGCACAAGCTGCCCCTCATTGACAAGGAGTCAACAGCGCACGAGATCGAAGGCGTTGATCGAGAAGGAGGCCACCATGAACACCGTGGCAGACACAAGGACCTACGCCGAGATTCTGCGTGACATTCCCGCGTTCTCCAGCTGCGCCCAGGACGCCCTGGATCACTTCGTCACCGAGAGCGTCTTCACCATGCACACCGCAGCCGGCCGGGAGATCTGCTCCCGGACAGATACGAGCCGCAATCTCTATGTGGTCGTGGCCGGATCGGCTGTCCTCGACGCCGGCGACAATGTGCGCGTTGCTCTTTTGCCGGGGGACTACTTCGGAGGGGACTCGGGACGCCACCATCTCAGGCTCACTGCTTCGGTGGTCGCCGAGGAGGACACCGAAGTCCTCGTCATCAGCCCCGAAGACGTGGCGCGGCTCGCGCATGTGGCCTCCCGGCGTCGCCATCCTTCGAATGCCGACTGGGTCCCCGAAACCGCCGCCCCGAGTTTGCGCTTGGTTCGCCCCCGCCGCCGTCCGGCCGTCCTCGAACGAACAGCCTCGTAGTCCCGCCGCGGCAGGCTTTCCGCGCTGCCACGGTCGTTGTCATGTCGGCCGTGCCTGACGGGCCAGTCGTGTCTGAGTCTCGGCCCGGCCGCACGATTCGAGAATTGGACCCGTGTCCCCGTCGCGGTCCCATCGATGTCCGATGGGACGGATCACACAGTTCGTTCGATTCGCAGCCGGTCCCGAGTAGGGTGCCGACATGAATTTCTGGGTCACGTACCCGTTGGTGGCCCATCCCTACAATCCCGAATTCCTGACGAAGGACAGCCTGACCCGGTTCAGCGTGGCCGCAGAAGCTGCGGGATTTTCCGGCATCGGCTTCACCGATCACCCCGCACCGAGTGAGCGCTGGCTGGCGGCCGGCGGCCACGACGCCCTCGATCCCCTCACCGCGCTCGCCTTCTGCGCCGCGGTGACCGATCGCCTCCGGCTGATCCCGAACATCTTGGTGCTCCCCTACCGAAATCCGTTCCTGGTTGCGAAGGCCGGTGCCACACTCGACGCACTCTACGACGGGCGGTTCACACTCGCCGTCGCCACGGGCTACCTGCGCGCGGAGTACCAAGCCCTCGGCGTCGATTTCGACCAGCGCAACGCGCTCTTCGACGAGGCCATCGAAGTGATCCTGGGCGTCTGGAGCAAGAACGACTTCGCTTACCAGGGGACGACGTTCGTCGCATCGGGTCAGACGGCGAACCCCAAACCGGACCCGCTCCCGCCGATTTGGATCGGCGGGAACAGCCGGCAGTCTCGGCAGCGGGTCGCCCGCTATGGACAGGGGTGGAGCCCATTTCCTGCACCGCGGTCACTGGCCCGCACCACGAAATCGACACCGCTCGAGTCACTGGCGGATCTGCGCCCGATGCTGAGCGAGCTCTGGCGGTTCGTCGAAGACGCCGGTCGCGACCCGGGCGACATCGACGTGTCGTTCGGGTCGGGGGCGGGCGGCAACCCGGCCGACGACAGCTTCAACCCCGACGCCCAACTGGAGGCGGTGGCCGAGCTGGCCGGGCTCGGCGTCACCTGGTCCGGTGTCGGTGTACCCGGTGATTCACTCGACCACGCCATCGAGACCCTCCAACGGTTCGGCGAGTCCGTCATCGGCTGAAAAAACCAAGGATGCGGGAAACTCACTCGGCGGCTGTGTCCAGGCGCAGTTCCGAGGTGAGCCGGCTGAGCAATTCCACTTGGGCCACCACCAGACGGGTGCTGGCTTCGCTGATCGTCATCCACTGCGCCCGATCAACCTCGGGAAACTCCCTCATCGTTCCCGATTTCGGCGGCCACTCCATTTCGAACCGGTTGCTCACAACCGCTTCGGTGGCGAGATGCTCGGTCCGGACCGCCCAGGCCCGCACATACTTTCCGCTGGCCTGACGGATCGTTCCCAGATCGATACGGGGTCCGTCGGGCACCGGCAGCCCGAGCTCCTCGGCGAACTCTCGTTCGGCGGCCTGTTCGGGGTCCTCTCCCTCCTGGTATTCCCCCTTGGGAATCGACCAGGCATGCACATCCTTGTTCTTCCAGAACGGGCCCCCGGGGTGGACGAGAAGCACGGCGAGAGAGCCGTCCTCGGCGAACTTGTACAGAAGCAGCCCGGCGCTCAGCTTTGGCATCAGAGCAGGACCTCCCTCCCCCCTTCAGCGTGGTGGGGCTCCGCACTGTTGTAGCGCAATTCGACGGCCGGGGCTCGACCGGATCCGGGGATCGCTGTCGCTGCAACGGATATGTCGCATACTTGGAGACGTGAGCGGCGACGATCCCACTGCAAGCGATGACCCAACGACGGAGGTCGATCGGCGGCGTGGTGAGCGACGAGCGGGTACCGACCGCCGCACGCACGTGTCATCTCCGCCCGACGGGATCGACCGACGCAAGGCTGAACGACGCCAGGGCGATCGCCGTAAGGCAGAGGTCGACCCCGAGCAGTAGACCTCGTGGAGCAGGACGGCCCCGCGCCCGAGGACGACCCCTTTGCCCTGACGCGGTTCGTCATGGCCCAGGACGAGGGCGGGACCTACGCGCGCGCCGTCCTCGAACTCCGGCAGGGCCGCAAGAGGACCCATTGGATGTGGTTCGTGTTCCCGCAGATCCACGGACTCGGGCGCAGCACCACCGCAAGGAGATTCGCCCTCACATCGCTCGCCGAGGCGCGGGCCTACCTCGAGCACCCTGTGCTGGGGCCACGGCTGCTCGAGTGCACGGGCATTGTGGCGCAGACCCGGGGGCCGACGGCGGAAGAGGTCTTCGGGCCGGTCGACGCCATGAAGCTCCGCTCGTCCATGACGCTGTTCCTGCATGCCGCACCGGAAGAACCCCTGTTTCTCAGTGTCCTCGAGCGCCACTTCGCCGGAGTGCTCGATGCGGCCACCGAGGAGTTGCTCTGAACGCGGGTCCGATCACCGTTCATCTCACCCAGGCCTCCGATGACTTTTGACCCTATCTCTGGAGCGAAGGGCAATCACATAATGAGGACGTAAGGGAACACCGGCGGTGAGGGCGGAGGACCTGGTGATGACGGAGCGTTGGCCGGCGGGAGCGCGATGAACGCGTCGCGGCACGTCGCCGTGTTGCTCAATCAGGCGAGGATCTGCGCGCACCCCGACGAGGGCTATGAGCCCCTCTACGGGTACATCAAGGCGATCGAGTTCTTCGTCGATGCCACCAGCCCGGAGGCTGCGTGCGAAGTCGCGTACGCCGTCACCAACTCCGAGGTGACCGATCTGCACTGCGACCCGGCCTACGTCGACGTGGTACGCACCTACCGCGAGATCGCAGGCTTTCGATTCGTCACGGTCGATGACATGTTCGAAGTCGACGGGCATTCGTTTCTCTGTGCCCGCTTCGGATTCATCCGCGTCCCGGCCTGATTCCTCTCCCCTCCCGGTTCTAACCGGCGAGTGCGCTCGCCTGTGATGCTGCGGCGCGGGCGATGTCCTCCTCGCCGTGGGCGTCTGCTCCGCTCACCCCTATCGCACCCACCACCTCTCCTTCGACGAGGACGGGTATCCCGCCGCGTCCGAGGAAATAGCCCCCCTGGGCCACGAAACTGTGGGCGAAGACCGGTCGATCCGCGTAGAGCTCTTCCAACCGAGAGGTGTCGGCGCCGAACGCGGCCGCGGTGCGCGCCTTGGCGATGGCGAAATCGGCGCTGAACCGGGGGGCGCCGGTCATGCGGTGGAAGGCGACCAGTGCACCGGCATCGTCCACGACGGCGATGCTCACGGCGACCGCAGCAGTGCTCTCCGCGCCGACGACGGAGCTGACCACGTCGGCCGCTATTTCGCCCGTGATCCTCTGCATGACGCTCCCTCCTCCGCCCTCATGCGTCCCTCTTCGGTGTCACCCCGGCCTGACCCAGGACCCTCCAGGTCCGATGCACCGAAACATCCAACTCCACGATGGCCCGGGCGACCGCCGCGAAGGGATGGGCGCAACTGCAGTCGACGTTGGAGCAGTTCTCGCAGCGGCGCGCGTGACACTCTCGGCACAGGCCGGGCTCACTTCGCGCGGGGTCAGACCTGTCCGAGTCTTGATCGAAGGGCTCGGGAGTGGTCCGACGGGCTTTGATCGGGTCTTTGGCCATCTCCCAAACGGTAGCGACCGTCGACCCCAATTTGGTGTATCTCCCCTCCGCTCGATTAGGCGGAACGCCAGGTTGCCTCGCTAGAGTGCGCCGGTGGCCGTCTACCTCGTCACCGTGAAGGGACCGTCAGGATCCCACGAGACGTCCGAACTCGAGGCGGAGCACTACTACACGAACGATGACCGGGTGACATTTTGGAGCTCGGGCCTGCGGCGTCTGCCCGAACCGGTCGCCCAGTTCGAGCGGGCCGTCGTCGCGGCGATCGTCAAGAAACCCGACTAAGCCGAGCGCCGAGCGCCGAGCGCCGAGCAGCGGGGTCGGGGCGGTCAGGCGGGGAGCACCACGTCCACTCGCGTCGGGCCACGCATCATGAAGAACTCGACCCTCTCATAGCGGTAGTCAGGGGCCAAGGTCATGCGCGGGAACCGGTCGAGCAGTGCGTTGAGGGCGACGACCCCTTCGAGCCGGGCCAGGGGGGCACCCACACAAAGGTGGATCCCGAAATTGAAGGCCAGGTGCCGGCGGGAGGCGGTGCCGCGGGTCACGTCGAACTCCTCGGCGTGCGGGCACACGGATGCGTCGCGGCTCCCCGACGCCAGTCCCAGGACGACGACCGAACCGGCCGGGATCAGGCGGCCGCCCACGGTGGCATCGACGGCGGCCTTGCGGAAGACCACCTGCACCGGGGCCAGGTGCCGCAACGACTCCTCCACGGCGGCGGGAACCAGCCCGCGATCCTGGCGCAACCTCTCGTAGAGGCCCTCCTGCGAAAGGATCTGGAAGAGGAGGTTCCCGATGAAGTGGGTCGTGGTCTCGATGCCGCCGACCAGCACGTCCTTCGACAAGTGCGTCAGGATCCGCTCGTCGGAAATGGGCGTTCCGGCGTCGTCGCGGCACTCGATCAGCGTCGTCAACAGGTCGTCGGGACGCTGGCTCGACTCCCGGCGGCTCCGGATCACCTCGCGCAGGTGCTCGTCGAAGCGCCGGCAGCGCGCGCCGGCCGCATCGGCCTCCTCCGTCCCTGCGTGCACCTTGGCGAAGATGTAGTCGTCCGAGTACGCCCGCACCAGGCCCAGGTCCTCTTCGGGGACTCCCGACATGCGACCGATGACCAGTGCCGGCAACGGTGCGGCGAACGAGGCGATCAGATCCACCTCCGCCGGACCGGCGAGGCTCTCGGCGAGCGCATCGCAGGCGCCACGAACCAGTGGTTCGAATTCGGCCATCTTCTTGGAACTGAAGAAGGTGGCCAGGTTGCGGCGGACGACGGTGTGAAAAGGCGGATCGGTCTCCCCCAGTTCGCGCTCGTCGAGCGAACGCAGGTCCTCGGCGAGCGGGTCGAACCCTCCCTGCACGAAGGTGGCAGGGTCCTTGGACACGGCGACGATGTCGTCACGGCGGGCCAGGTAGAACACGCCGGGCATCACCTCGGTGATCGGATCGGCCTGGCGCAGCCCGGCCAGCACCTCGAAGTGATCGTCCACGTGAGCGGGTTCGAACGGGTTGTAGCGCGCCGTCATCCCTAGCTCCTCCCCCTCCGTCCCCTCCACCTTGCCGCTCACCGCACCCTACACACATCGGAACGGCCGCCGACGCCCGCGCGCTACGGGCCCGACGGCGGACTTGCGGTGGCGCGGGCCTGCCGGACGGCGCGCGACGTCGATTGCGCCTCGTGCGCAATCGGGCCCACTCGTTCGAGAGCCTGCTCGATCGACTGTTGATCCAAACCGGCGACGAGGTGCGTGCCCCCGGCCTCGGTCAGCATTTCGGGCAGGCGGGTCCGGATCCGGTCGAGGGCCCACGGCAGCATGTCGCCGTGCGCGACCACGTCGAACTCGACGACGTTGTTGACCACCTCGGGACCACGATGGTTGTAGTGGTAGTGCGGGTCCGCGTCGAAGACGTCGAAGCGCACGTACTCGTGACCGTCGGCGGCGTCGAACACGTGCAGCGACACGCCTTCGTCCGTGAAGCCGCCTTCGGGCGATCGGTCCAGAAGCTCGGCCAGGTGGGCCGGGTTGCCCCGGTAGGTGGCCACGAGCCCCTCGGGATCGAGGTCGCGGTACTCGACGCCGATGGAGAGGTTGCCGGCGTCGAAGGTGATCAGATTCGCTGGAACCGGCGGCTGCGGCGGGATGGCGTACGTCTTGCCGATCATGATGACCTCCCTACTCGACGACGGTCACGGCAGGCGGGTGAAGATGGAGCGGGCGTTCTCTTCGAGAAGCAGGGAGCGCACCTCGTCGGAGAGCCCCAGATCATCGAGCTGCGCCAGGGCGTGGCGGTGGCCCACGGTGGGGAAATTGGTGGCGAAGACCACTTTGCGCCGTCCGGGACGGCGGAGGAAATCGACCAGCTCACTCGGCCAGTGGGCGGGAGGAAAGGAAGCAGTGCCGAGGTAGACGTTGGAGAACTTCAAGGCCATGGCCACCGCTTCGGTCACCCAGGGCCATCCCGTGTGCGACAGCACGAACGGCACGTCGGGGAAGTAGATCGCCGGCCGGTCGATGCCGATCGGCTTCCCGCACTCGCTGGGCAGGCGCCCGCCCGAGGCACCCGCCTGCATCACCATGGGCACGCCGTGGCGGGCACAGAGGGCATAGAACGGGTAGTGGTCGGCATGGTCGAAAGGTCGGTCGAAACTGTGGGTGTGCAGGTACGCGCCCACCACCCACGGCTGTGAGAGGGCCTCGTCGGTCCGGCGGACCCCCGCCAGGCCCAGCTGGGGCTCGATTCCCCACAGGGCCGCGAAGCGACCCGGGAACCGCTGCGCCAGCCTCTCCGCTTCCTCCCAACGGGCCGTCACGGTCGACACGTCGAAGGCGGTGCCATGGTGGTGGAGGTCGCTGGCCACGAGGATAAGGGTGGCGATGCCCAACTCGTCCATCCGGCGCACCATCTCCTCGGCCGTGGCGAAGCTGTCTCGAGGGTCCCGGCGCACCTTGAGCGGAAGGCCCTGGCCGGCGATGGCCGCGTCCCACGCCTGCTGGCGCTCCGGGAGGAAGGCGTTGCACAGCGTGTCGACGGCGCCGGTGCCCATGGTCGTCAGTTTCCCACCGTTCGCTCGTCCCGGAACCGCTGGAGCTTCGCCGCCACGTTGACTCCGGTGTCGGCGTCGAGCGAACCCGGGGCAACCACCTCGACCACGATCGCGAGACCGAGCTCTTCGGTGAGGCGCGCCCCGACAGCCGAGGCGACGGCCGGGTACTCGCTGGCGTCCCGGTCGCTGACCACGGCGACGATGAGCTCGTCCCGGTTGTTCCGGCGGACCGCCCGCACGAAGAAGTCGTTGGTGGCGCCGGCGACGGAGGTGGCGATGTCCCCCAACGCCTCGGGCCAGACGTTGATGCCCCGTAGCTTGACCATGGTGTCGCCCCGCCCGGCAAAACCGCTGATCCGGCGGAGCCAGCTCCCGCACGCGCACTGACCGGGGGGATAGAGCGACGACAGGTCCATGATGTTGTACCGGAACTGTGGGCTCCCGGTCTTGTACAGCTCGGTGATGCACAGCGAGCCGAGCTGCCCGTCGGGAAGCGGTTCACCCGTCTCGGGATCCACCACCTGCACCACGAAGGCGTCCTCGAAAATGTGGAGCCCGTCATGGACCGCGCACTCGATCGCCACCGTCTGCACCTCGTGAAACCCGTACGTGGCGAAGTACTCGAGGCCGAACGTGCGCTCCAACAGGGCGCGGTCACCGATGTTGGGAATGGCGCGCAGCGTGAAGTCGGTACGGGGGTCGTACCCCAGCTCCCTGGCCGCGTCGGCCAGCCGCAGCAGGTAGTCACCCGTGGTCATGATCGCGGTGGCCCCCGAGGACACGGCCAGCTCCACCTGGCGACGGCTGGAGGTGACGTTGCCGGTGGACGTGGTGAGGACGACACAGTTCAGCCAGCGGTACGCCGCCTCGTCGAAGGCGAATGCACCGTTGTGCAGCCCGTAGGCCCACGAGTTGAGCACGACGTCACCGGGACGCACGCCCTGCATGTAGAGCTGCCGGGCCAGGAGAAGGCCACCCACCTCCCGGTCCCAGGCGGTATAGAGAGTCGGACGGGCCTTCCCGGTCGTCCCGCCCGACATGAACGCCCGCATGGGTTCGCGGGATGCGTCGTCGGGCAGCACGCCCTGATAGTCCCCCCACGGCGGGTGGTCTTCGATGCTCTGGCGGATGTCGTCCACGGTATAGGAGGGTGCCTGCCACAAATCCTCCAGCGTGCGGAGCGACGAGGGGTGGAAGCCGGCCTCGTCCCAACGGCGCCGGAAGAACGGCACCCGGTAGGTCTGCCACGCCCGCGCCTGAAGGCGCGACAGCTGGGTACGGGCGATGGTGTCGGGGTCGTCGAACCAGGTGGTGGCGAAGTACTCCGGCGCGGGCGGGAAGAGGCGCACGATCTCGCCGTAGTCCACGGCATCCCACGGCCGCCGAATACCCTGCGTCACCCCCACCCCTCCCCCGTCGTTGACAGGACGCACGCCCCCTCAATACAGTTCCCCGCAGACAATAGACCGGCTGTCCACATGGGCTGCGGTCCGGCTGGGGGACGTAACCGTGCGGAACGGTTTCAAGATCTTCGACGCTGATGCGCACGTCATCTACCCCGCCGATCTGTGGTCGCGCTATCTGGACAAGCGCTACGTGGCACGCGTCGGCTCGAGGCAGCCGGTCCCCGGGTTCGAAACCTACAACCCGGTCACCGTGGACGGGCGGTGGACCCAGCACGACACCATTCTCTACGGCCAGTTCCAGAAGTACATCGACTGGACCAAAGACGACATGATCGCCCAGTACGGCGAGGAGCTGGTGCTCGACGGCTTCACCGGTGATCGGGTGGCCAACGCGTTGGCCCGCGACGGCATCGACCTGTCGGTCATCTACGGTCCCGAATACGACCTGTGGTTCGACGGCATCGACCCCGATCTGCAGGCGGCGATGGTGCGGGCCTACAACCGGTGGGGCGCCGAGATGCGTGCGACGTCGGGGGGTCGGGTGCACACGGCCGGCCCGGTGCCCCTGGGCGACGTGACCCGGGCCATCGCCGAGATCGAGCACGCCTACCATCACCTCGGCATCCGGGCCTTCTGGGCCCGACCGGACGAGTTCAACCACCGCACCCTCGGCGATCGCTACTACGACCCGGTCTGGGAACTGATCCAGGATCTCGACGTCCCGTTCTCGACCCACGAGTTCATGGGCCTCCGGGGCAACTCGTTCGGCAGCGACAGGTTCCGTGGTTACTCCGAATGGCACACCGTGGTGCACCCGTTCGAGGCCATGGGGGCCGTGGTGTCGATGATCTGCCACGGCGTGTACGAACGCTTCCCGCGCCTGCGGGTGGCCTACCTCGAGGCGGGATGTGGATGGCTTCCCAGCTGGCTGCACCGGATTGACGAGCACCTGGAGGCCGCCGGTGCCCGCGAGTTCCCCGAGCTCACCATGTCCGCCACCGACTACTTCACCAGGAACTGCTGGATCTCCACCGAATGCGAGGACCCCTTCGTAAGCGATGTAATAAGGTGGATGGGTGATGAGCGCATTCTGTTCGAGTCGGACTTCCCGCATCCCGACTCGAAGTTTCCCCATGCCAGCGAGACATTCCTGAGCCTGCTCCCCGAGCAGATCAGCAATGACAGCAAGCGCAGGATCTTGTGGGATAACCCCCTCGCCTTCTACCGGTTCCCCGAGGACTACCTCCCGTCCGAGTTCAGCGAAGGGTCGGCCGCGGTCGGGGCGTAGTCGCGGCACGTTCTGATGGCAGCGAGCCCGATCGCCGACGGGGCGGCCACCATCACCGCCGAGGTGATTCGCAACGCCTTGGCGGTGACCGTCGAGGAAGCGAGCATTGTGGTGGTTCGCTCCGCGCACAGCACCAACATCCAAGAAGGTGCCGACGCCGCGGGCGCCCTGCTCGATGCGCGGGGCCAACTGGTGGCCCAGTCGGCCGCCACCAGCGTCATGCACAGTGCCAGCCTGCGGTGCGGACTGGCGGCGATTACCCAGGACGTGCCTCTCGACGACATGCGCCCGGGCGACGTCTACGCGTCGAACGATCCATTCCGGGGCGGTATCCACGCCAACGACATCATGGTGTTGCGACCCATATTTGCCGACGGGCGCATCCGCTGGTTCGGCGGCACGCTGATCCACGTGGCCGACATGGGCGGTACCGCCGTCGGCGGGTTGGGCGCGCTGGCCACCAGCACCTACGACGAGGGCGTGCTCCTCCCGACCGTGCGCCTCTACGAGGAGGGTCGTCCCAACCGTGACGTCCTCTCGATCATTGCGCGCAACAGCCGGGTCCCCGGCAAGGTCATCGGCGACGTGCAGGCGTTGGTGGCGGGGGTGAACGTGATCGCCCGGCGAGTGGAAGAGCTGGCCGGTCGCTACGGGGCCGACGTCCTGGCGCAGCACGTCGACGGCTACCTCGACTACGCCGAACGCCGCCTGCGCGACGAACTGCGCCAGATCCCGCCGGGCCGCTACCGGGGCAGTTTCACCGTCGACAGCGACGGAGTGGCCCCCGGGCGCACCTTCGAGGTCGTGACGACGGTCACCATCGGAGAGGGCGAGGCGACCGTCGACTTCACCGGCACGGCCGCGCAGTCAGGGGGCGCCATCAACGCATCGTTCTCCCAGACCCTGTCCGGCGTCATTTACGCCATCCGCTGTTTTGTCGACCCCTCCATACCGATGAACGAGGGCTGCTTCCGGTTGATCCACACGGTGCTGCCGACGGGCTCGCTGGTCAACCCCGACCCTCCCGCGGCCTGTGGGGGCCGGATGGTCACGGTGGCGGCGGTGGTGGAGGCAATATTGTCGGCTCTGTCCGCGGCCCTGCCCGAGCGGTCTGTCGCCGCCAGCGCGCTCATACACGTGTACACCCTCTCGGGCGTCCATCCGACAGGGGAGCGATGGCTCACGCTCGGCTACGAGTTCGGCGGCATCGGCGCCCGCAGTGGGATGGACGGACCCGACGCCACCGGCGCGTACTTCCTCGGAGGGCGCTCGGTCATCCCCCAGATCGAGCCGCTGGAGGCACAGCTCCCGTTTCTGGTGGAACGATGCGGACTGATTCCCGATTCCGGCGGCGCGGGCCGGTGGAGGGGCGGGCTCGGCGTCGAGATGTCCCTCCACCTGACCGCTCCCGCGGTGCTGACCGTCCGGGGAGACCGGATGGGTGTCCCCCCGCCGGGAGCACGGGGCGGGGAACCGGGGGCGGCCGGCAGCTACGGCATCAGGCGGGCCGACGGCCGCCGGGAGCGGCTCGACCCCAAGCAACAGAATGTGGCGCTCGACCGCGGGGACGTCTTCACCATCCGCACCTCGGGCGGCGGCGGATTGGGTCCTGCGCACGAGCGCGATCCGGCCGCGGTCGCCGAGGACCTCCGAGAGGGCCGGGTCACCCGGTGAGCGCCGGCCACGGGGGCCGCCGCTACTTTCTCGGTGTCGACGTCGGCGGCACGTTCACCGACGTCGTCCTGGGCGACACCGACGGGGGCGTGGCGGTCGCCAAGGTGTCCACCACGCCCGACGACCCCCGGCTCGGCGTGGTCGCCGGTATCGGCGAGGTGCTCGACACGCACGGCGTCGAACCGAGCCGGGTCACCCGTGTCGTCCACGGGACGACCCTGGCCACCAATGTGATCTTGGAGCGGCGTGGTGGTGACATCGCCTTCGTCACCACCGCCGGGTTCGGGGACATGCTCCGCCTCGGACGCGAGTCCCGCCAGGAGGACGACCGGTTCAACCTGTTCTTCCAGACGCCGGCGCCCCCGGTGCCCCGGGCCCGTACCTTCGAAGTCACCGAGCGCATCGACGCCCGCGGCAATGTGGTCGTGGCGCTCGATCCCGCTCAGGCGGCCGAAGTGGCCCGCCGGGTGAATGAGAGCGGGGTGCACGGCGTCGCCATCTGCTTCCTGCACGCCTATGCCCATCCGGAGCACGAGGAGGCGATGGCCGCCGCCTGCCGGACCGCGCTGCCCGACGACGCTTTCGTCATCACCTCGTCCGAGGTGTGGCCGGAGATGCGCGAGTACGAGCGGGCCATGACCACCGTCATGTGCGCCTATGTCGGCCCGGTCATGGCCCGGTACCTGGGTGGCCTGGACGTGCGGCTGAGAGAGATGGGGATCGGCTGCCCGATCGAGATCATGGAGTCGAGCGGGGGGGTGATGTCCGCCTCGCTGGCCTCTCGCCGTCCGATCTACACGGTGGAGTCCGGGGGAGCCGCGGGGATCATTGCGGCCGGCGTCGTCGGCGCCCTCATCGGCGAAGACCGGGTTCTCTCCTTCGACATGGGCGGGACGACGGCCAAGACCGGCATCGTCCGCCAGGGCCGGCCGGATATCACGCACGACTTCTTCGTCGGAGGGGCGGACGGCAGCGGCGGCCTTCGCCGCGGCAGGGGCTATCCGGTCAAGATCCCCGTGGTCGACCTGGCCGAGGTGGGCGCGGGCGGCGGGAGCATCGCCTCGGTCGACTCCGGCGGGGGGCTCCGCGTGGGGCCCCGGTCGGCGGGCTCGGTCCCGGGACCGGCCTGCTACGGCCGGGGTGGCACCGAGCCCACCGTGACCGATGCCGACCTGCTCATGGGCTATCTCAAGTCCGGCCGTCTCTCCGGTGGGATTTCGCTCGACCCCGAGCTGAGTGCCAAGGCCATCGAATCGGCGATCGGCGGTCCCCTGGGCTTCGACGTCGTCACCGCCGCGCACGCCATCCACAGTGTGGCCAACGCCAGCATGGCCGCGGCCATCAGGGTGGTCACCGTGCAGCGTGGCATAGACCCGCGGGACTTCACGCTGGTGGCCTTCGGCGGGGCCGGACCGCTCCACGCCGTCGAGCTGGCCGACACCTTCGGTATCGGCCGGGTGGTCATCCCCCGGGCGGCCGGCGTGGCCTCGGCCATCGGCCTCATCACCTCGGACCTGGTGGCGGAACGGGTCCTCACCCGTCTGATGCCAACAGAAGAGGCCGACCCCGCCGTGGTCGGCGCCATCTTCGACGAGCTCGAGGAACAGGCCGTCACAGAGTTGCCGGGCAACGGCGAGCTGGTGGTCCGCCGCGCCGTCGAGGCCCGATTCCGGGGACAGGCCCACCAGCTGACCGTGCCCGCTCCAGCAGGCCCGGTGTCGGCAGCCTCCATCGGCGAAATCGAGCGGGCGTTCTTCGACCGGTACCGGGACGCCTACGGCATCGACCTCGACGCACCCACCGAGCTGGTCAACTTCCGGGTCCGGGTTTCACGCACGGTCGAAAAACTCGCCCCGGTCCCCCATCAAGCCGCCGCCACCAGCACGCCGGATCCGTCCGGTGAGCGGCCGGTGGGCTTCGCGTCGCCCGAGCTGATCCCGTGCCCGGTCTTCTCGTGGGAGCGACTGGCGCCGGGGTCCCGCCTGGTCGGGCCCGCGGTCATTGAGGGGTACGACACCACCGTGGTGGTCCCGCCGGGTCATTCGGTCGAGACGGACCGCTGGTGGAATCTGCTCATCCGCCCGGTGTCGGAGTAGCCCCGATGGGGAGACCGAACGTCTGCAGTTCGGTGTAGAGCTCGAGCCCCTCGACACCCATCTCCCGGCCGACACCCGACCGCTTGAACCCGCCGAACGGAAAGACCCAGTCCTGACCCTGGCAGTTGATGCCCACATGGCCCGTGCGGAGCCGGCGGGCCACCGCCAACCCGGCCGCCTCGTCGGCGGTGAACACGGCGCCACCCAGCCCCAGGTCCGAATCGTTGGCCAGCCGCACGGCGTCATCGACGTCGCCGTAGGCGATGAGTGACAGCAGGGGACCGAACACCTCCTCGCGGGCGACGCGCATGTCGTTGTCGACGTCGGCGAACACGGTCGGCTCGACGTACCAACCCTGCTCGAGGCCGGCCGGCCGCTTCCCCCCACAGACCAGGCGGGCCCCGTCCTCGTGGCCGAAGGCGATGTACTTCTCCACGATGTCGCGCTGGCGCTCGGAGACCAGAGGCCCGATGAACGTATCCGGACTGAGGGGGTCCCCCACCGTCAGCTGCGAGACGTGGGCCTCGGTGCGCTCGACCACTTCGTCATAACGGGACCGGGGAACCAGCACCCGGGTGAGCGCCGAGCAGGCCTCCCCGTTGAAGAACAGCCCGAACGTCAGCGCGGTGGGCAACCCCACGTCGAGGTCGACGTCCTCGAGCAGGATGGCCGCTGACTTCCCCCCCAACTCGAGGTTGACCCGCCGCAGGTCATGTCCGCAATCGGCCGCAATCATGGCCCCGGCTGCCGTGCTCCCCGTGAAGGAGACCCGATCCACACCGGGGTGCCGGGTGAGGGCGACGCCCGTCTGCCGATCGCCGGGCAGGATGCTGAGGACACCCGGGGGGAGGCCCGCCGCCGCGAACGCCTCGGCGACCCGGTACGAGGACAGGGGTGTCTCCGGAGCGGTCTTCACCACGACGGAGCACCCGGCCAGCAATGCCGGCACCGCCTTCATCAGGATCTGCATGACCGGCCCGTTCCAGGGCACCACGCCGGCGACCACCCCGACCGGGCTGTGGCGGATGATGGCCGGACCAGAGGCGCCGGGCCGGCCGGGCCGCACCTCCTCGACCTGGTAGGTCCGGCCCAGATCCACGTAGTAGTCGAACAGGGGGAAGGAGCTGCTTCCCGACATGAAGCACACCGGGATCCCGCTCTCGAGGGGCACCAGCTGGTCCAGCTCGGGGCCGAACGGGGCCAGCGCCTTGCCGACGCGCTCGAGCACCTCCGCCCGCTCGTCCATCGACAGGTGCGGCCACGGGCCCTCGTCGAACGCCTTCCTCGCGGCCACCACCGCCGCATCCACGTCGCCCGCGGAGGCCATGGGAACCCGTCCCACCACCTGACCGGTGGCCGGCGAGCACACCTCTAAGACGTCGGAGTCGACCGACGGAACCCAGTCACCCCCGATGAACAACCGGTCGTATTCGAGCATGGCGCCTCCCTCAGATGGTGAACTGCACGGATTGATCGGCCTCGATCACTCGGCGGCCATGAACGCGGCGGCCCGTTCGCCGATGGCGATCGCGGTCAGGTTGGTCGGAGCACGGGTGATACGGGGCATGATGGAGGCGTCCGCCACCCGAAGGTTGTCGATCCCGTGCACTCTGAGATCATCACCGACGACAGCATCGGCATCGTCGTCCGGCCCCATGCGACACGTGCCGACCGGGTGATACCACGGTGCCACCACCGCCCGGACGTACGCCGCCACGGCCTCATCGTCGGCGAGGTCACCACCGAAGAGAAGGGCACCGCCTACGAAATCCGCCATGGCGTCGTGCTGGGCCAACACGGCGCAACGACGGACGCCCTCGACCAGCCGACCCACGTCGCGG
>Ga0182030_10011611_pt1 | contig 17744 bp, 18 predicted proteins | sample 812S3MmetaG_FD_121299 | JGI IMG/M metagenome (GOLD analysis project Ga0182030, IMG submission 121299) | Permafrost microbial communities from Stordalen Mire, Sweden - 812S3M metaG (Illumina Assembly) | ecosystem: Environmental > Terrestrial > Soil > Wetlands > Permafrost | place: Sweden...
ACCCGCTCGACGCCAATCTCGCGCTAGGAAACATGGTCAGTCTCATCGCGAGCGAGACCACGGCCTACCTCGCGCAACCCGGACGCAGCCACTGAGCAGCGGCCGGGCGCTGAGCCTGTCAACGCCGGTTGAAATGTGTGCCACTCACGCCGGTTGAAAAGTGTGCCACCCGCGGTTCGGCTGCGCCGGCGTTGCGCAGCGAGCCGTAGGCGAGCGGAGCGAAATGCCGGCGGCGCGCGCCGCGGGTGGGGGGTCAGGCGAGGTCGGCGGTGCGTGTGGGGCGGGCTTCGAGGTCTTTGCCGCGTAGCCGGTAGCTGTCGCCTTTGAGGCTGAGGATTTCGGCGTGGTGGATGAGCCGGTCGATCATTGCGGTCGCGGCCATGTCGTCGCCGAAGATCTCGCCCCAGGCCGAGAACGGCTTGTTGGAGGTGACGATCATCGAGGCGCGTTCGTAGCGGTTGCTGACGAGCGAGAACATGAGGTTCGCGGCTTCGGGGTCGAACGGGATGTAGCCGATCTCATCGACGATGATCAGCGGGATGAACGACAGCCGGCGCAGCTCGGCTTCGAGGCCGCCTTGGCGTTTGGCTTCGCCGAGCCTGGCGACCCACTGTGTCGCGGTCGCGAACAGCACGCGCTGGCCGGCCAAACAGGCCCGGATGCCGAGGGCTGTGGCGATGTGGGTTTTGCCGGTGCCGGGCGGGCCGAGCAGGATCACGTTCTCGCGGCCGTGTAGGAAGTCGAGCTGCCCGAGATGCTCGATCACGGTCTTCTTGACTGAGCGTTGGAAGGTGAAGTCGAACTCCTCCAGGGTTTTGCGGGCGGGGAACCGGGCGGTCTTGATGCGACCCTCGCCGCCATGGCTGTCGCGGGCTGAGACCTCGGTGCCCAACAGGATCTCGGCGAAGCGCTCATAGCTCCACTGCTCCTCCCGGGCGCGCTCGGCGAGCGACGGGAACGCGTGGGCGGCGGCTGGTGCTTTCAGCGCGCGGAACAGGTGCGCGAGCTCGGCTTGCTTGGTCATGCCGGGATCAGCTCGTCATAGCGGGCGAGGGGCCGGATCTCCACGTCGACCAGGTGGCGCTGGCGGCGCTCATCTCGCTGGCGCTCGAGCCTGGTCTGGTGCGCCGGATCGAGCAGCGTCAGCCCGCCGGCGAACACGCGGCGATGACGCGCTGCCAGCTCGCCGGTGTCGAGCACGACCGCGGTGATCTCGCTCTGGGACACCCGGACCTCGACCCTGCGCCCGGCAAAAACGGGATCGATCGAGTAGTCATTGCGATCGACCCGGACGAACGGCTGCGCCGGCACCCGCAGAACCTGGCGACGATCCACATCCGGCATCCGCGCGGGCAACGGTCGCATCCGCGGCTTCTCCTCAGCGAGCCGCTCCGCCGGGACAGCCCTGACCGTCCGATGCATCCTTTGGTTCACCTTGTCGGTCCAGGCGTCAAGGCGGTCCTGATAGTCGAGGTGGTTCGCGAACACGCGGCCCGGCTCGAAGTTCGAACGCATAAACCGGTGCGAGCGCTCCAGAAGCCCTTTCGCCTGCGGATCGCGCGCCTCCAAGATCACCCAGCCAAGCTCGAGCTGGCCGCAGAACGCGGCAAACGCGTCGGTTGGGCGGCCACCTGCGGCGATCGCTGACTCGCGATCCCAAACCAGCTTCTCAGGCAGCACCCCCAGCCGCGCGAGGTTGCGCGCCAAGCCCCAGAGGATGTCCGGCGCCTCCTTGCTGAAAACCAGCGTGGCGGCAATCACACGCGACCAGCACACCTCGCAGGTCACGACCCAGCCACGACGACGCTGACCATGACCGACCGGCACGTGCTCTGAGGGCTCCCACAGATCGCACTGCACCAGCTCCCCAGGCCGATACACAGTCCGCTGAAACGTCCGCGCCACCAGGAACCTCGGGCGAACCTCGCGCACGAAGTCGTCAAAGATCGACTTGCCGCCCGCATAGCCGATCTCCGTCGCGAGCTCGCGCAACCGCTGCGACTGGATCCGCGGCTCTGCCTGAAGCTGCTCGCAGATCCAGTCCCTGAACGGATCAAGCTTCGACCCCGCCGGCTTGCGCTCATACCTCGGCGGCACCGGCGCCGCCAACAACCGCTTGACCGTATTGCGATGCAACCCAGTCCGACGGCTGATCTCACGCTCCGACACGCCATCAACACGGCGCATCCGCCGCACCTCTGCCCACTGCTCCACGCCGACCAATCCTTCCTCCTCGCCGATCGCAACCGATCACACGAGGGTCAAAGGCCAGCCGGACAAGCCGGCCCAACGCCGAAGTGGCCTACTTTTCAACCGGCGCAGATGGCACAGTTTTCAGCCGGCGCCCACATCCACGGCTCGCAATGGAGTGCCCCGAGGCCACCACCGCACTCAAACAGATCGCGCGACGCCGTCCCATGCGCTGAACCGAGCACCTCGAGCCACTGCTCAGCGCGACGAGGAACGCGCGACGCGCGGTCAAACGATCTGGCGTGATGCGATTGGCGGGCGAGCGTAGTAGTACGTGGGACCGAGACGCGAGGAGACGACGCAATCGTGCGCGCGAAGATCACGACCACCGTTACCCTGCTTGCCGTGTTGGCGACAGGCGCCGCTGCGGTGTCCGCGTCGGCACTTCAAAGTGGGCAGCGCTGCAAGGTTGCCGACAACGCCCGGTACGAGAGGCACGGCTTCGTTTGCGTCAAGACGAACGGCGCCGAACCCCGACTCGCAGTGATCGTGGCCGAGCCGGCGATACGCCCTGTGCGCCACTCCCGCTGACCCGCGCTCAGGCGCCGCCGTGTTTCCGACAGCTGGGCCTGCCGGGCACAGGCTCATCCCGAGCGGCGGTAGCGGATATGCGTCGCTAGCGGCGAGTGCAGCACCTCGACGGGCTCGAAGGCGAAGGAATCGACGCCGTCGAACATCCGCTCGCCCGACCCAAGCAAGACGGGAACGACATCGAGGGTGAGTTCGTCTATCACGCCCGCTGCGAGGGCCTGGCGGACCGTCGATGCGCCACCCGCGATGTCGACGCCGCGCTCGCCGGCCGTTGCGCACGCCGCCGCGTAGGCGGCGACGAAGCCCTCGACGAAGTGGAAGGTTGTCCCGCCCTCCATCTCGATCGGGTCGTGGGGGTGGTGGGTGAGCACGAATACCGGCGCGTGGTAGGGCGGCTCGGGGCCCCACCAGCCGCGCCAGTCCTCGTCCCAACCGCCTCGAACCGGCCCGAACATGTTGCGCCCCATCACGTAGGCACCGCGCGAGCGCATGAGCCAGCCGGTGGCCGTCTCATCGGCGTCATTGGCGCGCTCGTCGCCAAGGTGCCAGCCATGAACCTCCCTGCCCCGCTTGCCAAGCGGATTCTCCCGGCTCTGGTCGAGCCCGGCGACGAAGCCATCGAGCGAGATCGACATGTGGCACGTCGTATCTGTCATCGGCGTTCTCCAGCTGATTGCGTCATCCAGGCGGTCGCGAACGGTACCGCAGGATCCGCCGTCACGCGGCAGCGTGGCAGCGCAGTCACGGCACGAAAGCGAAAAGTCACGCCGTGTCGTCCGAGTGCTCCTATTCGCGCGCGTTCCGACAGCGCGCGCAACTCCGCCCAGCGTGCGACGATGCACCCGTGGTGCGCGCGGTGAGCGTGGGGACTGCTGTGGTCGCGGGGATCGTCTCCGCCGCCGCAATCGGCGCAGCGCAAACGCTCGCAGAGTGCAGCCCCGGGCAGGTGCGCCTCATGACTCCGCAAACGCAGGGGACGGCGACGCAGGCCGTGGCGTTCGTCGCGATTCGCAACAGCGGATCCGCGTGTAGCTTCACGGCGCCCGTCTCGTTGACCGTTGTCGACGACGGCGCGCGAGTGCGTGCCATCGACCCGAACCCGATCAGCGCGGTACTGAAGGGAGCGCTCCCGCACGGCGTCGTGGCGCTGCTTGACGTGTGGTGGTCGAACTGGTGCGGAACGCGCGGCGTGTTCGATGCGCGCGCGACGTTCGCGTCGCAGGTCCGAGCGGGACCGTATCGGGTGCTCCCCGAGTGCATCAGCCACGTTTCCTCGTCGCGGCTCCGTCCAGTCGTCTACCCGCTGAAACCCCCTCCGGTCACGAGTCAGTAGCCAGCCCGGGTCGCACTCGCTCCGCGCGAGTCCGACACGGTTGCTGTCGCTCCGCGCAGGTAGTGCGTGACGTTTGCGGTCTGCGGTCTGCGGTCTGGCTACTTGGGCGTTGCGTTGGTTTCTTGCCAGAGCAGGCTGGCGTGCCCGCTTGTGATCGACAGGAGCTGTTGGTGCATTTCTTGGCCGCTGATCGCGCCGGGGAGGTCGTCTGCGTAGAGCGTGCCGTGGGCGCTGAAGGCGAAGTAGGTGAGCGGGAAATTCTGGCCATCGAGACCCCGCTCGTTGATCGCGGCGAGCGGACGGTTGAAGGTGGGGACGGGCACGAGCTTGCGGGGCTGGATGCGGAAGATGGCCCCGATTGCTGCGTAGATCGCGCCTCCGGGTCCGGGCTGGAGTATTGGGAAGGTGCCGCCGCTCCCGCGCGCGGACCCGGAGACTAGATGCGCGATGCCGCTCGGCGCAACTTGCCAGATCGCCCAGCCGTCACCACCGCCGACGTCGATGTTCCCGTGCGCGTCGACAGCGATCGGATACGGGCCACCGAGTGGTCCCCGGCCGGGCCCGGACGCGATGACGGATCGGACGGTGTCGAGTCGGCCCGCGGCAGTCAGTTTCAAGATCTGCGATTCGCCGGTCGCGATATATAGCTGGCCTGCTGGGCTCAGAGCGATCCTCAGCGGGTCGCCGGGGGATTGCGTGGTGCCGAGATCTGCGGAGAGAGCGGGAGTGCCGCTGGCGATCGTTCGCAGCGGCCGGCCGTTGCCGACGATTGTGCGGATCACGCCGTTGCGACCGACGAGTCGAACGCGTCCTCCGTCAGCGATGTAAAGCATGCCGTTGGGCGCGAACACGAGATCGGACACGCTCGCAAGCTCGGCTCGCATGGCTGGGCCGCCATCGCCGGAGAACCCGACCGTTCCGTTCCCGGCGACGACCCGGAAGTGACCGTCGGGCAAGCGCACCAAGACCCGGTTGCCAGACGCGACGCCGCGGCCGGGGACGTTGGTCACATAGAGCACGCCATTGGGGGCGACAGCTAGCGGCCCCGCCACGTTAAGCGTGGCAAGCGGCCCGTTCGGCAAGGCCCCGGCAGTGCCCGCGCCATTCGCGGCTGTCGTCGCGCCACCGCCCGACATGGCGATTGCCACGATCGCCGTGGCGCCGGCGAGCGCCACTACGGCACTCAGCAGTCCGGTTGCCCAACGCCGCCGGCGTAGGCGACGCGCCTCGCGAAAGAGCGCCTCCTCATCCGGCGGGAGCGAGGAGGGTGCAGGACGAGCAGGAGTTTCGATCGTCACACGGTCACCACCAGTGCACAGCTAATAGTGCTAGGTTGTAACCTACCATTTTCTGGAGCAAGATTGATCCCGCCGAGCCGACGCCGCTGTACCTCCAGGTAGCGGGCGAGATCCGCCGCGCAATCGCTGAGGGCGAAGCCGGTCCCGGTGAGCGGCTACCGCTCGCGAAGGATCTCGCCAAGGTCCTCGGCGTCAACACGAACACCGTCCTGCGCGCGTTGCGCACGCTCCGTGACGAAGGCCTACTGGACTTTCGTCGTGGCCGCGGAATCACGGTCGCGGGAACACCGGAACGTGGCGCCGTACTCCGCCACGTCAACGAACTCGTCGAATTCGCGCGCGCCCATGGCTACCGCCGCGACGAGCTAATCAACATGATCGAACACGCGCCCTGGCCGCGAGCCGGAGCCGGCTAGACCCAGCCGCATTCGCCGCGCGCGAGATCTCCCGAGCGACACTCACCCGGGCCGGCGACAACCTCCTCGTTGAGGCGGATGCCGAGTTCGGGTCGGCGGTGCACAGCCCGAGAACCCCGCAATTGCCAGGGCCCGCAAAGTGTCTATGTCTGCGCTGTTGTGTGCCACCCAACGCTACCCCGCCCGCTCCGCCGAGGCGAGCCCACGCCGTGCCCAGGCCGCCATCACCGCGGCGCCCGCCGCGAGCACGATGAAGGCGAGCGCGACCTTGACCGGTGACGCGTCGAACAGGCCGCGACCTGCCTCCAGCACGACGGTGGCCGGGTTGTACTTCGCCACGGCGTGAATCCAACCGGTCAGCAGGTTCAGCGGTACGTAGACCGGGGCGAGAAAGACGATCACGAAGACCGGCATCTGGATGACCGCTCCGGCCTGCTCGGTGCGCAGGAACATCGCGGTTCCGATCGCCCACAGCGCCGCAACCAGATTCACCATCAGGCCGACGCCAAGCAGCCCGATGAGCTGAATGCCGCTGCCGTCGACATTCATTCCGGCGATCAGCGCCGCGATCGTGACGACGGTGCCGGTCAAGAACCAACGCAGCGCGGCGCCGATGGTGTAGCCGGCGATGATCCCGCCACGGTTCGGAGCGCTCAGCAGCAGTCGCCGCGCGAAGCCCGAGTCAAAGTCTCGGGCCACGGCAAAGCCGGTGAAAACGCCGCCGAACGCCGAAGACTGCAGGAAGACGAAGACAAACTGGAATGCGGTGTAGCCGGCCCTGTAGTGGAAGCTCGGGACCTGTGCGATTTTCGAGAGGCCGCCGGCGAATGCTGCGAGGAAGAACAGTGGGAACAGGATAGACGGCACCAGCACCGATGGTGTTTTGATCGTGTTGTGGATCGAGCGCCATGCGACACCGCGCGTGACGCATGCGAAGCGCCTCACGAGCGCTGCAACCTGTTCTTCATCGCGAGCGAGGACAGGCCGATCGTCAGCACGAGAATCGCCACGGCAAAGCCAAAGCCGAGAGCCAGCGCTCGAGCGTCCCAGCCGCTGATCACGAGGCTACGAATGCCTTCGATCAGGTAGGACGCCGGATTGTAGGTCGCAACGAAGTGAAACCAAGATACCTTCAGCAGGTTGCGGGGCAGCGAGGATGAGCTCAAGAACAGCGTCACGAACAGCAGCGGGAACATCGCCTGCACCGCCTCGCCGGAACCGAACCGCAGCGCCAGCAAAGTGCCCACCCCGGCAAACCCGAACGCGATCAGAATCGAGAGCACGAGCAACACGAGCGCGCCGCCGACGCCGCTCGCGATCCCGACTCCGGTCGCAATCCCCACGAGCAGGTAGATCACAGACTGGATCGCGGCGACCAGGAGTGGACCGCCCATCTGGCCCGCGAGCATCGCGCTCGCCCGCACCGGTGTCATCGCCAGGCGGTTGAAAAACCCGCTCTCGATGTCGCGCGCAAGATCGACGCCCGCGGTCACAGCGACGAACAACGCGCCCTGCATGAACGGCACCGCCAGCAGGAACGCGCGGTAGCTGACGGGCGGGAAGCCGGGGATCTTTGTCGCGGCGCTCAGCGCGCTGCCGTTGATCGCAAACAGGATCAACGGGAACAGAATCGGGAACGCGATCAGCCCCCGCTGACGGATCGTGCGGATCACCGACCGCCGCGCCACGGCACCGATCTGCGCCAGCAGATGCGGCTCGCTGAGCCCGCTAGCCACCACGTCGGCCCCGCCGTCCGCGCCCGCTCGGTGCCTCCACTGGCTCTTCGGCCTCATCGCTCGACCCTTCAAGCTTGCGTCCGGTCTTGGCGAGGAACACATCGTCAAGCGAGGGCTGGTGCAGGTGCAGCGAGGCGACGTGTAGGCCGGCGGCGTCGAGCGCGCGCACCACCTCCGCGAGCTGCGCCTCGCCACCGGGAAGCTGCACGGCGATGCTTCCGTCCTCGCCGCGCACCAGCTTGCCGAAACCCTCCAGTGCACTCGCAAACCCGTCGCCAAGGCTCACGTCCGCGGGCAGCACCTCGACGGTCGGATGCCCGATCTCCGCCTTGAGGTTCTCCGGCGTGTCCTCGGCGACGATATGCCCGTGGTCGATGATCCCCACGCGGTCGGCGAGCGCGTCCGCCTCCTCGAGGTACTGCGTCGTCAGGAAGACGGTGATCCCGTCCTCGTGGGCGAGCCGGTCGACCTCCGCCCATAGGGCTGTGCGGCTCTGCAGGTCAAGGCCCGTCGTCGGCTCGTCGAGGAAGAGGATCCGCGGCTCGTGGACGAGCGCCAAAGCGAGATCCAGGCGTCGCTTCATCCCTCCCGAGTAGCCACCGACCCGGCGATCTGCAGCCTCAGAGAGCCCAACCCGCTCGAGCAGCTCCTGGGTGCGCCGGGCGCGGTCGGACCTCGGTATCCCCTGCAGCGTTCCCTGAAGCATTAGGTGCTCGCGGCCGGTCAAGATCGCGTCAAGTGCGGCCTCCTGCAACGCCGCACCGATCGATGCGCGCACGTGCGCGCCATCGCGGACGATGTCATAGCCGCCGACGCTCGCCCGCCCGCTCGTGGGTGGCAGCAGCGTCGTCAGCATCAAAACTGTCGTCGACTTCCCCGCACCGTTGGGTCCGAGGAAGCCATAGATCTCGCCAGGCGATACCGCGAGATCTATCCCGTCAACTGCTCGCGGACCCTTCTTAAACTCGCGGACGAGGTTCTCGACTTCGATTGCGGGCGCCCCAGACACTCGGCGCAGCCTACTAATCCCCACCACCCCCCAACATCGAGCGAGCCGTCAGCCACGCTGGCCGGCGCAACCCTCAACGTGTGTGCCCAGGGCGGCAGGGCCGCTCTGGCCCTGGGCGAAAGTAGTATCGGGCCACGCCCGCTTACGCAGGCGATGCAGAAGCGCTCACGACCCGGGCCGCTGACGTGCTCCTCGTGCATCTCAGCGGTCTCGGCGGCCTTAACCGCCACGCTCGCATCCATGACAAGGACTCGTGTCGGGGCGCTCAACCTCGACCTCACACCGGACACCGGCCCCTGCGGCCAAGCCATAGCGATTAGGATCGCCTCAGATGAGCGTCGATCAGCTCTCAGCCGTGCTGAAGAGCGAGCAGGCAAGCGCAATCGCCACCATCGCGCCGGGATCCGAACCGGACGGAGAGGGGATCGTCAAAGTCCTCAGCGAGAGCGTTTCACCGGAGAAGCGTGCAGATTGGTTTGCGGTCCTGGAGCAGATGGACCAGCACCACCCTGAGTATCCGCACTGGCTTGGCGTCAGCCGCGCCATGCAAGGGACCGGCCTCAGGGGCGTGCCTTGACTCGTCGCCTGATGCTGTGTCAACGAGAAGCTTGAGGTTGAATGATCACCAACGCAACATTTGGCGAGCGTTTCGGTCGGCTTGGGAACCAACTGTTCCAGCTGGGACTCCTGTTCGCGATTCGCGAGCGGCACGGGCACGACTTTTATCTTCCGCGGCGCGGCGAGTCTCTATGGGAGTGCTTCGATCTTGATGTTTCAGCCGACGGGCCGGAATGCACGCACGAGTTCCATGAGGTGCACGGATCGTGCAACTACGACCCCAGCGTGTTCGAGCAGCCGGACGGCACGAGCTACCACGGCTATTTCCAGTCCTACCGCTATCTCGAGCACTGCAGGGAATCATTGACCCGGTGTCTTAGATTCAACGTCAATCATCGAGCGCCCAGCGATGCGCTGCTCTTCGGCTATCGCCGGCGCTATCGGCGGCCGCTCGTGTCGGTGCATGTGCGGCGCGGCGACATCGTCGAGCCAAGGATGGAGAACCACTGGGGAAACCTTGCAAAGGACGGGTACTACGAGCGGGCGGTCGCCGCGGTCGGTGATGACGTCACATACCTCGTTTTCTCAGATGACCTGGGGTGGTGTCGGCAGTCGCTCGCGCTTGAGCGCGCGGCGTTCGTCGCCGTCGATCACTTCACGGCGCTCCGCATGATGACCGGCTGCGAGGTGAACATCATCGCGAACAGCACCTTCAGCTGGTGGGGTGCCTATCTGAACCCCACCGCAGACGTGTACGCCCCGAGTCGGTGGTTCGGACCGTCGAGGCTTCCTCCCAACGATCGACAGGACGACATCCTGCTGCCCGAGTGGCGAACCATCCCGGTGTACGGCGACGTGGAGACGATCGCGGATCGATAACAACCCGTCAGCTTCCGGAAACTCGCCGCCGAGCACGAACCACCGGTTTGAGGGCCAAAGCGACCGGTCCATCAAGTGCCACCCAGACGACCGCCGCGGACGAGATGTCAGCGACCTGGCGGTGTGAGCGCTTCTGCATCGCCTGCGTAAGCGGGCGCCATCCGGTGCGGCTTCGCTAACGGACTCGCCCACCACCGAGGTTGGGCGGGAGCAGGAGCGAGGAGCCTGGCTCGCCCGCTCTCGCTGTTCCATCAACGCAGGAGTGGCCGCAGCCGGGAGGCTCGCCTTCAGTTCTTCCGGCCCGACGTGACCGCTGGTCGTAGCGTACAGGTACGACACCGACTGGATGGAGGTCAGGTAGTGAAGTTGACTGACGGCGAACCCACCTCGCGGCCCTGGCGTATCCATGAGATCGCTGGCGACTTCAGGCTGGAGGACATTTGGGAGTCGCTCGGAATCAAGCCGTTCCTCTACCTCGTAGCCTCGTCGGGCGCGCTGTCTCGGCGATGAAGCGCGAGCTGGGGATGTCGCCGAAGCCTATGCCGGCGAGCCCGAGCAGCTCGTCGAGCAACTGGCCGAAGATGAGGCGATCGCGGCCGCCGACACTTTGCTGCTGACGATCCCAACCAACTCGGCGTCGACTACTGCGCGCATGTCCTCGATTCGCTCGTGAGCGAAAGCGCACCAGAGCTTGGCTGGCGCTGAGCGGTTTAGGGTGTTGGCATCATTGACTGACGCCGAGCCCGCGTAGGTTCGGCGATCAAGCGACCATGACGACGAGGAGTAGAGAGATGGCTACGACCGAGAAGGCGATCCTTGCCGGCGGGTGTTTTTGGGGCGTGCAGGATCTGATCCGCAAGCTGGACGGTGTCATCACCACGCGCGTCGGCTACAGCGGAGGTGACACGCCCAACGCGACCTACCGCAACCACGGGTCCCACGCAGAAGCGATCGAGATCCTGTTCGACCCGGATCGCATCTCCTACCGGGACCTGCTCGAGTTCTTCTTTCAGATTCACGACCCGACGACCAAAGACCGCCAAGGCAACGACATCGGATCGAGCTACCGCTCGGCGATCTACTACGTCGACGACGAGCAGCGCCGCATCGCCGAGGACACGATTGCCGATGTCGACGCCTCCGGCCTGTGGCCCGCAAAGGTAGTCACCCAGCTCGCGCCCGCAGGGCCGTTCTGGGAGGCCGAACCTGAGCACCAGGACTACCTGGAGCGCTATCCCCATGGCTACACGTGCCACTTCGTCCGTCCAGGCTGGAAGCTGCCACGCCGCGAGTCGGAAGTAGCGCACTGACGCTCAGAGCCGAGCCAAACGCCACGCAGGCGCCCGGATCTGGGCGATATCGCCGCTGACGTCGCCCGCGGTCGCGGCGCCGACGCTGGCACGTTAAGGCGCTGCTGCGGCCGGGGCCGCGCCCCGCGCCGCGCGGTACCACTCGATCGTCCGCTCGAGGCCGTCGCGGAGGCTGGTCGCGGCCGTGAAGCCGAACTCGCGCTTCGCCCGCGTCGTGTCAAGCCAGCGGCGCGGCTGGCCGTCGGGCCTGGAGGCATCCCACACGATGTCCCCTGAGAACCCGACCAACCCCGCGATCAGAGCGGTCAAGTTTGCAATCGAGATCTCCTGGCCTGACCCGAGGTTGACCGGCTCGGCGCCGGCGTAGCGCTTGGCAGCCGCCACGATCCCCTCGGCCGCGTCGTCGACGTAGAGGAACTCCCGCGACGCCAGCCCGGTGCCCCAACAGACGATGGAATCCCGCCCGTCGTCAAGCGCGTCGAAGCATTTCTTGATCAGCGCCGGGATTACGTGAGACGTTCGCTCGTCGAAGCCATCCCCCGGGCCGTAGAGATTCACCGGCAGCAGGTAGATCCCCTCGAACCCGTACTGCCGGCGATAGGCATGCAGTTGCACGAGGAGCATCTTCTTGGCGAGGCCGTAGGGAGCGTTCGTCTCCTCCGGGTATCCGCTCCACAGGTCCTCCTCCCTGAACGGCACGGGGGCGTGCTTGGGATAGGCACAAACCGTGCCGACGCACACGAACCGTTGGACTCCGGCCCTGCGGCTCTCCTCGATCAGGTGGATGCCCATCACGGCGTTGTCGTAGAAGAACGTCCCCGGCGTCGCCATGTTGGCGCCGATGCCGCCAACCACCGCAGCGAGGTGGACAACCACATCGGGACGCGCTTGCCCGAGTACTTCGCGGATGGCATCGCGCTCGCGCAAGTCGCTGTCGGCCGAATTCGGCGCGATCACCTCCGCCACGTCGTGACCCGCAAGCCTCGCCACCACCTGCCTGCCAAGGAATCCCGAGCCGCCCGTCACAAGGACGCGCTTGCCGGCTAGGAGGTCCATCGGGCGATGATATCCGCCGTCCGCGATCAGAATCTACCGGCCGAGCTCGTCGGGCATTCACCGCAGCTCGATGTGGTCGCGCGAAGTCGAACAAGGTCGCAGCAGCGTGTGCAGGGTCCTCCGCGACTCGGAGAGCATGCACCCGCCAGCGGCGTCCGCGTCGTGCCGTCGTCCTAGACTGCGCCCGTGATTCGCGTCTACTCGTTGCACTCGGTGCCGCCGGCCCGTCTCGCCGACCAGGACGGCATGTTCGAGCGGTTCACGGCCGAGGAGCACGAGTTCGTCGTGGCCAACGACGGCCAAAACGAGGCGGACGCCACCGCGATGGCGCAGGCCGCCGTAGGGCGCGGTCTGCGCCGCGAGCCGCGCGACGGGCGCGCCCAACGACGGTGCTTCACGCGGCTTTGTGATGGCCTGCCCACCGCTGGGATGACGCTGCCGCAGACCGCGGCGCCCGCCCCCGCCGTACCGCCGTGGCCGGCCGGGGCGCCATGACGCGGATCGTCAGCTTCAGTCTCTACAACGATCGTCGCAAGGATGTCCTCAACGCTGTCATCAACTGCGCGCTCGCCCCATCCGTGTACCCCGGTTGGACCTGCCGCTTCTATCTCGACGACACCGTCCCGAAGCAGATCGTCGTGGCGCTCCGGTCATTCGATCACGTCGAGCTGCGGTGGATGCCGCGCCACACGAGCTCGGCGGCCAAGCTGTGGCGATTCCTCGCCGCCGGCGACATGGACGTCGAGGCCTTGATCGTCCGCGATGCGGACTCCTGGCTCTCGACCCGCGAGGCCGTGTGCGTGCAGGCGTGGCTGTCAAGCGGCCGCGACTTTCACCTCATCCGCGACCATTGCTACCACTCGCAGCCGATGATGGGCGGGATGTGGGGCGTTCGCGGCGGTGTGCTGCCGAACATCGGCGAGTGGATCTCCGAGTACGAGGGCACCGGGGGGACCTACGACCAGGGCTTCCTCGCCGACCGGGTCTATCCGCTCACGGTCGGGCGCGCTTTGGTACATCGCGGCGACCAGCACGACGGCGCCGGCGCACCGACCGACTACTTCCACGACGGCGCCGTCCCGATTCCCGACTGCGATGAGGTCGACGAGGCGGTGGCTGGGATCTCCTGGCTCGAGGCTCATCGCCTGAACGCTTTCACCTGCTCGCACTGCCGTCAGGTCCACCCCACCTACATAGGGCCGATCTTCGAGGCGATTCCGGCCGCGGCGCTCGAGGTGGTCGAGAGACTTGGCATCGCGACCGGCGACGAAGCCCGCCCAGCGAGGACATGTGCGCCGTCGCGCGCTCCCGGGCTCGAAATCAACGAGGTCAAGGACGGTCTCGTCGTGTACGACCCGAGCCGCGGTCGCGTGCACTACCTCAATCACACCGCGGCCCTCATTCTCGCGCTGTGCACCGGGCGCAACCCTGAACCGGACATCGTTGCGCTCGTGAGGGACGCCTTCTCGCTCGACGCGCACCCGACGAGTGAGGTCACCGACTGTCTTACCCAGCTGCGAAATGAGGGCCTGATCTCGTGATCGGAGCCCGCCAGGACGAGCCGAGTATGCGGCGGCTAGTCAAACGCCGAACGTGCCACCGATCAACTGCGAGGCGGTCACGTCTCGTTGGCGTCTCGCCCGCTGTCTACGAGCCGGTCGCGACCCGCGCACACCGCTTCGGCGATGCGACAGAAGACACCATCGTCGACCGATGCGAGCATCTCGAGAAAGGCGTCGTCGGGACCCGTTCGCTTCCATTCGAGGTATTCCTCATATTCGTCTTCATTCTCGTCGAGATGGTTGAGGTAGCGCGCGAGATCCACTGGACCATCGAAATCTGTGACATCGATGTAGGAGCGACGCGATGGCGCGAATTCCGCGACGTTGGGGGCCCCGAGGTACACCGGTACTGATCCCGCGCTCCACACCTCGAAAAGCTTGTTGGTGACGTAGTCAGCGGCGATCGTGTTTTCAAACGCGAGCGTGAACTTGTGGCAGGCGCAGATCGCCAGGCGCTCGCTGCGTGTGGTGATCGTGCCCGCGTTGGGCATCGTCGGTAGAAACGATCCGTAGGAGGCGACTTTGATGCGCCGCGTGAGCTCGCCCAGCCAGACGTTGCGGCCACTGCGATCGTAGGGATTCGACTGAAAGTGCGCGACCGGGTAAGGCTCTGTTTTGGCTTGAGGTAGCGCGAGGAGTTCTTCGAGGCTGTCCGGCCCGAAGTATGGGCACCAGAAATCCGCCGTTCGCCGGTAGCTTGCCTCAATGTCGAACCTGCTCATCGCCTGCGCGTCGCGCATCATTGGCACAGTGACATCGCTCTCCATCGACCAGGCAACCCACGTCTGGCCGGGGCGCTTGTGAAAGGCATCCAACGGCGGCGCGGTAGGCAGATGAACTACCACCACGTCGGCGCGGCCGAGGTCGGCGACATCGGTGCTGACCTCGCACGGCACGCCACAGCTGGCCCCATCGAGGTTGGGATAGTCGCCCCACATGCTGTTGAGGAAGAGAACGAGCAGCCGATCTGGTGGCGTCACCGTCGTGCCCCAAGCAAGCTAGAGCAGTGCAGCTGTCGCAAAGCTGCGCCAAAGCCCAGGGTCCGTGCTCGGCGGCGAGGCAATCGAGCAGCGCCGGCTGTTAGCAACCGAGGTGCGGGATTAGATCGTCGGCAACTTTGGCCGGCACGTTCGGCTGCCCTGGGTAGACCTCCGATCCTGCCAGCGGACAGGTGTAGGAGCTACCTTCCGTGACGATTCGCCACCGGCCCTTTTCGAGGTGAACGATTGCGACCCCGTTGGAGCCGAGCGCAAGGCAGCCATGGGGCATCTTCCCGGTCGCAACGACCTGGCCGATCCATTGTGCGGATGCCCAGGTCGTGTTCACGGTCGACGCGTAGACGACGCCGCATCGGACTGGAAAGCGGGAGCCGAACACCGCACGGACGATCGCTGCCCGCTCGGTGGGCGTGGCGCTACGCCGGGCCCACGTCACGCTCGGAATGGCGGCCGCAGCGGCGACGGCTACGGCCGCAAGGGCCAGGATTCTTCGCAAACGTGGCACGCTCAGCGGATCATCGCGCACCAGCCCGCGAGTTGCGACGCGGCAGAGCGTGGCGAAGAGTCGACTGAGGCTTTGTTATAAACGGGCCGACGCCGATGCCATCTCACGCCGAGACCGTCGTGCTGCTCACGACCTGGAACCGCCCAGCGCTCCTGAGACAGTCGCTGCCGCAGATCGAGCGGGAAGCGGCCCGAATCGGCGCCTCATTGGTCATCTGCGACGACCAGTCCGCGGATGCGGACACTCTGGGACTGCTGCACGCGGCGAGCGCTCGCGGCGCGGATGTGATCCGACGCCGGTATGTGCGAGGCGGGCACGGTGGCCTTGAGGAATCTGTTCACCTTCGGCCGAAGGACGCGCTGCGACGCCTCGTAGGCTCGCCCGCGGGAGCGGACATCGTCAGGCGTTCCGCACAGGACGGTCACGGCGGGGACGCGGTAGCCAGGGAGCTGTTCGAGCTGTGGGAGCGCCAGTTGGGTGCCGCGCATGTGAGCGCGCAGAAGAACAACCTCTTTGGCTTCCGGCACGTTCTGGAAGCCCACCCTGGCGCGCGCTTCATCCTCAAAGTCGATGACGACGTGGTCCTTGCGCTCGGAGCCTTCGAGACGATGCTCGCAATCTGGGATCGCGCGTCGCAGGACGCGCACGACGTCCTCGCCGTGTCGGGAATCCGCACGGTCAACGAGCAGTCGATGACTCGCTTTGACGGGTACACAACCACGTTGGGCGTGTGCAACGTGGCGGTGCTGTACCAGCGGGTGGACTGGGAGAGAATGCTCGCGGTGACGCCCGAACAGGTCATCATCGAGGATGGCTTCGACCTCGCGTTTGCATGGCACTATGCGCCGAGCCACCGACCCGGTGCGGTTGCGGTTAGCGTGGCGCCGAGCGTCGTCTACCACACGGGACTCAACGGTCTTCACGTTCGCGATCGCAATCTCAACTGCGAATATCCCGGGGACGTCAGCTCCGTGACCGTGCAGTGACCCTGGGTCCCGCTCGCGCCGCACTCCAGGGCTGACGAGACACTCGCCCTAGACGAGCGGCGGGCTCCACGCAGTCCGGCGGACGCACGCTCTCCGTCGCGTCCGACGGACAGCGCTACGGGGGCCTACGATGAACTGGTGCTGAGACGCTCGCCCGGCGCCGCCGCTGCGGGGCTGATCACACTGGTAGCTCTCGGGCTGGTCGCGGTCGACCTGGCCGATGGCGCAGCGCGCCGCTGGTGGGCTGAGCGGGCTTTCGCGACCGACGTCGTGGCAGGGATCCTCGTGCTGTTGATCACAGTGCTGGTGGTCGACCAGGTAGTCAGGGTGCGGCAGTTGAAGGACCGCGCCGGTGCTACCGCGGCACAGGCGGCGATCCTCATGGCCCAGGCTGCACGCGCGAAGCAATACGTATCTGCGGTCATGAAAGGGGCAGGCGATCGCGACGCGGCCCTGGATGAAGTTCGCACGTACATGACCATCTTGTCGATCAGCGCCCCGGTACTCATCGATGCACGGGTTTCCCGCACGTTCTTGGAGCAGGCCCAGGGACTGGCCGCCGAGCTGGCGCGCGGGCTTGCTTCGGCAGTCAGAACCTCCAGCGAGACCGGGGCGGGGCCCGACTCGCGATTGGAAGACTCCTTCGGGCGTCTTCGCTCCGCCGCCGCCCCGTTGCTTGAGATGCTCACCCCCGAGCAGCAAAGCGCGGCACGTGGCGGCGAGTCGCAATGAGCCGGAGCAACATCTCGGCGAGTCGGGGCGTCGACCGCGGCTGGAGTGCCGACCGTGACGCAAGAATCCGTCGACACCACCAGCCGGCTCCCTATCGCGTCCGGCGGTACGCCTGCCGAGTCCCCCACAGCAGTAGGGCGTTCGACGGGTACACGAGAGATTCGGTTGCCGTTATCAGCGGACTCTGATCTGTCTGGCGGCGGCCAGTCCTGCCGTGCGAGGTGTGGTGGCCGGGCCAACGGCTACGACGCGAGGAATCTTTCGATGTCCGCTGACTCGCTGGCGAGATCGGCAGCCGGCGCGGGCGGGCCGAACCACGCGGGCTCCGGGCGCCCCTTCTTGATGGACCAGGTGGCGGTTGCCACTCCGTTGCTGAGCACGACGGGTCTCAGCATCCCGCCGCCTTTGAGAATGTGCTGGTCGTGCTCGGCGGCAACGAACGGCTCACGAGTACGGTGCCCGAGCATGAGAGTGTCGAAGGCGGCGAGCAGTAGGCAGGTCGGCGCGTCCGCTGTGTCCCATGCGTCGCGGTCGCCGGGCGGGCCTGCAGCATCCAGCGCTCGGCGAGCCTGGGTGATCGGCAGC
>Ga0182030_10011612_pt1 | contig 17744 bp, 11 predicted proteins | sample 812S3MmetaG_FD_121299 | JGI IMG/M metagenome (GOLD analysis project Ga0182030, IMG submission 121299) | Permafrost microbial communities from Stordalen Mire, Sweden - 812S3M metaG (Illumina Assembly) | ecosystem: Environmental > Terrestrial > Soil > Wetlands > Permafrost | place: Sweden...
CGGCTTTATATCACGACAAGGATGTCTACCTTTCAATTGTTAATGTGTTCGACTTTTTAAAGGTCAAAAATATCCAGTCAGCGTCATTTGATTCTGTATCAGGTTTTTTTCTCACCGAAGACGATCCGTTTGTTATTGACAAGGTAAGCAACAGAATCCTATACCAGGATAAAAAAACAGATTTACCACCCGATGGGATTTTCCGGTCCGGAACTACCCTATACCTTAACTTAAAATACCTCGGGTCTGTATTTCACTTAAATGGCACCTTTTATTTTCGCAGGCTGGTGGTCACAATGTCCTCTGACGTGGAGCTGCCTATTATCCGGGAACAGCGCCAGGAAACGATGCGCAGAAATGTAAGCCGGTTGACAGGAGATGTAAAAGCTGACACAACCATAGGAAGGACTTATCCGTTTTTTCATTTTGGCATGGCTGATTGGGCCATACTTTCCTCGCAGCAATCGCAGGCCCCCGACCAGACCACTCTTAATTTAGGACTTGGCGCCACATTAGCGGGAGGTGAGGCGAACGCTTCACTAAACTATTACAGTAACCAGGCTTTTAATGAAAAGCTCCAGTATTATCAATGGCGTTTCGTAAATAATGACAACGAGGCGCTCCGTCAGGTAATAGTAGGTAAGATATTTGCCCAGTCTACCTCTTCCCTCTATGCACCTGTGGTAGGGGCACAAATTACCAATGCGCCAACAATTTACCGGCGTTCATACGGTACTTACAAGCTTACTAATGTTACCCAGCCAAACTGGCTTGTGGAGCTTTATGTTAATGATGTATTAGTAGACTATAAGAAAGCAGATGCCTCAGGGTCATATACTTTCGATGTGCCACTTATTTATGGTTATACAATAGTAAAGCTGCGCTTTTACGGGCCGTATGGCGAAGAACGTACCAGCATGCAGTACATCAATATCCCTTTTAATTTCCTGCCTGTTCATGAATTTGAATATTACGCAAGTGCTGGTATTGTTGAGGACGGTGTAAATAGTAAGTTTTCCAGGTTGAGTATGAACTATGGGCTGACGCGTTTTATGACTATAGGCTGCGGCGTGGAATATCTTACATCAGTTACATCCGGTAATACCATGCCCTTTGTGACCACGTCACTGCGGTTAGCTCCCCGCCTTTTGTTATCCGGCGAATATACTTATAGCGTACGGTCAAGAGGATTACTGAGCTACCGCCTGCCATCCGGGTTACAGTTTGATGTTGACTATACAAAATACGCCAAAGGGCAAACGGCTATCTACTACAACTATTTACAGGAGCTTAAGGCCTCCGTATCTATGCCAATACACCCAGCTGGATTGGCATTATTTTCCCGGTTTACACTTGATCGGATCACAGTACCTACGACAACCTATACCAATGCGGAGTGGGCTTTGTCTGGCTCCGTTAAAGGTGTAGGTATAAACTTAAGTACTTATGCTTCCTTTGTGCAGCAGACTATTCCTTATATATACAGCTTGCTTTCGCTGACTGCGCAATTGCCGGCAAAAATCATTCTTACTACACAATTTCAATATGATTATAAACTGGACCAGCCGGCATATGTGAAGGTCAACTTTGACAAACGATTGTATGGCAATGGATACCTTGACATTGCTTACCAGGAATTTTTCACTTCAAACAGCGTCAATATACTGGTAGGCATGCGGTATGATTTCTCTTTTGCCAGGGTAGCCATTTCAGCTCTGCAAGGGAATAATAACACGTACAGCAGAGTAGAGGCCGCATCTGGCAGCTTAATAGTAGACCACAAGTCAAATTATGTCAATGCCAACAACCGCACTAATGTAGGTAAGGGAGGTATAGTAATAGAACCATTCCTGGATATTAACTGTAATGGTGTGCGGGATGCAGGTGAACCAGCTGCCCCCGGTCTCAAAGTGCGTATCAATGGAGGCCGTATCATCTATAATGATAAGGATACGCTCATCCGGATACTCGATCTTGACCCTTACCATACTTATTTTTTAGAGCTCAACCGTAATAGTTTCGATAACGTTTCATGGCAGATAAAAAACAAGACCATAAGAGTTACTATTAACCCCAATAACTTTACACATATAGAAGTCCCGATAGCTATTGTGGGTGAAGCAACCGGCGAAGTGGTTAACAAAGATAAAAATGATGGTTCCGGGCAAAAAGGACAGGGACAGGTAATAGTTAATGTCTTCGACAACAATAAAGTGCTGGTAGCTCATACGCTTACAGAGCCAGACGGGTTCTTTAGTTATTTAGGACTTGCACCGGGCAACTATACGGTAAGCATAGACTCTGTGCAGCTCGGCAAATTACATTTAAAGGCAACGCCCGCATTTGTCCCGATACACATCAAACAGAGTATAGACGGCGACATTGCTGATGGCCTTGAATTTACTATTGGATCAGGTACAAAAGACTCCATACCAGCACCTGAGAAAATTATTTGGGCAAAAGGAGCTGAAGAAAAAAGAACGCCAGGGAAAAAGGTAATTGCAGAAAAAGGCAGCTATATCATTCTAGCTGGGGTATTTGACGATCTTGCTGAGGCTAAAAAATTAAAAACAAGGCTTATCAGGGACTTCAAACTGCCTGTTCTAATCATCCGAAAAAACGATGAGTACAAGGTGGAGATTATCGGATTTGCAACAGAAGATGATGCTTACATGTTTACAGTCAGACTTGACAGGAAAGGACTAACGGGGGCGCTGATAATAAAATTAAACAAAGCAATTGAAGATTAGCGATGCTGTTATTGTGCCAGCCAATATTTCCGTAGCAGCCATTCACCAACCGCCAGTAAAAGAATAATAAAGAAATACCATTTACGATCCACAAGCGGCACTGTTTCTGTATTGGTTTCTATCAGCGGCTTTACATGTTCGTTGTGGCTGATGCTATCGTACAACGAAGAAACATTTCGAGCTGGAACAAACCCGCCATTATATTTTTTGGCAAGCCCGTACAGCAAAGGATAATCAGCTCCTGATTCCATAAACTCAATGGGCATACTTTCTACAACAAAACTACCGCTTGCGGTATAGCTCTTATCATTATAAGTGGTATGGGCCGTGTAAGAATAAGTACCCCCGGCCCAGATGCCGATATTGAGGCTATATACACTTCCTGATCTTTCAAATGAAAAATTCTGCTTGTGTCCCACACTGTCAGAAATAACAAACTGCACATCCGGTGTATTCACTTGTTCATTATTGGCATTCAGCAGATACGCACTGAGCGAAACCGGCTCCTGATCGCTCCATACATATTTGGGCAATGCTACGCTAAATGGCTTCTCACTGTTATTTGCTGCCAGGAACGCAACTGTCTGCCGGATACATTCATCAATAACATTGTGGTCATTATAGTTCTTATATTCATAAAGCCGCCAGCGCCATATACCCTCACCAAATAAAATAGCGGTAGGGACTACACCTTGCTGTAACACCCACAATGGCGCCTGCCCTTGTTCTACACCTGCCTTTTGCTCAAAGAGTACATTGGCTCCGGGTGCAGCGGCTATTTTCCCTACAGTAACCGAAAGCGGGGGCATTTTATCTGTAACCGACTGGATTTGCTGAGGGAGTATAAATGCATTAAAAGCAGTATTAGAAACGGCAAGTACATCATGGGTTTGCATCGGTGTCAGTGTGGTGTGCGTTAATTGCTCCATGCCATTAACAGCGTTAATGTCAGATTGGTTGGTAATGATAAACCATACCGGCTTCTTTGCTGCTATGATCTCCTGCGCTATTTTATTCCTTAATGAAGGCAGTCCGTGCAATATGATCACATTGTAACCGCTCAGCGACGCAGGAAAATTATCAGGCGTTGTGACGGTGACTTTATATGTTTCCAGGCCGCTTAGCGCATCTTTGATGGCATTAACATCCGGGTGCGGCGCGGCCGACGAAATAAGGATATTTTTCTTTTCATCTACTACTTCCACAAAAATATCTTTCCTGTTATTGGTCGTATTCTTTTCACCTTCTGATTCAGGAAGAATAATTGTATAATGGTGCAGGCCTGCTTTATCTGCTGCCTTTAAGGCGAACGATACGGAGTGGTCATACCGGTCAGTATTCACAGCCAGGGGCACTGAAGAAATTATGTTACCATCTTCCTTTACAAGTACACTATTATTATAGCCTTTGCATAAGTCAGCCACTATATCTGCCCTTATCTCAAAACTGCTGTTTACGGTAACTGTTTTATTAGCATAAGCCCTGGTAACCCGCAGGTCTTTTTGCTGTGCGCTATCGCCAATAGCTATTGCATATAAGGGGCTTTGTATGGATAGCTGCTGGTACAAAGGATTAAGCCCCTCATTAAAGCGCCCGTCTGTAGCGAGTATTATCGCGCCGAGGTTCTGCATACCAAAGTATTCCTGCGCCCTCGACAATACGGCTGAAATGTCTGTTGCCGCCTGCTTGTATTGAAAAATACTGTCTGTTTGTACCTGGTCTCCAAAACCCCATTGTACCACTTTATAATTTTCTGATAGGCGTTTACAAAGGTCTTCCACATTTTTCCTGTAAGTCACCGAGTCGTTTCCCAAGGCATTGGCTATGGACCTGGAATCATCCTGCAGCAGCAATACCAATGGCTTCTCTACTACATTTTTGGTAATAATGATCGTAGGTACAAGAATGAGCAAAAGAGTGAAAAACACTACCAGGCTGCGCAGTAAAGAAGTGAGCCATGGATAAGGGACTGCGCGTCGCCTGTCTGCCCGATACACCCAATAACCTGCGCCAACTGATAAAACAATAGCTATAAGCCAAAAAATCCATTGCATGAGGCGGCAAGCTAAAGAAAAATTCAAAAAATAAATGACAATTAATATTTAAAATCTGAACTTTGGTACTGTTTTTGGTGCGTAATTATCTTATTTTGAATTTTTTATGAAAAATTTTACATTAATTTTTCTTATTTCTGTTATACAATTCTCTATTCCTTCATTTGCAAAAGGGCATGGCGGTGGACACGGGGGGCATAATGGAGGGCACGGAGGGGGCAGTCACGCAGGCAACGGTGGGCATAATTCATCAGAGCGCGGCACGGCCCAGCGCAGTGCCGGTCGCACTACTAAAACGTATGTTGGGCGCTCAGCACGAACACTTCCACCCATAAATCAGGTAAACGGATTAAGAAACGGCGGCAGAAATAATACGGTAACTCCCCGTAATACGGTGCCCGTGACGTCGGGCTATGGATATAATCCATATGAACATTGGAATGCTTATCCATACTATTATTACGGATCTTATGGCTACGCTCCATTTTATGATCTTTACTTTAGTATGTGGTCATTTGGTGCAAATTTCATGTACACGCCACACTACTCTTCTCCCGCTACAAGTGACTATAACAATGGCGAAACTGGGTACAATGCTGACGATAATAACGAGTCAATGCGCGGATTTGCAGTATTTGAGCGAGACACAATATCAGGAGAAATAACAATTGCAAAAAATGCAGTTTCATTGGAAACCGCCGATACTGCGCGGGGGTATGACTATAAATTCAAGATGAAGCAGCAAGGCCTGCAATATGTATCGGTTTATGATAATAATGATACCAATAATCAATTGAATCTCGTACGCCTGAAAAATGATAAAGAACTGCTGCGGGAAGTGCATGTGGGGAAACTAAACGTTTACGATGGTCGTCATGGATTTATATACAGGCCAGAGGATATTGATGTAAGCACCCTTGTAGTAGTTTACAAAGGAAAGGAAGATGCTATACATTCGTCATCTGTAGGCAAGACCAAACAGTGGCTGACAGACTATGTAAATAAAGCCTACAATCTTCAGCTAAAACCGAATGACTTTACCTGGAAGGAACTGCTGATCTACATTGATAAACTGGATTAATTTATATCATCGTAATTTTGTGAAGTGGAAGACACAACCTACATATTGCAATTAATAAAAAAATCAGTATCTGAAACTTCACCAGGCGCTACATTGATCTTGTACGGCTCTTATGCCCGCGGCGATTACCGCCCTGACTCTGACATTGATCTGCTCGTGCTTATTGATACAGATAAAGTTACAATAGATGATAGAAAAAAATATCTTCCCCATTATACCGGATCGAATTAGAAACAGGAATTATCATCAGCCCAAATTTTTATGCCAAAAAGGTATGGGAAACAAGACACAAAATTACTCCGTTTTATGAAAATGTTATCCGGGAGGGTATTGTTTTATGAATAGCGAAGAAAGAAAAGAATTAGTGGCATATAGAATTAGTAAAGCAAAAGAAACTTTAAATGAAATCCCGTTACATATTCAAAATGAATTGTGGAACACTGCTGTCAATAGGCTTTATTATACTTGCTTTTATGCAGTAAGCGCATTACTTCTTAACAAAGCAATCCTGTCTAAAACCCAGGCTGGAACTTAGCAGATGTTTGGGTTGCATTTTGTAAAGCCAGGGATTATTACCGCAGAATCAGGAGACTTCTACACAATCATTTTTGACCTGAGACATTCCGGAGATTACGATGATTTTATCGTCTTTTCAAAAGAGGAAGTAGTATCTTTATTGCAACCTGCCAAAGATCTGGTTGCCGAAATCGAAGAAATTTTATCAAAACAGGAATAATATTAATTATACCCTTTTCAGCCATCCCGTTACGCTCATTCGTGGGCGGTTAGCAACTGCTACTTCGTGCTCCAGTACATCGCTCTGAAAAAATATTGCTTTTCTGTTGTTGGGTGATATTTGCTGTGCAGATTCACCATTGTGTATGATCAGTTGGCCCCCATCGCTTTCTTTCCAGTCTTCATTGAGGTAGCTGACCATAGAAAATTTTCTATGGTCATCATTTCTTAACTGGTTCTTATGCCTTTTATAAAAAGTGCCTTCTTCGTAAAGCGCATAATGAAATTCGCAGGAATTGAGGCCGGTAAAGCATGTCCGGTTGAGGTGTGCTATAAATTGCCGGATCATGTCCATAAACTCCATTTCCGCAGCATTTTTGCTGCCATCTTCCAGCCAGTTAGTTTTGTCGCTTCTTATTTTTTGGTCGTCGTCTTTGATCAGTGCATTCCCTATCCCTGCACCCCTCATGCGGTTATCCTTATTTAGCGAAACCAAATTTTGGTGCAAGGCATCCGCCAGGGACAAGCTCAAAAATTTTTCAGAAATACCAATATTACCCGTAATAAACCCTTCAATCAACTCCTCAAATTTCGCTTCCATTAACTATGTTCAGGGCCCAAGGTAGGCTTTAATCAGGTTGAATTTCAACTGTTGATTTTCTGATTGCCTTACAGAGACAATGAATAATGTAAAAAATGATTCTGAAGAAGTTCTGCCGCAATCCCAATAACTATAATCAATCCGGGCCACACAAAGCACCTATTACTACTATAAGCCAATAAATAAAACCATATAAGTATGAGCTGCCTTCTCGCCCAATAGCATTAAATTTGTACTGGAGTATTTATGGCAGAAAAGAAAACAACAGTTACAAAGAAGGCTAAGAAGAACGAACTTACGGAAAAGGCGAAGTTGGTGAAACATGTGGAGGGCATTTCTGCGCCTGAGGTGGAACATTATGTGGAAAACGGCAGGCCTGCCTGTGGTATGGGCGATGCCATATTCATTAAGGGTGCGCGGATGCACAATCTGAAGAATGTGGATGTCTCTATACCTAGAAATAAGCTGGTAGTGGTAACTGGAGTGAGCGGCAGTGGTAAATCGTCACTTACTATGGATACGCTGTTTGCAGAGGGCCAGCGGCGGTATGCAGAGAGCCTGAGTTCCTATGCCCGCCAGTTCCTCATGCGCATGGACAAGCCGGATGTGGATTATATACGCGGTATATGCCCGGCAATAGCCATAGAGCAGAAAGTGACTACCCGCACCCCACGCAGCACTGTGGGTAGCATGACGGAAATTTATGACTACCTGCGCCTGTTGTTTGCCCGGATAGGCAAAACCTATTCGCCAGTGAGCGGCAAGGAGGTAAAGAAAGATACGGTAACTGATGTGGTGGAGTTTGTGCGCTCATTGCCTAAAGGGTCGAAAGTACAGTTCATTGTGCCATTAGTGCTGCGCTACAAACGCAGCCTGGACGAGGAATTGAATATACTGATGCAAAAGGGATTCAGCCGTATTTATGTACCTGCCATTGATGAAAAGCCCTTACGCATAGAAGATGTGCTGGCAGGCACAGTAAAACCCGGCAAGGCAAAAGCTAACCTGCTCATAGACCGTATAGTTGTAAAAGACGAATTTGACGAGGATGACCTGCACCGTCTTGCAGACAGTATACAGACTGCATTTTATGAAAGTGAGGGCGAATGCCACGTAGAAGTAGATGGCAAGGAAATACACACGTTCAACAACCGTTTTGAGGCAGACGGTATCATCTTTGATGAGCCCTCGCCCAATCTCTTTTCATTTAACAATCCTTTTGGAGCATGCCCCACCTGCGAGGGTTTCGGGCAGGTGCTGGGCATAGATGATGCACTTGTAATACCAGACAGGCGGCTAAGTATATATGAGGGCGCGGTGGCTTGTTGGCGCGGCGAGAAAATGAGCGAATGGCAGCAGGCGTTTATAAAGGCTTCCGCAAAATATAGCTTCCCGATACACAAACCCATTGCTGAGCTTACGGACGAAGAGTACCAACTGCTATGGGAAGGGAATGATAAAGTGAATGGCATTCGCGATTTTTTCGCGATGGTGGAGCAAAACCTGTATAAGGTACAATACCGGGTAATGCAGGCTCGCTATAGAGGGCGTACAGCATGCCCGACTTGCAAGGGCACACGTCTGCGAAAGGAAGCGCTGTATGTAAAAATAAATGGTGTTACTATTGCAGACCTGATGTTTCGCCCGGCAGATGAATTGTACACATGGCTGCAGGAAGTGAAGCTAACCGAACATGACCTGTCCGTAGCTAAACGCATTATGATAGAAATAAACCAGCGCATGAAAACACTGCTGGATGTTGGGCTTAGTTATCTGTCGCTGAGCAGGCTTGCTAATACGCTTTCAGGTGGTGAAAGCCAACGTATACAGCTGACCAAATTCCTCGGCAGTAACCTTACCGATTCCTTGTACATACTTGATGAGCCAAGCATAGGGCTGCACAGCAGGGATACAGAACGGCTGATAGGTGTACTAAAATCGCTCAGGGATCTGGGTAATACTGTAATAGTAGTGGAGCATGATGAAATGATGATGCGTGAGGCAGACTACATCATTGATATGGGGCCGCTTGCCAGCCACCTGGGCGGTGAGGTCGTGGCTGTGGGAAATTACAGAGAGCTTATAAATAACAAGGCAAGCCTTACTGGCAAATACCTTGGTGGAACGCTGAAAATAGAACCACCGGCTATAAGAAGAAAACCCGGTGGAAAAATACGCATAGAAGGATGCCGGCAAAACAATCTTAAAAATGTTGATGTTGATTTTCCGCTGAACTTATTGTGTGTGGTAACCGGTGTGAGCGGTAGTGGAAAGACTACCCTCGTAAAGCAAACGCTCTACCCGGCGCTGCAAAAACATTATGGCGAAGGAGCAGATAGGCCTGGGCTTTTCAGGAACCTTACCGGCGACCTGAACAACATAAATCATGTAGAGCAGGTAGATCAAAACCCGATAGGCAAATCGTCCCGCAGCAACCCGGTTACTTATATAAAAGCTTATGACGAAATTCGTAAGCTTTATGCCAAACAGCCGTTGGCAAAGATGCGCGGGTTTGTGGAAAAGCATTTCTCGTTTAATACTGACGGCGGCCGCTGCGATACCTGCAAAGGCGAAGGGGAAGTGATTGTAGAAATGCAGTTTCTTGCTGATGTACACCTGCTGTGTGAAGTCTGTAAAGGCAAACGCTTTAAAGATGAAGTGCTGGAAGTTACTTACCGGACGAAGAGCATATATGATGTACTGGAAATGAGTGTTGACGAGGCTATAATATTCTTTGCAGATGAAAAGAAACTGGCAACTGCCATACAACCCCTCAGTGACGTAGGCCTGGGCTATATAAAGCTTGGCCAAAGCAGTGATACACTCAGTGGCGGAGAAGCGCAACGTGTGAAACTGGCATCTTTTCTGGGCAAAGGAAAGATGAAAGATAAAGTACTGTTCATATTCGATGAGCCTACTACGGGCCTGCATATGCACGACATCAAAAAGCTACTGGGTTCTTTTGACGCACTTATCGAGCAGGGCCATTCAATAATAGTGATCGAGCACAATACAGATGTAATAAAAAGCGCAGACTGGGTGATAGACCTGGGCCCGGAAGGCGGCGTAGGTGGAGGCTATCTGTTATATGAAGGAGCGCCGGATGGATTAAAGAAGGTGAAGGGAAGCTATACGGGGCAGTATTTGTAAGAGTAATTTGCTCAAAGCAAAAAAACAGCCACGTTACAGGTGGCTGTTTTTTTTGAAATTATTTATATTATTTATCTCGTAAGCAGGATTTTGAAAGTTGCCTTACTTCCGTCCTGATCTCTCAGGACTATAAAGTAATTCCCCTCAGGCAGATACGATAAATCAGTCTCCATGTGCGACTGGCCGAAAGCATCATCATGTTTAAGACCCTGCCCTACAATATTATATACGTCCACGTCCATGTGCTCCACTTGTTTGCCCCAATCTATATTGAGTATACCGGATGTGGGGTTGGGATAAATATTTACATCAGCTGGACTAAGATTATTTACACCAAGTAGTGAAATATAAATGACATTAGAAGGCAGTGACGGGCAGTTCCCGGTGTCTTTTACAGCATAATAATACCCAAGGTGGCCAGGATGGAAACTCGATGCAACAGCACCGGGGATCAGGACTCCATCATCATACCATATAAAGCTGCCACCACTATTGGTGTACAGTTGATCGCCTATAAGTGATACCAGCGGAGCTTCTGGTGTGCTGTCACGGATCATCAAATATGGCGCTGATGAAAGGGTGTCAAAGGTATAGCAACCATTGTCAGTAGCATTTACCCTGAAAGTTACGGTATCCCCGTTCGCAAAGAAAGTATCCAATACATTGGTACCAACGGATACAGGCAAACCATTCACATACCAGGTAAGGGATGGAGCAGTGCCAAAATTGAGAAAATGGCCGGTAAACTGAACCAGGGAATCTAAGCAGCCAGGATTAGATCCCTGGGTAAGCACAGTATATACGGAGGTGGCGAGATTAGGTATCACGGTCATAGTGATGATATTTGATACCGTGGTATGGTTAATCACGCAAGGGTCCGGTGCTGTAAGTTCGCAGTATATGAGGGTTCCGTTGTGCAGTGTATCTGTTATGTATACAGGCCCTATAGCGCTGGCTACTATACTGCTATCCACATACCAGGAGAGTGTGTAACCTGTTCCGGGCGAGGTAACCGTGGCGGTAAAAGTATCGAGTGTTCCGGCACATATTGGATTCCTGCTCACAGCCACAGAGATCGTCGCAGTAAGCGAATCATGTACTATGGGTATCCCTATTGAATAAACTGTATCATTAAAAGGCGCTGAGCATGGGGAATTAGATATAACCCGGACGGAAATGGTATCGCCTACAGCGAACATACCGGTAAGAGTAGCGCTGTCTTCGCCTAACATTGGAACGCTGTTTACGATCCACTGAAAAGCGGGCGTGGTACCACCATTTATTGGAAAAGCAGTAAAAGTAAGCGGGATGATGGTGCAATAGGGGTTACTGCCCGTGGTGAGAGCTACAACAACGCCCGGAGGAATGCTTGGGCTGCGGTGTATAATAATGCGGTTTGATGTGGCTGTTTGAACGCCAGCCGAATTTGTATAAGAAATATTGCAATACACGCTGTCGCCATCTACTAAAGCCGTAGTATAAAAGGAATCAATAGTAACACCGGTGAATACGCCATTTGTGTACCACGCATAAGAAGTAGTGCTAAACGTGTCTACACTCTGCATGGCAGTAAATGTAAGTTGCGAGCCGGGGCAGGTAGTATCTGTATAAGGTGGTATAGATATGGTTACAGCGTCCAGTGTCTGGGCATTCACTATGCTGTTAAGGCTTAGAGTCAACAAAAACAAAAGCGTAATTTTACGTATCATAATGTAAATATTTACCCCTTCCTACCGGGAAGGATAGCATTTAAACGATAACAAAATAAAGCCCCGCATTTCGCTTTCAAAAAAAGAAAAATAACTGCGCCACATGAGTAGACGTTATTTTGTTAACGTTCGTTAGTTTGTGTAAAAATAATCTATTCGTTTAATAATTCTAACAGATTTTTAAAAATATTATCTTGAAGAAAATATTTTTGTGAAACACAACATCGCCCACTGTTCCAACCGCAGATCATTTAATTAGCATATTAAAGCAACATAGCTCACGGTTTCAACTGTGGGTAGAAAAAAATACCTGCATAGCAATAACAGTTGCCCTCACTCGGAGTGGGATTTACCTCACCACCGTAAACTTACTATAATACTTGCTCACCCCGCTTTGGAGTACACAAACATACATCCCATCTGGCAACGCGGACACTGGTATTATCGCATGAGTAGCAGGAGCGAGGGATGATGCTGTGTATAGCTGCTGGCCCTCCATGTTTATGACGGTTATTTGCACAGTGGGGGCGGTAATGCCGCTCCATGTTATTGTGAGTAGATCATTGGTGGGATTGGGGAATAGGGCTACTTTTCCCTTCTCACTTGCGTTAACCGTCGGTGCCTGCAAATTAGCATAATATATGCCGCGCTTAAATAATTCGACGCCCCCTTTAGAATTGCCCAATATCATGTATAGGCTGCTATCTCCGGCCACATCACCGATAGTTATTCCCGTGGGGACACCATTGTAAACGCCTGTATCAACATAGGAGTATGGGACACTTAACAGTGGGTAAATAGCTGTAGTATCACCGCTGGCGATACCACCGTATTGCTTAATGCCTGTATCACTAAGCATAAGTAAATAATCAGTACCGGTAGTATCTATTTGACCAATAAAGGAAGCGTACCGTCCGGTTGCATCTCCCAGCATTGGGTTCATGAGTTTTAGTTGTACAACGTCGGGTGTTGTACCTACATTCTCATAATATTGAAGATAGCCATAAGGCCCGCCTCCTCCTATTACAAGGTCTTTTTTGCCGTCGTTATTCACATCATATACCATAGGATAAGCATCACCGCCTGTATTGATGGTATCACCGTCAACATCGGTCAGCATAAGTTCTGCCAGTTGCCATACCGGTTGCACGGCACTCCTTATGGCTATGTTTTTAAAGTAGGACAGTGTTCCATTGGCATGACCAATGATCAGGTCGTCCATACCATCATTATCTATATCGCCTACAGCGGGGGCTGCTCCCTGAAAATTAAAAGAATCAATACTTAGAAAATCGGTTGTTTGCAAAGTAAAGGAAGGATTGCCGGGTGTGCTGGTATTTTGATAATAGGAGATGCGGCTGCGCAATCCGGGGTAATAACCATCAGAGCCTATGAGCAGATCTGGCAAGCCATCTTTGTTATAATCGTAGAGTAGGGGATAAGCAGATGTGCCGAGATCAATAGTTTGATCTACCAAAAAAGAATCAGATTGAAATTGCCAGTTGGGAGCGCCGGGAGTACTTAGGTTTTTATAATACCAGATACAGTTATAGTTTTCGGCGCCCAAATTAGTTGATATGAGCAAGTCTTTTTTCCCATCCTGGTCTATATCCACATTAAAGGCCGCAGGCCATTGGGATAAATTTACCTGCATACCACCGGATTGCCACATAGTATCCTGCGAAATCGTAGAATCAGGGCCTGTTGGATTGTAAGGTATTCTTCCGTTCAGCATAAAGGTCATTGTATTATTCATTATATGCCCCCCGAGGTAATCATAATCACTATCCATATCATAATCAAAAAGGCAGATGGTATTACCTACAGCGCTGGGAATAGGATATCCGCATGGATAATCAAGGGACATTGTGCGGTAATCATGCTCAGTAAATTTGCCCCAGCAGGCATCAGCCATTTCTATTACTATACTATCGCATGGCAGCCCAAATTCTGTTCTCATGTTTTTGTAATAGGTTATATTACTGCCAAAAATGTTATACGATAAAAAATCCAGGTCGCCATCGTTGTCCACGTCCACTGCAGCAGGTATATCGTTGGGATTATTAAAAACATTGACCCAACCGGATACAGGGTCATTATAAAACAGGTCTTTATAAAAAGTAAAACAAAGTTGATTTGCAGCATTATAATACCCCTTATACACGGCGCAACCATGCTCGCCCTGCTGAAAAAGATCTGGTATGCCATCGCAATTATAATCCGCTAAAATAAGATAGTCATATACCGGTGGAAAATTTTGCTCATATTCAGGGGCATAAATATAATTTGGAGCTCCTGTCCTTCCGACATTGATAAAAGTTCTTATGCTGTTCCATGGCTCAAATACGATTAAGTCCTGCAAGCTGTCATTATTTAGGTTGCCCATTGTAAATTGGGAACCATTAAAGCCGCCGCACCAAGCTAAGGTCCGCTCTCGTCCGTATGCAAATACCTTAATGCTGGTGTCGCGCTGGTAAAGGGCAGTTTGGGCATGGGCATTTATATGAGACGTACAAAGAAAAAATAAGGTTGAGTAAGCGATAGATCTCATAACATAAAAGTATGATTATTTACCTCACCACCGTAAACTTACTGTAATACCTGCTTACGCGTTCTTCCTGATGTTCCGCGAAGTGGGCATCAGGAAGTGCCAATGAGACCCTGCTCGCGGCAGTATATTCAATTGCAGTTTAAGATACATAGTACATCTTCATCGCCCCCTTACCCTTTGCGTTTATCTCCCCTCTATACTCAAAGGTGAACTTGTCTTTCACCAACTCATACGTAGTCTGTGAAATATTTATCTTGCCAGGTTCGCTGTTTTGCTCCATACGTGCAGCTGTGTTTACGGTATCACCCCATATATCGTAAGCGAATTTTTTTACGCCTACAATTCCTGCAACTACGCTTCCGCTATGTACGCCGATACGTATTTCAAAGGTCTTGTTTCCCATTCTTGCAGTCCGTTCACTAATAAAATTGTTTATTTCAATGGCTGCCTACAATATATGCGTTGCATGGTTTTCATCTGTAGCAGGCAGTCCGGCCACGGCAAGGTAAGCATCACCTATGGTTTTAATTTTCTCGACTTTGTACTTTGTTATTATTTCATCAAACGTTTTAAAGCAGTTGTGCAGTTCACTGATAAGTTCCTGCGGATTCATTTGCTCGCCGGCCTGGGTGAAATTTACAAAATCAGTGAACAATACAGTTACATTATCAAATTGCCTTGCCCCTGCATGCCCGGTATTTTTAAGCTCTTCGGCCACTTCCGATGGCAGAATATTCAGCAAAAGGTCATCGCTTCTTTTCTTTTTCACGGTAAGCACGTCATTCGTTTTTTTCTGTAAACGGTTGCTCCGGGAAACGATAACAATAACCAGGAGCAGCAACAGTATACCTGCAATGTAAAATACACGCTCATTTTTCTTTTTCTGTACAGCCAGCTTATCTATCTCTATCTGTTTATCTTTAATATCCAGCGCGCGCTGCGTCTCCAGGTTAGTTATCTTTATATTATTGGCAGTTGAAAAAATCGAATCTTTTAATTTTGTGTATAACAGGTGGTCTTCATAGGCGTTTTTATAATCCTGGAGTAGTGCATCAGTTTTTGATAGATTATGAATGTCTGTAAGCCAGTGGTCGAGGCTTTTTATTTCCGCATCAATAGCGGTTGCGCTGTCGAGGTACAGTTTCGCTCTGCGCAGGTCGCTTTTGCTCAATGCATTATTTTCGGCGATTGCCTGCAAAGTATCGCTTGCACGGCTCATGTATAAATTGCCAATGCCTCCGTACTTATAGCCATTCCTATTTTACTGCCTAATTCTATGTTTAATCTTAATGCCTCAAAGAAGTATTTTAAAGCCTCATCATACTTATGCAAATAGCTGTATACATTAGCTATGTTCACCGTTTCTGTAGCTACTCTTTTTTTCAGTCCTGCTTTTTTACTAAATTCTAGTGCTTTAAAGTATACAACCAGCGATTTCTGATACTCGCCCATATCATCATATATATTACCCTGGGATCCAAGGCAGGCTGCCATACCTGGCGCGTCTCCTAGTTCCTCATATATTTTCATCGCCTTATGCTGGTAGTCCAGTGCTTCCTGGTATTTACTCTCATCCCAGAAAACTATACCGATATTCCCCAAATTAATCGCTATCCGCGTTTTATCGCCTGTTTTTTCAGCCAGCTTCAATGATTTCATATCATATTCCAGCGCTTTTGCAAAGTCGCTTAGCCGTTCATATATCAACCCCATATTTCCGAGCGCAGCCGACATGCCCTTTTCATCTTTAATAGCTTCAAATATTTTTAGCCCGTCATTGAAATGTTCAAGCTCAGATGGATACGCCGCTTTCGTATAGTAATTACTGCCAAAGCGCACATGTGACCAGCCAATGCCAGCGTCCCAGTTTAGCTTCTTCGCAAGCTCGATGCTCTTTTGTGCATATTTTAAACCCTCGTCGGGATTAATGAGATAATAACCAAATGACAACTCATAAAGTAGCTTAACCTTATCGGTATCTTCCCTGTCCCGGTATGGGCCGGCAAGCTCTTTAATAAGCGAATCAACATGGGCCTGACCCTGTAGCCTGGCAGCGATTTGTAATGAGCTAAGCATTATAAACAGTATCAGTATGCACTTTATATACAGTTTCATGATGGTAAGGTATAAATAGTTTCCTGTATTTAATAAGTGGCTGGCAAAAGTGAATATGAGGAGCCGTGACAATAAAACCCTGTTCTTCCTGATGTTCCGCGAAGTGGGCATCAGGAAGTGCCAATGAGACCCCTTCTCCGAAGGTATTCAAAGAACTGTAGCCTAATGACTGTTGACAAAGCTACTTTATCGTTATCCATATCCCTGTTTCCCCAGCCGGTTCAAATAAATCATCAACCGGCAGCAATCAAGTACCAAGAAAAGTTAATTATTTTATAAATAAAATAATATTGATTAGATTTACCTAATTTTAGTTTATCCTTGTAGCTTCTTAGTACTCCCCAAAAAAATGAACAAAATGCTCCATATATCTAATCTCCTAATGAACTTTTCCGCATCGGGGAAGCACCGAAAAAAAGTTTCACTCTGTAAAAATATACGGAAATGTCATGGTGGTTAGCCAACTGACATGAGACATGTTCCACGATCATTTAGACATGTTTTTAGGCAAAATAGACAACCACAAAGACATGCAGAGGGCATGCATAAGAGATCACAAATAATGACTCTGTCTCTCGATAGTTATAGGCTCCTTTCAGGTCATCAGCACGTAAATTCAACGAAATCAAATAATAATACCATTAAAATGAACGTAATAATAAAGCAACCCCATTTTTATTTTTTCACTGGCAAGGCTAGAAGACATGTTTTGGCATGTGGCGGCAACTTACTCGCTCATCCCATTATAAGGTTAAGTTTGGTTAAGTACGTTAAGTTTTGAGCGATAGGTTTATATACAAAATATATAAATGGCTACCCATCAAATATTTAGATAGCCTCTTTTAAAGGTTAAATATTAGCAATATGGCGTAAGGAATCACAAAAATTTAAGTTTATACTCCGCAAGGGATAAAAAAGTGATTTGTTGACACATTAAAAAAGTGGCAATTTTGTAAGTGCGAAATCACAAAATATGTCCACTTTTTCTATCAACATCA
>Ga0182030_10011614_pt1 | contig 17743 bp, 16 predicted proteins | sample 812S3MmetaG_FD_121299 | JGI IMG/M metagenome (GOLD analysis project Ga0182030, IMG submission 121299) | Permafrost microbial communities from Stordalen Mire, Sweden - 812S3M metaG (Illumina Assembly) | ecosystem: Environmental > Terrestrial > Soil > Wetlands > Permafrost | place: Sweden...
CAGAGTGATCAATCGTCGCGTTGCGCTTCGACCGCTGACTCCTGGGCCCATCCGAACAAGAACGAGCAGCAAAAAAAGAGAAAGCGAACACAGCTCGACTTGACGGGTCACTTCATATCAGATTCGGTCGCGATGAAGCCGATGGACATTGCGGGGGCCATCGCGCTGCTCGAGGGCGCGACGTCGCAGCGCGTCCTCGTCGCCGTCGAGGGGCTGGAGCTCGAGGGGCAGAACGTCTTCGGCGAGCGGGTCGCGGTCGAGCGCGGAACCGACGTGCCGGCGCTGGTGAGGCGCTGCGCGGAGGCGGCCGGCAGCGGCGAGCGGGTGGCGCTGGTGGCGCGGGCGGTGGACCTCGCGGCGGCGCGCGGGGAGCTGGCGCGGCTCGCGGCGCGCGGCCGTGGCGTGGTGGTTCATGCCATCGCCGAGCCAGGGGGAGATGGAGTCCCGGCGTGCGAGTCGGGGCTCGCGCCCGCGCTGACACTGGGGGACCTGCCGTGGGGAATGCTCATCAGCGCCGGACTGGGCGACGCGATCGATCTCGGGCTCGTCGCGCGCCGCGCCGCGGAGGACAGCGGTTGCCCCTTCTTCGTGGTCCACGAGCGTCGCCGGGCGCACGCCGTCGAGCCCGTCGCAGCGCCCTCGCTCGAGCTGGTGGAAGCGTTCCTCGGAGGCTCGCGCCCCTCTGCGCAGCCTCCGGTGGCGACGAGCGACCGCGCTTTTGCCGAGCGTGCGCCCTTCGCCCTGGCGAGCGCGATGCGCGAGCTCGACTCGCTCACCGCCCGGCACCACGACGTCGTCCAGCGGATGCCGAGCACCGACGCGGCGCTCGCCATGGTGGGCCTCGGCGCCCCGGGTGCCGCGCTCCTCGCGGGCGTGGATCGGCAGCGCGCCGCGGGGCACGACGTCGTCGCGGTGCGCGTCGTCGCGTGGCGGCCCTTCCCGGGCGCGCGCCTCGTGAAGGCCCTGCATCGCGCGCTCGCCATCACCGTTCTGGAGGGTGTCGACCGACCCCTCGCGGCGAACGGTCCGCTCGCCGTGCAGCTCAAAGCGGCCTTCGCCGACGCTCTCACCTGGGCTCCGGACTACCCGGGCATCGGCCGTATCCCGCGCATCGTCTCGGGCGTCGTCGCTGCGCGGCGCGAGCTCGAAGCCGCCGATCTCGACGCGATCGTGCACAACTTGCTGGCCGACGAACGCGGAAAGCGCACCTTCCTGGTCGGAATGGAGCCAGCCACGCTGCTCTGAGCTAGACTGCACGCGCGCCCGATGCTCCCGCGCTCCTCGACCGCCGTCGTCCTCGTCGTCGCCGCCCTCACGGGCGTCGTCCTCGCGCGCGGTGCCGTGGGCGCCCCCGTACAACCCCCGGCGGCGAGCACGGCGCCGCAGACGGTCGCCGCGGCGCCCGGTCCCGCGGCGACGGCGTCCGCGCGCGACGAGGTGGAACCCGACGAGCCCCACGTCGCACCGGGCGACAACCCGTACGAAGAGGCCTCGCCCAACCGCTCGAACCTCGTGCGCCAGCCCGTCGTCGCGCGCGACGGCATGCTCCGTCTGGCCGGCGGCCGCTTCGTCATGGGCTCGTCCAGCCAGCGCGCCCCCGCGAACGAGCGCCCCGCGCGCACCACCAGCGTGCCTGCCTTCTGGATCGACCGCACCGAGGTCACGGTTGCCGCCTACCGGACCTGCGTCGACGGCGGTGCGTGCTCCCGCCCCGCCCGCGCCAGCGCGACGTGTACGTTCGACGCGGGCGATCCCGATCTCCCGGTTTCCTGCGTCCACTGGCGAGACGCGGACGCGTACTGCCGGTTCGCGGGCAAGCGACTGCCGAGCGAGCGCGAGTGGGAGTACGCGGCGCGCGGCACCTTCCCGGCGTCGTTCCCCTGGGGTGGAGGCGCTTCGTGCGCCAACGCGGTCACCCTCGTCAACGACCAGTCGGGAAAGAGCTGCGCCGCGCGTCCCGCCCGCGCGGGCGCCCACCCGTCGGGGGCCAGCGTCTTCGGCGTGCAGGACATGAGCGGCAACGTCGAGGAGTGGACCGGCGACTGGTACGTCGAGTCCCTGGGTCCCGGTCCTGCCCCGCGGGCGGGGGCGGCGCGCGTGCTTCGCGGCGGCGGCTGGCTGTCGGCGCCATCCCAGAGTCGGACGACGTCGCGCGACTGGGGCTCGGCGCTGGAGGCGGGGCCCAACGTGGGCTTCCGCTGCGCCAAGGACGCCGACTGACGCCCGGAACGCAGGCCCGCGTTTCCACTGCTGCTGTCTAGTTCCAGCGTGTCCGTTCGCCGCGCATTTTCTTTTGCGCAACCGGTTGCGCACAGGCACACATCGGAGCCAAATCACGCCGGTCTCCGATGCAGCAGTCCAACCGCGTCCGCACCTACCTCGATCCCGACGCCGTCGGCCCCCTGCCGCGCAGCTCGCTGGCGGACGACTCGGACGCGCTCGCGGCCGCCCGGACCATCCTGCGGGTGCCGACGGGCTCCTCCACTGTGGAGCTCTCGGCCGACGACATGATCGAGGTGCTCGATCCGAACCGGCCCGTCCGGTCGCTGGCCCCCGTGGGCTACGACACGGCGATCGTGCTGCCGCGCCGCCGGCTCGGCTGGGTCGTGGTCGCGGCGGTGGGGGGTGCGGCCGCCGTTCTCTTGCTCGCTGCCGTCCAGAGCTCGGCGCCCGCTCCGCTGCGCGCCGCCGTCACGATGCCCGCGGCGAAGGCCGTCGAGCCGCCGTCGCCGACTCTCGCCGCCACGACGCCGACGCCCGCGTCGACCGTGGGGACGCTGCGTCTCGACACGAGCGTCGAAGCTCAGCGTGTCTTCGTGGACGGCGTGGCCCTCAGCGCCTCCGCCGCGCTCCTGCGCTGCGGGCCGCACGACGTGGCCATGGGCTCGATCGGGCGTACGCGCACCATCGACGTCCCCTGTGGCGGCGAAGTCACCGTCTTTCGCTGATCCACAGCGCCTTGTGGGCGATGACGTACGCGACGTAGTCGTAGGCCGTCCGTGCCGCGAAGTGCACGACGAACTCGCCGACCGGCTCGTGAACCCGGACGTGGTCGCCGACGTGGACCATGTACTGGAGCTTCTCCGTCCCGAAGGCCATGGGGCCGTTCGGTCGCTGCGACAGCGTCGTCCGCACTCGCGACTTGCCGATCGCGTGCGTCTGGCCGGCGGGGCCGAACCGCGCGTGGAGGAGCGGGTGCCCGGCCTCGTCGGAGATGGTGAGCATCTGCGCGCGCTGTCCAGCCGGCGCGGGCTCGTCGGTCAGCGTGATCTTCACGTACGCGCCCCGGAGGGGACGCAGGTCGACGCGCGACGGCACGACGTACGCGAGGGTCACGTCGCCGTCGAGGCCGACGTGGTGATCGCCGACTTCGTCCACGCGCCCCTGGGCGAGGGTCAGCCAGCCGCGACGTCCCGCCTCGAGCCCGCGTACGGCGGTGAGGCCTTCGACACTGAACAGAAGCGGCGGTACCGCTTCTGGACGACTTTCGGGAGTCCGTGTCGTGTGATCCACACGACCCACGCATCTCCAACGCTGGCTATCGAGCACCATCGGCGCCTCGCTCCCCCTCGAACGGAAGCGACCGCCATGCCACGGCCCGGCCGTCGGCGCCGGACGAGACTTCGCGGGCTTGCACCACGCGAAACCAAGGTGACGTGCGGTCGGCCGCCCTCGCGGGTGGATCGAGCGTGCGCCGGCGCGGTCGGGGCAGGGCGTGTGCCACGCGGTTGACGTCGAAGCGCCCAGCGACTATCCCACCCCGGCCTCGTCCGGCATTTCCGGGCGCGTTTGTCATCGGAGCTGCCCGTGTCCTCCCCCCTCCTGTCCAACGACCTCCTTCTCGCACAGAACGTCCAGCCCAAGGCGGGTACGCCCGGCGTGGCTCAGGACCCCGGCACGCCCGCTCCGGGCGGTGCGCCGCCGTCGGGGGGATCGCCGCTCGCGGGCTTCATGCCCATCCTGATGATGCTGGTCATCTTCGTCCCCTTCTTCCTCTTGATGTCGCGCCGTCAGAAGAAGGAGCGCTCGGCGCGCGAGTCGCTGAAAAAGGGCGATCGCGTGATGACCAACGCCGGTCTCGTGGGCGAGCTGGTCGACATGGACGACGCTCTCGCGAAGGTGAAGATCGCCCCGGGGGTGACCGTGCAGATCGTCGCCAACACGGTGACGCCGTTCGTGTCTCCCGCGGACAAGCAAGCGGCGAAGGAATTGAAAGAAGCCAAGGCTGTTTCCGAGAAGAAGTAAGTTCGCGCCCACGCTCGCCCACGCCTGAGCCGCAGCCAGAACGACAGCGACATGCCCAACAAGAACGTCCTCGCCATCCTGAGTGGCGTCGTGGCCCTCGGCCTCGCCGCGCTCGCCGTGGCCATGCACGGGGAGGCCCTCCCCATCCTCGGCTCGACCGTCGCCGCGGTGGGCCTCTTCTCGTGGGGGGTCACCAACCCGGCCCGCCGCACCGCGCTCGTGCTCATGGCGATGGCCGCCGGGTCCGGCGCGCTCTTCTTCCACTTCGACAGCTTCTGGGGGCTGTTCACCTGCGGCTTCGTCCTCGTGTGGTCGGGCTTCGGCCTGCTCCCGGTCATGGACGGCCTGTGGCGGCTCAAGGCCGGCTTCGTTTTCGCTGTGTTCCTCGGCGCGGGCATCGTCCTGTGGCCGACCGCGCACAACATCAGCGGCGGCAAGATCCAGGTCCCCCGCTACCTGGCCGACCGCATCGTCAGCGGGTCCCCGCCGGAACCGATCGCCATCGCCCCGGGGCTCGATCTCCGCGGCGGAATGCGCCTCGTCTACACGGTGGAGGTCGACGAGGCGATCCGCGACAAGCGTGATCACTACGCCGATGACATGCGCCAGGAGCTGGCGACGTCGTTCGGGTTCCACTCCGGCGAGGGTCGCGTCACCCGCGAAGAGCTGACGAAGCTCGACGACAAGCTGCACGTCGCGCAGCCGGAGACGGCGCTCATCCGCATCAAGTTCAAGGACAAGGCCGACAAGTCGAAGCTCGACGATCGCTTCAACAAGGCCTTCCTGACCGAGCTGGCCGAGACGCCGGGTCCGGGCGACGACGAGATAAGCTTCAAGATCCGGTCGGAGGTCGAGTCCCAGATCCGCGAGCGCGCGGTGGCCCAGGCGAAGGACACCGTGTCCCGCCGGGTCGACGAGCTCGGCCTCCGCGAGGCGGCGGTGACGACGCGCGACGAGGACATCATCGTCGAGGTCCCCGGCAGCGACGAATCCAGCTTCGCCAGCATCAAGGAGATCATCCGCAAGACGGCCCGTCTCGAGTTCAAGATGGTGGACGACGCGGGGAGCGACAAGGTCTTCGGCACGCTCAAGGAGGACACGTTCCCGCCCGACGAGGGACTCGCGGCCTACCAGGAGATGGCGCCGGACGGACTCGACGGGACGCACAAGAAGCAGATCAAGGCGTCGTACGCGCGCATCTCCTGCCAGCCGCCAAAGTACCCGAACGAGTCGATGGCCGACTGCCTGGGCCGCCTGAGAACGTGGACGACGTCGCTCACCGTGCCCGACGACCACGTCATCGGCTTCATGCCCGTGACCGAGCCCGTGCCCGATACCGAGCCGCTGCAGTTCAAGCAGGTGGGCTGGCGGACGCTGTACCTGTTCGGGCGCGCCGAGGTGACGGGCGACTCCATCACCGACGCCAGCATCGGTCAGGATCAGCAGAACTTCGGCCAGTACTACGTGAGCCTGACGTTCAGCCCTGCCGGGGCCGATCGCTTCGAGGAGATCACGGGCGCCAACATCAACCGGCGCTTCGCCATCATCCTCGACGACCTCGTCGACTCCGCGCCGGTCATCCGCTCCAAGATTGGAGGTGGTCGAGCGCAGATCACCATGGGCGCCGGTGATCCGGAGAAGCAGCTGCACGACGCCCACCAGCTCGACCTCGTCCTCCGCTCGGGCGCGCTTCCCGCCCCCATCACGCCGAGCAGCGAGTCGATCATCGGGCCGTCGCTCGGGCGCGACGCCATCCGCGAGGCGGTGAAGGGCGGGTCCTTCGGCGTCGCCGCGGTCCTCCTCTTCATGATCTTCTACTACCGGAAGTCGGGCTTCGTGGCCGACGTGGCCGTGCTCATGAACCTGATGCTGCAGATGGCGGTGCTCGCCAGCTTCAGCGCCACGATGACGCTGCCGGGCGTCGCCGGGCTCGCGCTCACGATCGGCATGAGCATCGACGTCAACGTCCTCGTCAACGAGCGGATCCGCGAGGAGCTACGCGGCGGCAAGACCGTACGCGCCGCCGTCGAAGCCGGGTATTCGCGCGCGTGGCCGTCCATCGTCGACGGACACGCGACCGTGTTCATCTCGGGCCTCATCCTGATGCAGTACGGCAGCGGTCCGGTGAAGGGCTTCGCCGTGACGCTCGTCATCGGCATCATCTGCAGCCTGTTCACGGGCTTCTTCTGCACGCGCCTGGTGTTCGACTGGTGGGTGCGCTCGAGCGCGAAGGTCAAACGCCTCAGCGTCGGCGCGGAGTTTTAGCCATGGAGTTCTTCAAGCCGGGACGCGTCTTCGACTTCATGGGGCAGCGGATGTTCTGGATCCCGCTGAGCTTCATCCTCGTCATCGCGTCGACCATCCTCTGTTTCTTCCCCGGCCCCAACTACGGAACCGACTTCCGCGGCGGGACCGAGGTCGAGATCGCCTTCAAGCAGAACATCGACGCCGCGGGCGTGCGAAAGGCGGTCGTGGACGCGGGCTTCTCGACGCCGGACGTCGTGCAGGTGTTCGACCCGAGCAACGCGTACCACTTCCTCATCCGAGTGCAGGACGTGAGCGCCATCACGGACACGGAGAAGAACGCCCTGAAGCAGGCCCTCTGCTTCACGGAGGACGCCAAGGGACCGGTCGGAGATGCGGACAAGTGCCCGCCCACCGCCCGCGCGACCGAGGTGAAGTTCAGCGCGGGCGGCGACAAGGTGAGCACGCGCTACGACAGCGACCCTGATCTCGAGGTCATCAAGAGGCAGATCACGAGCGTCCCCGGGGTGTCGCTGCGCGTCAGCTCGAGCAACCCGCAGATCCTCAACCCGCGGGATCATCGCGTCGAGATCCAGCTGCTCGGCAAGGGCGACCAGATGGTCGAGCGCCTTCAGGCCAAGCTCGGCGCGGGCATGGTGCCGGACCGCGCGCTGCACGTGGAGTGGGTCGGGCCCAAGGCCGGCAAGCAGCTGCGCGACAGCGCGCGGAACGCGGTGGCCATCGCCATCGTGTTCATCATGCTCTACCTCGCCTTCCGCTTCGATCTCCGCTTCGCGCCCGGCGTCGTCATCGCGTGCGTCCACGACGCGATGGTGGTCATCGGCGTCTTCATCGCTCTCAACAAAGAGATCACGCTGTCGACGATCGCAGCCGTACTGACCGTCGTCGGGTACTCGATGAACGACACCGTCGTCGTCTACGACCGGATCCGCGAGAACCTCGGCAAGCACCGGGGCAAGTCCTTCGCGCAGATCATCAACCTCAGTGTGAGCGAGACGCTGTCGCGCACCATCCTCACCTCGGGCGCGACGATGCTCAGCGTGCTCGCGTTCTTCGTATACGGCACGGGCGTCATAAAGGACTTCATGCTGGCCCTCGTCGTCGGCATCGTGGCCGGGACCTACTCGAGCATCTACGTGGCCGCGCCGCTCACCGAGTGGATCGACAAGCGGATAAGCCGGCGTGCCGACATGAAGAAGCGACTCAACGCGCCCGCGCGAGCGACCTGAAGACCGCGGCCGGGGGGCCGACCATGAGGCTCGGGTCGCTCCTGCTGGTCCTCCTGGCGGGATGCGGCGGATCGGGCGCGGCACCCGGCGTGGACGCGTCGCTCGAGGGGTCCGTCGAGGCGTCGCTCGATGGCTTCGCGGAAGCCTCGGCGGAGTCGGCGCCGGACGCCCCGACGGACGCCGCCGGGGACGGTGCAGGCGAGGCCGGCGTCGACTGCGGGGTCGACGTCCCGGGCGCGCTGATGGACGAGATGGCGGCGATCGCGACGGCGATGCAGGCAGGCGCCGCGGTGGGGTCGAACGCGCTCGTCGTGCCGACGACGGCGGCGCGGGACACGTTTGCGCAGACCGTCGTCGCGGTGCTCGGCGGCGACGAAGGGGCAGCCTGCGCGCTGCCGCCGTCGTACCGGCTGATGCGGATGGTCGACCCGACGGCCGGCCCGCTGCGCGTCGTGGCGGAGGTCACCGCGTCGGGGCATCCGTCGCCGACCCTCTTCTACGGCACGTACGCCGCGCCCCGCGTCGTTCCCTCGCCGTCGCGCGCGCTCGTCGTCGAGGCGCCGCATCCTCTCTTCGATCTCGATACGGAGTTCCAGGCGACCGCGGTGTTCGTCCGGAGTGCGTCGCGCGGCCTCCTCGTGGCCGGCGCGCACCGATGCACGGACGTCGACGCGAGCGCATGTTCCGGGACGACCAACGCCTGCGACATCGTCGTCCAGCCGTACCGGGTCTCGGACGCCGCCCACGAGGACGCCCTTCCGTTCCACGCCGTGCACGCGCTCCTCTCCGACGGCGACGCGACGCTCCTCTTCCTGCAGCTGCACGGTAACGGCGAGCCGTGCCCCACTGCGCTCGTCAGCGACTGCTCGGGCGACTGGAGCGACGCCGGCGTGGCGGCGACGCTCGCGAGCGCGCTCACGGCCCGAGGGATTGCCATCGGACAGTGCGGCTCCGGGTACCCGACGGCGACCTGCGATCTGTGCGGCACCGACAACGTGCAGGCGCGGTACACCGCCGGCTCGACCGAGGCGTGCACGGCGCTCGGGACGCACTACGGGCGCTTTGTCCACGTCGAGCAGCAGCTCTCGCTGCGGCAAGCACCGGACGCGGGCGTGGGCGGCTACGAGCCGATGGTCGACGCAGTGCTGGCGGCGTTCCCCGCGCAATAACGGGACCCCTGCGGTTGACGCCGCGCTCGCCCCACGTTCAAAGGTGACCATCTCGATGCTCCAGCTCCCGCCGCCGGCCGGCGATGCCGCCCTCGCCCTCGCGCGGGAGCTATCGCTGACGCGCACGGCGGCCGCCGTCCTCGTGGCGCGCGGCCTGCGCGACGCCGAGCCGACGACGCGATTCCTCGAGCCGCGCCTCGCGCATCTCACGCCGCCCGATGCGATGGCGGACCGGGGCGAGGCCGTCGCGCGCCTGGCGCGAGCCGTGCGCGCGAAGGAGCGCATCTGCGTCTTCGGCGACTACGACGCCGACGGGGTGACGTCCGCGGCGCTGCTGACCGACGTCCTCCGCGCGCTCGGCGGCGAGGTGGTGCCGCTCCTGGCCGACCGGTTCGGCGGCGGGTACGGCCTCTCCGGTCCCGCGCTCGCTCGCGTCCTCGACACGCGGGCAACGCTGCTCGTCACGTGCGACTGCGGCTCCAGCGATCACGAGCGCCTCGAGAGCGTGCGGCAAGCGGGGATGGAGGCGGTCGTCATCGATCACCACCGGGTTCCCGAAGCGCCGCTGCCCGCGCTCGCCTTCCTCAACCCGCACCGGCCCGACTGCGGCTTCCTCTACAAGGGGCTCGCGTCGGTGGGGCTCGCGCTCTCCATCGCCGCCGGCGTGCGCGCCGAGCTCGGCGCGGACCTCGACCTGCGCCGCTGGCTGGACTTCGTCGCCATCGGCACCATCGGCGACGTGGCGCCTCTCGACGGCGACAACCGTCCTCTCGTCCGCGCGGGCCTGGCGCTTCTCGCACGCGGCGGCCGGCCCGGTACCCGCGCCCTGGCCGAGATCGCGGGCTGCGGCACGGCCACGCCGACCGGGGAGGACGTGTCCTTCCGGCTCGCGCCGCGCATCAACGCCCCCGGCAGGATGGACAAGCCCGACCTCGCGCTCGCGCTCCTGCTCGCGACGACCGACGAGGAGGCGCGCCGGCTCGCCGCGGAGGTGGAGGCGCATTGCACGCGGCGCAAGGAGGTGGAGCGCGGTGTCGTGGCCGAGGCGCTCGCCATGCTGGAGGATCCCGGGCTTGCGGCGCTCCCGTGCATCGTCCTCGCGAAGCAGGGGTGGCACCCCGGCGTGATCGGAATCGTGGCGGGCCGACTGGCCTCGCGCTTCGGCAAGCCGACGGTCATCATCGCGCTGGACGGCGCGTCGGGGCGTGGCTCGGCGCGTACGCCGGCCGGATTCTCTGTGTACGACGCGCTCGCTAGCTCGCGGGAGACGCTCGTCGGTTTCGGTGGGCACCACGCCGCCGCCGGCGTCGAGGTCGCCTCCGACCGCGTCGACGCCTTTCGCGATCGCTTCGCCGAAGCGGTCGCCTCCATCGGCGTCCCCGCGCCGAGGCGCGCCTTCGACGGCGAAGCGCGCCTCGAGGCGGGTGACCACCCGGCGCGCGTGACGCACGATCTCGCCCGGTTCGAGCCGTGCGGGCAAGCCAATCCCGCCCCGCGCGTCGCCATCGAAGACGCCCGCGTGCTCCGTGCGCGCGAGGTTCGCGGCGGCCACCTGCGCCTCTGGGTCGATGTAGGCGGGCAGTCGCTCTCGTGCTTCGGGGCCGAGATGGGCCCTCTCGCCGCGACCATAGGCGCGCGCGCGCGCGTCGTGGGCGCGCTCCGTCCCGACACGTGGACCGGCGGAGGCGCCGTCGAAATGCGCCTCGTCGCCGCCGAACCCGCCTGACGCTATGCTCTCCAGCGTGGGCGAGCCCTTCAAGCCAGCCTCCGTGCGGGAGCCAGGCTCAGACAATCCGCTCGTCAGCTCGCGGGGTACGTTCATTCGCTTCCGCGACGTCAAGAAGGCCTTCGGTGCAAAGAGGATCTACTCGGGCCTGACCCTGGACCTCCGGCGCGGCGAGACGATCACCGTCATGGGCGCGTCGGGCTCGGGCAAGAGCGTCTTGCTCAAGATGCTCATCGGCCTCATCAAGCCGGACGCGGGGGAGATCCTCTTCGACGGGCAAGACGTCGCCGTGATGAACGACGACCAGCTCACCGACGTCCGCCGCCGCATCGCGTACCTCTTCCAGGGCGCCGCCCTCTTCGACTCCCTATCCGTCGGCGAGAACGTTGCCTACGGCCTGCGCGAGCAGTTCTGGGACAAGATGAAGAACGAAGAGATCCTCGCGCGCGTCGAGCAGTCGTTGGGCCTCGTGGGGCTCCCGGGCATCGAGTCCATGCGCCCCAGCGACCTCTCCGGCGGCATGAAGAAGCGCGTCGGCCTCGCGCGCACGCTCGCGCTCCAGCCCGAGGTGATCCTCTACGACGAGCCGACGACCGGCCTCGACCCCATCAACACCGCCCGCATCAACCACCTCATCATCGCCATCCAGCGCACGCTCAAGCTGACCAGCGTCGTCGTCACCCACGACATGGGGACGGCGTTCGCCGTGTCCGACCGCCTGGCCATGATCGGCAAGGGGCGCATCCTGCTCGTCGGTACCAAGGACGACTTCCGCAACACCACCAACCCGCTGGTGCGCGACTTCATCGAGGGCCGCGCCCCCGAGACCGAAGACGTCGGCTCGCTGCTCTCTTCTTCTTGAGGATCCATGTCCAAACAGTTCAAGGTTGGCCTCTTCGTCATCGCGGGTCTGGTGCTCATGGGGGTGAGCGTCTTTCTCATCGGAAAGACGCGCCAGCTCTGGGAGCCCAAGCTCTCCTACCGCACCGCCTTCAACGACGTCGCCGGTCTGAAGCCCGGGGCGCCGGTACGGATGGGCGGTCTCGACGTGGGGCAGGTGAACGGCCTGAACCACGGGAACGACCCGAAGGACGGGCGCATCTTCGTCAGTCTGTCCATCGACAAGAAAGAGGCGCTCCGCATCCGGACGGACACCATCGCGCATGTCGGCAACAAGGGACTGCTGGGTGACAAGATGATCGAGCTCGGCCTCGGCTCGCCCGACGCGCAGGCCCTCGACCCCAACTTGCTCATCCCGTCGGAGGAGCCGGCGGACATGTTCGCCGCAGCCAATCGCGTCGCCGCCGCCGCGCAAGAGGCCATCGAGAAGCTCGAGCCGCTGGCGCAGTCGCTGGGGGACCCCAAGCTCGCCGCGGACATCAAGGGCTCGGCGGCCGACGTTCATTCGCTGCTCGACTCGATGGTGCACGGCGACGGGACCATTCATCGCCTCTTTTACGACCACCGCGAGGCCGACCAGCTCGACCAGCTCCTCGCCAACACCAACCACACCACCGAGCGCCTGAACGGGACCCTCGCCGACGTGCAGGACATCACCGCCCACCTGCGCCAGGGGCCCGGGATCGCCCACGCGCTCGTCTACGACGGCGAGATCTCCAAGGACACGGCGGGCATGATGAGCGAGCTGCACCAGGATCTGAAGGCTGTCCGCGAGGGCAACGGCATCGCCCACGCCATCCTCTACGGCGACGATTCGTCGCAGCACGTGATGGCCAACCTCAACGCGATGAGCGACGATCTGCGCGCCATCGTGCTGGGCGTCCGCCAGGGCAAGGGGACCATCGGGGGCCTGCTGGTGGACCCGACGGTGTACGAGGACCTGAAGAGCGCCATCGGGAACGTCGAGCGCAACGAGGTCCTGCGTGCACTCGTCCGCTACTCCATCAAGGCCGACGAGCAGCGCAAGCCGTGAGGCCCGGGCCGCGGTGCGGGGGCCCTACCAGGAGAGGAACGACACCGTCTTCTCGTGACCGCCGGCCGGGTTCGGGTTCGGCCACCAGCGCTCGCTCGAGCCTTGCCGCATGAGCGTGAGACGCAGCAGATCGATCTCCAGCGCCGCGAATGCTCCCTGAGCCGACACGCCGCCGTCCAGGGTCCACACCTCCGCGCCGACGGCGAGCTGGAGGCCCCACGGCGAGCCGAACGTGAGCACCCCCTGGAGCGGCGAGTCGCCGTACGAGCCCGAGCCCCAGGTGCGCCAGACCACGCCCGCGTCGAGCGCGAGGCCCCAGTTGCCGCGCGCGAAGCCGCCGGTGGCCGCCCGCACGGCAGCGCCGAGGTCGGTCCCCAGGCCGAACATCGTCGTCCCCCGGTAGAGGACGCCGAGGACGAACGGCGCCCTGGGCGAGCTGCCGACGCCCACCGACCACGTCAGTGTCCCCGCCACGTCGCGCGTCGTGGCCCCCTGCGCGAGCTGTGCGGCCGCTCCCCCGCCCACCGCCAGCCACGAGCTCACGTCGGCGCGCGCGTCGCCCGCCGAGAAGGCGAGCGCAGCCGCGAGGGGCAACGCGAGGGACAGGGGGCTCCGCAGCACGGGCAGCATGGCTACCACGGACCGGACGAGCACGGGAACAGCGAACGGGAATGTGGAACCGCTAGGTCGTTCGCGTCTTTACCCGGTCGATGACGAGGCCGGCGACGCGGTCGCAGAAGAGGAGCGCATTGTGGCCTCGCCGCGGCAAGACGACGACCTCGCCGAAGCCGAGGCTCGCGGTCTCCACGCCCACGACCACCGTGTCTTCTTCGCCGACGATCGACGTGTGCGGTACGCCCGTGACGTGCGCCCGCTCGCGCAGCCGGCGGAGCAGCGCGCTCTGCTCGTGGAGGTCGGCTCCGACGAAGAGCGGCGGCACGTCGATCCCGCCGAACGGGCTCGCCAGCGAGATGGTCTGGGCGACGCGCTCGTGGCCGCCCAGCTCCTGCACGTACCAGCGCGCCACGATGCCGCCGAGCGAGTGCCCGACCACCGTGATGCGCGTGCCGACGGGGAACTGATCCACCAGCCGCGCGAGCCGCCGCGCGATCCGCCGGATGCCGACGCCGGGCGCATGGGTGAACGTCGCGACCCGCGCGCCCGTCTCCCGCTCGAGCCGCGCTCGGAGGGGACGGAAGACCCCGGCGCTCGCGAAGAAGCCGTGAACCAGCACGACCACGTCCTCGCCCGGCAGCGCCCGCGGCACCACTTCCGCGAGGTCGCGCGGCACCAGGGCGACCTCCCGCAGCAGGGCCAGCCGTTCGACGCCGATGAGCTGCTCCAGCGCGACGGGGAGAGCCATCCTCCCCCGAAAGAAGCACGATCCATGCGCGCCGGCACAGCTTTCGGACTAGGCTCCGCCGCCGTGAGCGAACCTGACACCTTTCGGCTGGACCTCTCCGTCGCCGACGAGGACATCGACGTCCTCGGGCACGCGAGCAATATCGCGTTCGTCCGCTGGATCCAGGATGTGGCCATCGCGCACTCGGCTTCCGTGGGGCTGGGCCTGGAGGCGTACCACCGCCTCGGCGCGGTGTTCGTCGTGGTCCGCCACGAGATCGACTATCTGCGTCCCGCCCTACGCGGCGACGCGCTCGAAGCGCGAACCTGGATATCCAGCGTGATGGCGGCCAAGTGCCACCGCGCGACCGAGCTCGTACGCAAGGACGGACAGCTGCTCGCCCGCGGGCTGACGACGTGGGGGTTCATCGAGATGGCGAGCGGGCGACCGCGCCGCATCCCCGACGACGTGCGCGCGGCCTTCGACCGGTTCATCCACCACGAGGTGACGGCGTAGATGGCGACGAAAGCGACGAAAGAGGAGCGGGAAGACGCCGCGCGCTGGGCCGCGGTCGAGGAGGCGACGGAGCTCCTGCACGAAGAGCGCTTCCGCGAGGCGATGGTCGAGCTGCGAGGCGTGCTGGAGGACGACGCGAAGAACTCGTACGCGTACTACTTCCTCGGAATTGCCTTCTTCGAGATCGGGGAGCTCGAGCCCGCGCGCGACGCGTACACGGCGTGCGTGACGCTCGCGCCGGGACACATGGGGGCGCGGGTCGCGCTCTCCCACGTGATGCGCATCCTCGGCGACATTCGCGGCGCTCTCCGCGAAGGCAAGGCGGCGCTCGACCACGTCCCGGCCGATCCCGACGCGCTGCACGCGGTCGGTCTCGCGTACCACGCCCGGGGCGACGACGTGGAGGCGCGGAAGTACCTGGAGGCGTTCCTCGACACGCACCCCGAGCTCGAGGTCGGCGTCGAGGTGCAGGCGCTCCTCGCGTCGCTACCCGGCGGCGAGAAGCCCCCCGAGAGCGACGACGACTAGGGCCTCAGAGGCTGCACTGCTCGAAGAGGAAGTCGGCCTCGGCGTCGCACTGGACGTCCTGCGTACCGCCATCCACCATCACGGTCTGCCCGCTGACCTGCGCGGTGGGGCACGAGATGTGTCCCCAGATGCGGCCCGCCGCGAGGGGGCCGCCTGAGGTCACCACGGCCTCCCCGTTGTACGTGAAGGCGATGGTGCAGTCGGTCTCGCGGTACGTCCCGTAGGTGCTGCTCTGGAAGACGCCGGTGATCCCGGTTCCGCCGCTCTGTGTGACGGCGCCCGCGCCCTGGGGCGACGTGATGGTCACGCTGCCCCCCTTGAGCCCCTCCTGGGTGACGTTGAGATCGACGTCGAACCCGTTGGCGGACGTGGACACCGAGCAGGCGACGTGGACCGTCGCCCCTGCCTGGTTGCTCCCGTCGGTCTGCGTCGTCGGCGTGCTGTTGCCGCCGACGGGCGTCCCCACGTCGAGCCACTGCGTCACCGTGCCGAAGTTGCACACCATCGAGCCGCTCGACGGCCCGACGCCGACCGTCGCGGCGATGAACGCCTGGGGGACGGGGGCCGGGTTGCTCGAGCACGCGCTGGCCGTGGCGCACGCCGCCAGGAGGGCCGGCCACCCCGCGTAGCGGGTCAGACGAAGGATGCCAAGGATCATCACGATAGTCTCCCTTTTGCCGCTTCGGAGCATAGCGCGAGGGCCGAAAGATGGGCGAGTATGTACGCTGCTCCCGCATGGCCAAGGCTTCCTCGTCCGGTGGGCCTGGTCTGGTGGTCCGGGCGGACAACCTCGACGTCCTCGGCCGCGTCCCCGGCGAGTCGGTCGACCTCGTGTACATCGACCCTCCGTTCAACACCGGGCGGCGCCAGACGCGCGCCGAGCTCCGGACGGTCCGCGACGAGGGGGGCGACCGCGTCGGCTTCGGCGGGCACCGGTACAGGACGCTGCAGGTCGGCTCCCGCTCGTTCGCCGACACGTTCGACGACTACCTCGCCTTCCTCGAGCCGCGGCTGGTCGAGGCGCACCGCGTCCTCCGGCGCACCGGCAGCTTCTATCTGCACCTCGACTACCGCGAGGTGCACTACGCCAAGGTGCTCTGCGACGCGATCTTCGGTCGCGCGAGCTTTCTCAACGAGGTCGTGTGGGCCTACGACTACGGCGCAAGGACGCGCCGCCGCTGGCCGGCCAAGCACGACGACATCCTCGTCTACGTGAAGGACCCGGGCACCTACTTCTTCGACGCCGACGCCGTGGACCGCATCCCGTACATGGCGCCCGGGCTCGTCGGCGCGGAGAAGGCGGCGCGCGGCAAGCTGCCGACCGACACCTGGTGGCACACCATCGTCAGCCCCACCGGCAAGGAGAAGCTCGGTTATCCGACCCAGAAGCCCCTCGGCATCCTCCGGCGCATCGTGGGCGCGTCGTCGCCTCCGGGCGGCGTGGTGCTCGACTTCTTCGCCGGCAGCGGGACGACCGGCGCCGCCGCCCGCGAGCTCGGGCGCCGCTTCGTCCTCGTCGACTCCGGCGCCGAGGCGCTCGAGGTGATGCGGCGGCGGTTCGCGGGGGCGAAGGACGTCGCCTTCGTGGACGCCTCAGACGAGCGCGGCGGCGGCGAAGCCGGCCTCGAGGTCGGCGACGAGATCGCCCGGGTCCTCCAGACCGATCGACAGCCGGAGCAGCCCGTCGCCGATGCCGAGGTCGCGCCGCGCCTCCGGGGTTAGGCTGGCGTGCGTCATGATGGCGGGGTGCTCGGCGAGCGACTCGACGCCCCCGAGGCTCTCCGCGCAGGCGAAGATGCGCAGCGCCTTCAGAAAAGCGCTCGCCTGGGCGAGGGACCCCTTCAGCTCGAAGGTGATCATCCCGCCCGGCCCCTTCATCTGCCGCCCGGCCAGCGCGTGCCCTTCGTGGGACGTGAGCCCCGGGTAGCGTACGAGCGCCACCTTCGGGTGGTGCGCCAGCCAGTCGGCGATGCCGCGGGCGCTCTCCACGTGCCGTTTCATGCGCACGCCGAGCGTCTTGAGACCACGCAGGACCAGGTAGCAGTCGAACGGGCTGGGGACGCCACCGACCGACTTCTGGAGGAAGTGCACCTTCTCGGCGAGGGCGTCGTCGCTCGTCATCACCGCGCCGCCGACGACGTCGGAGTGGCCGTTCAGGTACTTCGTCGTCGAGTGGACGACGAGCGTCGCGCCGAGGGCGAGCGGCTGCTGGAGCATCGGCGTCGCGAACGTGTTGTCCACGGCGAGCGGGATGCCGCGCGAGCGGGCGACCTCGGCGATGGCGGCGATGTCGAACACCTTGAGCATCGGGTTGCTGGGGGTCTCCATCCAGACGAGGCGCGTGTTCGGGCGCATGGCCTCTCGCACGCGCGCCGGATCGTTCATGTCGAGGAAGGTCGACTCCACGCCGAACTGCTTGAGCACCTTGTCGAAGATGCGGAACGTCCCCCCGTAGACGTCGTCGCCGACGAGCACGTGGTCCCCGCTCTTGAGCGTCAGCAGGACGGCCGTCGTCGCCGCGCATCCGCTCCCGAAGGCGATCCCGTGCGACGCGCCTTCCAGCGCGGCGAGGCACTCCTCGAGGGCCGTGCGGGTCGGGTTGCCGGCGCGCGAGTAGTCGTAGCCCTTGTGCACGCCGGGGCCGTCCTGCGCGAACGTGGTCGCCAGGACGATGGGCGTCATGACGGCGCCGGAGATGGGGTCGGGCTCCTGGCCGGCGTGGATGCAGAGCGTGTCGAGCGAGGCGCTGGAGGGTGCGGACATGGCTCGGGCGGTCGTAGCACAGGCGTC
>Ga0182030_10011615_pt1 | contig 17742 bp, 11 predicted proteins | sample 812S3MmetaG_FD_121299 | JGI IMG/M metagenome (GOLD analysis project Ga0182030, IMG submission 121299) | Permafrost microbial communities from Stordalen Mire, Sweden - 812S3M metaG (Illumina Assembly) | ecosystem: Environmental > Terrestrial > Soil > Wetlands > Permafrost | place: Sweden...
GGATAGCATGCGATAGCGCGCTGCGGCGGCTCGCCTGCGCGCCATCGAGCGACAAGGCGTCGAGCGAGGCGGCTCTTGAAGGGATGACGCGGCAGGACGCACAAGTCTTCTTGCGTATCTTGCGGCAATCGCGGCAAGAATGAGCGTGACCGACGCCCGCGCGCTGCACGAAAGCAATTGGACCGGCACAGATGAAAGCCAACGCCCCGCTCGCCAAGGCCGAAATGCGCCGGGTCATGGCTGGCCTCTGTCTAGCCATGCTGCTGTCCGCGCTCGACCAGACGATCGTCGTCACCGCCCTGCCGACCATCGGCTTGGAGCTCGGCGACTTCGTGGCTTCGCCCTGGATCGTCACGTCCTATCTCATCGCCTCGACGATCGTGACGCCGCTCTACGGCAAGCTTGCGGACATCCATGGCGGGCGCATCATGCTGCTGATCGGCATATCGATATTCATAGCAGGCTCGCTCGCCTGCGCGCTGGCGCCGAGCATGATCCTTCTCGCCTGCGCGCGCGCCCTGCAGGGACTCGGCGGCGGAGGATTGATCTCGCTCGCGCAGACCATTGTCGCGGATCTCGTGACTCCGCTTGAGCGTGGACGCTATCAGACCTATTTCGGGGCCGTGTTCGTGACCTCCAGCGTCGGCGGCCCCGTGCTGGGCGGGCTGTTCGCCCATTACCTGCACTGGTCGCTGATCTTCTGGATAAACCTGCCGCTCGGGGCGCTGGCGTTTCTGATCGTGAACGCCGCGCTCAGGAAGCTGCCGACCCGGCGTCATCCACACAGGCTGGACTTGCTTGGCGCGGCTTTGCTGGCGGCGGCCTCCGGACTTCTGGCCTTGTCTTTCGGGCGGCATGGAGGCCAGGGCGGGTCCACTTTCATGTTGTTGGCGGCTTCCGGCGGCTTCTGGGCGCTGTTCGCATGGCGACTGCGCAGCGCCGAGGAGCCCTTCATTCCGCTCAGCATCTTGCAAAACGCCATCGCACGGAACGCCAGCCTGTGCAGCGCATTCGGGCTGGGCGCCTTCATCGGCCTCTCCGTCGTCATGCCGGTTTATTTCGAGGGCGCGCTGGGCCTCTCCGCCGATCGTTCCGGCGTCGCTCTCATTCCCATGATGGTCGGAACCGTCGTCGGCGCCACCGTTTCGGGGCGGATGATGCCGCATGTTTCCCACTACAAGTTTCCCGCGGTGACCGGCCTTGCTTTCGCAATGGGCGCGGCGCTCTATCTCTGCTGGCGCGGCGAGACGCTTTCGCTCCTTGCTCTCGATGCGCTTTTGACGCTGTTCAGCCTTGGCGTCGGCGCCATGCTGCCGGTCTGCACGGTGTCAGTCCAAAACGCCGTCGATCTGCGTCATCTCGGCTCCGCCACGGCGGTCATGCAATTCGTCAGGCAGATCGGCTGCGCGCTGATCGTCGCGCTGCTCGGGGCGCTTGTGACGGGGACGGGTCCGAATCCCGGAGCGGGCGCGGTCGGACCCGGCGCTCTCCCAAACTTTGGCGCTACTTTTCAACTTGTGTTCGCGGTGATTGCGCTCTGCGCGGCGATGTCGCTGGCGTTTCTCGTCCGCATGGAGGAAAAGCCCTTACGAGGAAGGCCGATCCCGTGACACGGGGCGCATCCGCGATCAGACGTTGGAAAGAAGAGTGTTTCGGTTGCTCATATAGGTTCTCGCGCAAACTTTATCACTCGTGCGTCGAGATGGTTTTTTTCGCCTTCAATCTGTAAATCCAATACCCCCTGTGCTGAAAGACGAGCTCGAAGCGCTGGAGTGCAAGAGGATTGGAAGTCGAGAAGGGCAGCAATAGCGCGAGCAATCGCTGGCCGTCGGCGCTCTGCGGGAGGTAATGCACGCGCATGGCGGCGCCCATCGGTTCGACCGCGAAGCCTCCTTCGATCCGGTTCTCCTGCATCCATTCGCGCGCCGCCTTCATCACGCCATGCGCATCGCCGCCTCCCGCGAAATCCTTATAGGCCACGGCGAATAGATCGGGCCGCGCGGCGGCGGCCTTCCAGATGTCGGCAAGATGCACCGCGACAAAGGCTTCCTTTCCGTCAGCAAGCTCGGCCAGCGCCGTCGCGCCTTGCGCCTCGTCCATCAGCAGCGCGTCGATGAATTTGCCGAAGCCTTCACTTTGATCGGCGGGGACGCCCGCGCCCCAAAAGGCGCGCCGCTTTTCCGTGATCGCCTCCGCGCCGGCGCTCCAGGCAGCGGGCGTCAAAAGTCCGCGCGCGAGCGGATCGTCGAGCGGCGCCTGCCGACCCGCGATCGCGCGGATGCGGCGAGACATGTCCCACCATGACAGAATGACCGCGTCGGCTGGAACATGCTCGCGGATCGCGGATAGAACTCTGGCGGAGTCGGCTGGATCAATCTCGGCGAAGAAGACCGGTTCGGTGACGGCGTTGCGCCAGCTCAACGGCGTCGGGCGCCTGCCCTCGGCGAGCCAAACGACGCCCGTCGCGATGGGGTTCTTTAAATCAGGAGTGCGGATTTCCAATTTTTTGAGCTCCCCCGGATCAACTCCGGAGAAATCCGTCAGCGATGCGGCAGTCGCAGGGCCGACAGTCAAATCGAAGGGCAAAGGCGGCGGCTCAAGGCTGGACCAAAGGGCCCAGCCAAGGATCCCGACACCGCCGAGAATGAGCCCCGATGAAGCGACCAGCCGTCCGCGCGAAAGCGATTCGCCGAAACCGCGCGAGATGAGGCAGAGCCGTTTCACGGCCCCTTGCGCCGGTTTCTGCCCACCAGCAGGCCAACGCCCGCAAGCAATGCGAAGCCGCCGACGCCAGCGGCCACCGCCTGCCGGAAGGGCGTGTCCAGCTCAAACAGATCGCCGCGCTTTTGCGGCGCGAGGCGCTTCAGCTCCGCGCGTATTTCCGCCGCCTCGCGCAATCGTATGTCCTCGTCATTGATGCGCGCCGCGCTTTTGACGAGTTGCGACCAGCCGTCGGAATAGGTGTAGCCGCCGGGATTTTCATGCGCGAGCGCCTTGTAGTGCTTGATCTTGTGGTGCTCCCACATCTCCGCGAATTCATACTCGACAGCGGAAGGATTATTGCCCTTCTGCCAGAACAGCTGGAAGAAGGCGCCGGCGTCATCCTTCTCGGGCGCGGGCGGCGCGGGGCGATTGGTCTTCTGGCCGGGCAACAGGCCATCATTATAGAGTTTCACCAGAACCGATCGCGATTCCTCGGTGATCTTGATCCCCGAAATCACGCCCTTGTCCATGTCGTCGAGATAGGCGCGGCTGAAACTGTCGGAATGACAGTTGGCGCAGGTGCCGACCCAGGCTTCCTTGCGGCTCTCGAACCAGGGATGATTCAGATTGTCCGCGATCTTCGGCGTCGGCTCGAAGGCCCAGCGCACCTTGCGCACCATGTTGTGACTGAACTGGCCCTGATACTCCATGTGACAGAACTGGCAGGTCGGCGCGTTCATGCCGCCCTTTTCCAGAGCGTCGGACAGTTGCCTGTTCCAGTCCCATTTGTCGCCGCGCGTCTGGAACACGGTTCCATGCTTGGAAAGCAGGTAGTTTTCGAACTCATTGTGGTCGACGCCATTGTGACACATGGCGCAGGTTTGCGGCTTGCGCGCCTCCACCGCCGAGAATTCATGCCGTGTATGGCAGCTGTTGCAGGTGTTCTGCGTCGTGTGACAGAAGGTGCAGCCCTCAGCCACTTCGCGCTGGCTCATCGCCGCCCAGACGGCGGTCTCCACATTCGCTTTATAGGACAGCGCATGCGAGGGATGACCCTTCGGCCATTGTCCCTGCGGCCAGGTGAAAGTGTCGCGCTCCGACTCACGCTCGGCGAATTGCTTGACGTGGCATTGCCCGCAAGCCGCCGCGTCGGGCATTCTCAGCTCGGTCTTGTGCTGGCCGTGATCCTTGTTGACCCCGATATGGCAGTCGATGCAGCCGACTTCTTTCAGCGGCTCGGCGGCCTTGAGCACGCCCATCGAGCGCAGATTGCCTTCGACTTCGCTCAGCAGGCCTTTCTTGTAGGCGCGCGAATCCGTGTCGGGCAGATTGCGGATCTCGTCCAGATTTCCATGGACGCTGTTCTGCCAGCTATGCACCCAGCCCGGCGTCGTCTGGCTGTGGCATTCGACATATTGGCCGCGCGTCGCATCGACTTCCATCGATTGCGGCGGCTTATAAAAATCGCGCGGGTTGAGATATTTCGAAATCGGAATCGGCTCCCAGAATTTCGAGAAGGAGCCCTTTCCCGCGCCCTCGGCGGGGTCGTTGTAACGCTTTGCCAGCGCATCATAGAGCTTGTCGGGAGACGCGTTTTTCTCCAGCCCGAGCGCCTTGTAGGTTTCATCAGGCGTTTCCGCCGCCGCGCGATTGGCCGAATGGCTCAGCGTCAAAGCGATGAGTGCGGCGAACGCCGCTCGAACGAAAATGCGCAAGGCCTTGTTTCCCTTTTTTGGAAGGGCCCTTAGCCGACGCTTGCCAGGCGACTGGAGCCTTTCATGTCCAAACCTGCCTCAATTTTAGGCTACGGACAAGCCCGCAGCCGCTGGTCGCCTGGGCGGGCATGGAACAGAGTCGCGCCGTCGCCGGATCGGCGCGCGCCATCGTAATGGATGAACCAAAAAAAGAGCGGGTGGCCTTTCGGCCCCCGACCCGTCGCGTCAAGGACGCCGCTTCCGTGAATTAGCGCCAGCCGAAACCGCCGCCAAGACCAGTGCCGCCGCCCGTCTGGCCGCCGCCTCGGCCGCCGCGCTCCATCGGCGTCGCCGCCTTGGGCGCGCTGACCGCGCGAATGTCATCGGCCGTGACACGACAGCTGCGGGTTCTGTCGAAGCGCGCGAAGAAGGGACTTTCAAACTCAATGAAGTCCTTCTGGCTGACCCGGCCCTTGCCGGCCATGTCGAAATAATCAAAGCTCGCATTCTCGAACACCGGGCTTGCTTTTCGTATCAACTCGAAGCTCGCGGCGTCGATATAGCCGCGATGGCGTGGGTCCGCGATCTTGTACATGCGCGTGACATAGGCGCGCCATTGCTGGCAGGTGAAGACGCCTCCCTGGCCGCCCCATTCGCGGGCTGTCGAGACCACAGCGTCATGGTTGTTCAACAACGGATCGCTGCTTTGCGCGACGGCGGAACAGCCAAGACCCGACATTGCGAAAACGATAAGGGCGGCGCGCAAACGCATGAGACTTCTCCCGTAAGTTGGACCCGGGCTTATAGCGGATCCGGCGTCGAAGTCCTACCGGAACAGGAGCCCGCGCCGCTTTTTGCCGAAAGGGGCGGGAGCCCCCGTTTAATCCCAGAAGCTCGGGAACCAGCTGGAATTGACCGGGCCATCAATCTTGTCAACATCCTGCGGCGCGGGCGAGCCCCAGCCCGAGAACGGGTTTTCGCGAGGAGCGTTCGGCGCCAGATTCTTGAGGTTCTCGTCTTTCCAGTCGCCGCCCAGCGCCATGAACAGGCCCACGACGTCGGCGAGGCGATTGCCCTCCGCCTGCACGCGGTTGACGGCGGCAAGCAGATAGGTCTGCTCGGCGTTGAGCATGGCCAGCACATTGACCGAGCCGACCTCAAGCTGCTTCTTCACGATCTCCAGATTCTTCTTGGCGACCTGCTCCGCGTAGACGGCGGCCTTCACCGCCTTGGCGTCGGCCTGCAAGGCGCGAAGCGCATCCGCGACGTTCTGGAAGCCAGTGATCACCGCCTGGCGATATTGCGCCTCCGCCTGCACAAGGCCCGCTTCCGCAGCCTTCTGCTTGTTGAGCAAAGTGAAGCCGTCGAATAGCGGCTGCGTCGCGCCAGCCGCCAGCGTGTAGAAGCCGGTGCCGGGCAGGAACAACTGCGCGTAGCTGTAAGCGGAATAGCCGCCTTGCGCGCTCAGCGTAATATTGGGCAGACGCGCGGCGAGCGCGACGCCGATCTGCGCGCTGGCCGAATGCATATTGGCCTCCGCCGCGCGAACGTCGGGACGCTGGCGCACGAAGGTCGAGGGCAGCGTGACCGGGAGACTGCGCGGCAAGGTGATCGCGCCGAGATGGAATGTCTCGGGCACCTGCGCGGTGGAATATTGGCCGGCGAGCGCGGTGAGCAAATCGCGCTGCTGCGCCAGTTGTTTCTCCAGCGGCGGCAGCAATTGCATCACCTGCGCGAGCGCGGCCTCCTGAGTGAGCACGTCGGACTGAGCCACGGAGCCCAGCGAATATTGCTTGCGCAGCAGGTCCAGCAGATGCTGTTCGGTCTTGATGACCTCGCGCGTCGCGGCGATCTGCCCGCGCAGCGAGGCTTCCGTGATCGCGGCCGTGGCCACGTTGCTCGTCAGCGAAAGATAGGTCGCCTCAAGCTGATATCTCTGCTGATCGGTCTGCGCCTCAAGCGATTCGACGGCGCGGCGGTTCTGGCCCCAGATGTCCGGGGTATAGGAAATCGTGAGCTGGCGCAGAAACAGCCCATAAGGATTGGTCGCGGCGTTCGGCGTCACCGTATTCTGCACAGGCGACTGGAAATTGGTAGTGTCGCCCCAGTTCAACAGGGCCGTTGGCAGGAAGCCGCCCTTCTGCGCCTCGGCGGCGAAATAGGCCATCTTGATCGATGATTCGGCCGCCTGCAGCGACGGATTGTGCTCGATCGACGCCTCGACGAGCTTGTTGAGATTTTTATTGTGGAAAACTTCCCACCAGCGCTTGGGTATCTCCTCGCGGACAACGAGCCGCTCGCCGCCGATGGCGGGCGTTTTCTCGGGCGTGTAGCGGTTCGTATCCGGCGGCGGCGGCGACACAAAGTCCGGCCCCACCGCGCAACCGCTCAAACCAACCACGGCGAGCGACGCCGCCGCGCGCACGGCGATTCGGCGACGTCCGCGAGGAGGCGATTTCTTTTCCGTAAGTTGCATCACCAATCGGAGTTCCTGCACTTTAGTTGGACGTCCCTCAAGCGACGCGGCGCGAACTTACTCAATCCGCCGGCCCGGATAAAGCGATGGAATCGCTTTCCGTTCAGTTGCGAACAGCTATTGACAGAAGCGACGTGGACATTCCAGTCATCTTTCAGATACTGCATTCGCACGCTTCGGCGGGTCTACTGTCAGTTTTGACAGTGGACCGATAGCTGACGCGCCGTTCATACCTTCAGGCTGGGGAGCGGACGTGCGAGAGCGTCCGCCCCGGTAAAACCGACATCCCGCAGGGCCGATAGATGAATCGAGACAAAAAAACGCTGGCGCTATACGCGGTATTCGTGATCGTGGCGCTGTTCTCACTCTACAAAGTCTATTCGTTCCTGCGCTCCGAAAAGCCTGCGGAAACCCAAAAGGCAGCCGAATCAGGGGCCCCCGGAGAGCTGGCCGTCGACCTGAACGAAAAGCAGGTCGGAGCCATCAAGATCGGCGACGTCGGCCAGAAGTCCTTCCTTCTGGAGCGCAAAGCGGTCGGCAACATCGACTTCAACCAGAACATGCTGACGCAGGTGTTCACGCCCTACCAGGGTCGAATCATCGAAGCGCATCCCAATGTCGGCGATAAAGTCGAAAAGGACCAAGTGCTGTTCACCATCGACAGCCCCGATCTGCTCAACGCCGAATCGACCCTGATCGCGGCGGCTGGCGTTCTCAAATTGCAGAACATGACGCTGGCCCGCGCCCAGAAGATGAAAAATTTTGGCGGCGCTTCGCAGCAGGCGGTCGATCAGTCGACATCGGATCAAATGACCGCTGAAGGCGCGCTGAAATCCGCGCGCGACGCCGTACGCATATTCGGCAAGACCGACGCCGAAATCGACAGGATCATCCAGGAGCGCAAGGCTGATCCGCGTCTTGTCGTCAAAAGCCCTATGACCGGCTATGTGACGACACGCACGGCCGCGCCCGGACTCTTCGTGCAGCCCGGCGTTGCTCCGCCGCCCTACACCGTCGCCGACCTCTCCACGATGTGGATGTTCGCGAACCTCCCGGAGAGCGAGGCTCCCGAAGTTCGCGTCGGACAGGACGTCAGAGCCCGCGTCGCCGCCTATCCTGACCGCGACTTCGAAGGCAAGGTCACGGTGCTCGGCCCCTCCGTCGATCCCAACACGCGGCGCGTCTTCGTGCGCTCGGAAATCGCGGACCCGGAGCACCTGCTGCGCGCCGGCATGTTCGTCAATTTCGTGATCCGCATAGGCGACTCCGCCCAGTCCATGGCCGTTCCCATGGCGGGGGTCGTGCGCGAAGGCGACGGCACGATGAGCGTCTGGGCCACCAAGGATCAGAAGCATTTCGTGCGCAAGACCGTGAAACTCGGCCATCAGCAGGACGGCTTCGACGAGATCCTCGAAGGGGTCCAGCCGGGCGAGAAGATCGTCACGGAAGGCGCTGTTTTTCTGAGCAACATACTCGCCGGCGGCGCGGCGGATTGATGGTAGCGTTCCGCAAATCGTCCAACTCACACAGTCGGGGATAAGAGTTGCTGAAGTCCATTCTCGAATTCGGGCTCACGCGCCGCGCAATCGTTGTGCTTGGCGTCATCGTCTTCTCCGTGTCGGGCCTGATCGCCTTCACCAAGCTCAACATCGAAGCCTATCCCAACCCGGCGCCCGTCATTCTCGAAATCACCGCGCAGGCGCCGGGCCTCTCCGCCGAGGAGATGGAGAAATATTACACGATCCCGATGGAGATCGCGCTCTATCCGGTGCCCGGCGTCGTCAGCGTGCGGTCGACGTCCTTCTATGGCCTCAGCTTCGTGCGCGTGACATTCAAATATGGCGTCGACTACTTCTTTGCCTATCAACAGGCCGCCATAGCGCTTCAACAGAACGTCTCGCTTCCCGGAAATCAGTCGCCGCAGATCCAGCAATCAAGCCTCACCGGCGAAATCTTCCGCTATCAGGTCAAGGGCCCGCCGAATTTCGGCCTGACCAATCTGCGCACGATCCAGGACTGGATCGTAACGCGCCGCATGCTCACGATTCCCGGCGTGGTGCAGATCAACTCATGGGGCGGCACCACCAAGCAGTTCAATGTCGACGTCGATCTACAAAAGGCCGAAGCCTATAGCGTCACGGTTCCCCAGATCGTCGCGGCGCTCGGCAACGCCAATGTCAACATCGGCGGCCGCGAGATTCAGGTCGGCCAGCAATCGGTGAACATTCGCGGTGTCGGCCTGATCGACGACGGCGGCAGCGACGATCTCACCAAGGGCGACAAGGTCGCTGACATTGAGAACATCGTCCTGTCCCAGACCAATGGCGTGCCGGTTCAGATCAAGGACGTGGCGAAAGTATATGTCGGCTTCGTGCCGCGCCTGGGCATCGCCGGTCGCGATCATGACGACGACGTGGCGGCTGCGATCCTGCTGATGGGCCGCACGCAGCACACAAACGACGTTCTGCCCAAGGTCGAGGCGGAGGCGGAAAAGATCAACCACGACGGCACCTTGCCACCGGGCGTAAAGGTCGACGCCTATTACGATCGTGGCTCGCTGGTCGAGGTCACGACGCATACGGTTCTGCACAACCTGTTCTTTGGCTGCGGGCTGGTCTTTCTCATACAGTGGATTTTCCTCGGGGATCTGCGCAGCGCGATTATCGTCGGCGTCAACATTCCCTTCGCGCTCTTCTTCGCGATCATCATTCTGGTGATGCAAGGCGAGGACGCCAATCTGCTCTCCGTCGGCGCGGTCGACTTCGGCATCATCGTCGATTCCGCGGTCATTCTCGTCGAGAACATATTTCGAAACTTCCAGTCCAGTCAGGACGCCCGCAATCGCCTCATGCAACATCTGACGGAAGGTTTCTGGGGGCCGGATCCGACAAGCGCGATGGGCAGCCATGGCAGCGCCCAACGATGGACCAACCGCCTTCGCTTGATCTTCATCAGTGCGCTGCAGGTCGACAAGGCGGTGTTCTTCACCGCGACGATCACGGTCACCGCCTTCCTGCCGCTCTTCACCATGACCGGCGTCGAAGGCCAGATCTTCGGTCCCATGGCCCGCACTTACGCCTACGCCCTGGGCGGCGCGTTGCTCGCCACCTTTACTGTGACGCCGGTGCTCGCCTCACTTGTGCTGCCAAAGCATGTCGAGGAAGTCGAGACATGGGTCGTGCGCCAGCTTCGCGAACGCTATACCCCCGCCCTGCGCTGGGCGCTCGACAATGTGAAGATCGCGATCGGCGCGGGCCTGGTCTTCCTGTTGTTCAGCATTCTTGTCGCGACACGCCTTGGCAGCGAGTTCCTTCCGGCGCTCGAGGAAGGGAATTTCTGGATCAGAGCCCAGATGCCGCCAACCATTTCCCTCGATGACGGCACCGAAGCGACGCGCAAGATGCGGGAAATCCTGCTGCGTCATCCGGAAGTCACCACCGTTGTCTCGCAGCATGGCCGTCCCGACAATGGCTCCGACGCCTCGCCCTTCTCGAATGTCGAACTCTTTGTGCCGCTCAAACCCTTCGATCAATGGCCAGCCAATCTCGACAAGGAGAAGCTGACCGACATTCTGCAAAAGGAGTTCTCGGACGAACTCCCCGGCATCGGCTTCAACTTCTCGCAATATATTCAGGACAACGTCGAGGAAGCCCTTTCGGGCGTGAAGGGCGCCAATTCGATCAAGATCGTCGGGCCCAATCTGACAAAGCTCGAGGAACTCGCCGATCAGGTTCTGGCCGAAGTGCGTCAGGTCAAGGGCGTCGAGGATCTCGGCATCTTCCACGTGATGGGTCAGCCCAATCTCAACATCAAGGTGGATCGCCCGAAGGCCGCGCGCTACGGGCTTAACGCTGGCGACATCAACACGCTGGTGCAGGCGGCGATGGGCGGCGCGGTGGCGACAACCGTGCTTGAGGCCGACCGTCAGTTCGGCGTGCAGGTGCGCCTTGCGCCGCAATATCGCCGCTCCATCGACGCCATCAACAACATCAAGGTCGGCTACACGACGCCGGCCGGCGGAAACGCTTATGTTCCGCTCAAGGAGCTGGCGAATATCTCGCTGGATACCGGCGCGTCCTTCATCTATCGCGACCGCAGCCAGCGTTATGTTCCGATCAAGTTCAGCATTCGCGGACGCGATCTGGGTAGCACCGTTTCCGAGGCGCAGGAGCGCGTTCAGAAGGCGATCAAATTACCCACGGGCTACCAGATCCTCTGGGCGGGCGAGTTCGAGAATCTGCAACAGGCGAAAAAGCGTCTTCTAGTCGTGGTGCCCGTCACCTTCCTGCTGATCCTGCTTCTGCTCTATGGCCTCTTCAACTCGCTGCGCGACAGTCTCGTGGCCGTGGCCGGCATTCCCTTCGCCATTGGCGGCGGCATCATCGCGCTTTACGTGGCCGGGCTCGACTTTTCGGTCTCGGCGGCGATCGGCTTCATCTCGCTGTTCGGCGTCGCGGTGATGGACGGCATTCTGAACATCACCTACTTCCGCGAGCTGACCGTCCAGGGCATGCCCTTCAAGGAGGCGATCTTCCACGGCTCCGAACAGCGAATGCGGCCCATGCTGATGACGGCGCTTTCCGCGGGCGTCGGCCTGTTCCCGGCGGCGATTTCCCACGGCATCGGCTCTCAGGTGCAGCGCCCGCTGGCCACGGTGGTCGTCGGGGGGATGCTGATCGGCCCGATCATGCTTCTGGTTGTAGCCCCGGCGCTCAGGTCGGTGTTTCTGACAGGCTATGCCCATCCTGAGGAGATGACGTCGAAGGACGAGGATGACGATGACTAAAACGGGTCGATTCCCTGACCCGCCCAGCATATCGCCATCACGGCGAAATGCTTGGTCATGCATAATAAACGAATATGTCAAATCACCGGATCGCAGCTGCGATCCGGTGATCCATTTTTCTGCTGCTGCTCATCTAAATTATTGAACTTCTTTCCATTATTGAAAAGTTCCGTCGCGAGCAGGTTATAAGAAATCCGTTTCCAGGCGTGACGCTTAATCATGCAACGGATATTGACGCCATATTAAAAGATGCGCCGAAGGCCCGATTTGAGAATGGTTTTTTGGCGCGCCAGCCGGTTATCTCGTTCACTTGTATGGTGCCGCACAATAGGCGCCCTAGTAAACAGCGGGTGTCGAATGGCAAAATCAATGTCCGTCGCGGTTGTTGCGCCCGATTCTAATATTGATCGACGTCCGGCGCCTCGCCTGGTGGCTTCATCCCCGCCGACGGTCCTCTGCATCGAAGACGACCGGGACATGTCCGCCTTGATCGTCGAGGAGCTTGAAAGCCGGGGTTTTCGGGTTCTGGTCGCTCACGATGGCCAGCAGGGCCTGTCCATGCTGCTCAAGGCCCAGCCGGACATCATCCTCTCCGACGTGAACATGCCATCGATGTCGGGGCTCGAAGTGCTCGAAAGCCTGACCGAAATCGGGCCGCGCTTCGCCCGCGTTCCTTTCATTTTCCTGACCGCGCTCAACGACCGGGAGGACGAACTCAGAGGCCGTCGGCTAGGCGCCGACGACTATGTGACGAAGCCCATAGATTTCGACGTCCTGCATGCGATCATGAAGGCGCGGTTGAGGAGCGTCGCAAGAATGAATGTCTGGGAATCCCGCTGCGATCTGAACGACCGCGAATGCGAGGCGCTCATGTGGGCGGCGCGCGGCAAGACCTGCGAGGACATCGCCACGATCATGTCGATCGCCGAACGCACGGTGAACTTTCACCTCAACAACGCCCGCAACAAGCTTGGCGTTGCGACTCGCATTCAGGCGGCGGTGAAAGCGACGATCGCGGGTTTCATTGAGCCCTGAGGCGAGGGATGTCTCTCCGGGGTCTGGTTGTCACGCTGTCGCGTCTTCGCGGTCCAGCAATGTGAGCAAGAAGGTCGCCAGATTCCGACCGGTCCCGATCTGCCGGGATACGCCACGGTCGGAAGCGCGATATTTCAGGCGGCGACTCCTTTTTCCTGACGCGGGAGTTTCTGGCTCAGATGATGGGCGCGTCCAACGCAACTGCGTTTCACTGGTCGCAGGCGAGTTGCAACGCGCGGGTTTCATCAATTGCCGGCGCGGGCGGATCGACATGCTCAACGTCAAAAGGTCTGAGAGAGATTTCCTTCGAGCGCTACGCCACGGTCAAGGCGACTGGCGAAGGCTTGGCCTGGCGCTCGCCCGAGTCTAATATTTCGGCGCATTTCAGGTCAAACTTGCTCCGCCGCGGCGAGCGAATGCTCTATTATCGTCGAGGCGGCGAAGGGGCCCTTGCGTGAACAGGGAGCGGGCGAGTCGATGAAGCGACGTCACACGATCGGTTCGCGTTTGACCGCCTCGTTCCTGATGTTGTTTTGCGTGCTAACGGGTTTTGGCGTCTTCGGACTCATGAGGCTTGAGGCTTTCAACGACGAGTCCATCGACATTCGCGACCGATGGCTCAAGAGCACCCGCTATCTTGGCGACTTGAACAATTTCACGTCCGACTTCAGGGCGCTGGAGGCCGCCTATATCATCTCGCCCCCGGGGTCTTTCGTCCAGGCGAAGCTCGCCCAGGAGAAGGACAAGCTCGACGCGGAAATCGCGCTGTCCCAAAGCAATTTTGAGAAAATTCCCCATAGCGAGGCGGAGCTGGAGCAATATCGAGGCTTCCAGCGCTACTGGCGTGATTACCGCGCGGCGGTTGACGGGTCGCTTGCCTCTCTGGCCGCGAAGGACACCGCCGGCGCCATCGGGGTCTATCTAAATGTCTCCCACAAGGTCTTTTCCCAGGCCACCGAGCAGCTCGACCAGCTGAGCAACATAAACAATGAAAAGGCTCAGGAGGCCGGCGCCCGCGCGGGCGAAGCAATCCGAGAAGCGGGCTTATTCATACGCGCCGCGATCGCGCTGAGCTGCGCCGCCGTGCTGACCATCCTCATCTATATTACGCGCAAGGTGAGCCTGCCCCTTCGCGATCTCTCCCGGATGATGCGGCGCTTGTCCGCTGGAGACATGGACGTCGAGATCACCGGCATTGATCGAAACGACGAGCTGGGCGAAATGGCGCGCGCCGTCTCCGTTTTCAGGGCCAATGCGGTTGAACTGCGAATCAGCCAATGCGGACTCGCCTCTCAGGCGTCCATGCTCGAAGAGCGGCTGGCGCATGAGCGGTTGCTCAGCCAGCAGCAGCGCAATTTCATCTCCATGGCGTCGCATGAATTCCGTACGCCCATGGCGCTGATCGACGGGCACGCGCAAAGATTGATAAATTCCAATGATAGCCAATCGACGGATCCGGTCGTCACGCGCGCGCGCAAGATCCGCGTCGCCATAAAGCGGATGAGCGCCATGATTGATGGGCTGCTGCATTCCTGCAAACTCGTCGACATGGATCCCGAACTGTATTTTCACCCGAAAGAATTCGATATTCGCGCGCTCTTGCATGAGGTGTGCAAATTGCACCGGGAAATTTCGCCCAGCTCCATGATCTACGAGGACCTTGGCTACCATCCTCTTCGGATCTACGGGGACCGCGCTCTGCTGTTTCAGCTCTTCAGCAACCTTGTCGCGAATGCGGTCAAATATTCACCCGGCGGCGGCACGATCCGCCTTGCAGCCTGCGCAAAGGGGGCCTTGTTGGTCGTCACGGTGAAGGACGAAGGCATCGGCATTCCCAAAAGCGATCTCGACCGTCTTTTCGAACGCTACTACCGCGGCGGCAACGTTGCGGGCATCGTCGGCACGGGACTGGGCCTGTTTCTCGCTAAAATCGTCGTCGAGTTGCATGACGGCGCGATAGAGGTCGAAAGCGTCGAGGGAGGGGGGTCATGCTTCACGATTTCCCTGCCCTATGCCCTCAAGGATGCGGAAGCGGCGAATATCCCGCTCGAAAGTGAAGCCGTCTAACCCCCTCGGACCAGGCGAACGGCGGAGCGCTGCGGGAAAATCAGCCGCCATGTGGTCATTTGCTGTGCGCCGACTGTCTATTTGTTAGGCATTAGTTATGCGCGCATATGCATTTACGCATCCGGAAAAATTGAGGCCGCCGCTGAAAATTCGGTGGCCGCCTTGGCGGGTTCGCCGATATAATACTGATATATAATCATTTTACCAAGATGTGCGCCACTTCACCCTCTTCGGGAGGCATGAGTTCTGCTTCCATTCAGGCCGCCCGCCTTGCGGCGGTTGGTAATGTTCCGCTTGTAGACGTCGAGGTTGCGATATGGCCTGTTTATGTTTAGGAGGAAAAGACTGTTGCGTAGCGCCGCGTGATTCTCGGTTAGTCAGCCTGACGCCTAGCCAAAAAATAGCCGCAGGCTGTTCACCCGCGGGCCAAGGCCAAAAGCCTGCCTGCTTTCAATCGTTTAGGCTCAATGCTGCGAACGACGGTGCAAGGAATGGCTTCGGTGAACGTCAATAGCATGTATCAGGCCTCCAGCGCCCGCGCCGAGGCCAAGAGAATCCTGCTGGTTGATCCCGATTCGACGTCCCTGAAGCTCCTGAGGGACGCATTTATCGCGGAGGGCTATGAAGTCGCGCAGACCGGGCATGGCGCCGAGGCCATCGTGCTCGCCATTTCCTGGCAGCCCAAGCTTATCATCATAGACAGCACGCTCCCGGACATAGACGGCCGCGAGGTGATCCGGGCGCTGCGCAAGCACTCCCCGGTCGCCATCATCGCAGTCTCCGCGCGCGACCAGGAATCAGAGAAAATCGCGACGCTCGATCTGGGCGCCAATGATTTCATCTGCAAACCGATCAAGGTCGGCGAACTGATGGCTCGGGTCCGCGCCGCACTGAGAACGCGGGTCAGTTTCGAACCTGTTACGCTCGTCTATCAGGTCGGTCATCTCACCATAGACGCCGCGACGAGAACTGTGATGCTGCGGGGCCAGTCGTTGCGTTTCACCTCAAAGGAATTCGAGGTGCTTCATATTCTCGCCACGGCCAATGGCCGGGTCGTCACGCAGCGTCAGCTGATCGAACTGGTCTGGGGGCCGGCTAGCGAGGACAGCATTCAATATTTGCGGGTCTTCATCGGCCGCCTGCGCAAGAAGATCGAGGACGACCCCGCCAATCCCACGATTCTCGTGACGGAGCGCGGCATCGGTTACCGCCTAGTCCCAGGCGGCCCGGTTCATTCGGAATAAGCGCGGGCGCCCGTCCTAAACGGCCTCGTTGTCGCGCTCGGCCGTCCGAATTCTCACGACCTGATCCATTGTGAAGACGAAGATTTTTCCGTCGCCATGCGTGCCGGTGCGCGCCACGGAAAGGATCGTCTGAATCGCCGCCTCCACCGCATCGTCGGTGACGACGATCTCCAGCTTCAGCTTGGGGATGAAATTGGCGGTGTATTCCGTGCCTCGATAGATGTCCGTATGCCCTCTTTGCCGGCCATAGCCTCTGACCTCGGAGACTGTAAGCCCCGCCACGCCAGCGGCGATAAGGGCGTCCTTGACGTCAACCAGCTTGAACGGGCGGATGATTGCGACCACGCACTTCATTGTCGGTCTCTTGCTTGCTGAATCCACGATCCGCGCGACGTCGCGCGTCGAATCGAATGGATTGTGACGAATATGCGGGCCTAGAACAATGCAAAACTAGCGCACTGCTTAATATAACAGCGCCTAGGCGCCTCTTACCTCTGTAATGCTGGCGTAATTATTACGCGGGCGCGTGAAATCGCCTCCACCATTACCAAATGATCGGATTTTGGCGCGGCGAACGGGCTTTCCCTGAAGCCCCACCGCCGCGGCAAAGAAAAGCGGCGGCATGTTTTGCATGCCGCCGCTTCGTCTGTTTGGCCTTTGGCTCTGGGACTAGTAGTGCCAGATCAAGTCGGCGGAGAAGATCGTGGCGTGGCTCTGGGTGCCGTTCGAGAACGCCGGGGTCTTCAGGGAGTTGTAGAAAGCGACTTCAGGACGGATCGTGATGGTCGGGGTCAGCCAATGCTGCCAGCCCATCGCGTAGTTGAAGTAGCTTGTCTTGAAGCCCGTGCGCTGACCGGTGATGTCGTTGAAATATTCAGCGCGCCAGGAGAGGTTGTCGACAGGCGAGAACTTCCAGTTCAGGTAGGTGAGAATCGACCATTCGCTCGAAGTACAGTTTGACTTCAGGTTCCCCGTGCAGGTGGCGACCGGGAACACGCCGTTCTGGTTGAGCAAGATGTTCGGGGTTACACCGTAGAAGGGAGATGCAGCATTCGGCGTGCCGTTCTGATGCATGTTCCAGGCTTCGAAGGTGACGTGCCACTCTTCGTTGAACTTGTGATACGCCGTCGTCGTGAACTGCTGGAGGTTGTTATAGCCCCATAGTCCGCTGTTGATCGCATTGGCGCAGGAGTAGACCGCGTTGTAGGCGTCATCCGACTGATAGCGCACGCAACCCGTGAAGCTGGGCCGAATGCCCGGATCCACCGGGCCCGTGTAGCCCGCCTGACCCGCCACCGCATAACCATACGGCACCGTCGTGAACACGCCCGGCAGAAGGCTGTAGGGCTGCCCACCATAGAGCGGACTATAGCTCACGGTGCGCGCATTCCAGATCGACGAGTCCGTGCCGACCGCAATGCCCGTCTGCACCAGCCAGTTCTTGGTCAACTGCCAGGAGGCCATCAGGCCCTGGTTGGTGTAGTTGTCGTAGCCGTAGGTCATCGAGTGCGAATACATGTAGTTGTTCGGCGCCAGCTGGGCTTCCGTGTCCGGAACCGAAATATAGCGGCCAAGACGCAGCAGCAGGCCTTCGAACACGCCCGGGATATAGAGTTCGCCGTAGATCATGGGCGCGTCATAGCCAGCGAACTTGTTCCATTTCTGCAACTGATCGCTGAAGATGCCGCTCGCCGTGGTGTAGCGATAGGTTTCGCCGAACAGCGGGGAGAAACGGAA
>Ga0182030_10011616_pt1 | contig 17741 bp, 27 predicted proteins | sample 812S3MmetaG_FD_121299 | JGI IMG/M metagenome (GOLD analysis project Ga0182030, IMG submission 121299) | Permafrost microbial communities from Stordalen Mire, Sweden - 812S3M metaG (Illumina Assembly) | ecosystem: Environmental > Terrestrial > Soil > Wetlands > Permafrost | place: Sweden...
ATGGCGATGGCACTTATAGTAACGAGTTGTCTTTGCCGAAGCCGAATCGCTGTTTTCGACTCGTCCACCGTCCGATAGTAGGGCTCTGAAATCGCAGGGTCAACACGCTTTCAACAACTTGTAACAGCGCCTTGGGCCAGGGCTCTGTCAAATTGCCCCCGCCCGCATCCCGCCGCCAGTTCCCTTGCCGTTTCCTCCATCCATCTTGAAAGAAGCCTGCGTCAGTGGTACAACGGTCAATGAGAACCAGTCCGACCGGAGCCGATGATGAAACGACGGAGCCTCTTCATTGCGGTAATAATCAGCATCCTATTTCTGCATGTATCCGTCTCTGACGCCCAAGAGACGAATACGCTGCCCAACGGAGCCAAATACATCGGCGAGTGGAAGGACGGGAAGCCGAACGGACACGGGACGTTGACGTATCAGGATTCCTTCACTTGGTGCAGTCATGTTGGTGAGTTCAGAAATGGCAAGCCGAATGGCCAAGGCTCGGAATCGTATCGAAACGGTGACAAGTACATTGGGGAGTTCAAGGACGGCAAGCGTAATGGGCAGGGAACGTACACGTGTCAGGATGGGACTACTTACGTCGGAGAATGGAAGGACGACGAGGCAAATGGCCAAGGAACGCTGACGTGGCCAGAGGGGCTAAAGTTTGTCGGACAGTTTAAGGCTTATGGGCCAACGTCGGGACATTGGACTAGAATAGCCCGCTCGGCTAGCGGCTCGGAGCCTATCATAAGACAGTGGTATGGCCTAGGAGCATGTCTCTCCTGTTCAACACTGCCAAAAGAAATCCCTCGGTATAACACCGAAGGAACTTTGACCACGCCAACTGGAGATAAATACTGGAACCTCAAGGCCATCATCTACAATGGTCAAGGGACACTGACATTGCCAAATGGAGAAGAGTTCGTGGGGGAGATAAAGAGCAACTCCCCCAACGGCACCGGCACCATGACATATCTTGATGGTCGCAAGTACGTCGGTCAGTTCAAGGGCGGGGCAACGGACGGCACCGGTAAAATGACCTACCCAGATGGCAAGGTCGAAGAGGGACTCTGGACGCAAGACAAGTTCATGGGAGCCTCAACCTCGCCGTAGCAGTCCCCCCCGCCCGCATCCCACCGCCCTCCAATCTTGCATCCCTCCTGCGACAGTGGTACAAGCGTCAATCGGAACCGATTCGAGCCGGGAGCCGACGATGAAACGACAGAGCCTACTTGTTGCAACCGCAATCTGTCTCCTGCTCACGCGAGTTCTGGTATCTGTAATGTTCGTAAACTCTATCGGGTCTCATGCGAATGCCGCCAGCATTTGGACACAGTTGGAGCCCCATAATATCGACAGGCAACGACTGAGTTTCACGATCAACGCGGACAAGGTAGGAGCAAATGTGCATTTTCAGGTTTCAGTCGAGTCAAAGGGTGAACCGCTTTCATCCTTTTTGCAGGCATATTTAGAAGTGCTCGACGGCACAAACCGGATAGTCGGGTGTTCCGTAGAGAAGACCCAGCGCGACAAAGGTGCTGTTTACGAGTTTGAGGTTTCGTCGAAGTATTTAGCTCAATCACGATTTACGTTTGGAAACATGGCAGCGTCAAATGGCCGCCCGATGCCTGCCGGGGACTTGTACTGGTTCTATTTGAAGGATTTTTCAGATCAGAAGTAATCCGCCCTAGCACCGCCATCAATGCCACGTCGAAGCCCCTCTACTCGGTTACGATGAAGTCCACAAAGTTGGATTGCAAAGTGCCAACCCAAGTGTTCCACCCCACCCAAACGAAACCGCTGTTATTGAAGTGATGGTCGGTTTCCGTGAATTGAGCGGCAATTCGGTAGCCTCCCTTCTGAAGTTTTATGAAGGTTCGCAAATCGTCCAAAGCGGGGACTCCTTTTTGTGCTTTTCTGGCGGCTTCGTCAGGGCTCTAATGGGGTTGCGCACTTGGTCAATGTGGAGGGAATGATGCCATGATTTGCTTCGAGATACGGCTCAACGGAAAGAAGACCCATACGGCTGGTGTTCGAGACGGTGTCTTATCATTCGACGTCACTGCCCAAACTGACAAGGAGGGCAAAAACCATGTGATGTACGCTTTGAGCGGCCTTACTGAAGAAAGAGGCTTTGAGGAATACGTTTGGTGGGACTACTTTACTAAGGTATCACCCGGAGACGTTTTAACGATTCGGGTTTTTTCTGCGAAAACGGCAGATGAGCCTACAAAGCGGGAGCGCAAACGAAAGAGGACGACCTAGCAATACAGTGGAGCGTTTCCTGCACGATGCGTAGCACCCCTCGCAAGCTCAAACCTCAAGGTTCGCAAAGCGTCCAAAGCGGGGACTCCTTTTTATGCTTTCCTCGCGGTTTGAGCAGGGGGTCTAATCAGGAACAGGGCTCCCCCCCTTTCCCTGGACTGAGGGCCAAAACTCCTGGAAGGGCATTCCTGCATCGCTGTGGGGCATTCAGGGGACGCTTTCAACCGAGCCAACCATGTCCAAATCCTGTATGCCCGGGATAAGGGGGCGGGTAGGGATTTTTCAAAATAGGTCGGCAACGGGGTTCCCCGACCGCTAGTTCGCCCCAAGCCCCTTCGACTGCATCAAAAACCAAGTTGGTCGGCAGGAGTCCTGGCCGGAACTTCCGAATGAAATGCCAAACGGGTTCCCCGCCCGCCAAAACAATAAGTGGACGTTGGGGTACCAATTCCCGTTCACGTACGGGCGGGGCTCGACTTTTTAAGTCTGAGATTTACATACAGCTTGCCCGATGCCTAAAAATATTTTCCGGTTTTGTCTGGGACGGATTCCTTCGGAACTAGTTGCCCGATTGGGTCGGGCGGATGGGAAATGACGATCTTGATTCTTGCGTCTGTTAATTAGTCTGCGTTTGCGCTAAAACGACAGCGTGGTGCTTTTTCTTCAAACAGCGGGTTTAATCGTAGTTTTGGTTTCGGCTCTCTATGGGTTGTACAAGTTCGTTTCGGGGCTTTACATCGACGTAGATATTGAACCCTTTATTTTTCACAAGACCGTTGCCGGAGTAAAGTTTTTGCCAGGTGGAGCCGTGGATATTCCTACTGACACGAAACAGTCATGGATTGACTTCAAACTGACCAATAACGGGGACAAATTGATTCGGAAGTTTAGGGTCATCGTCTATGAGCCGGGGTGGATCTCCTCCAAAAAGGTCTATGGGACTTTCGAGAGCCTGTACGAGACCATCGAACCGAAAAAGACAGTTCACGTCTTCGTTTACGTTGCGGACGGGGGCATTCCGTTGATCAAAGCTACCGATAATACTGTGCGGATCAAAATCAAGGTCGGGTACTTCTCCGTGTTGTCCAACGTGTTTACGTTCGCCTCAGTACCGGGGCAGTTAACGTAAATCTTCCGTAGTCCCGCCCGCCCGCATCCCACCGCCCAGTCCCCGCCGCCAGTTCTGCCGCCGAGATTTGTCCGAAGCATTATAGGGTTTGTGAACGGGCAGCGGTTGGATGAGCCGAATGGTTAGACATCTCCATTAAGTCGCCACGTTCATTCGGTAATTTCTTTCGGCATGCCAGTGATGAATCCGATTAACCCGACCCCATCCCTCAATTTGGGGTCATGCTCAATAGCCACCGATTCGTCAAAAATCCAATTTACTATCTCGTCAGAGGGATTTTTATACGTAGTCGGAGCTTCGCTCCTCAATCGGCGGAGCACTTCGCCCTCGTCATCGGTTGTGAAAAAGAGAACTCGATAATCAACATCGTCCGTCTCTTTGCCCGCAACCTCACAATGATACTTTGCTATGACCAAAATCGACATGATCGCTACATCCCAACTATTGATTAAGCAGCCCGATGTTGCTGTTAAACATCCGAACTCCCCTGCTCCACAACCAAACCCTGCTTCCGATCCGACTGCGAAGCAAGCCAAACGAAAAAACCAACGGCGGGAAGCCCCTGCCGCCAGTCCTGCCGCCAGAACCATCGCCGCCGGAAGTTTCGGGAAGTATTGGCGGGTTGCGAGCGGATTTGGACTGGTTGTTGAAACGCAACCCGATGTATCAGAAGTCAATTTGGCAGAAGTTGCCTGCGGAACAGCAGAAGCGAATGGGGAATCTCGACCGAACGGGGGGCTGTTTGGACTTTCCTCATGGTCTTACCAGAGGTATAATGTAATTACCTAAAACCTGTTCGACATCAACAAATGAAGGCTCTCTACGAAGAGGTAGTCCGCAGGTTTCCTGAGGTGCTTCAGGACGATTACGAAGATTTACCTTACTCGCTTATGGGTTCGCTCGTCGATTGGCTAACTACCCTCAGTCCGTCCGAACTCACTCCAGAAGTCATTCAGCGAGTTGTCGTGTTTACAAAGTGGTGCGAGGAGTTGCCTAGAGGCGAGACGGCGGCGGATGACCCATACACGGTGTTAGTGGTCGGATTTTATGAACCACTCTTTGGGTCAGAAGCAACGAGATGTCTGATACCCCGTTTGATTTCAAAGGATGATTTGATACGCAATGCTGAATACTTGAAAACGTGGGTCGGGGTGGAAAACTACCAACATGTATTGGAAAAGTATTGAAATGCGAACAATGCACTCGACTGAATAGCGACTTTCCCCGCCCCTGCTCCACCCCGTTCTTGAATTACAACCGCCAGTCCCGCCGCCAAGGGACTAGCCGCTTGGATCTTCTGTAGCATTTGCGGGACTGGGAGCAGGCTTGGAATTATTACGCATGGAGGTCAGGTCAGCGGGTTTCGGCTGGGTACGTCGAATTGCTAAATAAATCGCCACGACCAATGCGACTACAACCGATGCTACAAGAACAGAAGTGTCGAACCATGTCGGCGGGATTTTGCGGGCGTTGTCGTACATCTGCCCACCGACAACTCCCAGAAGCAAGAAGCACAACAAAAACGTTGGGACGAAATATAAAATGCCTATAGAGGTTCGGCGAAGGGCTATGTGAAAAACCGGTGCCGATCCGCCGATTGGTAGTCCTGCCAAGATTGCGAAGAAGCCAACCGCCTTCAACACCCCAGCAGTCTTGACATCTAAAGGGTCGGTGAAGCTTCCGGCGATAAACCAAAGGGAAATACCGAGACAAACGGATAAGACTGCTACCAAGCCATGCAATGCAGTTCGGTTCAACACGTTCTTCATTTCCACGTCCAAATTCTGCTGCCGATCCAACTGCGAAGCAAGCCCAGAGCCGACCTACGGCGGAGGCTCCTGCCGCCAGTCCCGCCGCCATGGGACTAGCCGCCAGTCCCGCCGCCAAGGATCAGCCGCCAGATTTTTCGGTAGCATTGGCGGGGTTGGGAGGAGGTTTTGGACGAGTCAATACGCATGGGGTCAACTGAACCGAGTAGTTTGACTGCTTTTCTACTCTCTGTAGAACGCTGCAACCATTGCAACAATACCACCGGCGACCCATTGCGAGAACGATAGGAAGAGCACGTAAAATCCGTCTGCCAGACTTGGATGAGAAAATGTCTCGCAAATTATGAATCCAACGCCCGCCAAGGAAATGAGACTAGCCCCGACGAAAGCTACAAGCGAACGGTCGTTGCTCCTGCTGCACCATCGGGTAATCATCGCAAACAGTCCGTAGGGACTTAGTAAGAGGAAGGTCATAAACCAAAAAGCCCCATCAAGCAGTATTGAGGGACGGCTCCATGGTCTGGCACCGAGCAATAACCAGATAAGCGTAAGCAACGTTGAGACTGCCAAGACGACAAACGTGGTCTTACCTTTCATAAAAACCAATGAACTGTATGCCCGACTGACTCAAGCCAGAAACCCTTCTGTGTTCATGCAAACCCCTCCATCATCCCAATCCTGCTCCTGCTCCCGCCATTCCGCAAGCCCAACTCACCCCTCGACCCGCAATTCCTGACGGCTTCCGCCCCTTGAACCATCGGGTTCTGGGAGCAGATGCCGCCGGAGGTTTCGCTAGCCCTGCTGGGGGTGCGGCTGAACCGAATGGATAGATGTTTCGTACCTACGGGCGTGTCTTCTCTTTTCGATTGCCACCAAGGCAAACGCCATGAACAGCGGAAGCCCATACAGAAAAACCGCCAGGCCGCCTTTTCCCCCCAAGAGATGCCACAAGTAGGGAAACCCAGCTAACAAATCCCATGTAGTGAATAAGAATAAATTGACCCAAATGCTTAATGCAAGGACGACTATACAGACTGCAGCCACCAGACGTGCCATGATGCTAATCAATCGCTCAGGGAGCAGCAGACTTACAACGCTTGCATCCGCAAATATCACCACCCCGACAAACCCCGCAGGGAGCACAGGAAGCAACAGGCTGAGAATGCTCGCAACCGCAAGGAGGGCAATGATTCTGGGCGTAAGCACTTTCATTTCACCTACTCCACGAGAATTATAATAGGAAACAGCCTGACAATCCAGATACTTCAAGCAATCGCCGCAACATCCAGTGCCTCCCCGTTCTTGATCCATTTGCACCGCCCCGCCAATCTCCTGTCCGATGATCGCCGCCAACCAGAGCATTCGGACGAAGCGTCCCCAGCCCCGCCGTTTCGTTCTGACGAAAGTGGGCGAGTGTTTGTATCGGAGCGAGGCGGGTTCGTATTTCGCCGTCGTCAAACACTTGGGTAGGCAACATCGGAAAAGTTTACAAACCACCAATCGTGGCATTGCCGTAAAGAGGTTGGGTGAGTTTCGCCAAAAACTTCGGCATCTTGCTCCGTCCACTGGAAATATACCGACCGCCATAACTTTCGGGCAAGTCGCCACCATGTGGCTGGAATCGGTTGCGATTCATCTCCAAAAAACCACCTATGTTCGCCGGTTGTTCTGCATCGACGCTTCGCTCCGGCTTTTCAAGACGAAGCCCATTGGAAAGATCACGCTTCTGGATTGTGAAAGGTGGGCAACCGCCAGAAACAAGCTAGTCAAGGGCAGAACGTTTAACTACGACTTAGAAACCCTGCGATTAGTTTTCGTCTATGCAATTTCCCACGGATTGGTAATGGACAATCCGGCGGCGGGAATACGGCGGCGGAGATTGGATACGGCGTTGGTCGTCATACCGTCGGCTCTTGTATTAGGGGAGAGGATTTCGGAGCCACCGTATATCTTCGGCAATTTCCCGAGAATTGAGATTGTTTTCGCGCTGGTTGATATGGCATCATATGCCAAGTCAGCAATTGGAATGGACTTGATTGTTGACGCGCGGAAAGGCGTATTAAAGTCGTCATGCCTGTGATCCTGTTGGTGCGCCATGGGCGCTCATCCCTGAGCCAGAAAACGCCACGACTCAGCGCCGCTGAATTTCGTATGTGGATTGAGTCCTACCATCAGCACGGTATTGCGGCTGACAGCCGGCCTTCGGACTCACTCCTCGCTGAGGCGCGCGCCGTGGCTCTTGTCGTCTGTAGCGACCTTCCCCGAGCGGTCGAGTCCGCGCATCGGATTGCGCCCGGCCGCGACATTGCTGTGAATCCCCACCTGCGCGAAGCAGGCTGGCCTTTGCCAGGGAACTGGGGGGGATTGCGTCTGCCGCTTCTCATGTGGGACTGGTCCTTCCACCGACTCTGGCGTTGTGGGGCGCGTTCAGTCGGTGAATCGGCAAATGCCGCCCGTGTCCGCGCCCGGGAGGTATGCGCGTGGCTCGAATTACGCGCGCAAAAACAAAGTCCGATCCTCGTAGTCGGACACGGGACCTTCAACCAGTTCCTGGCGACGGAACTCCGACGACATCACTGGCAAGGTCCCCGCCGTCCCGCCGACCATTATTGGGGTGCGACATGGTATGAGCGGGACGGCCAGACTGACGCAGTAGCCAGTTGACTAGGTGTTCGCCAAAAGGCATCTCGGGGTGTTTTTCAGTATGCAAGAAGGCGCCTTGGGGTGCGGTGTCCGAGTTGTGGCAAGCCGCTGGCTGGCAATGACGCGGGAATTGCCCTTTTCAGCAGCTATTGCTGGTACTGTCAAAAGAAGATTCTGGACTAGGGCGGCATTTACAATCGTCGCTCGCCTCAATTCCGTTTCAGTACGAAATACGCGATGACAAGACCCACGGCGATGATCGCAATCAGCATCAGCGGCGGGTGACCATGCCACCCTTGGCCGCTATCGGTAAACCAATCCAGTTTGATCAGGCGCAGGTACTCGAACATGACTCCGCCCTGATATTCGATGAATGTTTGCGGCGGCAAGATCAAAACGCCTGAGTTTCACACCCGCAACTCCACTAACTGTGCCTCAACTTTTCCCCCCATCACCCGCAACAACGCCAGGTTGATAGGCAAATTGAAACGCCTCGGGCCAGCACTGCCTGGATTCAAGAACAACAACCCATTCTTGCGACTGATTGACGGCTCATGCAGGCGCTCCTGGGCTTCTTCCACGGTAGTTCCATAAGGGATCATTACGGGGATACGGGCCAAGTAATAGGTGACATCGGTAAAGGTGGATGTCGTCGAAAAGGTGCTGCTGCTGGCAAACGAGGCAGAATACGACGGATCCGCATACCGTGTTGTCCAGCGTTGGTGGCCGTTTGGAATCCTCTCGCCGTCGGCTGAACCGCCAATGCAGATCATGTGGCCTCTTCCTGGGCCTGCTGTAGGGCTCGCTGTTCATCCAGGGCATCTTGGGCCTCCAGCGAGACCGCCGGCTGGGCCGAGGCTCTGTTCCCAGCAGATTTTGCTGAATCACAGATTTGGCGGAAAACTGGCCCAGAATAATACTCGGCACGGAGCGGGTGCATGACACGATAGACCGACTCCAAATCAGCACACAACGGGTGGAATGTCGAGCAGTACGGATTCGAACAAGCCGCAAAAGGCAACTTGTCTTTCAGGCGATTCCGCTCCACCAAGTGACCATCATGGCAGTTGTCGCACTTTAGATCCGAATGGTGTTTCCCTCGCTTCCGCGAACGCCGCGTGTTTCCCGCATTGCTGGCCCGCGTGTTCCCCGCACCGCTGATTTTGGGGACAGCCAGGTTTCTCGAACCCTCTAGGATTGCCAGGCTGGTCGTGTCCGCTTCCTCCTTGGCTGGATCCGTCCTGTCGGAATCCTCTTCTCGATAAAAACAACGCGCCGGGTTGTTTATTTTGGGTTCTTCTCTTTCTTTTTCCGGTCCGGTAGGTTCTTGGGGGGTAGATTTGTCACCCTTTACGGAGCCCAATGTCTCCCTTTTGGGGGTAGTAATGTCACCCTTTACGGCTTCCAATGTCACCCTTTTCCACGCGGAAAATGGCATCACTGTATATGTGGAATTGTTGCCTCGGCCGTCACCTCGCGTCACCTGGATAACGCCATGGTCTTCCAATCCCTGGATGGCTCTTTTAACCGACCGCTTATGCAGCCGGCATATTTTGGAGATTGAGTCTTGGCCTGGCCAGCATATCCTCTGGCCGTTCATGCGCCTGATTAGGTGCGAAAGGACACGATGCTCTGAACCTTTCAGGTCAAGGTCGTCCATATTGCGAAGGAAGAATTCTTTTTTCATCGTGCGTCCTTTGCTAGTTGCTCACTGCGATCTAGGCGTTGTTGTGTTTCCCAATCCTTAAATCTGCGGCTGTCTCCGTCGGGGGTCCGGTAGAAGATCCAGTCGGAGTATTCGCGGTTGAATTTGTCCTTGTCGATGCGGACCAAGTCATCTCCGAAAGCGTAGCCTCGTCGCTGGAGGAGGCGGATGGCGCCGGTTAAGTACTTATTGCCCAGGACGGTAGCTTCTTCTGCGCGTTCTCGATTCAGGGCCACATAGCCGCCTTGCTCGTGCATCAGGAGGAATTCCCAAAGAAAGGCGGCTTCATGCCTGTTGCGGCCGCCCAGGAACCTGAGGATCTCTACGCGGAACGGAAAAGCTGGTCTGGCCAGCTTGTCGCACGGCAGTTCGTCCTGGTAGATGGGAAGCAGTTCAACCATCTCCAGGCCGTCGGGACCTATGTATTCTCGCTGGGGGACAGACACGCCGTTAATTATCATCCTGAGGATAGTGTCGCTCATGGCGCCACCTCTGACTGCACATCGCTGGGCCAGCCATAAATCTCGCCAAACCACACGACCATATCCAGGGCCTCGGATGCGGTGAATTTCGATATTGGCATTGCGGGGTCGGCGGCCTTGTAACAGCCGCAGTCCGTGGCTGTGCCTTTTTCAGACTTGTGGTCGCGGAAAAGTTGGCCGCATACCGTGCAGCGCACATGATGGTCGGCCGGCTCCACGATGCCGGCCGCTTGCCGCGCCGCGACGCGCTGGGACTGCTCGGCCAGGAGATCCTCGGAGATCTCAGCCCAGGACGAGGGTTCATCCAGCACCGCGGCAAGCCAACTGTTTTCCTGCAGTTCGGGTTTCGCGACGTTATTCATGGGTGATCCTTTTGGTTTTGGTTGTGGTTGTGGGAAAGAAAGTTTTGGACGGCCTGGAAGGAGGGGATGCAAAACGACTGGCGGGGAGAACCCTCACCGTCCAAACTCATAAAGTGACTCTTGGTCGATTGCATCGTTTACCGCATCGCCTTCCAGGGCGATCCTAACATCCATATTATACAGCTAAGTCCCGCCAGGATCCTCCTGCGGGCAAATTGCCTTGCACGCCCAGGAGCAGGCCTGGCATGCGCCGAGCAGTCAATTATACATCGCCATGGTGTTTCCTGGCCCAGGCGCACACCTTGGCCGCCGCCGTCTTGTATTCCAGGTGGTCGCATTTGTACCCAGATGCGCGGGCCCGGAGTAGGTCTTTCCAATACGAGATGTATTGCGGGTTGAACACCTCGCGGATGGGGATCCAGCAGTGGATCGACTTGCCTCCCGTGTAGACCGCGAATGCGATTTCGGGATGACGCGCCACCCAGGCGATCTGCTCCTGGAGCGACTGGGTGTCGGACTCGACCACCACCCACCGGCTGGCATAGACGGAGAAACCAGCCCGCCAGTTGTTGGTCAGCGTCGAAGGGCAGCAGAACACCTCGTAGCCGAGGCGGTTGAACCCCTGCAGCTTGTCAAAGGTGTGCCGGAACAGCCGGCTTCCGATGCGGGTGCTGATACCAGGGTGGACATTGATCTCCTGGCGGATGCCGTCGCGGATGTACCAGAGCTTCTTGCCATGGAGACTGGGAGGAAGACCGACACGATCAGGATCGGGGCCCTGGCGCTGGCCCTGGGGGCGACGATCAGGCCACGCGATGAAGAAGTAAATCCGTTGACGGGGGTAGTACGCCAGCTCGCAAAACCTGCGAAATTCGCTGAAGGCGGTGTCTGGGGTGACGGGGGCACATGGGATAGTGTCGACAGGGTGGTGAAAGGCAGCCGCCGCCGGTGGAAGCGGGTGAAATCCGGCACTCCTTGGAAATTACTGGCGAAAATATGCTACATCTTTCTAATTACCAATGACTTACACTTTACAAATTTAAGATCCGTGGTAAGCTGTCTGGTGAAAAGCAAAGATTCGATCCTCTCCCTCCCTCTAACCGAGATAGAAGTGGATGAATCCATTTCCCCCCGCAAGGAACGCGACCTATCTCCGATCGACCAATGATGAAATCCTGCGAGCGAACTTCGCGCAGTATCAGGCGATCAAGGCGCGGCGTAAGAAGCCATGATTCAGTCACTGGGAACCTGGTCACTGGCACGCCAGTCCCGCTGAAGGTTCATCCACGGAGGCGGCAACTCGCGCGCGCCCCATTGCTCCGCCATGGCCTCTGCAATGCCGGTGAAGGTGCGGGACGCATCCTTAGCATTGTGGGCGACCCCGCGGCTGGTCTTTTGCCCGCGTTTCTTTCCGCCGGTGTTACTTGGCAAAAACGGCTTGTAGCGGGTCAAGACCTTGGTGGGAATCAGCGGCGGCAGATTCAAAAGCCACAAGCAGGTCGCTTTGGAAAACGGGTGTCCGAACTGGTATGGCTGAATTACCTGATCCGGTGTCTTCCAGCAATTTTTCAGCAGCCCGCGCGGATTCTCTATTGCAATTCGTGGAATCGAACAGTCGCGAAGCGCGAGAGCGAATAACCCGCCGTCCCATATCCCGCCAAGCCTTCCGGGAACCTCCCACCAGCGCGCGCCCGCCTTCGACAGGAACCGACATGGCGGGTGGCAAATCATCATGTCCCAGCCATCGCTCAGATGCCGCAACACATCATCCTGAATGTGCGGCCCTGGGCGCTCGGTCGGTTGCAGGTCACACGACCACGCATCGTGACCTTTTTTCAGAAATTCGTCGCGAATAATTCCACTGCATTCGCAGGCAATTAGAACCCGCATCAGTTTTCCCCGATGTCGATGGCGCTGTCGCGCAGCTCGCGGAGGCGCGCCTGCTTCCGGCTCCACTGCTCTGCGATCCGCTTGGTGAAGTCCGATTCATAAATAATGACATGCCCGATTTCAGAATGCACCGGTATCGGCATCTTGGGCGTCCCCTCCTTGTCAAACTCCGTCAGGCTGCGAATATGATGAATGACGAAGGCCGCCAATGCTTCCCGGTCGGCGTCATCTATCAAGCTCCAGTGTTTCTGGATGACCTCCGCCATCTGTCCGTTGTTGTCCCTGATTAAGACTCCGTATTCATTCTTCACACCAATCGTCTGGATAGCCTCATTGCTGGCAAGACGCCTGACCGCCGGGTCGCTCACTGCGCCCGCGCCACCTGTGATAAAAACCTTGGTGTATGCCTTGTCAATTTTCCCCTGGTGCTTCACTAGCCCTTCATTCTGCGTACAGAAGAAATGCAGCGGGCCATAGAGCAGGCGCAACTGTTCTTCCAGGAATAGAATCTTCCGCTTCTTTGCCTCGGCGTTGGCAGACCAGGCCACGGTGACAAAGCTGCCGAACAGGCCGCTTCCAAGGCCCACGATTATGCTGACTAAAGTGAGTTCAGTCATCTCAGCTTGGAATTGTAGCACACCCGGCCCGCTGGCGATTGCATCGTTACAGTGGATCCATGTAATGGATAGGGTTGCGCGCAACAGCCGCAGCGTCGGTCAGCAAGTTGGCTCGGTCTCTGCCTTCTGTTTCTTCAAAATCTCCGCCGTACTGATTCGGTACTGTTTGTGTACCCTCTCAAATACCCGGTTCAATTCGAGTCTCTGCTTCTTCGATGGGCAGCGCTTGCCCGAAAACCACCGCCTCAAGGTAGAATCGGAGACTCTGAACTGGAATGTGCGCGCCAACCACTTTCGAAAGTCAGAAACACCACCGTTTCTATTCCCGCGCAGTGCATGACGGCGATAGCGGAGGATTCTTCCTTTCGAAATCTTCGGCGGTCTGCGCCAAAACTGTTCATGGGCTTGCCGATACCCTTCTAGTGGCGCTTCCTGTTCCCAGAGTCTGCGTTTGATTCCCTCAAACAGGCGCTTCTGAAGAAACACTTTGATGGATTCGTCATCCAATCGCCCAGCTAGGGAATCCCAGTAACTGGTTTCGTCGAACGCCGGAAACTCCTCGAAAATCAACCAGCGTTCGCGGAGCCATTGTCGCATCTCTCGTGTCGCTTCCTTCCACAAAGAACTGCGCTTTAGGCTAGAGAAGTCATCGAGACCAGGGTCCCGTGCTTGTGAAGCTTGGAGGCGTAGAGCTTTCTGGAATGCGGTCTCCCTCAAGATCTGCAACCTTCTAACATAATCATCGAGTTCGCCTTTCACGCCAATATCTCGTCAATCCCCCCTTTGCCCGCAGGTCTGCTCTGCGACCGTTCTTCTGACGGTACTTTGATACATAGAGAATGACCCCGTTAATGTTCAAGGATTTGAGCTGCACCATTTTCTGTGAACCGCAATATACCAGGAATTTCTGCATGTCAAGGACCTCCGCGAAACGCTATTCGCGAATTCGACTCTATCTTACCCCGCCCGAGCTAGTACCGCCGGGCCGCCGGGTAATCAGGCGGCGGCAGAGCCCCCACCGAAGGGAGCGAAGGAGATAGTCAAATGAAGAAGACAGTGGTGAAGAAGCAGAAGCCCGTCGTACCGCCAGCAGAAACGACATCCGCGGTGAACCCCGGAGGACTGTCCGTCCCCGGCTTTCACATCACATCAACCTCGCTAACGATGGATGATAGTGTGACCCCGGAGCAGGCCAAGGCGTACCTCGTGACGGCTTGCGCCATTGGCACGGCGGCGCAATGGTGGGTCGGCGATCTGCTGAATGCGATGGAGCGCAAGTGGGGTGCGACCGAGAAGCTCGTGCAGGAGCTCGGACTCGGGGGAATCTGGACGCCGCGGTACTGCGAGAACCTGAAGTGGGTCGCGGGCAAAGTCTCATTCCGGAATGAACTTCCTGTGGCGCATCACATGGCCGTCGCCACGCTGCCACCGGCGAAGCAGAAGGAGATGCTGGAGCAGGCGCGGATCGGCCACTGGAATCGCAAGATGCTTCGGGACACGGTGGCCGGGAAGGTGTCGCCGCCGGGCGAGCCCAGGCACACCGAGGAACCGCCGGTCGAATTGCCCGACGAGGACCGGCGCTTAAAGTTTGACGATGTGCGCGAGGCGCGGAAGTTCTTCGCGTCGTTGTATGACCGCCTGCCATCACAGGAAGAGATTGAATCGTGCAAGGACTTGCTGGTGGTCGAGGCGTGGCTGGAGATGACCCTGAACTTTGGCAACCTCATCAATGTACTTGAGAACCGTCAGCGGGAACTATTTGAGGCGGCGGAAAAGAAAGCCCGCAAGGATCGGCGCGAACAGCACCGCAAAGAGCCGCCCTCGCCCGTGGGTGCGGTCAAGGAATCCAAGGCGAGCATCGCGGAGAGGGCCAAAAAAACGATGACGGAGTGTCTCGACCGCGCGGCGGATGCGCGCGAGGCGGAACTGGCGGCGCAAGCTGCCGCACCACCCGAGGTGCCGGTGCTTAATGACGGCACGGTCGTCGATATAGCGTGCAAAAAATGTGGCAAGTTGTGGCACGCGACCCTTGGTGTTCGCCAACGGTGCCCGCATTGCAGTTCGTCGCACGCGGCTGGAGTGATTCGGAGTCTCGCCCGCACCGCGCAAGTTGTGGCGCCCGCGGACGCGGCGAAGGAACCCGCGCCAGCGGCGGCGACCGTGGCGGGGAAATGGGCGACCGAGGCGGAAATCGATGAGGTGTTCAAAAAGAACTTCACGAAGATTGATTTGAATCAGCCAAGCGAGGGGCCGAAATGAGCGAGCCAAATCACAAGGGCAAGATCGTGCAGTTCCCGTGCTCCGGTTGCAACAAGGAATGGGAGGCCACGGTCGGCAGGCGCGGCTGGAATCGTTGCAGGCATTGTGGATCGCAACACTTCGCTGTCGATCTGTTGCACTGGCTCGACCACCAGCCAACCGAGTCAACCGAGGGCGTGAAATGAGGCTCTCCAAAAGCGACGCGACATACGCGACGGGTAACAAGCTGATAATCAACCGGGTCTTTGGGAAGCTGAGTCATGCGACCTTCACGATCAAACCCATTCGAGAGTTTGTGATGCGTTATGTTGGTGACGGCAAATTGTGGTTCGACCCTTTCGCTGGAGCTAACAGTCCGGCTGAAAGCACCAACGATTGGAACCCCGAGATGCCAACCGATTTGCACCTTCCGGCAGAGGAAGCGGTAAAGCTGGTTGAGGGACCGTTGCGCGGCGTAATCTTTGACCCGCCATACTCTTATCGTCAGGTGACGGAGCATTATAAAGCGGTTGGCAGGAAGGCGACGCAACGGGATACCAGCTACAATTTTTACAGGCGCGTCATGGAACCTCTTGCGGAAGAAATTGAGATCGGCGGTTACGCGCTCTCGTTTGGATGGAACTCCAACGGCTTCGGCAAGTCACTGGGATTCGAGAAGGTTGAGATTTTGCTCGTCGGGCATGGAGGGCATCACAATGACACTATCTGTCTTGCGGAGAGGAAGATACTGTGAAAAACCAAAGTAGCCCACTACCAGGACAATCGCAATGAATGACGAAATCGCAATTCCCGACGGCACGCTGTTCGATGATTTCGTGCCGCCCGAAGAGGCCCAGCGGCAATGGGTGCAACTCGTGGTCAGGAAAGTAACCGAGCATTACCAGCGGAAGGCGGCGTCAGCCGGACAGACGGCTCCTATCGGAGTGACAATCAATCTGCAGACACCAGAGCAGCATGCGAAACCGTGTGAACCGTCATCGACAACATTCGATTACGACCGCATTGAGAAGATCTTCCTTGCCGCCCACAGGCAGCCACTACGCGTGGACTCTGCCGAACTTCGCCACTTGCTTCCTATCTGCGAACGAACGCTCGACAGGTGGATGAACGACCGCATTATCCCTTATGAACAAGTGCCGACCAGTAAGAAGAGTGACCGCGGCAAACTGCTTTTTGATCTGGCCGCTGTCGACAAAGCGCTGAAGAGATGGCGACGGAATGCGGTGGGCGACTAGACCCCGTTCAAGAACAGCGTCACTTCGCCTCAATCCCACCAGGTCGAAGCGCCCAGTAGCGCTCGGCGTCGGCTCTTGTCACAAGCGCTTTGTAGTGTGCGTGGAGTACCTCCACTGAATTGCCCATGATTACAGAAGTCTGGATCTCATCGCCGTACATAGCCAGGTGGTAGGAACCAAAACTGTGACGCAAGGTGTCCGCCTGCCATTCAGAAATACCGGAATCCTTCACAAGTGTTTGGCGCCTCTGGTCGTAGTTTGGCACATCGCGTACCGGCCCAGATGAACGAACACAAATTGCAAGCCACGCCGCCAGTGTATCGTTGATCGGCACTATCCGGCGCATCCGCTTCTTCGCTACATTGCCTGCAATTCTGATGGCACGGTCGGGAAGTTTCACCGCCGACCAATCCAGCCGCCCCACTTCGTCCGGCCGTATGCCGCCGAATAGTCCCAATACAGCCCACGGCAGAAGCCCGTGATCGTCCGCACCTTTCAGCAACTGTGCCGCTTGCTCCACTGACACGATTACCGGCTCCTCATCATCAACTTCGGGTCTCTCTACCCTAGTTACCAGGTTCACCTCGCACCAGTCATGTTTGATCGCGTAGTGGTACAATTGGGAAATCTTGGTCATGTAATTGATTCGGCTGCGAGATCCCCATGACGGATCATCAAAATAATCCTTCAACTCTTCGAGGGTGACAGAAGCCAACTTGCGGGCGCAGAAGTGGTTCGTAAAATCTCCAAACCGGTATTTCAACTCATCTATCGTAGCGTCGCGTCTGTTGGCGCTTTTCTTATCCTGAATGAGGCTGTCTACTATTGCTGATACATCGGGCGCATCCGCGAACCGAGCTACATGCTCCAAGTAGTAGTCGACCGCTTGCGTGATTGTTATGCCGTGAGGTTTCAATCGCTCCTGGCACCGCATAGCCTCGAGTTTGAGTGCCTGTGGTGTCCGGAAAACCTCGATGCCCTGATTCTGGCGCTCTATCCAGGCTTGCCTGGCATAGGTCTCTGCGTCTTTCTTGTTCGAGCAGGTTTTCCACTTCGGCTCGCCGCCCAGTGACCGCCGGTCAACCATATAGTTAGTTTGACCGTTGGGCAGGGTTCGGGTATAGACTGGAAGACTGTTCTTTCGTACTGCTCGTTTGCGTCGGGCCATATGCGTTTGCTTGTCCGTGGCAATTATATGTTACATTGGTGTTACACGCAAGTATTACAATCGAGATATAAATCAGCTTAAAATATTGATACTAAATAGGTTGGAGGGGTGTCCGAGTGGTTGAAGGAGCTGGTCTCGAAAACCAGTAATGCCGCAAGGCATTCGTGGGTTCGAATCCCACCCCCTCCGCCAATCACCGGTTACAATTCCCCGCGATAAGCTC
>Ga0182030_10011617_pt1 | contig 17738 bp, 14 predicted proteins | sample 812S3MmetaG_FD_121299 | JGI IMG/M metagenome (GOLD analysis project Ga0182030, IMG submission 121299) | Permafrost microbial communities from Stordalen Mire, Sweden - 812S3M metaG (Illumina Assembly) | ecosystem: Environmental > Terrestrial > Soil > Wetlands > Permafrost | place: Sweden...
CCGCCCGCGTCGTGGCCATCGAAATCGATTCCACCCTGGTGGAACACCTGCGCGCCAGGTTCGCCGGCGAGCCGCGCCTGGAAATCGTGCACGGCGACATCCTGGCCACCGACCTGGCACGCTGGGGCCACGCCCCCATCGCCGGCAACCTGCCGTACTACATCACGTCGCCCATCCTGGAGAAGGCCGTCCGCCTGGACGTTCCGCGCATCGTTTTCCTGATGCAGAAGGAAGTCGCCGAGCGCCTCGTCGCCACCCCCGGCCACCGCGAGTACGGGTACCTCACTTTGCAGACGGCGCTCTTCGCCGGTACGCGGCTGCTGTTCGAGGTCAAGCCCGGAAGCTTCCGCCCGCCCCCCCAGGTGGATTCCGCCGTGGTGCTGCTGACGCCTCACACCCGCGACCTGGGCGTGAGGGACCGCGAGGCGTTCCTGCGATTTCTCGGCCACTGCTTCCGCCAGAAACGCAAGACACTGCGCAATAATCTCGCCGGGGTCTATGGGAAAGAAGCGATCGACCCCTGGCCGGAAGCCGGGTTGCGCGCCGAACAGATCGGGCTCGATCGATTCGCGGAGATGTTCCAGCGTCTGCGGCCGCACGAACCCGCATCCGAGCCGCGACCGTCCGTATCCGAGCCGCGACCGTGAGGGAGCGGTCTTCCACACTTGGGGACCGCATTCCGGCCGCCCGCAACCAGGATATCCCGCCGCGCGTCCGTATGATTACCGCCGCATTATTGCCGCCGCCGCTGTCGGAGCCCGTGCCGTGCGTTATCGTATGCCTTAGATGCCGGAAGCCTACATTCGCGCGCGGGGAGTCACCAAGACCTATCGGTCGGGCGCCGGCCTCCTGGTGGTGTTTGAAGACCTCAACCTGGATGTCGAGCGCGGGGAAATGCTCGCCCTGGTCGGCGAATCGGGCGCCGGAAAGTCCACTTTATTGCATCTTTTGGGCGGTCTGGACACTCCTTCAAGGGGTACGATACACTACGGAAGTAGAGAGATTACGGCCCTGTCGCCGCCCGAACGGTCGGATTTCCGCAATCGGGAGATCGGTTTTGTCTGGCAGATTCACTACCTGCTGCCGGAATTCACGGCGCAGGAGAACGTGATGATGCCGTTGTTGATTCGGGGGTGCGCGCACGCTATGGCCGCCGCCGAATCGCTCGCGAGGTTGCATGAAGTGGGCCTTGGCGCGCGGGCATCGCACCGCGCGGGGGAATTGTCGGGCGGGGAACAACAGCGTGTCGTGCTGGCCCGTGCGTTGGTGGGAAAGCCAAGCGTTTTACTGGCCGATGAACCTACCGGCAACCTGGATTTCCGGACCAGCGAGATGATTTTTCAACTGCTCGAAGACCTGCACCGGTCGCACCAGTTCACCTCGGTCTTCGTCACCCACAATTTGGCGTTCGCGCGGCGCTGCGACCGCGTACTGAATCTGGAAAAAGGTGGACTGGTACCGGATGGGCCGCCCGGTTCGCATCCCGCGGCCCACACGGAGTATCCTTGAAAGTATTAGGGGGCACCACTTCTTATGTTTGAGCGTTACACGGAGAAGGCGCGCAGAGTGATCTTCTTCGCGCGGTATGAAGCCAGTCAGTTCGGGAGTCCATACATCGAGACCGAACACCTGCTCCTCGGCCTGCTGCGCGAGGACAAAGCGCTGGCGAACCGTTTCCTGCGTTCGCACGCCGCGGTGGAGTCCATTCGCAAGCAGATTGAAGGGCACACCACCATCCGCGAGAAGGTTTCCACCAGCGTGGACCTGCCCCTCAGCCACGAATGCAAGCGCGTGCTTGCCTACGGGGCCGAGGAAGCCGAGCGGCTGAGCCACAAGCACATCGGCACCGAGCATCTGCTGCTCGGCCTGTTGCGCGAAGAAAAGTGCTTCGCGGCGGAGATTTTACACGAGCGCGGACTCCGCCTTTCCACCATCCGCGAGGAACTGGCGCGTTCGCAGAGTGAAAAGGTGGCGTCCGCGCGGCCCAAGGAAAGTTCGCTATTGGCCGAGTTCAGCCGCGACCTTACCCAGGCCGCCATGGACAACACCCTCGACCCGCTTATCGGACGCGACTACGAACTGGAGCGGGTCGTGCAGATTCTGTGCCGCCGCACCAAGAACAACCCCGTGCTGATCGGTGAGCCGGGCGTCGGCAAGACGGCCATCGTCGAGGGCCTGGCGCAGCGCATTTCCGAGGGCGACGTGCCTTCGTTCCTGGCCGACAAGCGCATCCTGGCGCTCGATCTCTCGCTCATCGTGGCCGGCACCAAGTATCGCGGCCAGTTCGAAGAGCGGCTCAAAACCATCATGAAAGAGCTGATGGAGAATCAGAACGCCATCATCTTCATCGACGAGCTGCATACCCTGGTGGGCGCGGGTTCGGCGGAAGGTTCGCTGGACGCGGCCAACATTCTGAAGCCGGCGCTCTCGCGCGGCGAAATTCAGTGCATCGGCGCCACCACGCCGGCGGAGTTCCGCAAATCCATCGAGAAGGATCGGTCGCTGGAACGGCGCTTCCAGGCGGTGAAGGTGCCGCCGCCCAACGAATCCGATGCCATCAAGATCCTCTTCGGCATCAAGGACCGCTACGAGAAGTTCCACGCCGTGGGGTACACCGATGAAGCCATCGAGGCTGCTGTGTACACCTCCAGCCGCTACATCCCGGACCGCTACCTGCCGGACAAGGCCATCGATCTGATCGATGAAGCCGGCGCGCGCGTCAAGCTGCGGCAGACCACCCTGCCGGCCGATCTCGCCGACATCCAGAAGCGCATCAAGTTTATCGTGCACCGCATGGAGAACGCCATCGCCAATCACGAATTCGAGAAGGCGCGCTTCTACAGCGATGAGGAACGCAAAGAGCGCGAGAACATGCGGATGCTCCGCGAAAAGTACAACCTGGACGATTCCTCCACCGGGTGCGTGACCAAGGACGATATCGAAGACGTGGTGGCGCGCTGGACCGGCGTCCCCATGACGTCCATCAAGGAAGAAGAGATCGCCAAGCTGCTGCGCATCGAAGAAGAGCTGCACAAGCGCGTGGTCAGCCAGGAGAAGGCCATTTCGGCGCTGGCGCGGGCCATTCGCCGTTCGCGCGCCGGGCTGAAGGCCAGCAATCGTCCCGCCGGCAGCTTCCTGTTCCTGGGTCCCACGGGCGTGGGCAAAACCGAAGTGGCGCGCGCGCTCGCCGGGTTCCTCTTCGGCAGCGAGAAGAGCCTGATCCGTTTCGACATGTCCGAGTACATGGAAAAGCACTCGGTTTCGAAGCTCATCGGTTCGCCTCCCGGATACGTGGGCTACGAAGAGGGCGGCCAGTTGACCGAGCGCGTCAAGCGCAATCCCTACTCCATCATCCTGCTGGATGAAATCGAGAAGGCGCACCCGGACATCTACAACATCCTGCTCCAGGTGTTTGAAGACGGCCAGTTGACCGACGGACTCGGCAACCAGGTCGATTTCAAGAACACCATCATCATCATGACCAGCAACCTGGGCGCGCGCTTCCTGGAAAAGCGCAGCAATCTGGGCTTCTCCATCCCGGCGGGCGACGCCGGCTCCACCAAGATCGAGGACATGGTGCGCAGCGAGGTCAAGAAGGCGTTCAACCCCGAGTTCCTCAACCGCCTCGATGAGGTCATCCTGTTCACGTCGCTGACCGACGACGACCTGATCAAGATCATCGACCTGTTGGTCAACATGGTGAACGCCAACCTGGTGGCCAAGCAGGTGAAGATCCGTCTCACTCCGGAAGCCTCCAGGTACCTGCTGGAGAAGACCTGCGCAGATCGCAGTTACGGGGCGCGCCCCTTGCGGCGGGCGCTCCAGAAGTACATCGAAGACCCGCTCAGCGAGGCTCTGATTCAAGGCTCGTTGCCGCGTCCCTCCGACCTGGAAGTGTATCTCGGCGATACGGGGATCTACTACCGCGTGGTCAACGCGGAAGGCGAGGCCGCGGTGACCGCCGGTGGTCCGGTGGAGCCGCCCGTGGGCACCCTGTTGTATACGTTCTAAGCTTCCCAATCAAAAAGGGCGGATCGCGGGAACGCGCTTCCGCCCTTTATTGGCGCGCGATACGGCCGGAATCGGCAGGTGCCGTTCTATTGGTCCCGCAGCGTCGTCGCTGGATCAATTCGTGCGATCCGCAAAATCGGCCATGCGCTGGCAACGGCCGTCACCACTGCGAGCGTCAGGACGACTGCGAAAAGAGTGGGGGCATCATAAACGGCCACGCCAAACAATACGCTGCGCATGGTGCGCAATGTCCCGGCGCACACCAACAAACCTGCAATCAGTCCAGCCAGCGACGCTCCGAAACCCGGGGCTCCGACGTGGACCATCGCTTGACCGATTGTGGAGCCCAGAGCAATGCGGATGCCGATTTCACGCGTTCTCTGCGCCATGATGTTGGCCACAAGCCCGAAAATCCCGACAGCGCTGAGCAGCAGAGCCAAACCTGCCATCGCGCTCAGAAGTGCCACCTCGATACGTTGCATTGCTAAAGTTTTCGCCAGAAGGTCACGCATACCGTAGAAGCCCGAAAAAGGAAGGTCGGGATTCACGCTTGCCATCGCGCGCTGCATCTGCGCGCTAATTCCGCGCGCCGGGCCGGCAGTTCGGACTATCCAACTGGGTTGGAAGAATCCGTGGACGATGCCCAGCAGTTTCGGGTCCATCTGTGCGGCCGGGACATACACCATCTGCTCTGCGGTAAGCGGTGCTAACGCATCGATGCCGGGCGCCATCGCCACATCTTCCACCATCCCGATGACTAACGCCTTCTCATCCAAGTGCCGGCCCACAGGATTCGCGCCGTGGAAAAACTTGCGCGCGAATGTCCGGTTGACCATCACGACACGTTGCGCATCGGGGCCATCGGCTTCGGTAAAGGAGCGCCCTGCCAGGATCGGGATCTGCAGGGTCTCGAAGTAGCCGGGCGTGGCATACGTCTCATCGGTTGTCACCGCTTGTCCGGCTTCGCCACCGTCCCGGATGCGGAGCGCGCCCATCACTAGCGAGCGCTGATAAGGCAGACTCAGGCCGACAGCAGCTTCCTGCACGCCGGGGATCTGCCGCATTGCCGCGAGGCTTTGACGCAATAGCTTTTGGAAAGCGGAGGCGTCGTGAAACCGGGCGTCGTCCAGGGACATCGTCGCGGCCATCACTCCGGTTGGATTGAATCCCGGTGGCAACGTTTGCAGGTGAATGAGAGTACGGATCAGCAATCCCGAAGCCGCAAGCAATACAACTGTCACGGCAACCTCAATCGCGATCAACGCTTGTCGCAGGCGCAGTCGTGTTGCAAAGGCGGGCATCATGCCGAACAGAATGCTCGTCGCCAGCGAGAGGACAAGCGTAAATGCCAGAACGCTGCGATCGAGACTTACATCCGCCCCAGGCAGAAAGTGCTCCGGCAGAAGCGCGAGCAATCCGCGTAGCGCCCCGAAACCGGCTGCCAGACCGCACGCACCCCCCATTAGCGCAAGCAAAACGTTTTCGATCCAGAGCTGTCTTTGGATCTGCCACGGCGAAGCGCCCAGAGCCATGCGCGTTGCGACCTCGGGAGCGCGGCGAAGCATGCGGATTAGCGTCAGACCCGCAAGATTCGCACAGGCGGTCAGCAGGATCAATCCGGCGGACAGCAGCAGGGCTAAGAGCTGCGGCCGGAGCTTCGCCGTCTGACCTTGCTGCAGAGATACCGAATAGTAAGTCACGTGTGCGGCTGGGTTGCCTTCCAATTCGAACCGCCTGCTACGGAGCGCCCACGCGTGGTCAATTTCCGCGTCCGCCTGCTGCCAGGTTGCGCCGGGACGCAGGCGCGTGATGACTTCGAAGTTTGCGCCCGATCCTTCGCCTTTGCGGGTAGCCTGCAGCGCCGTATAGAGATCGGCATCCAGGGGAGTCGTTGCGCCTTGCGCCAGGACTCCGATCACGGTGTGCGGCTCGCCCTTCAGAAGAATGGTCCGGCCCACGATGTCGGGGGCGGAAAGGAAGGCATTGCTCCACAAACCATAGCTGAGGATCGCGGCCTTCGGTCCTCCAGCCCGATCTTCCACAGCCGAGAAGTTGCGCCCGATCGGAGGATGAATCCCCAGTACATCGAGGTAGTGCGCCGAGACACGGCCAGCATGGAGAAACTGCACATGCGTCCCTGCCTGCAGATTGACGCCTGCCGTTCTTCCGCTGGAAATAGCCGCCGTGAGGGAGGGCACGTTGTCGCGCAGCAGTTCCCATTGTTCCCCGTCGATCTTGTGGCGCTCATCGTAACCGCCTGGACCGGTCACGCGCGTGTTGAAGGTTCCGAGGCTTTCGGGGTGCGCATAGGGCAGGCTCTTCAGCAACAGTGAGTTCACGACCGAAAAGATTGCCGTATTGGCGCCGATGGAAAGGGCTAAGGTAAGCAGCGCCGTGACGGTCAACCCCGGATCTCGCCATAGGCGGCGCGATCCATAGCGGACATCGAGCCAAAGACGCTCCAGTCCGGCGCCTGAACGGAGGTTACGCAGGGTGCTGCGGATTCGGGATGCAAGCGCCTTCATGTCTCGCTACGTTGCCTCCAGCGCATTAGCCATCGCAAATGCGACTTTGGTCCACCGCTCGGCTTCGATTCCAAACTGGCTCTTTCCTGCCCTGGTCAATCGATAGAACTTGGCCCGGCGGTGGTACTCGGAGTCACCCGCGGGCACCCTGTTGTATACCTTCTAATGTAGGGCAAGAAGGCGGTTAGGCCTAAATCCCTTCGCCGCCGGTGAGGGGGGCTTCCGGGCGGCCCAGGCGGGCGGCCGCCTCCATCGCCTGCTGCACGTTTTCGGCGCGCACCAGTTGGCCGGCCGGTACGGCCTGCCGCAACAACTCCCAATCCACCGCGCCGGCCGGGGCGACGATGGCGATCAGCCCCGCGGCCAGCGCGGTGCGCACCGCTTGGCGGAGGTTTTCCGCCTCCTGGATCACGTGCACCGTGTAGCCCTGATCGAACAGCCGCCGCTCCAGAAGCCATGCGAGGTCCACACAGTCCGGGGGCAGGCAGATGGCCACGGGAGCGTGGCCGCGCGCCAGCCGGCGCTCCGCATCCGTCACACGTCCGCTGGCGGCGCCGGCATCGATCGCCCGGAGAATCATGCCGGCGCCCATGGTTTCGTTGGTGATGGGGTCGATGAGGATGAAACTGCCGGTGAAGCGGTTCTTGCGGTAGGCGTCGAACAGGAGGGGCCGCTGCGCTTCCACGCTCACCACGCCGATGCCGTTGAGTTCCAGCCGCCGGGCCGGTTGGTGCTCCAGGGTGTTGACGTCGAGGCGGTAGCGGATTTCGCGCACCCGCGCCTGGGTGACCTGGGTGGTGTGCTTGATCAGGTAAGAACGGTTGGGTTCCAGCGGCTTCTGGTTCATCCACACCACGGTAGCGTCAAAGCGCCGCCCGGCAAGCGGCAGGTTGCCGGAGAGCGCCAGCATATCGCCGCGGCTCACGTCGATCTCGTCCTCCAGGCAGAGCGCCACCGACATGGGGGCAAACGCCTCATCCAGTTCGCCGTCCCAGGTGACGATGGATTTAACGCTGCTGGTGCGGCCGGAGGGCAGCACCGTGATCCGGTCGCCCTTGCGCACCACGCCCGAGGCCAGCGTTCCCGCAAAGCCGCGGAAATCCAGATTGGGGCGGATCACGTACTGCACCGGGAAGCGCAGGTCGGTGAGATTGAGGTCGCGGTCGATGGGGACCGTCTCCAGATGCTCCAACAGCGCCGGACCGAGGTACCACGGCGTGCGCGGGCTGCGGTTGACGACATTATCGCCATCCAGCGCGCTGATCGGGATGTAGGTGATGGCACGGGCGTCAATTGGGGCCTCGATTTGGGCCAGGAACGCGTTGAACTGGTCGCGAATGACGCGGAAAACGTCCTCCCGGAACTCCATCAGGTCCATCTTGTTGATGGCCACCACCAGGTGCGGGATGCCGAGCAGGGTGGCCAGGAAGGCGTGCCGGCGCGATTGCGGCAGCACCCCGTAGCGGGCATCGATCAGGATGATGGCCAGGTTGGCGGTGGAGGCGCCGGTGGCCATGTTGCGGGTGTACTGCTCGTGGCCGGGCGTGTCCGCGATGATGAACTTGCGCCGCGGCGTGGAGAAGTAGCGGTAGGCCACGTCGATGGTGATGCCCTGCTCGCGCTCGGCGCGCAAGCCGTCGGTCAGCAGCGAGAGGTCGAGGCCGTTGGTGGAGAGATTGCGCGTGGCCTTGCGCACGCTGGCCAACTGGTCTTCGTACACACCCTTGGAATCGTAAAGCAGGCGGCCGATGAGGGTGCTCTTGCCATCGTCCACGCTGCCCGCCGTAGTGAAGCGGAGCAGTTCGGTTTGGGCGGTGGCTTCCAGCCAGGCGGTGGCGTCCTGGTTCAAGTCCGGGCTCAGGTGCTCCACCGGCATTAGAAATAGCCCTCGCGCTTTTTGATTTCCATGGAGCCTTCCTGGTCGTGATCGATGACGCGGTTCTCGCGTTCGCTGCGCCGGAACCGGATCATCTCCTCGATGATCCTGGGCAGCGTGTCGGCCTCCGAGCGGATGGCGCCGGTGCAATAGGTGCACCCCAGCGAGCGCATGCGGCACATCACCATTTGGGGCGCTTCGCCAGGCAACAGCGGCATGTTGTGCTCCACCGGGATGAGGGCGCCGCCGCGCACCACCATGGGGCGCGGTTTGGCGAAGTAGAGCGGCACGATGGGGATGTTCTCCAGGTGGATGTAGTGCCAGACGTCGAGTTCCGTCCAGTTGGAGAGCGGGAAGACGCGGATGCTCTCGCCTTTGTCGAGGCGGCTGTTGTACAGGCTCCACAATTCTGGGCGCTGGTTCTTGGGGTCCCACTGTCCGAAGGCGTCGCGGAAGCTGTAGACGCGCTCCTTGGCGCGCGATTTCTCTTCGTCGCGGCGGGCGCCGCCAAATGCCGCGTCGAAGTTGCCCGCGCTGAGGGCGTCGAGCAGTGCCCGCGTTTTGAGCAGGCCGCAGCACTTCTGCGTTCCCAGGCGGAAGGGGCTGGCGCCCTCGTCGATGGCCTGGCGATTGGTGTGCACGATCAACTGGACGCCGATTTCGGCGCAGAAGCGGTCGCGGAACTCGATCATCTCCTGGAATTTGTAGGTGGTATCGATGTGCAGCAGGGGGAAAGGAATGGGGCCGGGGTGAAATGCCTTCTGCGCCAGGCGGACCATCACCGAAGAGTCCTTGCCGATGGAGTAGAGCATCACCGGCCGCTCGAATTCGGCAGCCACCTCGCGAAGAATGTGAATGCTCTCGGCTTCCAGGGCTCGCAAATGGCTGAGGGTCCGGTCAGGCATGAAAGGATCTACGCGCTTACGTCTGTGATACGGTTTAATTTTAGGATACCAAATCAATCATGCCCAAATACATCGGGTTACTGGTGATTGCCGTTGCGCCGGTACTGGCGCAAGATAGCGGCATCTCCGCGGAACGCATTCGGGAGCATACACGATTTCTATCCAGCGATCTGCTGGAGGGCCGCGGTACGGGAACGCGCGGCGGCGATATAGCAGCCGAGTATATCGCCACCCAGCTCGCCCTGGCGGGCGCCAAGCCGGCGGGCGAGAACGGCACGTATTTTCAAAAGGTTCCCCTGGTGGGCATCGAGACCCAACCGGGCGCCACGTTGAGCGCCGCGGCGGGAGGCAATGTCCTGGACTTCCGCTGGGGCGACGATTTCGTGGGCGTCAGCCAGACCCAACTCCCGGACACGCGCTTCGAAGGCGACTCCGTGTTCGTAGGGCACGGGATCACGGCGCCGGAGTTCAAATGGGACGACTACAAGGGCCTCGACGTGACCGGCAAGGTGCTCATCATGTTCACCAACGAACCGCCGTCGGCCGATCCGAAATTCTTCGACGGGCGGGCGCTCACCTATTACGGGCGCTGGGTCTACAAATATGAGGAGGCGCTGCGCCGCGGCGCCAGGGGCTGCATCATCATCCACACCACGGAGACGGCCAGCTACCCATGGGAGGTGGTGCGCAACTCCTGGGGGCGGGAAGCCCCGTTCGTGAAACTGGAGCCCGGGGCGAAGGCGCTCTCGTTGCAAGGCTGGATCACGCGCGCGGCCGGCGAGAAGTTCCTGGCGCTGGCGGGCAGGAATCTCGACGACCTGCTGCGGGCGAGCGAGCGGGCCGACTTCCGGCCGATCGAGCTGGGCATACAAGTGCGCGGCCACCTTCCGGCGAAGGTCCGCGATCTGGAGACGCGCAACGTGGCGGCCATGATACCGGGCAGCGATCCGAAACTGAAGGACGAGTACATCATCTATAGCGCGCACTGGGATCATCTGGGGATCGGCACGCCGGTGGCCGGCGATGCCATTTATAACGGCGCCATCGATAACGCCACCGGGTGCGGCATCCTGCTGGAACTGGCGCGCATGTGGGGCAGCCTGGCGCAGAAGCCCAGGCGCAGCGTGCTGTTCCTTTCGGTGACCGCCGAGGAAGGTGGGCTCAGGGGCTCGGAATACTACGCGGCGCATCCGCTGGTTCCGCTGGCGAAGACGGCGGTGGATCTGAACTACGACGCGCTCTATCCCTGGGGGCGCGCGGCCAATGTGGTGATCACCGGCGCCGAGCGGACTAACATCTATCCGCTGGCGCAGCAGATTGCGAAGCGGCTCAACCTGGACATCGCGGTGGACGCGCAGCCCGAAGCCGGGCACTACTTCCGCTCCGACCATTTTCCGCTGGCGCACGCGGGCATTCCGGCGTTCAGCATCGGGCACGCCACGGAATTCGTGGGCAAGGCCGCCGGTTTCGGGGAGCAGGCCTACCAGGAGTACAACAGCAAGCATTACCACCAGCCCTCGGACGAGTTTCAGAGCGATTGGGATTTCACCGCGTTAGCGCAGGCCGCCGAGTACGGTTTCCTGCTGGGCAAAGACATCGCCAATCGGGATAAGCTTCCGGATTGGCGGCCCGGGGATGCGTTCCACCGGTAGAAGAAATACTGGCCGCCAATATGTTTTTTTAGTTTTTTTCGGGGCGGGAGGGTGTGATACGCTTGCAGGACAGAGGGAAAACATGAAACGAAAGATTCTGGTAATCGCGATCGCGGCCGTGGCGGCGGTGGCCATGCTGGCGCAGGAGAAGAAGGACGCACCGAAGAAGGCGTCCGCGGCGGGCGGCATTCTGCATCCCGAGATGAAGGTGGAAGTGGGCACGTGGGACGCCCCGGCGGCTACTCTCGGGGTTAAGCCCGATCAGCCGTGGTCCGCCACTTCCGTCGCCGCCGGCGTGGACAGCAAGCCGCAGCCCGGCAGCGCGGTCTCGCGGGTGGGCGAAATCGTGGATTTCTCCTGCTACATCCAACTCGGCAAGCATGGCGAAAAACATCGCGCCTGCGGGCAGAAATGCGTCCTCAACGGCCAGCCCGTCGGCTTGCTCACTAAGGACGGCGCCCTCTACATGCTGATGCCGGAAGAGCACGATCCGCGGCGCGATGGCGGCGTGGACGCCAAAGCTTCGGCCGCCGAGCACATGGGACACATCGTCACCGTCAACGGCACCGCGGCCAGGGTGGGCGCCTACAACGCCATCTACGTACAGGGACTGACCAGGTAACCGGCGGCCGGCGAGTCTGCACCGGGAAACCGCTCACGGTCGCGGCTCTGAACGGACTTGTGATGCCTTGATCCGAGCCGCGACCGGGGTACCCTCTGGGTCCGGAGCGGTTTCTTCCCTACGGGAAACGCACGACGGTGAAATTACTCAGCGTCACCGTCTCCGCCGGCAGCACCGTCGCTGCCTGGAATCCCACCGTGATGCCGCTCGTATAGGCGTCCGTGGCCGTCCCCACACCAGCCGCAAAGGCGAGCGCCGTGCCCCACGATTGGTGGCTCAACTGCGCGCCCGCCGCCGTCAGCGCCGCGTCCGCCCGGCCCGTGGCCTGCGCGTCCACCGCCGAAGCGTTGCGCGACAACACCGTGGTGGCGCCCCATTGCACTGCGAAACTGAAGCCGCCCGACGCACCGGTATGGTCGAGGTCGAAGCGGATCTCCACGCGGTCTCCGGCGGCCAGAAGGCTGGCGGGGATGGTGCAGGTGCCCACGCTCGCGAGGGTGCTTGAATTGGTGGCCGCGCCCAGCCCGCTGCACAGCACCTGCGCATTGGGAAACAGTTGCGGCGTGTCACTCGCGCTCCCGGTCAGCCGGTAACTGGCCACCAGGGTGTCCCCTGGCTGCGGCGCCGACGCCGCTACGAACTGAATCTGGTTGCCGGACAGGGTGTAGTCCAGGCCCTGCTCCTGCAACATGCCGTTGCGATAAACCGCCAGGCTGGCCGCGGGATTTGGCACGGCGGATAGCGTGAATGTTGTATTAGCGCCATCCACCACCCCCGCCGGCGTGTCGCCGTCGAGGAATCCCGGCTGCGTCCCGCCGCACGGTCCCGACGTGCCATCCACGTGGACGCAGTCGGTGGAGGTGCCGGTAACGCTCACCAGGGCGCCGGTGGAATCTACCAACGCCACCCGTCCCACCGCATAGGCGGGGCCCTTCAAGGGGCGCGCACCCAGGTCGCTGATCAGGCCCACGATGTCGGACTCCTCCACTGTGGGCGAGGTGGTATCCGCCCCCGCGGTGTTCGTGGTCGCCACCCTCACGTCGCGCACGCGCAGCGGCTGCATGCTGGAAGGTACGGACCAGGTTTCCTGAAACTGGATCATTCCATCGCTGTTATAGACGACGGTGTAATAGGTGACCGGGGTGGCGGTGGTGGTCGGCACCAGTTGCACTTGCAGGTTGCCGTTCACTACGGTAACGGTTGTGGTCTGCTGTTCGATCGCCGAACGGTCGATCGCTTCAAAGCTGGTCCAACTGATGGTCAATGTGCCATTGAAAGGCGTGCCGTCGGCTTTGTACAGCACGTCCTGAATAGTGGTGAGCGGCGGGGCGGCCATCAACGACGTAGCCAGGCACACAGCCGCGAGAAACGAACGGGAAATCATCCTACCTCCGGAAATGCAAAACCCGCGCCGGGACCGGCGCGGGTTTAGATGGGGAACTCTCTTACCGCCTTCAGTTTAGCGCGCACCCCCTTTGCCCCTGGCTCCCGCCGGGCCCGGGCCTAAATGGCTAAATCATAGCAACCACAGGCGGTTGTGCTCCCAATACTTTTTTTTGATCGCGTGTGACCGGGTACGGTTTGAGTTACAATATCGGGTAGAGATGCTGAAGCGATTCATCCTGTGGGACTTTCCGCGGGCGAGCTGGCAGTACGACGTCATCGTCGCCATTATCCTCGCGTTCATCTTTCTCACCCCGCGCGACTGGTTCCGCGATCAGCCCCGTATTCCACACGCCAGCAGCATTGCGCTGCTGCCCACGGAAAACGGCAGTACGGTGTTCTTTGTGGATGCGCAGTTGCTGGCGGGAACCGCCGAGAATCAGCGCGTCGCCAAGCTGACCGCGGCCCTGCGGTCTCGCATGAGCAACCGTGACCTGTCAGTCACCCGGGTCGAGCCGATTCTCGATTCGGAAGGCGAATTGCAAGGGTACATGGCGTTTGCGCGCCACTGAGCGTACTCTGCCCGAGTCCGCGCTACGTCTCCGAGGAGAGGAGTTGGTTTGGCCATGTTCTGGTATCGTACTTTGTTCGTGCTGAGCGCCGCCCAGTTCGCCCTCGCCGGCGCGAGTCTTGGCGCCCCGGCCGCGGACGCTCCGCTGGACGCCGTGCTGGCCCGTCTGGATCAGGCATCGGCAACCTTCAAGTCTCTCACCGCCGACATCCGCAAGGTGTCGCACACCGAGGTGGTGAACGTCGATGACGTGGACTCCGGCACCATCATGGTGAAACGTGTCAAACCGCGCGATACCCACATCCGCATCGATTTGACCAGCCCCCGCCGGCAGAGTGTGACCGTCGGCGACGGCAAAGTCCAGGTGTTCCGTCCGCAATCCAACGAAGCCCAGGTGCTGGAACTGGGCAAGGACCGCGGCGTGGTGGACCAGTTCATGCTTCTCGGATTCGGCAGTAACTCCGCCGAGCTCAAAAGCGCCTATACAGTGACGTTGGGAGGGGTGGATTCCGTCAACGGCGAAAAGACCACCCGTATCCTGTTGGTGCCAAAAGACCGGGAGATCCTGAAGCATGTCAAGCAATGCGAACTGTGGATTTCCGACAAGGGGTGGACCCTACAGCAGAAGTTCCACACCGGCGGAGGCGACTACATGCTTTCCACCTATTCCCGTATGAACTTGAACCCCAATATTGCCGATAAAGACTTGAAGCTGGAACTTCCCAAAGGGGTCAGGTTCGTCAAGTTGAAATAGGCATGGAGAAAACCAAGACCAGTTCGTATCGTTTGGAATACCTGGATTGGGTGCGCGGCATCGGCGCCGTGATCATGCTGCAAGGGCATGTGTTCCACTCGTTTCTGCGATCCGGACTCAAGACCACGGAGGCCTATACCTTATCGCAGTTCGTCGGCGGAATGCCGCCCGCCCTGTTCCTCTTTCTGACCGGCGTTACGCTGGCCTTCCTCATGGACAGCATCGAGCGCAAGGGCATGGCTCCGCGCCAGCGCGTGCTCGAATCGCTGCGCCGGTCCGGCTATCTTTTCTTTCTGGCCTTCGCCTTCCGCCTGCAACTCTGGGTCTTCACCGGGTTTCCGCAGCCCTGGCAGGGCGTATTCAAGGTCGATGTTCTCAACTGCATGGGAATGTCGATCGCGCTGCTCTCGGTGATGGCCCTGTTCAAGACGGCGGCGCGCATCCGCTGGTGCGCCGCGCTCGGCCTCGGGATCGCGCTCCTTTCCCCGTTGATCTCCCAGATGAACTGGAGCGGCGTGCCGTGGATCGTGCGCAACTACCTCATCCCCGATTACAATTCCTTCGGCATCTTTCCCTGGGGCGCGTATCTTGCCTTCGGTGTCAGCGCCGGCAGCGTGATCCGCGCCATTCCGCGCAATGCCACCGGCCGCTGCATGCGGTGGGCCGCGCTGGTGGGCGGCGCGCTCATCCTGGTGTGCCAGTACATGGCGAACTCCTCGTTCACCATCTATGCCAAATCGGAGTTCTGGCTCAACAGCCCGGCGCAGGTTCTCACCAAGGTGGGCGTGCTGCTGCTGATGGTTTCCTTCGCCTTCCTCTGGACGCGTTACAGCGCCGGCCAAGGGTGGAGTTGGATCCGCCAGTTCGGAGTCACCTCCCTGCTGGTGTACTGGGTGCACATCGAACTGGTATACGGCCACGCTTCGTGGCTGCTGAAGGACAACCTGAACGTCCCGCAGACCGCCTTCGCCGCCGTGGTGGTGATCCTGCTGATGCTGGCCATTTCCACTATGAAGACCCACCGGGAAAAATGGCTGGACGTGCTCTACAGCCTGGGTTGGAGCTTTACGCCACGTCCGGATTCGTCCGCCGGCGATTAATTCTGAGTTGCCAATCGCCGCCGCCTGCACCAAACTGGTAGTTTATGCCGGCTAAAGTCCGCAAAGCTGTTTTCCCCGCCGCCGGGTTGGGGACGCGTTTCCTGCCCGCCACCAAGGCGCAGCCCAAAGAGATGCTGCCGATCGTCGATAAGCCGATCATTCAGTATGGCGTGGAGGAGGCGATCCATTCCGGCATTCAGAACATCATCATCGTCACCGGCCGCGGCAAGACCGCCATCGAGGACCATTTCGATGTCAGCTTCGAGCTGGAGTACTTGCTGGAAACGCGCAAGAAGAAGGATCTGCTGGCCATCGTGCGCAACATTTCCGACATGATCGATGTCTCCTACGTGCGCCAGAGGGAGGCCCTGGGTCTGGGCCACGCCGTGCTCCGCGCCAAGGAACTGGTGGGCGAGGAGCCTTTCGCCGTGGTGCTGGCCGACGACGTCATCGAGGCCGAAACGCCTTGCCTGCGCCAGTTGCTGGATATCTACAATTTCTTCTGCGCTCCCGTGCTGGCCGTCATGGAAGTGCCGCCGGAGAACATCTCCTCCTACGGCGCCATCGACGCCGAGCCGGTGACGCACAACGGGATGAACGACCGCGTGTACCGCATCCGCGACCTGGTGGAAAAGCCCAAACGGAACGAAGCGCCATCGAACCTGGCGATCATCGGACGCTACGTGCTGACGCCCGAGATTTTCGGTTCGCTACAGGCCATCGACCCCGGTAGCGGCGGCGAAATCCAACTCACCGACGCCCTGCGCCACTTGTTGCGCAGCCGGCCAATCTACGCCTATCGCTTCGAAGGCACGCGCTACGACGCCGGCGACAAGCTCGGCTTCCTCAAAGCAACCGTGGAATTCGCCCTGCGCCGTCACGATTTGGGCGGCCCCTTCCGCGAATACTTGAAGGGCCTCACGCTCTAGGCGGGCAGGTTCGTTCGTCGGCAGCGTAACTACACAGGCAATTAATGGGGGTTCATCCGAAAGGCAGGCAGGAGAGGAAAAGGGGAACAACCGGGGAAGGATTGGCGCCGGATTGCCGATAAAAGCAATCCGGCGTTTTGCACGGAAAGCTTAGCTCTTGGCGGCGGTGGTGTCGCCCTTCTTTTTCTTGGGGGCCTTTTTCTTGCTGCTCTTCTTGGTGGAAGTCGTGTCCTGCGAGAAAGCAACGGCTACGCTGCCGAGGGCGAGCGACATGCCGAGCATCAAAGTCATCAGTTTTTTCATGGTGAAATCTCCTGGAATTGGTGGACGTTTGGGCGTCTTCAAAAACATCATAGCGAACCCGATGTGAAGGATCCCTTAACGCACAATTAAAGTAGGTTCACGTACAACTCAGAGGCCAAACGGAGGCAAATCAATAGCTATCGGACTGACTGGATTGGGAGAGGTTGCTGCGGAGGAGGGAGAAAAACATGCTGGATGGCCGCGCGGCAGGAGCCACGCGGCTTGCCAGCAAAGTGAAGTGGGAAAGCTTAGCTCTTGGTGGTGTCGGCCTTCTTCTTCTTGGCCTTTTTCTTACCGGTGTCTTCCTTCTTGGTGGTGTCCTGGCCGAACGTAACGGCCACGGTCGTGAAAATGAACGCCATGCCGAGCATCAAAGTAAACAGTTTCTTCATTGTGCGGTTCTCCTTGGAGGTTGACGAACTTACTAGTCGTCTGCGGTTATGATATCCAACCTCACATGAAGTGTCTCTTAACGCTCAATTAAAATCGCTTCATGTACGATTCACAACAGTTTGCAGTTTTTTTCAAATCGCTAAATTCCTAAAAATAAAATGTTTATCTCAACCCTGGCATAGCCCCTGCGGTTCCGGCCATTTTCCGGTTGCTAGAGTGAAATCGGAATGAAGAAGCCTGAAATCGCGAAGAAGATGGCCCGCCAGTCGGGCGGAACACGGGGCGAGGCAGCCGACCGGCTGGACCGCATGGTTCAGGATATACTCGACGGCCTTCGCCAGGGCAAGGAAACGAGGCTTCCCGGTTTGGGGTGCTTTCGGCCGGGAGCCGGTGGCCGCTTGGTTTTCCAACGGGAGGGAGGGAAGCGGCGTGCCTGAATGCTGCGACGCCTGCCAACAGGTGGCGAAAATTGTATTGCGCGGGGTGGCCGCCGGGAAGACCGTGGAGATCGACGGGTTAGGCGTCTTCTACCCCGACGCGCGCCGCGGATTCCGCTTCGTGCCGCGCGCGCTGCCCCAGGTGTTCATCGCCTACGGCAGGGAGGATATCGCACTCGCCCGCCGGCTGTACGAAGATCTGAACCGGGCGGGTTTCAGCCCCTGGATGGACGTGCGGAAACTGCTGGCCGGACAGAACTGGCCGCGCGCCATCGAG
>Ga0182030_10011620_pt1 | contig 17736 bp, 15 predicted proteins | sample 812S3MmetaG_FD_121299 | JGI IMG/M metagenome (GOLD analysis project Ga0182030, IMG submission 121299) | Permafrost microbial communities from Stordalen Mire, Sweden - 812S3M metaG (Illumina Assembly) | ecosystem: Environmental > Terrestrial > Soil > Wetlands > Permafrost | place: Sweden...
CGTCTGTGCTCTGAGCATCTTGCGGAGCTGAAGTCGCTGATTGCGGACAGCAGTCCGGCAGTCGTGCTTGACCTGGACGAGATCACGCAGGTCGACGTGGACGCGATCAATTTCCTGAGAAAGTGTCAGGCCGAGGGAATAGAACTCCGGCATTGTTCGCCTTACATATGCGAATGGATGGATAGAGAACAGGACAGAGAAAGACGACGGTCTTTGTAAATTTCAGAAGAACAAAATATAGGAGACACAAATGAAACCAGGAAAAGCAGTTATCGAAGCAACAAATCGAGGGTTCAAACTGGGCCCCGCGCTACCCACACGAAAGTCCAGTCTTTCGGTCTATTTCACCCACTGCGGTCTTGCATGCGCACTTCTCGCAACGGTGTTGTACCTCTCGTCAGCACAACGCGTCCTCGCGCAAAGCAGTGAATCCCACGGCGTCAAGAACGTCATTCTCGTGCACGGCGCCTGGGCGGACGGGTCGAGTTGGTCGAAAGTAATTCCACTGCTCGAAGCAAAGGGCTTGAAGGTCACCGCGGTGCAACTTCCTCTCACTTCACTCGCGGATGACGCCGCAACCCTCAAGCGGGCCTTCGCGCTAGAAGACGGTCCCTTCCTGCTGGTGGGTCATTCCTACGGTGGCTCCGTCATTACCGAGGCCGGAAATGATCCTAAGGTCGCGGGCCTGGTTTACGTGGCCGCTTTCGCGCCCGATAAAGGACAATCGACGCTGGATCTAATCACCGCGAACCCAACCCCCGTGGGCCCCGAGCTTAGGCCTACTGCGGGATTTTTCAAACTATCTGCCAAGGGAGTTTTTGAGGACTTCGCTCCGGATCTGCCCGAAGCGGAGCGAAAGGTCCTGTTCGCGACCCAAGGTCCGATCGCGGGTGCAGCGATTGGCGCGCCGATAAGCACGCCGGCATGGAGTAACAAGCCATCCTGGTTTGTGATCGCCGGCGACGATCGCATGATCTCACCGAAGCTTGAAGAGGTTGAAGCACAAGAAATGAAGGCGAAATCAATCACGATTTCTTCCAGCCACGTCGTTATGCTCTCGCACCCTGTCGAAGTCGCGGGCTTCATCGCGCGAGCAGCCCACGAATCAGGCACCGACTGAACGAAACTCTAGCAGCGACGGACCGCTCTGCTGGCGCTCACCGCCAGCATCGGCCCGCCGCTGAGGACAAGGCAAACGCCAGAGAACAAAAACATGTCTGATAGGAAAATCTCCGCAACAAAGGTATGGCTTATCACTGGGAGTACGCGAGGGTTTGTTTACCTAATATTGCTTGCAGCGCTAGCTGGAATAACCATCCAGGCGCAGCACAGTCCCGTGAAAAACGTCGTGCTGGTTCATGGCGCATGGGCAGACGGCTCTGGCTGGAAAGGCGTCTACGACATTCTGGTCAAAGACGGCTACACCATCACCATCGTGCAGGAGCCGGAGACGACCTTCCAGCAAGATGTCGCCGCAACGAAGCGCGCCCTTGCGCTACTGGACGGGCCCTGCATTCTTGTCGCTCACAGTTATGGAGGAGCCGTAATCACCGAAGCGGGCACGGACTCATCCGTCGTCGGGTTGGTGTACATCGCGGCCCACATGCCAGACGCGGGAGAGAATGAGTCTGACGACGGAAAGCGCTTCCCCAGCGACCTCAGCAAGTCTAACGCGATAAAGAAAACAGCCGATGGCTTCACCTACCTCGATCCGGGGCAGTTTCATGAATACTTCGCAGCCGATCTTTCGGCGGAGCAAGCCGCCTTCATGGCGCGATCACAGGTGATGAACAAGGCTGAGAATTTCAAAGGAGTCATCACCACGCCTGCGTGGAGAAGTAAACCAAGCTGGATGTTGGTGGCCGGAGGCGACAGAACGATCAACCCCGATCTCGAACGTTGGTACGCCACACGGGCCGGCAGCCACAAGGTCGAAGTCCCCGGAGCCAGCCACGCGGTCTACGTTTCGCACCCAAAGGAGGTGGCCGCGTTGATCGAAGACGCTGCCCAACACGTTCGCTAGAAGAACTCGTCCGGCATTAGCCGGCATTAAGGGAGAAATGAAATGCCACACCCTACGGAATACACGCAAACATCGGCTGGCTTGCCGGCAACTGGGAAACTGGAGTCTAGTCGATGACTCAGGCTTGCCAGCGATCCGCTAGGAATATCTTGGATTCACTGACGATCCAAGATGAGCTTGTCTTGACGGCAATGTCGGGAAACACCTGCTCTCATTAACAGAATGCCGCCGCATTCTGCCCGGCCCAGTGCTGGAACGTGATAGGTTTTTCGCCGAGGATCTGATTGACCTGGTCGGTAACGCTGGCCAGATATCCCTCGCGGATCGCACACCAGAGAGACACCAGCGCCTCAGCCTCCGTTATTTGTATGCCGCGCGCCACCAGTCGCTTCTGTACCTCGACAGCGGAAATGCATTCAAACCTCAGCGCCTTTCCGATAACCGCGCCGATGGCAGCAGTCATTTCAGAATAGCTCATGGCTTCTGGGCCCGTGATGTGCAGCGACTCCCCTTTGTGTTGCTCCGTCAATAGGACCTTGGTTGCGACCGCAGCGACATCGTCGGGATGAATGTAGGCGACGCTGCCTCCGCCGGTGCACGCGCGTACCACCCCTTCGGCTCGAATCGACGTTGCCCATTCAAGGACGTTCGACATAAACCCCGCTGGCCTCAGAAACGTGAAGGGGACTCCGCTGGCGTGCTGAAAGTTAACCGCACAAAGCTGATTCTGGATGAACCGTCGGCAATCTGGAAGGAAGTTGTTGGCTGACTTCCAGATCGCCTGCCATAGTCAAGTGCTGGGTGGGATCGCCGCCCGTAGAAGGTGTGAAGAGAGCACGTCGAAAGGAGAACTCGTATGCATGCTGCCGTTCTGCACACGGTTGGAACAGCGCCTCGATACGAAGAATTCCCAGAGCCAGTCACTAGCGACAAAGACCGCGAAGCGATCGTGCACGTTCACGCCGCATCGCTGAAGCCTATCGACAAGCAGTTGGCCAGCGGATCACACTATGCAAGTCGCCGTGAGCTACCCTGCGTGTGCGGCTCGGATGGAGTCGGGCATCTCGACGACGGGCAACGCGTCTTCTTCGGCGGACCTCGACTACCGCATGGCGCTATGGCAGAGCGTACGGTAGTGCCACGCGCACTAACCTTTCCGGTCCCCGCAAATGTGAGCGACGAGACTGCCGCCGCTCTGCCCAATCCTGGTGTCTCGGCATGGCTTTCACTCGCCTATCGCGCAAAGCTGGTAGAGGGTGAAAATGTCCTCATCCTTGGTGCGACGGGAGTCACCGGCAAACTGGCCGTAAAGATCGCGAAGCTTCTTGGGGCTGCTCGGGTGGTTGCTGCTGGGCGCAACCAACAGGCCCTCGGCACGCTCCACGGTCTAGGCGCTGACGCAACAATTTCTCTCGCTCTGCCTGAGACTGAGCTTAGAGAGGCCTTTCTGCGAGAAGCTGGCCAGTCCGGTTTCCAAGTCGTGATCGATTACGTATGGGGCCGCCCTACAGAGCTGTTTCTGGCCGCGATTACGCGTAGAGAATTTGCGGTTATCCAATCCGAGACCCGCTTTGTTCAGGTTGGAGAAAGCGCCGCGTCGACCATCACGCTTCCAGCCGCCGTGCTACGCAGTACGGCGCTAACGATTCTGGGCACTGCTGGGATTCCGCCTCGGAACGTCTTGTTCGAAGCTTTTGAGCAAGTCATGGCGCATGCGGCAAAAGGAGAACTTTATATCGACACGGAACGGGTTCCGCTCGCGGATATTGAGAACGCCTGGCAGCGTGACCAGCCAGGCCGCCGATTGGTGATCATAACCCGGCCAGACTGATCCAGCGATCACGTCTGGTTGGTCGGCAGTCCGTAATTGGCTCTGCCCGCGCTCAGCTCCGAGGCGGAGCCAAGCGCGGGCGGCCGGATCACGACAACGACGGAAGGAATTCAGTTCCCCAGTCGGAAGTCCGAGATGCTCGTGATCCGCTCCAAATCGCAAATTCGCGGCAACCTTTGACCCAAGCCAGCGCGAGCACGCCCAACTCATAACTAGCATGTTGAATTGCTGTACCAACGCTGGACTCGAGGAGCGCGCAGTGTGTTCCAGCGGCTTGCCCTGCCGACTTCGGTCTCCATCTTCAATGGGATATGTTCGGGATGAAGGAGGTTGAGCGGCCAGCGCCCGTTCTGGTGGCGCCGCTCAATCACGATTTCGATGGCCTCGCGGACGCGGCTGTCCGGTTTGATTCCTGCATTTCGCAAATAATCGAGTCCGCGCAAAACGTCGTAGTGCCAAAACGGCGGGAAGGAAAAGCGCAGCCAGCGTTTGTCGATGACTTTGCCGGTTCGAAGCGAGCGGAACATGCGGCGCTCGAGCAGATAGTTTTCGGCCCGCTTGCGGGCCTTGGTGACCGCCGCCGATTTGCGCCCTGCTCGTTCATATTCGAGCAGTCCTTCGAGCACGCAAATGGTGGTATGGAACGAGGAGCGCCGACTTTTGGGTGCTTCGCAGTTCCACCCGCCATCTTCGAGCTGCTCGACCAGGAGTTTATTGGCCAGTGCGTCGTTCGGTTCCTTGAAATATGCGCCGATGCCGAGAATTCTGCCGTTGATGCAGGGCTCCGTTTCACCGTGAAGGAAAGGCCGGTTGTTAAGCCGCTTAAACACGAGCTCCTTGTCGACGCGGTCGATCATTTTACGAGCCTCCTTGCTGGCGGGGTCGAGACCGAGGTCCATCAAGACGGTGAGACTGTAGAGCGTAATTAGCAATCCTCGGTCCTCCTTCGGCAAATCGTCTCTCCATCCGCGGGGGCCTTCACCCCAGTTGCCAGCAGGAGATTGGAGGGCGAGAAGTTGGGCTCCCCAGCCTTCGGTTGCGACGCGCGACCGCTCGGCTGCAAACGCGTCGGGGGCTTCACTCGCTTTGGCTCCTGCATCCGGCAGAAGTTGGGGCAAAGTGCCTTCCGGGCGGATTGTTTAAATCAGAAGTCGGCTTTGCTCCTGCAAACCTGCGGGTAGCCTGTGATCCAGCGCAATCGTCGAAGCTGGAGTTGGGACGCGCAGGCGGTTGCCCAAGGCGAGGAGAACACGGCGCCTTTTCTCTATTTCTTGTCGAAAGGCCGGACATCAAAGAAGATCTCGTTGCGCACGATCAGACCGTCTTTGAACGTCATCAAGGCTGCCGCGCGGCAGACCCCGATAGGTGCGGCAAAGTCCATATCATAGGCCAACATCGCCTGGTTCTCGGAACCGAACTTCGCGCGTACCTTAATACTCGTGATGAAGTTCAGGAGCCGCTTGGCGGCTTCAAGAACCGCCTCTTTGCCAGTCAGTTCCTCCATCGGCGTGACCAGCCGAACGTCAGGGTGCAGGTGCCGCGCCATACCAGTGAGGTCTTTATCGGCCATTGCTTTGTAGTAGGCAACCGCGGACGCCACGTTCTTTTCGGTCATAGTTGTTCTCCTTGGTTTTTGAATTTCTGGAAGAATGCGCGTTTCGTTCATGTTGTCGAATCAGTATGCCAACCCGGATTGGTCCATTGTCCGTGGCGCCGCACAAATACCTCCGTGACTCTGCCGGAAGTCAGCGATCGTTTCCCGTTCGTTTCCGTCTCGACCAGATATTTGCTCCAAATTATTACGACCTCCCCGAAGCGCTGAATCTCGGTGCGCGGGAACTCCAGTCGAATCAGCCTTCCACCCTCTTTTTGGAAGTCGGCGGCCGATTGAAACACTTCGGCCTGGGTCTTCCATTTATCCTCTCCCGCGCTGATCACGATCGTGTCTGGTGGCACCAATTTCTGGAGGGTCTTTGTGTCGTTCGTAAACCAAGCGCGCCAGACCGCTTCCCTCACCTTGAGGATCTCGCTTCGGTCGTCCACGCTCGACGCGGCGAAGCTCGACCCCATCCATACAACCATCCCGACGAACGCTACCGATACGATCCGAATTGCACGATGCATGCTGCCTCCCCTGATAAAGGTCGCGGATCATCTCATAATCGCCTTGAGAGAGATCTGCGGGGCCCGAACTGCGAATGGATTTCCCGCTCGCTCCTACGCTCCTTTTTCCAGTGGGTAGGATTTGGCAGCACAGTAAGTTCCGGGGATTGTACGGGACGCAATTGACAGGCGGTTCCACGCGTTGATGGCGGTCACGGCGAGAGTCAAGTCCGCCAATTCTTTTTCGTTGAAGTGCGCCTGCGCTTCTTCATGCACAGTGTCGGGCACATGCCCGACGGTGATGAGCGTGACGGCCTCCGTCCAAGCCAGAGCCGCGCGTTCGCGTTCGGTATAGTATGGGCATTCTCGCCACGCGTCCAGCGAGTACAGCCGCTGCTCCTTTTCTCCGATTGCGCGCAGATCCTTCCAATGCATATCCAGACAGTACGCGCAGCCGTTGACCTGGGAGGCGCGCAGCCTGATCAGATGGAGCAGAGACTCTTCTAGTCCACAGTTTTCCAGGTATTGTTCGACGCCGAGCATGGCTTTGTAGACACCTGGGGCGGCTTTGTCATAGCTGAAACGAGCTTCCATAGATCCTCCTAGAAGTTGATCAACAAAAACAGTTGGACGACGGAGTTCACGACTCACGTGCGTGTTTGCGGTCCTCGTACAAAGCAAGTAAGACGGCCGCGGCCGACGCAGAGAACACCGAATAGTCCAGCGGAGACTTGATCCCGAAAGAGATGGCCATGGCGATGCCGAAGAGTGCCAGAAGCACTGCGCTCCCGAGGGTTACCCAGCGCGGCCATACGCCGAGAATCAAGGCAATTCCCAAGACCAATTCGGCGGCCGTGGCCGACCAAGCCAGAAATGGGATGCTGAAGGCGGGCATGAACGAGTTCACTTCCGCCGTATACTTCTCGAAGTTGGCGAAGTTTCCGTAACCAACATTCTTGCCGTAAAGGCCAAAGCGTGAGGCGATTCCGGAAAGAAATGCGGCTCCGAGTGCCACGCGCGCGTACAGGACACCCAACCGCTCCCAGTTGAGCATGCCCGATGTTGTCGTTGCCCATCGCTGTGAAATCTCTGCTGCGGCTAGCCGCGCCTTGTCCATGATTACTTTCCCCCTGGCATCGCGATTTCCGGCACGTCGCGGCTGAGTGGCGTGTCGTGATCGCAGACGAAATACGCAATGAACGTCGCCGCCTCAGTCTGGCTGGCATTTGCGGAAACGAGGTGAACGCCATTGGGCGCTTCGTAAAAGCTTTCGCCCGCCTTGTAGATCGCTTCGGGTTGGCCTTTCACCTGCGTGCGGAGCGCCCCTTCGACGACGTAACCGATGACGGCGCAGGGATGACTGTGCGGCGGCGAAGACTCGCCGGGTCCGTAGTGCACCTCGACCACAGTTGCTTTCAGGTGTTCCCCATTCAACTCAGGCAGCGCGTGAGACAGCGCGACGCGCGCTCGTTCTTTCGTCTCAGGGTGCTTCGTAGGGCTGGGACCCTGAGTCCATGCCAGCGGACTTCCCACCGCAGCACACAGAATCACCGCGACGCCCACGCCCATTCTGGAAGCATTCATGATTTGGATCCTCATGGTTTAACCCTAAGGGCACAGTGGATCACTGACAAGATCCATTTATGGTATATGCTATGTACCATTATCATGGTGAAGCGAGCGACTTTTTTCGACCTGGTGCTTCCCCTGCGGGATTCGGGAGTCTCCGCCAACCGCTGGCTGTATGGAGCCTTGCGTGCCGAGATTCTGGACGGCCGCCTGCATCCAGGGACGCGGCTTCCAGCCACGCGCGATCTAGCCCGCCAATACCAACTTGCGCGAGGAACGATAGTCAATGCTTTCGAGCAGCTCAAGTCCGAGGGTTACGTGGACGGCAGCGTGGGGTCGGGAACGTATGTGAGCAAGATCTTGCCCGACGAATTGCTCCATGTCCCACGGGAGGACGGGCCGGGACCACCAGCGCAACGCAAACGGCGAAGGAAGGTTTCCGACTATGCACGACGGGGACGTCTGTTTCCGAATCTTGAAGTCCGCCCCAGCCGTGCTTTCCGGGCCAACATACCAGCGTTGGATTTGTTTCCCACTACTTTATGGGCGAAGGTTGCGGCTCGACGCCTAAGGCGTGTCTCGACAAATCTTCTGCTCGGCTGCGGTCCCATGGGATATCCGCCACTGCGCCAAGCCGTGGCTAGCTACTTAAGTACTTCACGCGGAGTGAAGTGCGTTCCCGAGCAGGTTGCGATCATCTCCGGTGTGCAGGAAGCACTCGATCTGGCGGTGCGGCTCTTTCTGAATCCCGGAGATCGGGTGTGCATGGAAAATCCCGGGTACCCGGGCGCGGCGATCGCATTCGAGGCTGGGGGTGCAAGGGTCTCTTTCATACGCCTGGATGACGAGGGAATGCAGGTGCAGGATGCGAGCATGCGCGGAGCGCGGTTGGTCTACGTCACTCCGGGACACCAGTTTCCGGTCGGAGTCACGATGAGTCTCGCTCGGCGTCTGCGGCTGCTGGAATGGGCTGGGAAGTCTGGCGCGCTGATCCTCGAGGACGATTACGACAGCGAGTATCGTTACTCGGGACGGCCGGTGCCAGCGCTGCAGGGACTCGATCGCCACGGGCTGGTGCTGTTCACGGGAAGCTTCAGCAAAGTTCTCTTCCCGTCGCTCAGGCTAGGGTACTTGGTGGTCCCGTCCGATCTGGTCGATTACGTATCCGCGACACTCTCGGTGACGAGCCGACATGCTCCGCTGCTTGAACAGGCGGTACTCTGCGATTTCATCACCGAAGGACACTTCGGGCGACATCTCCGGCGAATGCGGAAAGTGTATGCGGAGCGACTCTCAGTTTTCCTGGAATGCGCAGAGCAAAGCCTCGCCGGACTGCTGGAGATTTCAGGCGTGGAGGCCGGATTACAGACTGCGGGTTGGTTGAGCGGTGGGATCGACAGCGAATTGGCAGCGGCTGCCGCAGCCAAGCGCGATGTGGAGGTGACTCCGCTGAGCCGTTACAGCCGTCGCAGGATGGCGCGCGAAGGACTACAGCTGGGATTTGCCGCAGTGGACGCGAAGGAGATCCAACGCGGGGTCCGAGAACTCGCGATCGCTCTGGAGAATGAACTACGTATCTTTCATCGCGGAACTGGCCAGCGTTCTTTCTGACTGCGTTCACAGCAAGCTGCAGACGCGCTCCAGAATCGAGATTCCGGTGAAGGTGACTTCGGGCGCGAAGTAGTCCGGACGCACAGGCTCGACATGCGTCGAGTCAGTGCTCGGGTAACGCCGCCCTGAGAAGCTCATCTCACAGGCTGTCTTTTGGAACCGTATCCACAAATTCATGAATTCAAGCCAATGCTCTGCGCCTCAAGGAAGCGTTCCAATTCATTTGGGGTCGGCATCGACGGCTGTGCTCCATGCCGGGTCACTGAGAGGGCGGCTACGGCGCATGCCCACTCAGCGCTGTGCACCGGATCTTTGCCCGACAGAAGCCCTACTGCGAACGCGCCATTGAATGCATCTCCTGCCGCAGTCGTATCCACAGCGACCACCTTGTGCGCCGGAACCGCACGGCGTGTTCCATCAGCCAGCGCCAGGTAGCATCCTCGTACTCCTAACTTTAGAATGACATTCTTGCAGCCGCGCTGAAGAAGAGTGTTCGCCGCACCTTGCAATTCCGCTTGCGAAAGATTCTTTTCCTCACGTCCCAGCAGAACACACGCCTCCGTCTCGTTCGGGGTGAGCCAATCTACGCAGGCGAGCAGAGCGGGCGACAGCGGTCTGGCCGGTGCCGGGTCGAGCATCAGAGGAACTCTTTCCTGTCGAGTGAATCTCGCGAGGCACTCCACGGTTTCGAGCGGGACCTCGAGTTGCGTCAGAACAATTCCGGCGCGGCGCAGAAGTTCGCTGTTCGCGTCGATGTCGACAGGAGAAAGATACGCGTTGGCGCCCGGTATAACAGTGATCGCGTTCTCCCCCGCAGCATCCGTGTTGATCAACGCGACGCCGGACGAATCGGCGACCGTCTCTACCGGACCGGTTTTCACTCCGGCTTGCTCCAGACTGTCTCGCAACTCAACGCCGAATGCGTCGTTGCCGAGTTTTCCGAGAATGGTGACCGCACCTCCCAATCGCGCGGCCGCGACGGCCTGATTCGCGCCTTTTCCGCCGGGAAAGGTGCGGAAAGTGGATCCAGCCACGGTTTCGCCAGCCCGGGGAATGTGGCTGGAGGAAGCGACCAAATCGAGATTGATACTGCCTACGACAACTATTTCTTTCTGCATGATTGCAGACCTCACTTATAAAAGGGGAGCGACGGCAATCGCGCCCAGTCCGATCAGGAAACAAATAAACATAGGCGGGATCAGTCGCCGGGAAGCGGGCGGTGCGGTCGCGAATTCGCGCCACACAAATACTCCCCAGGCCGCGGAAATCATCGTGGCTCCTTGCCCAATCGCATAGGAAATCGCCGGACCAACGATGTGAGCGTGGGAAGCGGCAAAATTGGTGACGGCTCCGGTGCACCAGACCATTCCGCCGAAAATACCCCACCAATGCCAGGCTGGCCGCGCGGCGCGATAACTGGACATCGAGACGGGCGCGGCGCCATTGAGCGGATGACGCATGAGCCAGGCGTTCAGCGGCAGTGCACAGAGAGCAACCCCGAGCGCGAAGATGAAGGCGACGGCGTAGGGTCCCAGGGCATGTTCGCCGATGGAAGACTTCGCGACGAAGGGGTAGAACAACCCCATCAGGATGCCGCTGGCGATGCTCAAGCGCACGCCACGAGCACTGGCCTGTTTACTCGCCTCGCGTTTCTTGTAAGCGAGAGCATCGAGGATGATGGCGACCATCACGAAGGCAACTCCTCCGAAGAGCAGAAGAGGATTGCCGCGAGGATCGATCATGTAATTCAGGAGAACTCCAACGATCAGCGCCAGACCGATACCCACTGGGAAGGCGACAGCCATTCCAGCAACATCGATGGCGGCAACAAGAAGCAGGTTCGCGACGTTGAAGACGGCGCCTCCCGCCAATGCGAGGCCGATGTTCGAGATGTGAGTTTGATGAAGGTTGGCGAAAAATGCGGACTCGCCTCCGTTCAGGCTGCCCGCGGTGATACCCCATAAAAAGCTGGCCAGAATGACACCGATCACGTAGTCCCAATAGAAGAGTTGAAATGAGTAGCCAGACGTGAGCTTCTGGGTGTTAGCCCACGATCCCCAGCAGAGCATGCTGGTGAACATAAAGAGGAGTGCAATAGCGTACGCTTCGGGCTGATACAAGGGGCTCTCCTTTACGGCTTGGCTGCGGAGATGAAGAGGGGAGGACAAGTTGCCGATTCGTGCGAGAACTGATTCGTCGAGGACCGGAGAATTGGGTGAAGATCTTAAAATCGGCAAAGTGCGCGCCCGGCTTGCTTTGGAGTTGGCTATAGGCCGGATCTTGCTGAATCGGCATACGGCCTGTTTCCTTTTTATTCCTGGCGCGCATCTCTGCCTTTCGCCGCCCCCTCGGTGGTGCTGGCGGACTCTGGGCCTTACCCCGCCGGCCTAGAAGCGAATGTGGGCCACTAACTGGATTTGTCTCGGAGTCGACTGACCCGTTGACTGTCCAAACTGACTGCCGCTCATGTCGTTGTTTGGGGTCGTTAGATTTACGCGATTGAACAGGTTGAAAATCTCTCCGCGCAATTCGAACGATCCAGCGTCACCCAGCTTCGCAACTTTGAAGCTTCGCTCCACGGTCATATTGACGACCGCGAAACCTGGCCCGTCGTAGGTGTTTTTGCCCAGATTACCTTCCTGACCGAAGGCGGGCGCGGGGAAATTGGCCGCTTCTCCCAGTCCTGGCGTGCCCGGGAACAGACCATTGAGAAAACGCGACCGGCTGGCGCCGCTAATGTGATTTCCAAAAGAAGGAGCATTGGGAACGTCGTAGCCGTATCCATCGGCGTTATAATCGCCACCGGAATTGCCGATCACCTGGCAATTCGGCGTCACATTCTGTGGGCAGTTGACGGGATCGTTCCACACCGGGCTAAAAGAGCCGCCGTTGACGACGGTAAACGGTTGCCCGGACTGCAAGATGATGACCGGAGCCAGAGACCAACCACTCGTAATGGCGTGGGAAATCCCATTCCCGAAGCCGGGAACGTCCCATACCAAGTCGCCCGAAAAGCGTTGGCGCGAATCGTAATTCGAACGGCCGTACTGTTCGCTGACGTGAGCCGCATCGAAAATGTTTTCGGCCCCGCCATTGCCATTGTCGTTGTCATTGCTGCTGGTGTAATCGAGAGACTTGCCATAAGTATAAATCGCATGCGCCGTCCATCCCTTGGTGAAGTGCTTGGAGATGGAAAACGCGCCCAGGTTGGAATTAGCGACTCCTATCGAGCGGCCGTAGGTGATGCCTCCAAAGTCCGGATTTAGACGAGTCTGCGTATCCTGATTCAGAATTAAGTCGCCGGCAAAGCGATTGACGTCGGTCTGGATATAAAGATCGCGGCTGGCCGTGCCCATGTAGGTTGCTTCGATCATGTACCCTGCAATCCTGTGCTGAATGCCGAGGGCCCAGCTGTGGACCAGCGGCGGTTTCAGATTCGGGTTAATTCCGCCCACGCTGATTTGTGTGCCGACGAGACTGCCGTTCGGATTGACCTGGTAGGAAACGCCCGGCGGCGGCGCAAACCCCTGCGCTCCTCCGTTCGCGGTTGTGCTGCTGATTCCATAGGAGAAATTCGCCAGAGTGACTCCGGGCGAGAAGATACTAACGGATGGATTGGCATAGTTCGGCGGGTTGGTGCGCATATTGTTGACGTAGGCGTACTCGCCGACTTTGTCGCTGAACTCGGCATAGCCGCCGCGAATCGCTGTATTGCCGTTGCCGAACACATCCCAGGCAAAACCGATGCGGGGCGCGAACCGGTATTGCGCGCTATCGGTCGCGATGCCATTGCTGCCGCGAACCTTCATACCGCCGTTAAGGATCTGATCGCCCCAAGTCGATCCGGCGCCGGGGGTAAAGAAGGCGATAGGTTGCTGGCTATTCTCCACGGTGGAAAGGTGGCCGTAGTAGTCGAAACGCACGCCCAGGTTTAACGTCAGGCGGCGATTGACTTTCCAATCGTCCTGCACATAAGGCGCGACGTAGAGCATCAGAATACGTTGATAGAGATTGTGGGCGACACCGTCGCTTTGTACATCCAGGATCGGGCCGCCCTGGTAGTTGGGGTGGTCCGCGGCGAAATCGAGGATATTGCTGAAACCAAAGTAGGGCCGGTCGTCACCGTTGGTGAAGTTGTCCATGTCCTGGAGACGGTGCACGTCAATGCCAAAGTGGAGGCTGTGCGAACCATGCACCCAAGTCACGCTGTCATGAACCAGGAAATTGTTTTGCACCCAACCCGACGGTCCCCATTCCCAAAAGCCGTCGTCGAGGCCGTTGACGCCTGCAGTTGGCAAAAGTGGCACACTCACGGGCTGGCTTCCCGTCAGCCGGTTATAGGCGACCCCGAGTTCATTAAGCACGCTTGGGGAGAACGTGTGCAGGTAATCAACCTTGTTGTAGAGAGTGGAGTTCGGGTTGGTGTGCGAGTAGTTGTGACGAACGTCCGCAGTTTCGCCTTGCGTGGTATTTCTGAACATGCTGTAAAACAACTTGTCCGTGTCGCCCTTCAGGTTGTGGTCAATTCGCAAGTGACCCTGGAAGCCATTGTTGATGGGGTTGGTATTTATGGTTACAAGAGATTCCGCAACCAGGTCGAGAGGCATGTTGGGCGGTGCGTACGGACTGTAAAAATTGGGATTCGCTTCGATCTGCCCAACCGTCATGCTCGTTGATTGGGTCGGATCGTAAACCGCGGGACCGAACTTTGCGGGAGGTCCTGCGGTGAAAAACTTTGCCGCCATCGAATCGGGGTAGTTCTGCAGCACGTAGTTTTCGAAGTCCTGCGTCTCGAGCATTTCCCGTGAGGTACTGCCAAGAATGCTCTTCATCCAGAACAGAGATCCGAAAAAGAAGGTCTTGTTTTTGAAAATCGGGCCGCCAAAAGTTCCGCCGAAATCGTTGCGGATGGTCTTCGGCACATAAGTTTGAAACTCCGTACGTGCCGAAAGTGCATTGTCGAAATGCATCTCCGACAAACTGCCGTGAAATGAGTTGGTGCCAGGTTTCGTAAAAATCTCGATCAGAGCGCCGCTTTGAACTCCTTTATCCGCTGAGAACGAAGAAGCGGTGACTTTCATCTCCGCGATCGTGTCCGGCTCGGGCGTGATATTGACAACACCATCGCGGGAGTTCCCATTCACGGTTGTTCCGTCGACTTGAAACTCATTCATCTCCTGACGCTGACCTGCGGCGTTAATTTGGAAGCCCGCTTCGGAAGCGAAGGGAGTCACGCCGACGGAGCCTGCTGAGCCAATCGAGCCCGATGCATCGCCCAAACCCGTAACGCCTGGGGCGAGGGTTGCAACCGCAGCGTAGACGTTCTCGCCGATCATTGGAGAATCCTGCACGGTCCTCGTCTCCAAAGTCCGGCCGACGTTGCCGCGCGTGGTATCGACGCTCTCGGATTCAGCTGTTACGGTGACACTGGTGACCTGCTCGCCAATCGCCAACTTTGGATAGAGCGTTCGTACCTGGTCGCCTTCCAGTTTGATGTCCGATTCCACCCAGGTCTTAAACCCGGACGCCGTCACTTCGGCGCGATATGTGCCTAAGGGCAGGTTTCGAATGTGGACGTATCCCTGGCCGTCGGATATGGCGGACTGCTGCACCTGCGTGTCCTGATTTGTGACCGTAACTTGAGCCCCAGTGATCGCGGCCCCGGAAGGATCGGTTACGGTAGCTTCGAAGCCGCTCTTGTACTGGGCGGTGGCGGGAGCGAACGAGAGAATTGCGAAAGTGAAGACTAGTAAAACGCGGGCAACAAAAGATCTGGAAGAAGACAACATCGAGGTAGCTCCTCCTGATAAAGATCGATGCCACGGGGGTGGCCGATGAAAGCTCGCCAAGGCAGCTATCTTGAAAGCTTTCAAAAAAGCATCCTAGCCCCCTTTTTTTCGCACTGTCAAGAGTTATCTTGAGAAATCCAATCCGAGGCGAGAGATGCTTTCGGTTTGTCTACGATTCTGCCCCCATGAGAGGGGAAGGCAAGGGATGAACTCAGGCGTATACCTTCCAAAATCGGCACAAATAGCGGATATTTATATGAAAAACTGGATTCGGGCTGGGCGAAACACCGCGACTGCCTGGTCGTTTGCAGGAACTGCCGGGTCCTGAAGCCTGGTGGGGAGGACAGGATCCGTCTGCGATATCTCCTATACATTTTCTATGAAAGCTTTTATATTGCGCTGTTCGGTGTTCTCAGGCTGTGCATTGGAGGATTGTCTTGATCCGCCTTCCGCAATCTCGTTTCGTCCTGAATATCCTTCTTTCCTTGGCCCTCACAATGTCATTCGCGTCATTTCTTAGCGCGCAGGATACGGACTCTTCTCCGAAGTGGGAGCAAATTCCGGGTCCAAATTGCGCGACTCCTCCGGAATGGGACGCAAGATCGGCGCCCGCCACCTGCGACGAGGAGGCGATACAGCAGTGGCTTCATGACATATCGCACTGGCGCGCGGAACGGCGCGTGCGCGTGGGCTATGACGATGCCCAATATAAGCGGCCGGAACTGGCGTGGACCCAGTCGAGCTTCGTGCAACCGCAGATGATGATCCATGACCGCTATCTCTACGACCCCGTGAAAGGCGCGTATTCCGTCGGCCGCTATCTCGACGATCTCGACAAGCGATACGGCGGCATTGACAGCGTTCTGGTCTGGCATACCTACTCCAACATCGGCATCGACAGCCGCAGCCAGTACGACTTGTTTCGCGATCTTCCAGGTGGCGCCCAGGGCGTGAAACAGATGGTGGATGATTTTCACCGGCGCGGCGTGCGCGTGCTGTTTCCCGTGATGTTGTGGGATCGGGGAACGCATGCCGAGGGCGTGCCTGACGCCGAGGCGATGGCGCGCGAACTTGCAGCGGTCGGAGCAGATGGGATCAATGGCGACACGCTCGATGGAATTCCTCGATCGTTTCGCGAGGCTTCGGACAAAATCGGCCATGCTCTCGCGTTGGAACCTGAGTTAGGGCCAGCTTCCGACGAGATGGTCGCCTACAACAATCTCACCTGGGGATACTGGCACTACGATTTTGTGCCGTCAGTGAGCCGCTACAAATGGCTCGAGCCGCGCCACATGGTGAATCTTTCGAACCGCTGGGCGCACGATCATATCGACGATTTGCAGGAAGCTTTTTTCAACGGCATCGGTTTTGAGAGCTGGGAGAACATCTGGGGCATCTGGAACCAGATCACTCCTCGCGACGGCGAAGCTCTGCGTCGTATTGCCGCGATTGAGCGCGCCTATGCGCCGTTGCTGACCAGTCAGCAGTGGGAGCCGCACGCATTCATGCAACGCTTCGGAGTGTTCGCCAGCAAATGGCCGGGGCAGACCGAGACTCTGTGGACGATCGTGAATCGGAATCATTACCCGGTCTCGGGGCGGCAACTTTTGGTTCCTTACAAAGCGGCGGTTCGCTATTTCGATTTGTGGCACGGAGTAGAACTGCATCCGCAACCGGAAGGGGAACAGTCCGTTTTTTCATTTGAGATTGAAGACGACGGCTTTGGCGCAATTCTTGAAACCACAACGACGGATCCGGCGCTCGACAAACTACTGGCAACCATGCAGGCTTTGAGCCAGCATTCTCTCGGCAGCTTTTCCCGCGAATGGCACACGCTGCCGCAGCAGATGGTTACAATCGCTCCCACGAAGGCAGCGGACGCGGCTCCGGCGGGAATGATCAAGATCCCTGCTGCGAGTTTTGTATTTCGCGTGAATGGAATTGAGATCGAAGGCACGAACGACGAGGGCGTGGATCTTCAATATCCGTGGGAGAATTCGGCCCGCCGCTACCACGAACAGAAAATTGAGGTAAAGAGCTTTTGGATCGATCAATATCCCGTAACCAACGCTGAATTCAAACGCTTTCTCGATGCCACGCACTATCATCCGGCGGACGATCACAACTTTCTAAAGGATTGGACCGGCAATCAATTTCCTGCCAGCTGGGATCAAAAGCCAGTGACCTGGGTTTCGCTCGACGACGCGCGTGCGTATGCGCAATGGGCCGGCAAGCGGCTGCCCCATGAGTGGGAGTGGCAATATGCGGCACAGGGACTGGATGGACGAACTTATCCGTGGGGAAATAGTTGGTCGGCCGATGCGGTTCCCGTTCCCGACAAAGGGCGCGACATGGCTCCGGCCAGCGACGTCACGGCGCATCCTCAAGGCGCAAGTCCGTTTGGAGTAATGGATCTGGTCGGAAATGTATGGCAGTGGACCGACGAATACACGGATGACCACACGCGGGCGGGTGTTTTGCGTGGAGGGAGCCACTACCAGCCGCAAGGCTCGAAGTGGTACTTCCCTCAGGCCCACAAGCTTTCGCAGCATGGCAAATATCTGCTGATGGCTCCGAGCATTGATCGGTCCGGTGCCATCGGATTCCGGTGTGTAGTAGATGGACGTGGTTGATGGGCGAGGGAAATGAGAGAATTGGCCTCGACCAAAAGAGGTGGTCGAGCATAGTGACTCGTAATCGCGAAAAAACGAAGACGCCTGCTTCTCGAATCACGATGCACCAGATCGCGAAGATGGCGGGCGTGTCGCTGGGCACCGTTTCGCATGTCATCAACCAGACGGCGCCGGTGC